>Ga0315547_1000031_pt1 | contig 183184 bp, 169 predicted proteins | sample SalMarSW160240MG_2_FD_202542 | JGI IMG/M metagenome (GOLD analysis project Ga0315547, IMG submission 202542) | Salt marsh sediment microbial communities from the Plum Island Ecosystem LTER, Massachusetts, United States - Salt Marsh Sediment SW1601-240 ... | reverse complement strand
TCACTTTCGTACATTTCCTTTACTAATTTTATAGACTTGAGATGCCTGTGAGTCAGGATATTTGCCCCAGCGGTAAGGAGGGAGAGTGAAGTCATTGCTTCCCAGAGTATCCCCTGCTCCTCATTCTGTCTGGCCTGTTTCGATCTCCAGACTTCGGTGGCGAAATCAGCAATCATGGGCATCTGCGTCATTTTATCTTTGATGATTTCTCCAAGCTGCTTTACCCTCTCCATTAGACTGTAAGTATATTCTATGCCGTAGCCCAAGGCTGGACTTAAAGGGTCAATAACGATTTTCTCTAAGGGAAAGAAATGGCCCAGCTTTACGTTGAGCTCCTTGAGCAGATTGATATCCATGGGGGTTTGGGCGCTGGCGATAAGCCCGTGATCCAGGATTGCATTTCCCACCACCTCATAGTTTTCCTTCTGCACCGGCCCGATGAGATAATTCATGCCATCAACTGCTTCACAAACTGCTGGAAGAACCTTAGCATCTTTATCGGGGTCTCCAGAGCCATAAATAATTAACGGAAGACTTGTTGCCTCTGCCACCTTCCTTGCTATCTCTGCCGCCTTCTCGGGAGGTGAGTCTTGATCTGCAGGGTCGGTACTTAGAAGATAAAGCTGTATCGCATCCACATAGTCAAATTCCTCAACTTTTCCGGCCCACTTGGCAGGATCGTGCATCACATCTTTGAAGGGCGCATATAGGAAGTCGGGTAAGTCTTCAGGTGGCTCCCGGTCAAGGATTTGCAGAGCAAATACCGGTGGATTTGGCCATGAGCCGTCATCAAAAAAATGGAGGGGTAAGATACTTTCCCCTCCAATTGTTACAGTTTTCCCTCCTGATTTACCCAGAGTCACTACGTTTACCACCCCGGTATTGGACTCGATTGGCGCTTTATATTCCATTTTCCACCTCCTTACTCAAGCCAGGCATCGGAATATAGAACCTCGCCGGTAAGGACCTTGGCTGTCTTCACATAGTCAAGTTCCTTTTGAGGCAGAGAAGAAAGGTCTATCTCCTCTCCATCCATAACTTTATAGATAAGGTTGACCACGTCTGGCACTTCGCCTTTAATCAAACTCATGAATTCCTTATCTAAAGGGTCGGCGATTGCAGAATAGAGCCCGTACCTCTGTAGCATTACCAGGTAGGTGCGATTGAGTAGTGGGCGAAGCTCATTTGGTGCCCCGTTAGATATATTTGAGAGCCCCACAGTTGATTTAATCCCCGGCAAAACCTCAGCGATGATTTTAATGAATTCCAGAGATGCCTTAGCGAAACCCTGCCCTTCACCGGCAGTACTTACAGGTAAGATTATAGGGTCAACCCAAATATCCTCATTGGCAATTCCAAGCTCGTTAGCATAGGCAACTGTGTCCATGATGCTTTCCGTCTTCATCTCCACATCTGGAGGCATACCTCTATCATTGATCACTGAAATTATCACATCACAGTTATATTTTTGGGCCAGGGGAAGCAATCCCTCCTTCTGCTCTTTCTTCCCCGAAGCAGAGTTGATCAAAGGCCTTTTCTTGCAAAGAGGGAGACCTGCCTCCATGGCTACAGGGTTCAAGGTATCAAGCGACAAAGGCAAGTCAGTAACTTGTTGAACTGTGTTTATCACCCATTGTATAGTCTCTTCAGGATTTTTCGTTAACGGACCAAGGTTCAAGTCGAGATAATCAGCCCCGGCTTGAACTTGACCTTTAGCCAAATCCTGAATTGGTTTGGAATCACGCGCTTTTATCGCCTGATTTACTACCCCAGCTATAACGTGTATATTCTCACCGATGATAATCATCCTTTCCTCCAGGTTTTTGATTTACCAAACCCACTATTTTATACAAGAGTATTCTTCGTGTCAATTCGCTTCCTTGAACACTAAAGCGCCAACAGGGCAAACTTTTACACATTCACCACAGTCCTGGCAACCGGATTCAGCGATAGGTACGTTTCCGAAGGTGGTGACCACTCGCCTGAAGCCACGATAGCCAAAATCAATAACCCCCAGGCCAAGTTTTTCCTGGCATACCCAAACGCACTTACCACAAAGTACACACTTATTCGGGTCATAAATGAATACCGGGCTACTAGAATCCACAGGTAGATCACGCAGAATCTTTGTGAAACGCTTTGTGTTGAGCTTTACACCAAGATACTTGGCGATTTTCTGCACCTCACAGCGACCACTCTTAGGACAATGGGCACAATCTACAGGTAGACTTGATAGGAGCAATTCGAAAGAGGTACGGGCCAGGTTCAAGGCTTTCGACCCTTTGGTGTTAACCACCATTCCTTCCTCCACCGACACAGTGCACGCTGTAACCGGCTTAGTCCTGCCTTTTATCTCTACAAAACAGAGACGACAGGAGGCAAAAGGCTCACTCCTTTCCCGAATGGCACAAAGATTGGGGATGTAAATACCATTGTCTAAAGCCGCCCAGAGAAGATTCTCACCCTCAATGGCTCTTATTTCTTTGCCATTAATGGTTAAAGAGACGCTCTTTGTTTTTACCAACACCATCACCATTCCGTTAGCTAACGGGCTCTCCCTTCAAGGGAGAGGAAGTTGTAGCGCCGAAATCTGTCTTCTTAAGTCAAGCCTATCGCCCATTAGAAGAGCCCTTGTACTTTACCAGTCTTTGTATCAATGTCTACTTTTCTAAATGCCGGATCGGAGCTGGTCCCCGGCATTAAGCTGATGGTCCCGGCGCAGGGGCAGAGGAATTTCGCTCCGGAATAAATCAACACATCGCGGATAGGCAGCATCCATCCTTTAGGGACGCCCTTAATTGCTGGGTCGTGTGTCAGACTCAGGTGAGTCTTCACCATCATGGTGGCGTAATCATCATATTTAGGGTCATTCTCAAGCATTTTAGCCTTGGCTTCAGCATCAGGAGTCCACGACACGCCAGCGGCTCCATAAACCACTTTGGCGATCTTGTCCACCCGCTCCCGTAACTTCATTTCCGTGGGGTAGAGGAAATTGAAATCGGTCTTATCTTCAGAAGCTTCTATTACCGCATCTGCCAGCTCCAAGGCGCCATCGCCGCCATTGGCCCAGTGAGAAGACACGGCACAGCGTGCCCCAGCTGCCTCAGCCGCCTTTCGCACCATGGCGATCTCTTCCTTCGTGTCAGTGTCGAAGGAGTTGATGCACACCACAGGATTTATTCCTGATGTCCTGATGGTGTTGATGTGATGCAGCATGTTAGGGAGGCCTTTCTCCAATAGCCCCAGATCTTCCTTGGTGTAGGAATCGGGCAGGGGCAGACCAGCCACAACCCTGGGCCCACCACCATGCATCTTCAGTGCCCTGATGGTCGTGGTGAGCACCGACACATGCGGCTTGAGACCGCTGAAGCGGCATTTTACGTTCCAGAATTTTTCGAACCCGATGTCTGCGGCAAAACCGCTCTCGGTAACATGGTAGTCAAACATCTTCAGGCCGATGCGGTCACCGATGATAGAGGATTGTCCCACGGCGATGTTGGCAAAGGGTCCGGCATGCACCATACAAGGCTGGTACTCCACCGTAGACATCAGTGTAGGGTTGATGGTGTTGCGCATCCAGGCGGTCATAGCGCCTCCTACCTCCAGGTCACCAGTGGTAACGATATTGCCCTTTTTATCGAAAGCTACGGTAATTTCATCCATCCTCTGGCGCAGGTCTGCCAGATCCCTGACGATGGACAGCATGGCCATAAGTTCGGAACCCACAGCGATACCGAACTTGGACTGCATCGCGTATCCATCCATGCGGCCGCCGAGGCCTATGACAATGTTTCTGAGGCTCTGGGCACAGAAATCCATAATCCAGCCCATCTCCACTTTGGTGGGGTCAATGTCCAGGCGGCGCATCCTGCTGCGCTTGGCCAGCTCCTCGTCATCGTAATTGCGCTCGTGCTGCATTCTGGCGGTAAGCGCCACCATGGCCAAGTTATGAGCATTCATTATGTCGTTGATGTCGCCGGTAAGGCCCATGGAGAATTCAGTCATGGGAATAAGTAAAGCATTGCCACCGCCGGCAGCGGTTCCCTTAATATTCATGGTGGGACCACCCGAGGGCTGACGTATACAACCGCCCGCATTCTTACCCCGCTTGCCCATCCCCTCTAAAATACCCATCGTAGTCGTTGTTTTTCCTTCACCCAATGGCGTAGGAGTAATGGCAGTTACCTCGATGTACTTACCATCAGGCTTGTCCTTGAGACGCTCGATGATCTTCAGGAAATCGAGCCTGCATAATCTCCCATAAGGCATGACTTCGTCCTTTTGCAGGTTTAGTCTTTCCCGCCACTCATCAGAGGTCGGCATGTTCTTTTCAGCCGCTTCTGCGATCTGCCAATCTTTCATTTTTGTTGCGTCGTAAGGCATAGTAACCTCCCTTTCTAATTTTTAACAACCTAGCTTGAACTAGCAAAGCGCAATCTTAGCCACCCACTTGCCTCTCTGCTGCCGTCACTGTGTTGACCAGTAGCATGGTGACCAACATTGGCCCTACCCCACCTGGCACTGGAGTTATAGCTTCTGCTTTTTCCTTTACCGCATCAAAATCTACGTCACCGACTGTTTTCTGCTTCCCGGTAACAGGGTCTTCTATCCAGTTTGAGCCAAAATCTACCACCCATGCTCCTTCCTTTACCATGTTCGCAGTAATGAAATTGGGCTTGTCTACAGAAACAATAAGTACATCCGCCCTGTGAGTACAGGAAGCAAGGTCAGGGGTTGAGGGGTGACACAGAACTGTATTTGCCCCAGCCCCTTCCTCGTCTTGAACCAGAAGAGATGCTAAAGGCTTACCCACCATATTGTCCACATTTACAATAACCACATCCTTATGTTTAAGGTCATACTCATAGCGTGCGAGTATTTCCTGGATGGCCAGGACAACCGCAGGGAAGAAAGCAGGCTGCCCCAGCCAGGCCTTTCCTACGTTCAAGGGATGGAAGCCATCAACATCTTTTTCGGGCAGAATTTGAGCTAGTATTTCTGGTTCTGATAGATGCTTCGGTAAAGGAAGCTGGATAAAGATCCCATGGATTTCAGGGTCTTGGTTAAGGCTCTGGATATTCCTTAAAAGTTCCTCTTCAGTAATGTTTTCAGGAAGCCTTAAAACTTTCTCCCTTATGCCTGCCTCATCACAAGCCTTACTTTTGAGCCGAACATAAGTAACTGAGCCGGGGCCTTCACCTACAAGAATGCCACCAAGTCCTGGTACTATCCCCTTTTGTTTAAGTCTACTTACCCTCCCTTTAAGCTCCTCTCTAATCTCAGCAGAAAGCTTCCTGCCATCAAGTATCTTAGCACTCATCTTTGTTAACCCTCCTGTGGCAAGCTCGGCAGCCTTAATAGTGTTCTCCATTAACATAACCGAGGTTACCGGACCAATTCCCCCAGGAACGGGTGTTATTGCCGCCGCCTTCTCCTTAACCGCTTCAAAGTCCACATCTCCCACTATTTTAGTCTTTCCCGTTTCAGGGTCCTTCACCGGGTTTATACCTACGTCTACCACCACTGCCCCTTCCTTCACCATATCAGCGGCTACAGATTTCAGTCTCCCCATAGCAACAATGAGGATATCTGCCCCTCTAGTCACTGCGGCGGGGTCCTTAGTTCCAGTATGACAGATAACAACGGTGGCATTAGCTCCGACTTTCTTCTGCATGAGAATAGCAGCAAGAGGCTTGCCCACGATATTGCTCCGACCACAGATGACCACGCTTTTCCCGGCAGGGTCATGCCCACTTCGTATGAGTAGCTGCTGCACTCCATATGGCGTGGAAGGGAAAAATGTCTCCTCGCCCAGAAGCAACTTGCCTATGCTTATCGGATTAGTTCCGTCAACATCCTTGTCAGGTGATATCTTGCTTTCTGCACTTAGAGCGTTCAAGTGCTTGGGGAGAGGAAGTTGAAGGATAATACCATGAAACTCTGCGTCCTTGTTGAGTTCTTCAATCTTTTCTTCCAGCTCCTCTTGCTTGATTTCGGAGGATAACCTTATTACCTCCGTACGTACTCCACAAGCCTCACCCTCTCTCTCTATCATACGGATATATGAGAGGGAGGCTGGGTCTTCCCCCACAAGTATAACCGCTAGGCCAGGTGTCATCTTCCTTTCCTCGAGTTTAGCAACCCTCTCTTTCAGTCCTTCTCGGATTTCTTCAGCTATTTTCCTTCCGTCAATTATCTCTGCTGGCATTCTAACCCCCTTAGCTATAGTTCTTTTATTCTTTCCTTACGAATCTCCTGACCAACAGGCACCAAGGCATAATAAATATCTCTCACCTCGGTGACGACCTCTCAGATGGAATTAAGGAAGGCAATAAGGTACAGCCATTAGAGGTGAGGATATTATATTTCCAATATGAGGAAAATCTAACGCAACTGCTGGACTGGTATTAGCATCGCCATCTGCGCAAAGGATGCAATAATAAGACTCGACGAAAGTTCTAGAAAAGCGGGATACCAATAAAGTGTTCCCTGCACATCCTTTCCTGCTGGTAGGAGTCCTCATTGCACAATCTGCCTATTTTATTATATCCAGAGGAAAACGTCAATATGAACTGGGAGAATCTTTGCCCAAAATTTGGCTCTTCGTCAAGAGGAATTGAAGATGTCCTGAAAGCTCAAGGTTAGCAACTACTTCATTAAAGGTCTTACAGTAACAGCACATACCTTAAACTCTGGGATTTTGGATATCGGATCCAGCTTGGGATTAGTGAGGATATTAGCAGGGCTTTCTGCAAAATGGAAAGTCATAAACACCACTCCGGGAGGTGATGCCTCAGTTACCTTAGCTTTGGTGATGACTTCACCACGCCGAGAGCTAACTTTAACTTTATCATCTTGGGTTATGCCAAGTTGTGAAGCATCCCTAGGGTTAATTTCCACTGTACTTTCGGGCTCTATGTTATTAAGCCCGACCGCCTTACGCGTCATTGTCCCGGTATGGAAGTGATACAAACTACGTCCTGTGGTGAGAATCAAAGGATAGTTTTCATCGGGCAACTCCGCTGGGGGAATATATTTTAATGGGACAAATCTGCCCTTCCCCCTGACAAAAGTATTTACATGGAGTATCGGTGTACCTGGATGGCCATCGGTAGGGCAAGGCCATTGGAGCCCACCCTTCTCTAACCTCTGATAACTTATGCCACCGTAGCTAGGAGTAAGATGACGAATCTCCTCCATTATGTCAAAGGGCTGGCTATAATCAAAGCCTCTAGCTCCTAACCTTTTGGCTACTTGGCAAATGATCCACCAGTCAGGCCTAGAATCACCAATTGGCTTAATAGCCTTCCTTACTCGCTGCACCCGACGCTCGGTGTTAGTGAAGGTGCCATCTCTCTCAGCAAAGCTTGCCGCTGGTAAGACAACATGGGCAAACTTTGCTGTCTCGGAAAGGAAAATATCCTGAACCACAAGAAACTCAAGTTTAGCTAGCGCTTCCCAGGTATGCCTGATATCAGGATCACTTAACGCTGGGTTCTCACCAACGAGGTATAGTGCTTTTATCTCTTTCCGGTAGGCGGCTTCAATCATCTCAACCAAGGTTAGCCCTGGAGATGCGGGTAATGAGCACCCCCAGGCAGTTTCAAATTTCCCTCTTATAGCTGGGTCAGTTACCGCTTGGTAGCCAGGATAGACATTGGGCAGGGCACCCATATCGCAAGCGCCTTGCACATTGTTTTGACCTCTAAGTGGATTGACCCCGGTTGAGCGCTTGCCTACGTTCCCGGTGAGCATTGCCAGGTTGGCAGTAGCCACCACATTGTCATGACCGTGGGAACTCTGGGTGATACCCATGGCGTAGAGGATGGTGGCGGGACTATTGGTGGCAAACATACGGGCTGCTTGAGCTATATTGTCACGTGGTACTCCAGTGATGGACTCGACAAAATCGAGATCAAAATCATTTAATGACTGTTTAAAAGCATCAAAGTTCTCACATCTCTTCTCGATAAAGACTGAGTCAAGCAGTCCCTCGTCCACTATAATCCGCATCATCCCCATAAGCAAGGCTACATCTGTGCCAGGCTTGTGCTGCAGCCAGAGAGTAGCAAAGTAGCAGAGGTTGATCTCGAGAGGGTTAGCTACGATGAGCTTTGCCCCGTTATCTACTGCCCTTTTTACCTCACGCGCGATCACAGGGTGGTTTTCCGTAGTGTTAGTGCCAATAGCTAAAATGCAAGCGGCGTCGCCAATTTCGTTGATGGAGTTAGTCATAGCTCCACTGCCAAAAGTTTGGACAAGACCGGTCACAGTGGGAGCATGACAAAGACGGGCACAGTGGTCTACATTATTGGTGCCGAAACAGGTTCGGACGAACTTCTGAAACAGGTAGTTTTCCTCATTAGTGCATTTAGCCGAGGAAAATCCGGCCAAAGCGTCACTTCCATACTTGTCCTTTAATTCCTTAAATCTTGTGGCAAGCAAATCTAGAGCTTCATCCCAGCTTGCCTCTTCAAATTTTCCATTGCGTTTTATTAAGGGGGTAGTGAGGCGATCCGGGTGATGAACATAGTCCAGTCCGAAGCGTCCTTTAACACAGAGACTTCCCTTGTTATACAGCCCATCCTCAACCCCATTAATCTTTACAATCTGGTTATCTTTGATATTCAATTCTATCTGACAACCAACCCCACAATAAGGGCAGGTAGTCTGCACTTTTCTGAATTCCCAGCTTCTCCCTTTAAAACGAGCTAGTTTTTCTGTTAATGCGCCCGTGGGGCAGGCTTGAACGCAGGCTCCACAAGAGACACAGCCACTCTGGGCCAATGGCCAGCTTAAATCAGCGACAATGACTGTTTTATTGCCTCGATTGGCGAAATTTAATATCCCCTGACCAGCAATCTCATCGCAGGCGCGGACACATCGCCCACAAAGGATACACTTATTTGGATCTCTCGATATCACCGCACTGGAATCATCAATTGGCTCAACTGACTTATTAATTGGAAAGCTAACCTTATCAATGCCATATTGATAAACTAGATTCTGCAACTCACAATTGCCATTTTTCTCACAAACCAAGCAATTATGCTCATGCTCGGATAAGATCAGCTCTAGAATTAATCGACGATACCTCTCCAATTTTTCCGTGTGTGTTTTAACCACCAATCCATCTCTCGCTGGGTAGGTACAGGCTGGCATCACCCTTCTTTCCCTCTCAATCTCCACCACGCACATTCTGCAGGCACCTACATCCGATAAACCATCTTTGTGACAGAGGATAGGCACATAAATGCCATTAGCTTTACAAACATCTAAGACAGTGTTTCCATCTTCCCCTTTAACCTGCCTACCGTCGATAGTTAAGCTTATTTCGTTCATTTTTCTTCTTAAACCTCAAGGTCGCATCTCAAGCATCTTCTGGCCTCTTCCATCGCCTCCTCTGGGCTATATCCTGAAACTATTTCCCTAAAGGAAGCTACTCTTTCCGCTGGCTCAACCTCTAAGATCTTAACCCTGGCTTTCTCTTGAGTTTCTTCCTCAGTGGGTGGTGTAGAGGAAATAGTAATTGGTTCATACCCATCACGCTCAATCAAGGGCAAAAGCTCTTTTCCTTGAAGCCATCTCCTTATTGAGGAGGCTGCTCTCTGTCCCGCGGCAATCGCTTCAATTACCGTCGCAGCACCAGTTACTGCATCTCCGCCGGCAAAAATCCCTCTCTGCTCAGTGGCTAAAGTTCGAGGGTCGGCGACGATAGTGCCTCCCCTGGCTATCTTAAGCCCCCCATCCTTAATCAGAGAGGTGTCTGGCCTTTGCCCGATAGCCTCGATAACCATATCAACATCTACCTTATATTCCGACCCTTCGATAGTGTAAGGCATTCTCCGGCCACTTCTATCAAACTCTCGCAACTCTATGCGAACAAGCTCTAATCCAGAAACTCTACCATTATCGCCCAAAATCTTGGTAGGAGTGGTTAAACAATGAAGCTGCACGCCTTCTTCCTCTAAAGACTCAACCTCCTCTTCTATCGCTGGCATATCCTTCTTCTCTCGGCGATAGAAGACATATACCTCCTCAGCACCATTTCTTAGAGCTACCCTTGCTGAGTCAACTGCGGTATTACCTCCCCCAATAACTGCAACTTTCTTCCCCACCTTTACTTCTCTCCCTAAATTAACCTCTCTTAAAAACTCGATAGCCTCATAAACATCCTCTAAATCTTCGCCCGGGATGCCCATTCTTGCCCCTTCGTGAGCTCCAATAGCAATAAACACTGCTTTGTAGCCCTCCCTTAAGAGAGACGTCACGTCACCGATACGAGTGTTTAGTTTTATTTCCACGCCTAGCTTCCTGACATCTTCAACCTCTTTTTTCAGGATATCTTTAGGAAGGCGATACTCAGGAATGCCAACAGCAAGCATACCGCCAGCTTCAGGGAGAGCTTCAAATACGGTTACCTGATAACCATAGATGGCAAGATCCCAGGCTGCAGCGAGTCCTGCTGGCCCCGACCCAATAATGGCTACCTTTTCTTCCCTCTTTTCCTTTATTTCAGGGATGTATTCAATGTTATGCTCTAAGGCCCAGTCGGCTGCAAACCTCTTAAGATGCCTGATAGCTACCGGCTCATCAACTTGAGCTCGCCTGCATTTAGCTTCACAGGGGTGATGACATACTCGCCCTACAACCATTGGGAAAGGGAGCTTCTGCTTGATCAAACGAAAAGCTTCGTCAAATTTTCCCTCCTTAATTAAGGCAGCATACCCAAAACAATCAAGCCCCACAGGACATGTGTTCTGACAGGGGGCTTTAAGAAGAGCCTGACAAACGGCGGCAGGACACCTTTTATCAATAATGTGAGCTTCATACTCATCTCGGAAATAGCGAAGCGTTGTTAAAATTGGATTGGGGGCAGTTTGTCCTAAGCCACACAGGGAAGCTTCAGCGACCATTGAGGCTAATTCCTCCAAGGTATCGAGGTCTTCCATTTTCCCTTCACCTTGAGAAATCCTTTCGATGATTTCTAGCATTTTGGGAATCCCTACCCGACAGGGGGTGCACTTGCCACAGGATTCATCCTTGCTAAATTGGAGAAAGAACTTTGCCATATCCACCATACAACTATCTTCATCCATCACGATGAGACCGCCGGAACCCATGATTGCCCCCAGGCCAGTCATATGTTCATAATCGATGGGAACATTCAAATGTTCTACAGAAAGGCAACCACCGGAGGGACCTCCAATTTGTAATGATTTGAATTTCTTCCCATTGGGTATTCCACCACCGATATCGAAAATTACTTCGCCGACACTGATTCCCATAGGGACTTCAATGAGGCCGGTATTATTTACCTTGCCCACAAGGCAGAAGGTCTTTGCCCCTTTGGCCGTTTCCGTTCCAATGCTACTGAACCAATCAGCACCCTTAAGGATGATCCCGGGGATATTAGCCCAAGTTTCGACATTATTAAGCGTGGTTGGCTTTTCGAAAAGCCCTTTGTTCGCTGGAAAAGGAGGTCTCTGCCGTGGGTTACCACGCATTCCCTGAAGTGAAAATAAAAGTGCGGTCTCCTCTCCGCAAACAAAGGCGCCAGCACCGGGGAAAATATCAAGGTCAAACTCAAATTCTGTGCCCAGGATGCCTTTCCCTAGAAGACCATATTCTCGAGCCTGGTCAATAGCATGGCTTAGAGTCTCAATAGCCAGAGGGTACTCAGCACGTACATAGGTATAACCCTGGCGGACATTTCCAATGGCATAGGCCCCAATTGCCATACCCTCGATCACAGCATAAGGATTACCCTCCAGAACGGTGCGATCCATATAGGCTCCAGGGTCGCCCTCGTCGCCATTGCAAACCACAAATTTTTCATCCCCTGGAGCTGAGTGAACAAAACCCCACTTCGTTCCGGTGGGGAAGCCAGCCCCCCCTCGACCCCTTAACCCAGATTTCCCCACCTCCTCAAGAACTTCTTCCGGCTTCATCTGGGTTAAGGCCTTGGCGAGGGCCTGATAACCATCACGAGCGATGTACTCTTCGATATCTCTGGCATCTACATCTTGATTCGCTAGAACCCTTTTTCCCTGAAGCTTAAAGAAGGGTTCATCCTCTTCCATAACCCATTCTTTAATTACATTCCCCCCAATTATATGTTGCTCCATTATCTTGGGGACTTTATCCACCGTTACATCTACATAGATTGCCTTTCCTTTCTCGGGGTGAATGACAGTAACTGTAGGTTCATGGCCGCATAGTCCAATACAGCCAACCCTTGATAGGATAATACCGTGCAGTTTTCGTGCTTCTATCTCACGGGAGAAAACATCCCAAATTTCATTCGCACCTGAAGCAATACCACACGTCCCCATGTGAACCTTGACTTGAATTTTTCTATCACGCTCTGCGGTTTTTCTTTTAGCCTCCTCCTTAGCTCTTATTAAATCCTCTATAGAATTAATTTGCTTCACTTCAACCTCTTATTCATACAAACTCAGCACATTCATTATCTTAGTGGGAGTCATCCAACGATAAACTTTGCCATCAATAGCTACTACAGGGGCTAAAGCACAGCAACCAAGACAGCGCACCGTTTCCAGAGAGAATTTAAGGTCGGGAGTGGTTTCCCCAGCCCCAATTCCAAATCCTTTACACAGAGCATCCAAAACCGCTTTACCTCCTCGTACATAGCAAGCAGTTCCCATACAAACTTGAATAGTATATTTCCCTCTGGGAACCATGGTAAAAAAGTGATAAAAGCTAACTATCCCATATATTTCGCTTAACTGAACCTTTAGACCTCGAGAAATGATTTTCAGCACCGGTGGGGACAGATAGCCAACCAGCCCCTGTACCTGCTCTAAGACACGTATCAGGGTGCCCGCTTTCCCCCGGTTCTCATCAATTATCCTCTGGATTTGCTGAGACCATTTTCCTGTTTCCCTAGCCTCTTCATCCACTTGCACATTTGATGTACTTTCCATCCTAAACTCCCCCTTAATTTTTGGTAAACATTGCTCTACAATCTTTAGCGAGCTAGAAAGCGACTTCAACTCCGTCCATGATTAATTCTCTGTCTGTAACCAACCTGAGCGGAGGGAGTGAGTTTATATTCATCCCAAGGCCACATTGGGTTACGTTGAACCAATCTCCTGCAATACAAGATTTACAACCTTTGGCTTAGCCATCTTTACTCCTAAAGCTCCTCACTTCCGATACCTTCTTCTACTGAACTGCGTACATTATGTTCATAACGCTCTTGCTGCTACATTCATCCTGTCATGCCGCAGGCGCTTCTATTTGGGCGAAAAGCTGCTCGTCTTCAAAGAAGTTCACTGAGATTGCTGCAGATGGACACGCCGCGCCGCAGACCCCACAACCCCGACATAAGGTAGTAACCAAATTGGCAAGCCTCTTCCCATTCTGTATCCGGAGCTCTATGGCTGAATATGGACATGAAGCAGCGCAGATGCCACATCCCGAACACATATCCTCATTAATCGACACGGGAGGGGGATATCCCTCTTTTGTCGCCATATCCTTCAGGACATTCCACACGCTGGAGAACTTCACCTCCTGTGGGCAGTGTTGTTCACAGATCCAGCAATCAGAACAATACCAGATATAGGGGCCACTTAAAGCCCTCTCCCTCATGCCAAGATTTACCATTCTGACTATCTTTCTCGGATCATGTTGCGGGTATACCACGTGGATAGGACATCCCGCTGTACAGGTTCCACAGCAAAAACACGCAGTTATATCACAATTAGCTTCATGAGCTATTACCTCGAGCTTGAAATTTGGATCGAGTTCTGATAGTCGAATTGGTTGACCACGCATTGTCAAAACCTCGATAAAATTACATCTCTGGTTAATGTCTCTTTAAGAAGCCAGCATCAGTAGTCTCTAAATACTAAATGGATAAATCTGGCAGAAATAGAAGAAAGACGGATAACCAAATCGGCATATCCATCCTTCTTCTGATCATAACCTGCACATTCTAAGCCTTCACCTAAGCTGAGTCAATAGGCTGCTGTGGGATTATTCAGCAGTTTTCCGAAGAATCTTCTCGCAGAACAAGCTGGATAGCCTCAAATCTATTATACCAAAGCAAGCCCTCGCATATCCCTTCAAGGGAGAATGCGATTGCTCAAAGAGCAATTAACATCAGGATAGAAATAATCTGCCTGCCTTAGTGCAAGCCTGACAGCTCTGTAGGGTTCACATCCCCTCAAGGTTGGTGTGCCGACTGAAGAGCTAATCGTGATGTGTAAAACTCACCACCATTTTGCCTATCTATGGTCGGGGTGAGAGGATTTGAACCTCCGACCACCTGAACCCCATTCAGGTGCGCTACCAGGCTGCGCTACACCCCGTCGCCTTGCCCAGAACAATATGCTATCATAACAAAGCTGGTAGAACAATCACCAGCAAGGATGTGACTATTGGGCAAGAAGCAGGTAACAGCCATACGAGTCCCTACAAAACGCCAAGAGGCAAAATGGCACCGGCAGAAGCGCATTCGCCGCATGATAATAATCGCTAGCACCATCTTCCTAGTTGGTATTATCAGCTATGCATCCTACGGATATTATGCTGACAAAATCAAGGGCTTGAATGAGAAAGTGATCACCGTAAATGATGCTTCCTTTAATATGAGATATTATGTAAACATGCTCGACGCCCAGACCAAAGAAGTGGAACCAGATAGCATATACCAGTACACCAATGCGGTTGCTCAATATATTGAAGATGCCGAACTGATAAGGCAAGGAGCAAAAGACCTCAATATAACGGTAACTCAAGAAGAGATAGAGGAAATGATCAAGGAGCAAAACTTTCCCAAGGATCAAGTACATCAAGATATAGTGGAAACTGTGCTACTGAGCCAAAAACTTCTAGAATATTTTGATTCTCAGTTGCCAGATGAAATGCTGCAGGCAAATACCCAGGTGATGTTCGTGGAAAGCGAACAGGTGGCTAACAAGGTGATAGATCAAGCTGAGAAAGGTGAGAATTTCACCGAGCTACTCAGAGAATTCTCCTACGATAACACGACCAAGGAGTATGATGGCAATCTAGGCTGGCTTCCCCGGGAATTAATGTCGCCAACTATGGCAGAGACCTTCAATCTTACCACCGGTGGAATAAGCCAGCCCATCCACGATAATTCAACCAACAAAAGTGTTGGCTACTGGCTGATAAAGGTTAATGAAGAAGACCCTGAAAAAGGGATAAATGTTAGTGCCATGCTATTAGGCAGCGGGCAAGAGGCTGTAGAAATCAAGACTGAACTGGACGCAGAAAGTAATTTTACCAAACTTGCAAAAAATTACTCTCAGCACAGCAGCAAATATAAAGGTGGTGAGCTTGGCTGGCTCAAGGCAAATGAGACAAATGACTTCAGTGATGCCTTCAATGAAGTCGCTTTCCAGCTTCCCGTCGATGAAGTAAGTGAACCGGTCAAGGATGAAACTGTTAACACCGACGGAGGCTATTGGGTAGTCAAAGTTTTAGATAAACAACAGCGAGAGTTGGACAACGATGTCCGGGAAGCGCTGAAAAATAAACGCTTCAGCGAGTGGCTTGACCAGCAAAGGGAAAATAGCACTATTGAGAATAAACTTGATGGCACGAGGATGGCCTGGGCTGTAGCGGAGGTTATTAAAGGAAGGTAAATATGCAGACAAAGCAAGAAGTAAACATTGGCTTGTTAGGTCTCGGAGTCGTAGGCAGTGGCGTAGCTCATGTTCTGCTGGAGAAAAAGGATAGTCTGGCTGAGCAATCAGGGGGACCTGTGACGTTAAGGAAGGTGCTGGAAAAACGCTCCGTAGAATTTGAACCTAGGTTACTAACCCGTAATGCCGAGGAAATTTTGACTGACCCCAAAATAGACATAGTCATCGAGGTTATTGGTGGAGAACATCCTGCTACAGAATATATCAGGCAAGCCCTCACAAATGGAAAGCATGTGGTTACCGCCAATAAGGAGGTGATTGCTAAACATGGCCATGAGTTATTTTCGCTGGCCAAGGAAGTCAACGTTGAACTTCGCTATGAAGCAAGCGTAGGCAGCGGAATACCGCTTATCTCTTCCTTCCAGCAAGGCTTGGCCGCCAATGATATCTCAGCCATTTATGCCATCCTCAACGGCACCACCAATTACATTTTGACCAGAATGGCGCAGGAAAGACTGGAGTTCCCCGTGGCTTTAAAACAGGCCCAGGAATTAGGCTATGCCGAGTCTGACCCTTCAAATGATATCGAAGGGAGAGATACAGCTTACAAATTAGTTATCCTGGCTAACTTAGCTTTCCACGCTAAACTAGACCCTCAAGAGATATACTGTGAAGGAATTCCACACCTCGCCGTTCAAGACTTCCTCTATGCTGAAGAATTTGGTTATGTTATAAAGCTCCTGGCGATAGCTAAACGATACGGCAATACTATCGAGGCTCGAGTGCACCCTGTTTTCCTTCCCAAGGATTCCCAATTGGCTAAAGTAGATGGTGTTTATAACGCCATTCAAGCAGAAGGAGACCTTGCTGGTAAATTGCTCTTCTACGGAGAAGGAGCAGGAGGAATGCGGGCTTCCAGTGCTATTGTTGCCGATGTATTGACCATAGCGAGAAACAAGCGCCTGGGGATAACTGCCACCCCGGAAACAGGGATAAATCAAGAGCTAATCATCAAGCCAATGACAGATGTGGAGACACGTTATTATTTCAGGCTGGATGTGGCTGACCGTCCCGGCGTTTTAGCACAAATCTCCAAGGTTCTGGGGGATAATTCCATCAGTATTTCGTCTGTGATTCAGAAAGAGAGCAACCGAGCGGCTCAGACCGCCGAGATAGTCATCATAACCTACCCGGCTAGGGAAAACGCAACGCAGAAAGCCATTGAACAACTAAAATTGCTGACCGTGGTAAATGAAGTGAGTAGCTTTATCAGGATTGAAGAATGAAACAAGGCGTTCTCGCTAGATATCGCCGCCTGTTGCCCGTCACCACAGCTACCCCTATAGTCACACTTGGCGAGGGAGATACTCCCCTGGTAAGGTCTCGAAATCTGGAGAAAGAACTTGGATGTGGGGAACTCTATTTTAAATTGGAAGGATGCAATCCCACGGGTTCATTTAAAGACCGTGGCATGGTAGTCGCAGTAGCCAAGGCAGCGGAGAATGGCAGCTCCACCATTATTTGTGCTTCCACCGGCAATACCAGCGCTTCAGCGGCTGCTTATGGAACCCGCTTTGGAATGAGAACCATCGTTATCATCCCTACAGGGAAAATAGCTATGGGAAAGCTAGCTCAAGCCTTTATTTACGGCGCCCAAATCGTGGGCATAAAAGGCAACTTTGACCAGGCGCTGCAAATAGTCCGTTCCCTGACCCAAAAGCACCCTGTTACCCTGGTTAACTCGCTTAATCCAAACCGCATTGAAGGGCAGAAAACAGCTTCATTCGAAATCATCGATGATCTGGGGGATGCTCCGGATTATCTATTCCTTCCTGTGGGCAATGCCGGGAACATAACCGCTTACTGGAAGGGATTTAAAGAATACCACCGCATTGGCAAGTCAAGCCACACTCCGATGATGATGGGTTTTCAAGCTGCTGGTGCCGCACCCATAGTTCTGGGCAAACCGATTAAATACCCCAAGACCATCGCCACTGCTATCCGCATTGGCAACCCTGCCAGCTGGGAGAAAGCAACAGCAGCAAGAGATGAATCTGGCGGCATCATAGACTTGGTGACCGACGATGAGATTTTGAACGCTTACAAATCATTAGCAATCAAGGAAGGCGTTTTCGGCGAACCAGCGTCAGCCGCCTCGGTAGCGGGACTGGTCAAGATGGCAAAGAAGCAGAATTTCTCAGGTAAGAAAATAGTTTGTATTATCACTGGAACAGGGTTAAAAGACCCTGATGTGCCTCGCAGATATACCCAGCCACCAATAGAACTAGCCGCCGACCTAAGCGCAGTGGAGAATTTCTTGTTCAAGGATTAAAAATCTAAGGGCAGTTCATCAGATATTCCCTTGTCATTCTTCCTTGTTTCCTTTCCTAGCCTTGTCTTTGCTGGGCCCTTCCGTTTCTCCTCTTCTATTATCAGTGACATAGAATCCACTACCCTTAAAAATTATCGGCACTGGGGAAAATAGCCGCTTTGCCTTGGCTCCACAGCGAGTGCAAAAAACGGGCGAATTATTATCACTGAACTTCAGCTTAACCTCAAAGCTAAATTTACACTGCGGACATTGATATTCATACGTAGGCAATATACTCACTCTCCTTTTACAGTCACATGCTTAATTTTCAAGCTATTTAGAATTAGCTAGCTTCCGCCTAAAGGGCATTGTTGGTGGCTTTTATATATAGGCATAATCAACCTGTTATACTAGCAATTTAATTAGCAATCTGCAACAATGACTGCTAATTATTTTAGCTTGTAGCAGAGTAAGATTCAAATTTTGCAGCTAAAATGGAGTATAATGATTCCAAAAATGAAGGATACCCAGCTATGGAGAAAACAGCCACAGAAGACATCGGCAAATTCAGTCATCATTATCCCAAACTGGCAGCTATAGTTACTGCTAGCTTTGAAGGGAAAGGCAATGCCATGACTGCAGCATGGCATAGTTCGATCTCCGTCAATCCTCCCATTTATGGTGTCTCTATCTCCCCCGAGAGGTTTACCTACCAGCTTATCAGACAGAGCAAGGAATTCGGCATCAATTTCGTCCCTTTTGAAAAAGCTTATTTGGCTGCCTCTATTGGTGGGACTTCGGGACAAGAGATAGACAAGTTCCAGAAGCTCAACATCCCGAGAGAAAAGCCAATAAAAACGCGAGTCCCTTTGTTGAAGGATGCCTATGCTTCCTACGAATGCAAGCTTTTGGATAGCAAAATTTATGGCGACCATATTTGGGTGGTCGGCGAGGTTGTCGCTGCGCACTTCCGAGAAGGAATATTCACCGAAAACGAAATGCTTGACTTGACAAAGGTGAAGCCGCTTCTTTATCTTGGCTCTGACTTCTATGTTACTACAGACGAACACAGCATAAGTTTCATAGAGAGGGGGATTTGAAATGATTGATAAGGATAGAATCAAAGCAGCAACTGTTTCCATAATGGAGGCTATGGGGCAGGATTTGTCCACAGAAAGCATAAAGGATACCCCCCAGCGTGTTGCCGATATGTATGTAGAACTTTTCTCGGGATTGGATATTGACCCTAAAGTCGAACTAGCCACTGGTTTCGAGGAAGGTCATCATGAAATGGTAATCCTAAAAGATATCCCCTTTTACTCCATGTGCGAACATCATCTGCTTCCTTTCTATGGAGTAGCGCATGTAGGCTATATTCCCGAGCAAAATGGCAAGGTGGTAGGTATAAGCAAGCTAGCAAGGGTGGTGGAAATAATTGCCAGGCGTCCCCAACTCCAGGAAAGAATGACAAGGCAGATTGCTGATACCATTTTCGAAGCTCTTCAGCCGGATGGGGTAGGAGTGGTCGTTCAAGCAGAGCATCTATGCATGATAATGAGGGGCATTAAGAAACCAGGAAGTACCGTAATAACCTCAGCGCTGAGGGGAGGTTTTCGGACCAAAATGGTCACCCGCTCCGAGTTCCTGTCCTTAATCCAGAGGAGGTAACCAATCCGCCATTGCGCCCTTTTTCATCGTCATTGCGAGCCCTCCTTTATTATCATTGCGAGCTGAAGGCGTGGCAATATCAGGAAAGCAAAGCTCTAAATACTAAATCCGAAATACTAAACAATATCAAATGACCAAAACTCCAATCACCAAAACGGTTTTGAATTTAGATATTAGAATTTGTTTAGGGTTTAGAGTTTAGAATTTAGGATTTCACCCCCGGGGATTGCGGAGCCTGTTCCAAGTAAAACGAGGAATCCCGCTCCTCGCAATGACATCACCATGTTGTTTATTCGTGACGAAGGGCTTCAATAGGGTCAAGACGCGCTGCACGGAATGCCGGATAAATACCGGAGGCAAGCCCAACAAAAAGCGACACTCCCAATGCTAACGCAATAACATCCGCAGGCATCATCGCCGGGAAAGGAAAACCAGCACCAGTGGCTATGACGGAGGCAATCTTGATTACAAGCCATCCCAAGACAATGCCGATAATACCACCACAAATACTTAGCACCGCAGATTCAGTGAGGAACTGCATTAAAATGTCACTGCGTTTGGCTCCCAGTGCTTTCCTGAGACCAATTTCTCTGGTGCGCTGTACCACAGAAACAAGCATGATATTCATGATTCCTATACTACCAACGAGCAGAGACACACCTGCAATAGCGCCAAGAATGAGTATCAGTATCATTTGCAATTGGTCAAAAATACGAGCTACAGCATCCATGCTCATGACACTGAAGTCATCCTCCTCTCCTGGCCTGATATGATGTCGCTGCTGCAAGACATTAATAATTTGTCCTTTTGCCGAGTTTATCTCGCTTCCGCTTTTTGCCTGAACGCCGATCATATGAATGGTATGCCCTGTGCTGCCTGCTTGCTGAGCAAACAGTGTCGATTGCACCGTAGATAAGGGAGCAAATATCATCAAGTCCTCAACTCCAAAGGCACCCCCTTTGGTTTTCAGTACACCGATGACCTTAAACTGCTGACCGTTCAGCCTTAACGTTTGACCAACGGGAGACATCAACCCGAACAATTCTTCATTTATATGGCTCCCTAAGACCACCACCCTTGACCTTCCTGCATAGTCATTATCATTGATAAATCTACCCTGAGCTAGTTCAAGGTTATTGACCTGCTGGTATTCTGGTGTTACCCCACCAATCCTGGCACCCATATTTTCTGCCCCGGCTTTTACCTGAGCGGAAGTTTGTATTGCTGGTGCTACCAGAGCTACCGAAGGAGCATTACGGGGGTCAGCAATCGCTTCAGCATCCTCTAAGGTTAATGTTTGGGCAGTTCCCATGGGCCCACCTAGGCCCATCATGGCAGAAGGTGCGCCGGGGAGAACATATATGAGATTAGTTCCCAATGCTGCAAATTGCTCCCGTTGCATTTCCTGGTTTATTCTACCTAGGGAAACAACAGAGATAACTGCAGCTACGCCGATTAAAACACCCAGTATGGTCAAAGCGGAACGCAATTTATTACCAGATAAGGCACGCAAGGCAGTAACGATAGAATCCTTTACCTTCATACTATCTCTTCGATTTTACCATCGCGCATTCTAATGATACGTTGCGTATAAGCAGCAATATCAGGTTCATGAGTCACCAAAATGATGGTTATTCCCTGCCCATTCAGCTCTTGGAAAAGGAGCATGATTTCCTTGCTGGTCTGTGTATCAAGATTACCAGTAGGCTCATCAGCTAAAATAAGAGAGGGATTGTTTATCAATGCTCGAGCGATGGCTACTCTTTGCTGTTCACCACCAGCAAGCTCGTTAGGCCTGTGATGCGCTCGTTGAGCCAGCCCCACAGATTCAAGGGCTTGTAACACTCTCTGTCGCCGATTCCCAGCGCCACCATAAATAAGCGGCAATTCCACATTGGCTAAAGCAGTGGTTCTAGGCAACAGGTTAAAGCTCTGGAAAACAAATCCTACCTTTTTGTTTCTTATTTCAGCCAATTTATTATCGCTAAGCTTGCTCACTTCGATTTTCTCCAGGCGATATTGGCCTGAAGTTGGTTTATCAAGGCAGCCGATAATGTTCATTAACGTAGATTTACCCGAGCCTGATGGTCCTACAATGGATACCATCTCCCCCTGCTCAATGCGTAAATCTACCCCATTGAGGGCAACAACCTCCGTTTGCCCCATCTTGTACACCTTGGTTATGTTATCAAGCTCGATCATCCAACCCTAAAACATCTGAAATTGTGATACTTCAGGCAAAACTACCTCCTCCCCTTCCTCTAATCCAGACAAGACTTCAGTATACATACCATCGTTCAAACCCATGCTAATCTGCCTTTCTTCAATTTGACCGTTGGTGACCACCTGCACCCAGGGCTTTTCCAGGCTACCCTGGATAGCCCGGTTTGGTATCAACAACACATCATCGTGCTGCTCAATAACAATTTCAGCGCTAGCGCTCATACCATCCTTGAGTTCTTCGTCAGGATTCTCCAGAGCTATGGTGGTTTCATAAAACACCACACCGGTTTGGACAGTGCTTGCTGGAGAGATAAAAGTTACCCTGCCCTTCACTTCTTTATCAGGTAAAGCGTCTAACGTGATAACCGCTTCCTGCCCTAGCTTGACCTTGGGAACGTCTATTTCATCAATCACGCCGCTCAGTTTTATCTCGCTGGGGTCGATCAAACAGATCGCCGGATTAGCGTATGTCATCGCAGAAAGTTGCTGCCCTTCCTTTATGTACACAGCAGCCACAACACCATCAAAGGAGGCAGTGATTATCGCCTTATCCAGCTCGGCTTGAGCCTGGTCAAGCTGCAGCTCAGCCATTTTAACCGATAAAGGTAATGACCATATTCTGGATTTGGATTTTTCCTTCGCCTTGTCCAAACTTTGCTCCACCTGCTCTAACAGTAACTGCGCTTCGTCAATCTTGCCTTCATCCAAAAGCTCTTGTGCTTCTTCCAGGTCGTTCTTAGCTTCATCCAGAGCCAGCCATGTCCCCGGTACATTACTGGCATGAGTATAGGAATAATAAGGATAAATCGTCTGCTCCAGATTAAGCTCAGCCATCGCCACGTTTGCCTCCAGGATGGGAGCATCAAGTTTAGCTAAAGTCTGCCCCTTCACAACCCTATCCCCCTCCCCCACCATTATCGCCTTAATCATCCCTGAGGTGCCAAACGACAGGTCTACCTTGCGTGGCATCTCCAGGTTTCCACTGACATCAACGCTTATCACCAAATCGCCTCGCATAGCCTCGGCAGTTTCTTGAACCTCGTTGTTCGAACCGAGACAGCCAGTGAAAAACACACTGACCAGACAAATTACGGTTACCACAATTAGCCATTTCTTCATTTTTTTTACCTCTCTCTTCTTTCTACTTTATAAGTTTATTTTGTTATATCTTCCTCTTGTAATCAGCAAAATGGCTGATTTGGGGCTCATACTTTAGTATGATTACGCCTTTTGGCAAACTGCTCGTTATAACAGCAATTTGAAACGCAAAATAGGAAAATTTGTTTAGTCAGTCTTTTCTTCCTTCTCAATCAGTCCATCTTTTAGATAAATAATTCTCTCCAGATACTTTTTGTCTTCCGGTTCGTGAGTAATTATAACAATAGTTTGGCCTAACTCCTTGTTTAATTTGGTCAAGAGCTTAAAGATTGTTTCTGCTGATTTGCTATCCAAATTAGCACAGGGCTCATCAGCAAATAATACCTTAGGGTTATTAACTAAAGATCGGGCTATCCCCACTCGCTGTTGTTCTCCTCCCGAAAGCTCATGAGGAAGATGATGTAATCTGTTCCCCAATTCCACCATTTCTAAAAACTCCCTAGCAGCTTTTTTATAATCCTTTTTATCTTTGCTACTAGCCCATGAGAGCAGATAAACATTTTCTACCACAGTCAATTCTGGTATAAGAGTGTATTCCTGGAAAATATAACCCAGTTTCTCCAATCTGAATTGCTTTTTCTCGGAATCGGATAATTTAAGAACATCGACACCGTCAATAAGAATTTTCCCACTGGTTGGGTTATCTAGCAAACCAAGCTGATGAAGCAGGGTTGATTTACCAGCTCCGCTTCGACCCATTATGCCTAAGATCTCTCCACTTTCAACTTCAAAAGTTATTCCTTTAAGAGCTTCTACTGGCACTTTGCCCGGATAAACCTTTTTTAGATTTTCAACTTTCACCATCTTGAATTTACCTTCCCCAAATTGCTTTTAAGATATTCTCTCGGGTAGTTTGCCAAGAAGGGATAAAGCCGGCGATAATAGCGACAACAAATAGAATTAGGCTGTTAATAATCAACAGTTCTTTAGTCATGACTAAACTAACAAAGCCTAAAGGAAAATCTAGAGGATGACTGACAAAATAAGGTATGAGTAAGAAATGGACTGCCACCACTCCTAATCCTATTCCTAAAGTGGCGTAAAATAAAGCCTGTAGAATATAAGAATTAATAATTATCCCCTTTCCTATGCCAAGGGCTTTTAAAATGCCAATTTGCTTTCTTTTATGAGTAATATCAATAAAGATAATAACATAGAAAACCAAAGCGGCTACGATTAAGAGAAATCCGGTAACCAGCAATCTAATTTTACCAAGGCTTTCAGTTATACCCGACACCATACCCATATAATCTGTCCAAGGATGAACCTTCTCTTCTATTAATCCCATTCTTCTAAGTTCTTGAATGTATCTTTCCTCTTGACCAGGTTGCTCAATTTTAACCAGGATTTCTGAAGCTCTATTATGCACCCCTAAAATAGACTCCATCTCCTTTTCTGTAATAAAAGCCTGTATATCAGCAAAAGCCCAGCCTGTGCTAAAGATTCCCTTTACCTCATAATCTCTTTGAACGCCGTTATTAAAAGTCAGTGTTATCTCATCGCCTATTTCCACCCCTTCCAGAGACTTTATCGGAAGTTGGGCTCCATATCCACCGGAGATCTCTCTGCCTAAAATAATTTTCTGGCGATCCGATTCGTCCAAATATTCACCAGCTACCATGTTCTGATGAATTTTAGTCACTCTTATTTCCTGTTCAGGGTCTATAGAATCCACCAACCACTGAGCAGTTTTTACATCTTTGCCATCTTTATTTTCATCATAAGTAAATGTTGCTGGAACAATATAATGGCCTGCACTACCTATTACTCCGGGAATATTATTAATTCTTTTCTGCAATAAAGGCGCGCTTATAATGTAGTCCTCATCTTCTCCCGGTTCGATAATTATGTTTGCGTACGTATTCTCCACCGTTTGCTTGTTCATTGTCTCTGTTAGACCAAGTAAAATGGAAGGAACAAAGCCAAGAAGAATAAAAATGCTAATCATAATCGCAATAAGCGCAGTTGAGATGCTCTTCCTGCCTCTGATTACGGACTTGTAAGCTAAGAAGAGAGAAATCCTTAGATTTTTTAACATAGCATTTGAAACTTTTTTATCACTCAAGGTGAAAGCAGGATAGTCTGGGCTAGTCAGCTTCCATTTTAGAAAAGAGATAAGCTCCCAATCCTGCCAGAACTATTGATAGTACCAGAAGAACTGCAAAGTCAAGCCATAAAGGAAAGGCAGCACCGCCGACAAGCGCACCCCTCAACCCATCTACCCCATAAGTAAGCGGGTTAATATACATTATATATCTAATTCCCGCCGGCATAGCTTGCAAAGGAAAGAAGGCGCCAGACAGGAAGAATATCGGCATTATTACTAAGTTCATTATGGACATGAAACCTTGAGTGTCAGCCAGCTTCGCAGCAATAATCAAGCCCAGCCCGGTGAAGGTAGCACAGGTGAGAATCATAAACACAATTGACAGAAAGAAGCCCGAGATGCCGGATATTTTCACTCCCATAGCCATGGCTATTGCCACAATAATGAGAGCTTGCACTAAAGCTATGGTCATACCTCCCAGGCTTCTACCCAATATAATTGAGAATCGGTTAACTGGAGCCACCAATACCTCTTTGAGGAAACCAAATTCCTTATCCCAGATGACAGACACTCCTGAAATTGTAGCGGAAAATAATAGAGTCATACCCACTATCCCCGGAGCTAAGAAGTCAAGGTAATTCATTTCCCCTATTTTCAAACCGGGGATGAAGCTTAGTGGCAATCCAAGAAAGGCGAGGAAAAGAAAGGGCATCAATATTGAGCTGGCAAGTCGAGATTTCACCCTTAAGAATCTCTTTATCTGCCTCAGCCACATGGTGTAAATGGGCAATGGGTCTATGAATTTGGTAGCTCTTATTGCCTCCATCTCTTCACTTCCTTTTTCCAGTCATTCTTGTTTTCCAGAGTCTTTTTATGCTTCCTTCCTCTTCCCTTATCTCTCTCCCGGTATAGTGCAGGAAAGCATCCTCCAGGCTTGGCTGGCGTAAATCAATAGCTGTTATCACAAATCCATGCTCATTGGCAAGTTCAACAAACTGGAGCACCCTTTCTTCGCCACCTTCAACGCTCAGTTCCAGCGAACTGTGACGCCATTCAATTCCCTTTATCCAATCAATTCTCTTCAACAAACTTGTCAACTCATCGCTTTTTCCATCGGCTAGCTGTAGCGAAATCAAACTAATGCCCACTACTTCCTTTAACTTCCCTGGAGTATCCACCACTGCTATCCTGCCCTGGTCTATGATAGCTACTCGATGACAAAGGTAATCTGCCTCTTCTATATAATGGGTGGTAAGGATGATAGTTATGCCTTCCTGTTCATTTAGCGTTCTGATGTGGTTCCATAGATTCCTTCTTGTTTGTATGTCAAGGCCTAAGGTCGGCTCATCTAAAAACAGTACCGCAGGGTGGTTCATAAATCCCCTTGCAACTTCAAATCTGCGTTGCGTACCACCTGACAAGTCGCTGACTTTGATATCCTCCTTACCTTTTAATTCCATTAAGTTGAGCACCTCCGCTATCCTTTCCGCCCTTGTCTTCCTGTCCATGTGGTACATCCTGCCGTGGAAATCCAGGTTTTCTCTGCCGGTAAGAAATTTATCGATGCAGGAGTCCTGGAACACAATCCCAATGCATTCCCTAATGCTATCCCTCCCGCGTGTAACATCGTAGCCACAAACCTTAACCGAACCTGAAGTGGGATTCAGGATAGTGCACAACACCTTTGTAATGGTCGTCTTGCCAGCGCCATTGGGGCCAAGGAAGCCAAAGACCTCACCTTCTCTGACGTTCAAGGTAACATGGTCTACAGCTACAAGCCCATCAAATTCTTTGGTAAGGTTCTCAATTTCTATGACGTTACTCATGATTTTTGTCTTCCAGCTTTCTGCCTGCATAGTGTAAGAAAGCATCTTCCAAGCTCGGCTTATGCTGCTTAATAGAGGAGATAGCAAATCCATGGTCTTTGGATAGCCTGACCACTTCAGGGATTTTCGTCTCCTCGCTCTCTACGCTTAAGTCAAGCCAACCATCACGCTGATTAACCTCTTTGACCCAATTTAGCCCCCTCAACAGCCCTGCCAGCTCGCCCCCACCCTGGGAAAGCTTGACGGACAGCAAGCTATCACCAAGGGAGCTTTTCAACCCCTCAGGAGTATCAGTCACCAATATTTTCCCTTGCTCCAAAATAGCTATTCTGTCACAGAGATAATCAGCTTCTTCCACATAATGGGTGGTTAGTAATATAGTGGTACCTGCTTCTCTATTTAGTTTCTTAGCGTAATCCCATAGCATCCTTCTTGTCTGCACATCCAAGCCTAAAGTTGGCTCATCCAAAAACAAAATTCTGGGCTGATTCACCATCGCCCTGGCTATCTCCAGCCTGCGTTGCATACCACCAGAGTAATGCTTCACCAACATGTTTTGCTTGGTTTTCAACCCTACCAACTCCAAGGCTCGAGATATCCTTTCTTCTCTCGTTTTTTTGGGAATGTGATACATCCGAGCGTGAAAATCGAGATTCTCCCTGCCAGTCAAATCAACATCCAGACTTAGCTCCTCAAACACTACAGCGATGGATTCCCGAATCTTACTCCCATCCCGGGTGATATCATATCCAGATACGGTGGCCGTCCCAGAAGTAGGGATGCGAGCCGTAGCCAACATCATGATAGTGGTTGTCTTGCCCGCTCCATTAGCACCAAGAAAGCCAAAAATCTCCCCTTCCTCAACCTCAAATGAGATATGGTCCACAGCGACAAGGTGACCAAATATTTTGGTTAAATTTTTAACTTCGATTGCTTTCATTCTCTATTTTAATATCATCGGGTTTCAGTTTCCTTCACAAGCTTGGCAAACTCAGTAATTCGGCGGCTCATAATGTTAAGCAACTCTTCCACTGCCTCAACTTTGACAAAGGTAAGCCCCCTACCTCGAAACTGGTTGAACACCAGAAGCTTGGTGCCGACATCTATACCCAGTTCTCTTCGAGCTTCTACCGGAATTACCAACTGACCTCGGGCACCAACTACTGTGGAGCCAAAACATTTACCTATTATGCCCTTATCCTCTTGTTCCATGTTTCCCTCCCGTACTGAGCTAAATCCGTATTGTATGATTTTTCTTACTATTCTGTCAAAGGGTTGTACCCATCTATATGAAATGAAGCAGACAACACTTATTCAGGGTACACTTACATAAAGCATTCCTATCTCTGGTCAGTGATAGTCTTCTCAACTTCAGCCTCGGGCATATTTAAGCGGTACAAGATGTGTCGCACAATTTCTAGGCCAGCCTCAGTTTCAGGTCGAACTACTCCAGAAACACCCCTAGCCTGCAAAAACTTGAACTCGGAATCATTATGAGCGCGAGCAATTACCTCCAGGTTTGGATTAATTCGCCGAGCATGGTCAAGGGCAAGTCTTACCGCCACAGGGTCAGCAACAGCAAGTACCAGAATGATAGCCTCCTTTATCCCCGCCTCATAAAGCACGCTCGGGTTGCCTGCATCTCCGTAGACACACGGCACTCCCTCCGCCTGCAATTCAGATATAGTCTTTGGGTCAAGGTCAGTAACTACATACGGGATAGCCAACTGACCAAGAATCCGAGCAATGGTACCACCTACCCGACCATGCCCACAAATGACTACATGGTTGGTCAAATTCGGGGTTTCTATGGCAAGCTGTTTCTTACCTCCACCAGCAACTTCCATAACTTCCCTCCGTCTGACACAGATTTTGGAGACCAAAGCAAAAACAAATGGTGTGAGTAATATGGTGATGATAGCGCTGCCAAGTATCATTGAATAGGTATATCCAGTAATTACTCCTACCCCCAAGCCTAATTCTGCTAGAACAAAACTAAACTCACCGACCTGCGTCATGCCTGCGCCTACCAGTGGCGCTGTTTTACCCCGATAGCCAAACGCGTAAGTAATACCGGAGCAAATAGCAAACTTCATTAAGATAATAGCTGCAACCAGCACCAGCAAATAAGTAATATTGGCTAACAAAAAGTGTAAATCTATAAGCATGCCAACTGATACAAAGAAGAGCGCAGCAAACAAATCACGCAATGGCACTATGTCACCAAGTGCTTGATGGGCGAAGTCCGACTGACTGACCATAAGACCCATGACAAAGGCGCCTAAAGCCGCAGATAAACCAAAGTAGTAAGCAGCAAAAGCACCTCCTAAGCACAATCCTGCGATAGAGATGATGAATAGCTCCCTGGATTGTCGCAGGGCTATGCGCCTCAACAAACGGGGTATCAGCCAGACGCCAGCAACCAACACCAGAGCAATGAAGGCTGCAGCTTTGAGAAAAGCTACACCCAACGCAGGTAATAAACTTCCACTATCTGTTCCCAGCACCGGTAGGATAAACATGGCGAAGGCAGCAGCAATATCCTGCAATAACAGGATACCTATCATCACCCGGCCATGTGGTGAGGTTGCTTCACCTCTGTCAAACAACATCCCAAGCACTACCATAGTGCTGCTCAGAGCAATCAAAAAACCAAAGACAATTGCTTCGCGAAGGCCCTGCCCCAATAGATACATAGCAGCAAACATTCCCAGGGTAGTCGTTACTACTATCTGACCAATGCCACCAAAAATGGCTACATTTCTTATCCGTTTCAGTTCGTGGAAGGAGAACTCAACACCTAAAGTAAAGAGGAGCAGCACGACACCAATAGTAGCTAGAATCTCTATGTTACGAGTGTTCTGAACCAAACCCAGCGCATAAGGGCCGATAGCAATGCCGGCAACGGCGTAGCCCAGAATTGCAGGCTGCTTTAGCAATCTGGCAATTAAACCACCACCCAATGCAGCCCCAAGAACTATCGCCAGATCGAGTATCAATCTGGACTCTTCCATCGCTCCTTAGGAACTCCCGGTGTTATTCCCAGCCGCTATCATATTACTCCGCCTCGGGTTTAGCTTCCGCAATTTTGGGGTTGTTCATTCACCCATGATCTGAAGCACTAACTCCCGCGACCTGGAGCGGTTATCGAAATCAATAAACACTATTTGCTGCCAGGTGCCTAAAGCTAGTCTCTTGCCTGCAAAAGGTATCGTGAGCGAAGCTCCAAGCATAGAAGCGCGCACATGAGAATGCCCATTGCCATCGCCCCAGGTTTTGTTATGTTCGTAAGGGATATTCTGGGGTATCACCCTATCCCACATGTCTTTGAAATCGCCAAGAAGCCTGGACTCATATTCAATGGTGGTAATCCCGGCTGTTGAGCCGGATATGAACAAGGTTACTGCGCCATTGTTTACTTCCGATTGCTTTACCTCATCTGCTACCTGCGCAGTTATATCGATGAAGTCGCAATTACCTTTGGTTTTAAATGTGATGCTTTTAGTGACTACAGTCATATTCTTACCTCCTGCCATAGAACATCGTTTAGCTCAAACACCGGACCGTCCCGGCATACTTGTTTTAAGCCATGCCTGGTATTTATGGTGCAGCTACGACAAGCTCCGATGCCACACCCCATCCTCATCTCCAGGGAAACCTGGCAATTCCTTAGCTTAGATTCTTCGCTTCGCTCAGAATGACAAGTCAATAATTCCACCATCGCTTTATACATATCCACAGGACCACAAGCACATATCTGGTCAGCCCAACTGAGAAAGTCAGGCAGGATGTCGGTTACCATGCCCTTCCTGCCCAGGGTGCCATCCTCGGTAACAGGGATGAATTGAACCTTCTCAGGCAAAGGTGAGAGATTGCTTCGCTGCCCCTTCGTTATGCTCAGGGCTTCGGCTCGCAATGACAAAAAGGGATAAATCTGAGCAGCGGTGCTCGCTCCATGAATTAAGGTTACCTGATATTGAGGCGAAGCATATTGAGCCAGGAAGATAAGCGGCGCAATGCCGATGCCACCACCCACCAGCAGTAAATTCTTCGAATCCGCCGCAATGTCGAACCCCCTACCCAATGGTCCAAGAACGTCTATCTTGTTACCCGCTTGCATCTTTGATAACCCAAGAGTTCCTTTGCCAACTACTTTAAACAAAATGGCAATCCCACCCTCACCAGTTCCTTCGCTACGCTCAGGACTAACCTCACCTCCCGTCGAGGGAGAGGACAAAAATGAGACCTGATGAACACTGAAAGGACGACGCAGTATCAATTCTTCACAGCACACCGTAATGAATTGCCCCGGTTGAGCATGAGAAGCAATATCAGGTGCTTCAAGCCACATAAGATACACGCCTGGCATGACCTCCACGTTAGAAGTTACAGTGTACAACGATTGCTTCATGCTAAATCCTAAATTCGAATTTCTAAACTCTAAACAAATTCAAAATTTCAATGCTCTAAATTCAAAAACACTTTGGGTCATTTGGATTTTGGGTTTTGATATTGTTTGGGATTTCGTGCTTTGGATTTCGGAGTTCCCCTTAGATATTCCCTCAGCGGCTGAACGTTGAAGGTTTTGCTGACACCACTCATCGCTTCCACAACCACGCGGGCGGTATCCAGCGAAGTAAAGCAAGGTATTCTTTTCTCCGCAGCAGCACGCCGTATATCAAACCCATCCCTCAAGGGAAGCCGACCTCCAGTGACAGTGTTAATAACCCCAGCCACAGAATTATCCTGAATAACATCAATAACATTGGGATGCCCTTTACCTAACTTCTTGGTCACCATTTTCACCGGGAGATTCATTCCTTCAATCATAGCTGCAGTTCCTTCCGTAGCATAAAGTCCATATTGAAGCGAATGCAATTTCTCGATTAAAGGCTGTGATTCAGCTTTATCCCTATCCGCAATGCTCAGTAATAAACCACCTTCACCAGGCAACATCAACCCGGCAGCCAGAAGTGCCTTGACCAGGGCAGCATCAAAGGTGTAATCAACACCCATCACCTCACCAGTGGATTTCATCTCAGGTCCAAGATAATTATCCACCCCGATCAGCTTGGACATGGAGAAAACGGGAGCCTTTATACCTACCAATTTTTGCTTCTTCCACAATCCCCCGTTATAACCCTGCTCAGCAAGACTAATGCCAGCCATTACCTTGATGGCAATTCGCACCAAGGGAACACCGGTCACCTTAGAAATGAAAGGCACGGTTCTGCTGGCCCTGGGATTTACCTCAAAGACATATACTGAGGAACGCCCGTCCTCCCTCATGATGAGCATCTGAACGTTCATCAAGCCTTTAACCTGCAAGGACAGGCCAATTCTGGTGGTGTAATCCACCATAGTGTTTACTTCCTCCTCGGTTAAATTGACTCCGGGATAAATAGCCACGGCATCGCCACTGTGCACACCAGCCCGTTCAATATGCTCCATTATGCCCGGAATAAGCACCCCCTCCCCATCACAGACAGCATCCACCTCAACCTCCTTACCCTGCAAGTACTTATCAATAAGGACAGGATGTTGACTATTCAGCTCTAAAGCCATGGTTAGATAGCGAATCAACTCAGTTTTATTATGCACGATTTCCATAGCCCTGCCACCGAGGACATAGCTGGGACGAACCAGCAATGGATAGCCGAGAGAGTTGGCTACATTCAGTGCTTCCTCAATAGAGAGCACCCCGGCACCGGGCGGCTGAAGAATGCCCAACCTGTCCAGAAAGTCTTCGAAGCGATGACGGTCTTCAGCTATATCTATGGCTTCAGCACCGGAACCGAGTATCGGTGAATTACTGCGTACCAGTGGCTCAACCATGTTGAGGGCTGTCTGCCCGCCAAACTGAACAATAGAGGGTGGGACAGCCTCACCTTCATTTTCAAGTATGTCCCGAATGCTTTCCTCATCCAGAGCTTCAAAGTAAAGGCGGTCGCTGGTATCAAAATCAGTGGAGACTGTTTCTGGATTAGAATTAACCAGGATGCTCTTTATCCCGGCTCCCTGAAGCGCCCAGGCAGAATGAACACAACAATAATCAAACTCAATCCCCTGTCCGATCCGTATCGGCCCACTGCCGATAACTAAAGCTTTCCTGCCCTTCAATGGCTCAGCTTCATTTTCTTTCTCATATGTGCTGTAAAAATAAGGGGTTTCGGCATCAAATTCGCCAGCACAGGTATCCACCATCTTATACACCGGGCGGATATGCCATTGATGGCGAATTTGTCTCACCTGTTCTGGCAATCTATCAGCTAGCGTGCCGATTTGTTCATCAGAGAAACCAAGCCGTTTTGCCTTCCGGAGAAGCTCAGGAGTCAACGGTTCAGAAAGAAGCTGTTTTTCCATCCCAACGATATTTTGAAGCTTGTAGATAAACCAGGGGTCTATCCCAGTGCGCTGGGAAAGCTCTTCAGGTGTAGCTTCCCTTCTCAGCGCTGCCATAATCGCCCATATTCTCAGGTCATTGGGGTGAAGCGGGTAAGAAGCAAGCCTTTTCTTCTTCCCCCAATTGGAATCCTCCCAGAGTAAAGTTCGTTTACCAAACTCTAAAGAGCGTACCGCCTTCTGGAGAGCAGCTTCAAAACATCTCCCAATAGCCATCACTTCACCGGTGGCCTTCATCTGGCTGCCAAGTTCTCTATCACCCAAAGCAAACTTATCGAAAGGCCATCTTGGAACTTTGACCACACAGTAATCGAGAGCAGGCTCAAAGGATGCCATCGTTTTACCGGTAACCCTGTTGGGTATCTCATCAAGCCTTCTGCCGATGGCTACCTTAGCAGCCACTCGGGCAATGGGGTAGCCAGTGGCTTTACTGGCAAGAGCTGAGCTACGACTAACACGCGGGTTGACTTCAATCACATAATACTGACTTTTCTCCACCTTGATTTGGTCTGGAGCCCACTTTTCAGCGACTATTGGATGAGGGGTAAGGGCAAACTGTATGTTACAGCCACCTTCAACGCCCAAAGCCCTTATAATGTTAATGCTCGCCGACCTGAGCATCTGGTATTCCTTATCGGTAAGCGTCTGACTAGGAGCTACTACAATGCTGTCCCCAGTGTGCACGCCCATAGGGTCAATGTTCTCCATGTTACAGATGGTAATACAGTTATCAGCGGCATCACGCATAACCTCATATTCAATCTCCTTCCAGCCAAGGAGACACTGCTCCACCAAAACTTCGTGGCTCATGCTGCTGTCCAGCCCGTTGGCGACTACTTTCTCAAGTTGTTCTATGGTGTAAGCAACGCCGCCACCAGTCCCACCTAAAGTATAAGAAGGACGGACAATCAAGGGTAAACCAATGGATTTCGCCAGCTCTTTGGCTTCTTCAACTGATTTTACTGTAGCGCTCTGCGGCACAGGCTCACCAATATCAATGAGAAGCTGTTTAAATAAAGACCTCTCCTCAGCCTTCTTTATCGTTTGCACCGATGTCCCCAAAAGCCTTACATTATATTTATCAACTATACCGGCATCAGCTAACTCTACCGCGAGGTTAAGCCCTGTCTGCCCACCAAGAGTGGGCAGCAGTCCATCAGGACGCTCCCTTTCAATTACTCGATCTAAGACTTCCACTGTAAGCGGCTCAATATAGACAATATCGGCAATGCCTTCGTCGGTCATGATGGTAGCCGGGTTTGAGTTCACCAGAACCGTAGTCACGCCTTCCTCACGTAAAGCACGGCATGCCTGAGTTCCCGAATAATCGAACTCCGCTGCCTGCCCGATTATTATCGGACCCGAGCCGATGACTAAGACTTTAGATATTTTGGACATGAAGCTCCTTTAACTTCTCAAGATAGTACGAGGCTAAAGCTACAGCCATATATCGTCTCAATCTGCAGTCTGACTCATTCGAGATTCCTGGATGAGAACCATCCTGGCTAGCAAAGTGGAAGAAACTTGACACGAGCTTCGCTTCCGTATCGTCTTCAATGAAGCCTTTTTGTTGAAGTAGCTTTCGTCTTTCACCTCCGGGTGGCTTGTCACCTGCCTCTTGGGGCACTACGATTAGTGCAATTTGGTCAAAAACATCCTGAAGAAAACTTCTCAAAGCCCCATTAGCTGCTTCCCAGTTCCCTTCAATGTAGTTTTCATAAGACTGCTTTAGATGGTTCTTTGCGATAGCAAATTCATATTTGTCTAATAGTGTTTCTAAAAGAGCTTCTTCTGCTGCTGGTTTAATAAACGCTGAGATGACGGGAATAAGTTCTCCGTCTTGCACTTGAAACCCATCCGCTCTTAAGGCCACATCTAAGTCCGGGAACCTTCGAAAAAAGTATTCCCGCCGACCTTGGTCGGAATCTGCACGCGGGTAAAGCTCTCTCAATGCTTCTTTAACAATTGAATCCAGAGTACGCGCTGCACCATCACCACCCACCGCACATAAATGCTGGAAAACATCGTTGACTTTCCTTCGCTTGGCAGTCAGTTTGCCCGACTGCTCATAGATATCAACTAAGTTATACTTAAAAAAGAAAGTCCTTAGCTTGCTGTCCGTATAGCCATCGGCGAGGATTTCTATAATGCAACTCAAGGTGCGATTGCTAAATCTTGACATTACTAGTTGAGGTTTGGTTGTGTCCGGCCCAATAATCTCATATTTCTGTATTATTGATTGCAAAGCAGTCTCACAAGCTTCTAGTTCGTGAAGGTAATATTCTTGGAAATCAGCATCTGAAGGCCAACCACCGACGATGCGCACTTTCCGACTGGATGGGAATCTTTGCTGGTCATCTTCATCAAGCCCTGCCTTTATTATGTCTAGTACTTTATCATGCCACAATTTGAATTCCCGATTACCATGATGTAGTTCCCTGAGACGTGGTATCTCTGTTAAAGCCTGTTTTAGAAGTTCTATTGCTTCACTTTTATTCATTTACTATTCTTCCCCCTCACCATCTCCAGAAATCTCTCAAACAAATACCTGTTGTCCAACGGCCCAGGGGAGGCTTCAGCGTGGTACTGAATGGATACAATGGGCAAGTCTCGATGGCGAAGACCCTCCACCGTACCGTCGTTCAAGTTTATGTGGCTTACCTCAAGTCCTCCCTTTAAGGTATCAGCATCCATGGCATAGCCATGATTTTGGGCAGTGATATAAACCCTGCCAGTAGCCGAGTCCCGAACCGGATGGTTGCCGCCGCGGTGCCCAAACCTGAGTTTGAATGTTTTGGCACCCAGCGCTCTGCCGATGAGTTGATGCCCCAGGCATATGCCCATCACCGGCTTCCTGCCCACAAGCTTTTTCACCGTCTCCGTTATATCGTCTAGCAAAGCGGGGTCTCCAGGACCGGGAGACAAGACTATTCCATCGGGATTTAAAGCCAAGATATCCTCTGCCGAAGTGGTGCACGGGACAGCGGTTACCCGGCAGCCAAATTGGCTCAGAATACGCAGGATGTTGTATTTCAAGCCTAAATCAAGGACTACGATGCGAGATTGCTTCGGTGCCCCTTCGCGGAGTTTATCCTGAGCGAGATTCTTCGGTCGCTTCTCTCCCTCAGAATGACGAGGGGCGAAAGGCTCAGGGCTTTGGCTGGCAATGGCAGGCGCACCGCATTCCCACTCATAGAGCTTCTCAGTACTGACCTGGTGAACAAAATCGGTAAAATCGTATTTGGGTAAATTCTTCAGTTCTTTTAGCGCTTCCTCAGCAGTCATTTCTGAGGTAATAATCCCCATCATTTCCCCGATGGAGCGTATATGGCGGGTTAACGCCCGTGTATCTATCCCGCTGATTCCTGGAATGCCATTATTCTGTAGAAACTTATGTAAAGTAACTGTGCTCTGCCAATGGCTTGGCTGCGGGCAGTATTCCCGAACGGCAAATCCCCTGACCTGAATTTGCTTTGATTCGAAATCGCTTTCATTGATGCCATAATTACCAATCAAAGGATAAGTGGGCACCAGAATCTGACCAGCGAAGGATGGGTCAGTAAGCATTTCCTGATAACCCGTCATGCTGGTGTCGAATACTACCTCTCCGTAGGCATTATCCTCGGCACCGAAGGAATAGCCCTCATAAACCGAGCCATCTTCAAGAACTAAAATTGCCTTCTTAGCCATGAGATTGCTTCGCTTCGCTCGCAATGACAAAAGGAGGATGGCAATGACTTTTCATGGAGTCATCCATATAAACTACCTCCCCATCGACTATGGTTGCCATTACCTTGCCTTTGAGTTTGCAGCCATCAAACGGAGTATTCTTTCCTTTAGAGGCAAATTTGCTGCTGTCCACCACCCATTCCCTATCCGGGTCAAATATGGTGATATTGGCCGGAGAGCCTATCTTAAGCGTGCCTAATTCATCACCTTTATCAATTATCCTTGCTGGCTCACAGGTCAGCTTAGAAATCAAAGTAACTAAACCTATTTCCCCTTTATGAACCAGGCCCATGAGACAGCCGAAAGCAGTCTCAAATCCGCTAATGCCGAAGGCAGCCGTTTCCAGGCTGCAATCCTTATCTGCCAGAGTATGTGGGGCATGGTCGGTGGCAATGGCATCGAGCACCCCATCCTTTAATCCGTCAATCAAGCAAGTTATGTCATCTTCAGTCCGCAAAGGTGGGTTTACCTTGGCATTGGTGTCGTATCGAGATTGCTTCGCTCCGCTCGCAATGACATTGTTGCTTTCTCCTCGGTCCTTCCCCACTACCCTTTCCTCAGTCAGTGTCAAATGGTGAGGAGTAACCTCAGCAGTTACCGAAATTCCTTCTTCCTTAGCACGACGCAGGAGGTCAACAGAACCACAAGTGCTTACATGGGCAATATGAATTCTGGCATTGGTTAGCTTTGCCAGAGCCAGGTCCCGAGCTATCATCATTTCCTCCGCATTCGCTGGGATTCCCTTCACGCCCAGCTTTGCAGACACCCAGCCTTCATTTACAACACCATCGTTACTCAGCCGCCTATCCTCACAATGGTCAATGATGGGCAAGCCAAGGCTACAGCTATACTCAAGAGCACGACGCATAACCTGTGAACTAGCCACTGCATCACCATCATCGCTGAAAGCAACTACGCCAGCTTCAGCCAGCTCAGCCATATCGCAGACTTCTTTTCCACTTCTCCCTTTAGTGACACACCCTATGGGAAAGACATGAACAACGCCCTCTTCAGCAGCTTTTTGTTTCACCCAATCCACCATAGCTGGCTTATCAATAGGAGGACTTGTGTTTGCCATGCAACAGATGCCAACAAAGCCACCTGCTGCGGCTGCCCTTGTGCCTGTAGCGATTGTTTCCTTGTCCTCAAATCCCGGCTCCCGAAGATGGCAATGAAGGTCTACAAAGCCCGGACAAACGACCATCCCGGTAGCATCGATTACTAGAGATCGCTTCGCTGCCCCTTCGCTACGCTCAGGGCTTTGGCTTGCAATGACAATTGGTATTCCCTTCCCAAATTGTCTAATTTTGCCCTCATCAACAACCAAATCAGCAATTTGGTTTATATCCTGACCAGGGTCAATTATGTGTCCACCGCGTATGACTAAGAAGACAGATTTATTACCCATCATTTCTACCACACTCTCCAGTAGTCAGAATTTCGTATTCCATAGCTAACGTCCCCTGCGATGTACGGTGATATAGCTGCTAGGCTTGAAACCATAAGCTCCAGCCTCACTCTCTGAATCAAAAATAATCAAATTTTCAGGCTTAATCTTTCGAATCCAATGGCTGTCAGCGCTATGGTATTTCTTGGTCTCCAACATTCCTTGATGCCACTCTGAACTGGCGATATATTGAGGATGAACCTCGCGTTCGCAGTAGAGACACCTCAGTGTTAAAGGCTCTAAGTTTACTATCTTGAACTCAGGCTTTATATACCTCGTTTCTGTTTCCTGGTTTGAGACACAGTTTGAATTAAGACACCTGACCCCGGAATCTCGGTCATAAATGGGATAATCCACCTTCTGAACGAAAGAATCAGCTTCTTTAGAAATTGCGATTTCCTTAGTTCCCAGCAAGAGGGCTATGAGCGCCATTCTGATAGGCACCCCACGAGCAGCCTGCTTGAAATACATGCTCCTGGGGTCAGCATCCAACTCATAGGCCAATTCATCAACGCGGGGCAGTGGGTGCATAACAATCGTCCCTTTAAACTCCTTTCCCTTGAGGAGCTTCTTATCTACCACCGGGTAGTTCTTTTTCAACTCTTGTCCCTCCTCTGTAGAGGCATGCCTTTCCTTCTGAAGCCTCATCACATAAAGGGTATCAATCCCAGTTTTCTTCAGCTCGATTTGAATACTAATGTCAGGCAACATTGCAAGTTGATGTGAGCTACTCGGAGTTACGTACATGGCATCCAGGGGGAAGAATCCTTCTTTAACTTGCTGGTTCGGAGCCTCAAGCCTTATCAGCTTACCTTTATATTCTGTAGTCAATTTCCTTAGAACGTGCTCCGGCATCTCCAGTCCGGGACTGGGCGGAAAAAGGATAACTGCGCCGAACCTGGCCAGGGCATAGGTCAGGGAATGCACCGCTCGCCCGTATCTCAGGTCCCCAAACAAAGCGATTTTCAAACCCTCAATGTTTCCTCTCTCCTTCTTAATGGTGTAAAGGTCGCACAAGGCCTGGGTTGGATGTTCGTGCCCTCCATCACCGGCATTTATTACCGGGATGCCAGCGTAGTCAGCAACTACCTTGGCCGCTCCTTCCCAGGGATGCCTGATGACAATTATATCGGCATAGCTCCCGACTACCCTTGCCATATCAGCAAGGCTTTCGCCTTTGGCTAGAGAGGTTGCACCTACCTCAACCGCAGTTATAATTCTCCCCCCGAGTCTGAGCATCGCAGCCTCGAAAGATAGCCGTGTCCTGGTGCTCGGCTCAAAAAACAGACTTGCCATAATTTTCCCCTGGCATACCCCGGATTGGTCATTTAATGAATCAGCCATTTCGTCTGCCACGGAAAACAGTGCCTCGATTTCCCCGTTGGATAAATCGTCTATGGTTACCAAACTGCTGCCTGCTAAGCTCATCTAGCCACTCCCTGTGTATTTACTTTCCAGGTCAGTTCTATCCTTTATCAACACTACTCATTACTCGTTGAACCTGCTATAGCTACCCCGTCTTCACCATCTACTTCTTTAACATACACCTCTACCTTCTCACTCCGCGAGGTTGGTATATTCTTACCGACATAGTCAGCTCGAATAGGAAGCTCACGGTGACCACGGTCAATAAGAACGGCCAGCTGCATGGAGCTAGGGCGACCTAAATCGATGAGAGCATCCATAGCTGCCCGAATGCTTCTCCCTGTATAAAGGACGTCATCCACCAGGACCACTTGTTTATCAGTTACATCAACGGGAACCTCGGTATGCTTAGCCGGTTTTGATTCCACAGGAGAAACGTCATCACGATAAGAGTTGATGTCCAGAACACCTACAGGAACATGGATATCTTCAAAGCTCTGAATTGTATTGGCTAATCGGTGTGCTAAAGGCACTCCTCGGGTCCACATACCCACGAGTACAATGCTTCCAGCACCCTTGTTCCTTTCTACAATCTCGTGGGCAATACGAACCAAGGCACGCCCCACGTCCTCCGAGGTCATGAGGAGCTTACGGGGCATTAAAAAAGCCTCCTGCCACATAACTGGCAAGAGGCTGCAGATTTTACCAACCTTTGCGTTATCAAATCTTTCCTTACCAGCCTCTCCGGGCTGATTTAAAGGCTTGTATGATTTTAGCAAACTCATGGTGATAATGCAATAAGTAAAAAAACAAATTGTATTTTCGATAACCTGGATGTTAATATCGTCAGACAAGAAATATATCAATGGATTTTTCATTAATTCCTGACGGCACAGTTACTTCGGTGCCAGGATTTGTCGCTGGTGCAGTCCACGCCGGAATAAAGGATACGGACGAACTGGACTTAGCTATCCTCTATTCCAAGATGCCTTGTGTCGCCACTGGTGTTTTCACCACCAACCTGGTTAAATCAGCCCCGATCATCTTATCCCAAAGACACCTAACACAAAGAAAAGCAAGGGCAATTGTGGTGAATTCAGGTTGTGCCAACGCCTGTCTTGGAGAGCAAGGCATGACAGATGCCTCAGAAATGGCAAGCCTGACAGCAACAAAAGTGAGCATACCTTCGCAGGAAGTGCTTGTAGCCAGCACGGGGGTGATTGGAAAACCACTGCCCATGAACCAGGTCAGAAACGGGATAGAGAAAATAGAGCTCCACCAGGATGGCGGTCATGAACTGGCCAGAGCAATGATGACCACGGATACCACGCCCAAGGAGATAGCGATACAAGTCGAGGCAAAGGAAGGTAAATTTACCATCGGCGGGGTAGCTAAAGGAGCAGGCATGATGCACCCTGAATTAGCCACCATGCTTTGTTTCATGACTACTGACGCCGCGGTAAACATTGATTTTCTGCAGCAATCGCTAAAGAAGGCGGCTAATGCGTCTTTTAACATGCTCAGCATTGACGGCGAAACCAGCCCTAACGACTGTATATTTTTGTTAGCCAACAGTTTGGCAAGAAATACTGAAATTAGCTTCAATAACGGCGAGGCTTTTCAAAACGTTCTAGATGAAGTTTGCACTTATTTGGCTAAATCAATAGCCCGAGATGGTGAAGGAGCAACCAAGCTCATCGAAGTTGTTGTGGAAGGAGCGGTAAATCAAACGGAGGCTCGCCAGGCAGCCCGGACCATTGTTAGCTCACCACTGGTGAAAGCGGCGATGCACAGCGGTGACCCTAATTGGGGACGCATTGTTGCCGCCCTGGGACGAAGTGGTGCAAAGATAAGGGAAGATAAACTGGATGTCCATTTGAATGACATTTGTGTCATGAAGCAAGGTAGCCCAACACGCTTTGATGCAGAAGAGCTGCGAACATCTTTGACAAGAGCTAACGAGGTGCCTATCAAGGTGTATCTCAACCTGGGTGATGGCAGAGCCACTGCCTGGGGCTGCGACCTATCCGAAGAATATGTTAGGATAAATAGCGAATATATAACATAACGCTAAGTTACCTCGACGTACAAGCATGAAACCACTGGTAGTTAAAATAGGCGGTAGCACTTTAGGCAACCGGGATACCGTCCTGGAGGACCTGGTAGCACTCCAAGAGCAAGGTGTGCCTTTAGTGGTGGTTCATGGCGGTGCCCAAGAAGTTTCTAGCTGGCTCGCCAGACTTGGTATGTCCACCAGCTTTATAAATGGGCTGAGGGTTACCGATGCCGAGACCCTGAAAGTGGTTACTGCAATACTTAGTGGCTTGGTTAATAAAGAACTGGTGGTAGCTATTCAAGCCCTGAAGGGAAAAGCAATAGGAATAAGCGGAAGTGATGGCAATTTGCTCCGGGCAAAGCTCAAGGATTCTGAACTAGGTTACACCGGTGAAATTATAGCTACCGACCCTACTCCGCTAAACATACTGCTACAATCAGGATATATGCCTGTGGTAGCACCAATAAGCTTTGGGGAAGTTAACGGAAAGCTAACATTGCTCAATATCAATGGTGATACTGCTGCTGGTGAGATAGCTGCTGCTCTAGCTGCTCAGAAACTCATCTTCCTCACCGATGTTGATGGCATCTACGACAGCTCAGGAAAAGTAATTTCCAGACTTAATATTGATGAGGCAAACGAAATGCTCAAACTTGGTACAGCTTCGGGAGGGATGTTCCCCAAAATAGAAGCGGGCATCAAAGCCCTTTCGGCAGCACCCATTGCCCGCATCATCAATGGTAAAATGCCTCACGCCTTGCTTAATGAGCTGCAGAATGGAATTGGAGGAACAAGCATTGTCCCAAAGTAACGACTGGCAAAAACTGGCGGACAAGCTGTTTTTGAACACAGTAACCAGGCTTCCTGTAACATTGGTTCGTGGAGAAGGAGCCTGGGTATGGGACGACAAGGGCAAACAATACCTTGACTTCGTTGGTGGCTGGGCTGTGGATAGTCTGGGGCACTGCCATCCAGCGTTAGTGAATGCTTTGGAAGAGCAAGCCAAAACGCTTATACAGGCATCCAACCAGTTTTATACCATCCCGGCGGTAAAGTTAGCCCAGCTTTTGGTAGAAAATAGCTGCCTCGATAGAATCTTTTTCTGCAACAGCGGTGCTGAGGCTAATGAAGGAGCAATAAAGCTAGCCAAGAAATACGGCAAAATTCATCTCAACAGTGCTTATGAAATTATCACAGCCTATGGTTCCTTTCACGGCAGAACCTTAGCTATGACCGCAGCTACAGGACAGGAGAAATTCCAGCAACCTTATACTCCTTTGCCTGACGGTTTCATAACCGTTGAGTATAATAACATTGAGGCAATAAAGAGAGCGACAAATGAAAAAACCTGTGGGATGATGCTGGAGCCAGTCCAGGGCGAAGGCGGAGTCAATGTGCCAGATGAGGACTATCTTAAAAAGGTAGAGGATTGGTGCCACGAGAAGGGAATCCTCTTCATTTTGGATGAGATTCAAACTGGAATCGGTCGGACAGGCACTCTCTTCGCTTACGCGCAATATAATGTTGAGCCAGATATAATGACTTTAGCCAAAGGGCTAGGCAGTGGTGTGCCCATCGGCGCCTTTTTAGCCAAAGAAAAAGCCTCGGTTTTCACCCCAGGTGAGCACGGCACTACCTTTGGCGGCAATCCACTGGTCTGCGCTGCCGCCTACGCTACTATGAAATATATCATCGATAACGACATACCTGAAAAGGCGAAGCAAACTGGAACTTACCTTATGGCTAAATTGCAAGGGCTGAAACAGCAATTCAGCTTCGTCACCGAAGTGAGAGGCAAGGGACTCTTGCTAGCTATGGAATTTGACCATGAAATGGCCCAGCAAGTGGTTACAGCTTGCCTTGACAAAGGCTTACTGATCAACAAAGTAAAGCCGGATGCTATTCGTTTTATGCCTCCTCTCATTATCACTGAAAAGGAGGTAGATATAGCAATCAACATTTTGAGAAATATTTTCACTGAGAAAGGAAGCGAATGGACAAAGTAATACTAGCTTACAGCGGTGGTTTGGATACCTCGGTAGCCATAAAATGGCTGAAAGAAAAATATAATATGGATGTCATCACCCTTACCGTAGATATAGGCAATGTGGCTGACCTTGAAGCTATCAAGCAGAAAGCACTCAACCTTGGAGCGATAAAGGCATTTGTCATTGATGCCAGGGAACCCTTCATTGATTCCTTTGTCTTTCCTGCCCTTAAAGCCAATGCTATTTACGAAGGGCAATATCCTCTAGCCACAGCTCTAGGTCGCCCCCTGATTGCTCAACTTTTGGCCGAGACAGCTAAAAGGGAAAACGCCCTGGCAGTAGCTCACGGATGCACCGGTAAAGGCAATGACCAAGTTAGATTTGATGTGAGCGTGGCAGCCTTAGCTCCCGAACTCAGGATAATTGCTCCCGCCAGAGAGTGGAATATGACCCGGGAGCAAACAATTGAATACACCCAGTCCCATAATATCCCTGTCCCTATCACTGCAGCCAGCCCTTATTCCATCGACCAGAATTTGTGGGGCAGGAGCATCGAATGCGGCGTTCTCGAGGACCCGTGGACTGAACCTCCTGATGATGTCTTTGTCTGGACAAAGTCGCCCAAGGAAACACCGGATGAGGCCGATTACATCACCATCGGTTTTGATGAAGGAATACCGATAAGCATTGACGGGCAGCGACTGAATGGTGTGGCGCTCATCCAGCAAGTTCATGATATAGCCTGCAAACACGGCGTGGGCAGAATTGACCATGTTGAAAACAGATTAGTAGGCATAAAGTCACGAGAGATATATGAAATACCGGCAGCCTCCGTGTTAACTAAAGCTCACCAGGCACTGGAAGCAATAACTCTATCCAAAGACCAGCTTCGTTTCAACAATATTGTGGCTGGTGAATATGCTGACCTTGTTTATAATGGGTTATGGTTCTCCCGACTTCGCCAAGATTTGGCTACCTATGTGGATAGTTCCCAAAGATATGTTATCGGAGAAGCAAAGGTTAAGCTTTACAAGGGCAGTTGCCAGGTAGTAGGCAGAAAATCGCCTTATTCCCTTTATGATTACAGCCTGGCTACTTATGATAAAGGTGACGCCTTTGACCAGAGTGCCTCTCCTGGCTTCATCCATATCTGGGGACTGCCGATAAGAACCGAGTCCAAGGCGCAACATCCGAAACCGCCTGAATAAGGAACGATTCTCCACTCTCGGCATTGAACTTGGAAAGCGGGTTGGAAATGGAGAAGTATCTGAAACCGACATCCGTCATTGATTGTAACAATACATCCATACAAGATAAGGCCAAAGATTTAACTAAAGGGCGGGAAGATGCTATTGAGAAAGCCAAAAGCCTTTTTTATTTTGTGAGGGATGAAATTAAATATAACCTGTATACACCAAAATTCCTTCCTGAACACTTTCGGGCAAGTAACACTTTATCCAGAAAGGAGGGGTATTGTGTTCAAAAAGCGGTTCTTCTCGTCGCTTTAGCCCGAGCCGCAGGAATCCCCACTGGCCTGGGATTCGCTAGACTTAGAAATAACCTTCTTCCACAGAAAATCTTCAAATGGCTGGGAACAAATATACTTCCTTTTCACGGCTACGCCGAATTATATCTAAATGGAAAGTGGGTTAAGGCTACCCCCGCTTTTGACCTAAAGATGTGTGAAAGGCACTGGATTATTCCGGTGGAGTTTGATGGCAAGAACGATGCCATGTTTCATTCTCACAATCGCGATGCCAAATTACATATCGAATACGTGAAGGACCTCGGCCATTATTATGATGACCTGCCACTAGATAGACTCTGGGATGCGCTGATTCAAACTTTTGGAACCACGCGTCGTGAACCACCAAAGCGATAGAAAAAAGATGCATCGCATCTGATATTGACCGTTCCATCTTTGAACGATGATACTTTCCCTGTTTTATCCCCAACAATTCAAGCCGTCCTCCTTACACCCCGACCAATCAGCCTAGCAAACCTATTGCATCCGAGCTAACCCATGGCTGCTATTCTGGGTTCCCAACTTTCAGAAATTAACTTAACCTAGTTGACAAATAGGCAAGGAAAGTATCAAGATTTTCTCTTGGTGGTTAAGGCAAAACTTAGATGAGTTACCAGCGCGGTCGTTTTCAAAAAGGGACTAACAGAACGGCACAGGATTACCTCGCCTCTATCCCCTTTGACCAGCGGTTATATCGCCAGGATATTGAAGGAAGCATCGCCCATGCCAGGATGCTGGCAAAGCAGGAAATAATAGCAGATAAGGACGCTGAAGCGATAATCGCTGGGCTTAACTCCATCCGCAATGAAATCGAGCAAGGAAAATTCCACTTCAAGACCAAGCTTGAGGATATACACATGAATATCGAAGCACGATTGTTTGAAAAGATAGGCGATATAGCAGGCAAGCTTCACACCGCACGCTCCCGAAATGACCAGGTGGCTTTAGACATGCGACTCTTCCTTAAAGAGGAGATCCCCAAAACCATAGACAACATAAAAGCCCTGCAGTCCTCCCTCGTGGAATTGGCCGAAGCTAATAAAGATGTCATTATTCCTGGTTATACACACTTGCAACAAGCTCAGCCAGTCCTTCTAGCTCATCATTTGCTGGCTTACTTCGAAATGTTCCAGCGAGATAAGGAAAGATTCTCTGATTGTCTGAAACGCACCGATGTCTTACCTTCAGGCAGCGGAGCTCTAGCTGGAGTGGCTTACCCCGTAGACCGTCAATTTATGGCCCAGGAATTAGGCTTCAGCGAGATAAGCAACAACAGCGTCGACGCCGTTTCCGACAGGGATTTTGTGGTGGAGTACCAGGCAGCATCTGCCTTAGCTATGATGCATATTTCCCGACTGGCTGAGGAGATTGTTCTATGGTCATCCAGCGAGTTCGGTTTTATCGAGATTAGCGAAGACTTCACCACGGGCAGTAGCATTATGCCGCAGAAGAAAAATCCTGATGTCGCAGAGCTAGCCAGAGGCAAGACAGGGCGAATATATGGCAACTTGATGTCCCTGCTGACCACTATGAAAGCTTTGCCATTAGCCTATGACCGAGATATGCAAGAGGATAAACAGGGGCTTTTTGATACCCTGGATACCCTGCATTCCACCTTAGAAGTATTTGCTGAAATGATTAAGACGCTGAAGGTCAATCCACAGCGTATTAGCAATGCAATAAACGAAGACTATATTTTGGCTACCGATTTGGCGGACTACCTGGTAAAAAAGGGAATACCATTTCGCCAGGCTCACAATACAGTGAGCAAATTAGCCGAATATGCTGTTGCTAGCCGAAAAAGCTTCCGTGAGCTTAGCTTAAGCGAATATCGCGATTTCAGCCCCCTATTTGATAAGGATGTGTATAATATTACTTTGGAATCATCTATAGCTTCCCGAAATATCGTTGGTGGAACCGCTACAAATCAAGTAGAAGTAGCGCTGGAGAAAGCGAGAAAACTATTGCGTATAGAGCAAAATAGTTCACAAGTGAAGAAAAAAGGTGGGAAATAGCAAGGTTAAATTAGCACCATCAATTCTTAGTGCTGATTTTGCTCGGCTTGGCGAGCAAGTTGCCGAGGCTACTAGCGCAGGCGCTGATTATATCCATATCGATGTTATGGACGGCCATTTCGTGCCTAACATCTCCATTGGTATTCCAATAGTAGCTTCCCTCCGCCCTCGGACTAACTTGCCTTTAGATGTCCATCTGATGATACAACACCCCGAACAGTATGTCTCCCAGTTTGCTGACTCCGGCGCTGATATAATCACCGTTCACGTTGAGGCTTGCTCATCCCTTCACCGGTTGATTCACTCAATAAAGGAATTAAATGTCAAAGCAGGGATAGCACTAAATCCCACTACCACTCTGACTTCTATAGAAGAAATTCTCCCTTATGTTAATTTAGTTCTGATTATGAGCGTTGAACCTGGCTATGGAGGGCAGAGTTTCATCCCATCATCGCTGGACAAAATATCGAGGTTACGCAAAATGCTCGATAACAAAAACCTCAATGCTGAACTCGAGGTTGACGGCGGCATCACCATTGACAATGCACCAGGCATAGTCAAAGCTGGGGCTAATGTCCTGGCGATCGGAAGCAGTATATTTGACGCCAAAAAAGGAATAAGCCAAGCAATGCAAATGTTTAGGAAGGCGGTAAGTTAGCGTGCTTCCTTATACTGGGTACGCAAGCACCGGGTGCAGATATTTACTTTTTTCTTTTCGCCATTTATTATAATAGTAGTGCGATGGATATTGGGTAACCATCGCCGCTTGGTATGTTGTTTGGAATGGCTCACACTGTGACCATAGTGAGCTTTCTTACCACAAATGTCACACTTCATAAGACAACTCCACAATCCTCCTGTTCCATCTTGTGCCACAAATATTATCACAGGATGGAAATCTTGACAAAGTTTGTCAAACACCTATAATACATCGCAATCCGATATAGCAGCCGAGGTGCGTTATGAACAGGCACGAGCAGAGCAAAGGAGGAGGGATGGAGACTGCTTCAGTCACGGGACACCAGTTAAAAGAAATGTTCAACGCAGGAACCGCCTGGTTGGAAAAATGCGTGCCCGAAATTAACGCTATAAATGTCTTCCCTATTCCCGACGGGGATACAGGAACTAACATGTTGCTCACCATGCGTTCTGCCATGGAAGAGGCACATCGAAGCCAAGATGGCAATGCTTCATCGGTAGCCCAAACTATTGCCCATGGCGCTCTAATGGGGGCTCGTGGCAATTCAGGTGTGATATTGTCCCAATTCTGGAAAGGATTTGCTAAAGGGTTAGATGATAACCAGCGACTTAGCAGCAAAGCTTTGGCCAGAGCACTATCGGAAGCATCGCAAGCTGCCTACGAAGGACTTGTCAATCCAGTGGAAGGCACGATGTTAACAGTGCTCCGTGATTCAGCCAACGCTGCCGAAGCTGCTGCAAAAGCCAATTCCAGAAACCTAACCAAAACGCTTGCTACTGCTATGCAGGCAGCCAGAGAATCGGTAGCCAACACGCCTAACCTGCTACCTGTGTTACGGGAAGCAGGTGTGGTGGATGCCGGTGGGCAGGGTTTGTATGTCCTCCTAGAGGGCGCACTATACTACCTTAGGGGAGAAAACGATACTTTAAAACACGGCAAACCACGTCTTATTCCTACAAGCCAGCCATTAACCCCAGGGATAAGCCAAATGCCGGCTGAGGTGGAGGTGCCTTACGGTTATTGCATGAATTTCCTATTAGAAGGGCAAGACCTCAACCTGAAAAAAATCAAGAAAAACTTGAAAAAGAAGGGACAGTCTCTAGTAATCACCGGTAATGGCTCCAAGCTCAGGGTTCACATCCATAGCTTCAAACCGGGCGAAATTATAGATTACGCCACAAAGCAAGGCGTATTGCACAAGATAAAAATTGATAACATGGACGACCAATACGCTGCATTCATTAAAATGCAAAGAAAGAATTTGCCCGCTGTCGATACCGCTATAGTAGCAATTGCCTCAGGTGAAGGCCTTTTCAAACTATTCAAAAGCCTGGGAACCACCATTATTGTCCCCGGCGGTCAAACTATGAATCCAAGCGTCCGTGAGCTAGTGGAGGCAGTGGATTCAGCACCTTCAAATAAGGTTATATTGCTGCCCAACAATAAGAACATTGTCGTTGCTGCCTCCCAGGTTCAATCCTTGACTTCAAAAGACGTTAAGGTAGTACCCACGAGAACCATACCTCAAGGCATCAGTGCTCTCCTTTCCTTCAACTACGATATGGGCTTGGAGAACAATGCTTCTGCCATGGAAGAAGCATTGAAAAGGGTGAAATCCATAGAAATCACTAAATCAGTCCGCAAAAGTCAGATCAACGGTATGAACATAAAGAAAGGGGAATTTATCGCTGTCTTAGATGACAAAGAGTTGGTAGCCAATGGCAAAAAAGTTAAAGACGTCATTACCACTGCTCTTGAGAAAGCAGAGGTCAAAAATGCTGAATTGGTGAGTATTTACTACGGTGCTGAAACTAAACCCGCTGAAGCCCAGAAAATAGCTGGTGAAATCCAAAACGAATTTTCAGTTGAAGTTGAAACAATTCAAGGTGACCAACCCTACTACAACTATATAATTTCGCTGGAATAAGAATTTTGAGGTTGTTTACTTGTCATTGCGAGGAGCGTAGCGACGAAGCAATCTGGAAAGGAGATTGCCACGCTTCGCTCGTAATGACAGAGGGGAGTTGCTAAACAATAAAAATTTTGAAGCATGCCATGGTTAGAATTGTAACTGATAGTTGCTCCGATATTAGTCCAAAGATGGCCGAGCAATTTGGGCTCACCGTGATCCCCCTGAATGTCCACTTCGGGGACAAGATTTACCGCGATAATATTGACCTGAACACAGAAGGCTTCTATCAAAAGCTAACAAGAAACAAAATTCTCCCTACTACTTCAATCCCCAGCCTCGCGGTGTTTACCGATACACTAAACAACTTAGCTAAGGAAACAAAAGAGATATTAGTTATCACGCTTTCACGGAAATTTAGCGCTGCTTTCGACATTTTCTTAAAAAGCAAAGAGACCCTCAAATCAAAATGCAATATCGAAGTTATTGATTCTCAGGTAGGGATAGGGGGCCAGCTAATTCTAGCTGTGTCAGCAGCTGTTATGGCTAGAGCTGGAGCTACATTAGAGGAAATTGCCAATTGGGTGACAAGTGCAATTCCCAGGACGCATGTGGTGATGACCTTCGACACTCTAGAATATCTAAGGAGGGGAGGACGCATTGGTAAAGCACAAGCTTTCCTAGGTAATTTAATCAAAGTTAATCCTATTCTGGAAATAAAAAAAGGAGAGGCTTTTCCCATCACTCGAGTGCGTAGTCGAGCACGTGCTGTAGACTTCCTGGTAAATTTCGTCAAAAACTTTAGAAAGATAGATGCTCTGGTTATCGAAGATGCTACTACCACCAGTGAGCTAGGAAAATTAGCTCAGGGTCTCCAAGGATTAGTGCCTGATGAGCATTTCTATCGCTCCAAGGTAAGCCCGGTAGTGGGCACACATGTTGGTCCTCACGTCTTAAGTGTCTCTGTCCTGGAAGGAGAATAGAGTTTGGGCCAGCTTCTCAAAGATACGAGTATCAATTCACTCCGGAGAGTCCTGGAATTAGAATGTAAGAAGGGATATTCCGATAAAGCGGTGATCGGAGGATTGGACAGATTCCTCCGAAAACAAGAAGGGGAAATCCTACAGGGCGTAAATCAGCGGGAACTCTTAACGAGCTTTAATAACCTACAGTTGGCTAAATCCAACTACAGTTCCTGGGATGTAAAGAAACGTAAACAGTGGATAGCAGCTATCCTGGAATGGATAGATGAAGTGGAACAAACAAGGGAGAGAAAGAAGTCAAGCACACTGGCACCGGATAGACTCCCCACAGTCGATAAAACACGCCAAATGGAAAGGGTATCTTACGGACTAGACTCATCGATAACATCAATCAGAGGTATCACAACCAACACGGCCACTAGATTTGCCAAGCTTGGCGTGAGAACCATATATGATTTACTTTACTTTCTTCCTCACCGTTACATAGATTATAGCCAGAGAAAACCCATTGCTGAACTCGAAGAGGGTAAAGAGCAAACCATCATAGCTACAATATGGCAATCAAGAGTGGTCACTCTGGGTAGTCGACAGGGCACAGAGGCAATTGTCGGCGATGAGACAGGTAATATCCGAATAGTGTGGTTTAATCAACCCTATCTGGCAAAGAATTTTCGTACCAATGCCAGGATAGCAATTAGCGGAATAGTTAGCTCATTTAAGGGACAAAGGGTTTTTGCGTCTCCGGAATGGGAACTCATCCAAACCGGGGAACTAATTCATACCGCTCGATTGGTTCCCATTTACCCATTAACTTCCGGTTTATACCCCCGCCGGGTAAGGAAATGGACAAAGGAGGCTGTAGATAGCTGGGCATGGCAGCTCGTTGAGTTCCTGCCCCCAGAAATAAAGAAACGCTACCAGCTTCTAGATTTGTCACAAGCAATTATCCAGGCTCATTACCCTGACAATCACCGAATAGCGGAGGAAGCGAGAAAACGTTTAGCCTTTGATGAATTGTTTCTACTTCAATTGGGTTTGCTGGCGAGAAAGCAAAATTGGCAAGAAGGTCAGCCGGGCAACTCTTTTAATATCAATCGAGATCTGCTCCAAAGATTCCTGAGTTATTTACCGTTTACTTTGACTCGCGCCCAACAACGAGTGCTCAACGAGGTCTTGCTTGACCTGAAACAGCCAAAAGCTATGTCGCGACTTCTCCAGGGAGAAGTAGGCAGTGGCAAAACTATAATTGCTACCCTGGCATTACTAATTGCCTGTGATAATGGATACCAAGGGGCACTGATGGCCCCCACAGAAGTCCTCGCTGAGCAACATTTCGATAATATTTGCACCTATTTAGCCAGAATTAGCTCAGAATCATCCTCGCCATTGCCAGCATCCCGAAACAATCTTCACTGCTATGCCGGTATTCTCTCGCAACCGATAACCGTTGCTTTGCTCATTGGCAGCATTAGCGAGAGTGAAAAGGAGGATTTGCATAATAAGATCAGGCAAGGCGAGATTGATATTGTTATTGGAACTCATGCTATCATTCAGGCAGAGGTGGAATTCAACAAGCTAGGGCTGGCGGTGATAGATGAGCAGCATCGCTTCGGCGTTCTGCAGCGGTCAGCATTGCGTCAAAAAGGATTCAATCCCCACATGCTTGTTATGACCGCTACCCCCATCCCGAGAACCATGGCATTGACTATTTATGGAGACCTTGACCTTTCCATTATCGACGAACTGCCACCGGGACGAAGGCTTGCTGAAGCAAAATGGCTTGACCCAGAAGGCAGAGAAAAGGCTTATTCCTTCATCCACCGCCAGATAAACAAGGGAAAACAAGCTTTTATCATCTACCCCTTGATCGAAGAGTCGGAAGTAGTAGAAGCAAGAGCAGCAACCACTGAATATCAGCGATTAAGCAAAGATGTTTTCCCCGACTTAAAACTCGGGCTGATGCACGGGCGGATGCCCGCTGCTGACAAAGAGCAGGTGATGCGCCGTTTTCGCGATCGAGAATTTGACATCTTAGTGTCAACATCAGTAGTTGAAGTTGGCATTGATGTGCCCAATGCTAATGTCATATTAGTAGAAGGTGCCGACCGCTTCGGATTATCCCAGCTTCACCAATTTAGAGGGAGGGTGGGGCGAGATAAGGAGCAAGGTTACTGCCTACTCATCTCCGATAAGCTTTCCCGTGAAGTGGAATCCCGCCCCGAAACAGGAAAGAAAACCGAAGATGAGTGGAAACACCGCCTTGAGCTACTAGAGGAAATTCAAGATGGCTTCAAACTAGCCGAGGAAGACTTAAAGCTGCGCGGGCCTGGGGAATTCTTTGGCACTCAGCAAAGTGGCTTGCCCGAGCTTAAAGTAGCTAGTATAACAAACGTGCAGCTTTTAGAGATAGCACGACGAGAGGCAACCACCTTCTTCCGAAATAATCCCGATACAGCGAAAGACAGAACCTCTCTTCTTGGGGAAAAACTAACGAGAATATGGCAAGGGCATATTGAATGGAGTTAATATGGTTAAACAGAAGATAGCCGATTGTCTACAACAAGCGGTAGCCAAAGCTCAACAGGAAGGTAGTTTTGCACCCGGAGCGCTGCCAGAGATAATCATAGAGCATCCCCAAAATCCTTCTCATGGAGATTTTGCTTCAAGCCTCCCGTTAAAGCTAGCTCGGACAACCAGGATGCCTCCCTTAGCTGTCGCTGAGAAAATAGTGGAGAAAATATCGCTGCCCGCCGAAATTGACCACACCACCATAGCCCCACCAGGATTCATTAACTTTACATTGCGGAATGAATGGCTCACCGAACAGGTAGAGACTATATTGGCTGCCGGCGAATCATATGGAAACCTCGTCTTAGGTAAAGGTAAAAACATTCAAGTCGAGTTTGTCAGCGTTAATCCCACAGGACCTCTTCATGTGGGCCATGGACGTGGTGCTGTTCTGGGCAGCACCCTAGCTGATGTCCTTTCTACTAGTGGCTATTCGGTCGAAAGGGAATATTACTTAAACGATATAGGCAACCAAATAGAGCTATTCGGGCATTCGCTCTACGTTCGCTATCTACAGTACCTTGGTAAAGAGGCTGATATTCCCCCCGATGGCTATCATGGTAGTTATATGATTGACCTGGCAAAGGAAATCGCCGAAGAACATGGGGATAAGTTTCTCAATATACCCCGAAAAGAAGCGATCGAGGGAATCACTGAAATCGGGATTAACAAGATAATAAACAACATTAAAGAAGACCTTCTTCTATTAAACGTTGAGTTCGATGAGTGGTTTAGCGAAAAAAGCCTCTACCAGGGCGAGCAATACAACAAAGTCATGGCACTACTGGAAAGTGGAAACTACGTGACTAAGAAGGAAAATGCCGTTTGGTTTGAATCAAGCCTGCTAGGGGAGGATAAAGACAATGTGTTAGTCAGAAGTGATGGCTCACCCACTTATTTTGCCTCCGATATTGCTTATCATTACAACAAGTTTATGGAGCGGAAATTTGACGCCGTGATTGATATCTGGGGAGCTGACCACCAGGGACATGTTCCCCGGATGAAAGCGGTAATGAAAGCCTTGGGGCAAGACCCGGAACAACTCAAGGTGATAATATGTCAATTGGTTACCCTTCACCGCGGAAAAGAAACACTTAAGGTATCCAAGCGCAGCGGTGACATCATCACCCTGCGTGAGGTAATAGACGAGGTAGGAGCAGATGCTTGCCGTTTCTCTTTCCTATCCTACTCCGCTGAAAGCCAGATGGATTTCGACCTGGAGTTAGCCAAAAAACAGTCAGCAGATAATCCTGTTTACTATGTCCAATATGCTCACGCTCGAATTGCCAGCATCCTTCGCTTAGCCCAACAGCGGCAAATAGATTACAGTCAGGGCGATATTTTCCTGCTTTCCACTGAGCCGGAGCTAACCTTGATTCGCCATTTAATAATGCTCCCCGAGGTTATAGAAAGGGTAGCTGCTAACCTTGAGCCCCACCACCTGCCCTACTACGCTCAAGCACTGGCTACTGTTTTCCACAGCTTCTATAAGCAATGCCGGGTTGTCTCCCAGGACGAGGCATTGACCAAAGCCCGACTTAAGCTGGTCAGCGCGACTCAAATCGTGTTGGTTAAGGCGCTCCACCTCATGGGCATGACCGCACCGGAAACAATGTAAAGCTAATGTAACCCGTCTTGCTGGCAAAAGCGAGATTTTGTATTCCCCAAGCATTGAGCCACGCTATCTTGCCAAGTTTGCATTAGCAGTTGCCTTATGTTAGATTTGCCACCTAACGCCATACAAGACGTAAGATGACACAAGTAGAATTAGCTAAACAGGGTATCATTTCACCCCAGATAAAGCATGTAGCTGAAAAAGAAGGGGTGGAGATAGATTTTGTGCTGGAAGGACTGGTTAGCGGCACCATCGTGATACCAGCTAACCCTAATCACGTCAACTTAGCTCCCTGCGGTATAGGTAAGGGGCTAAGGACAAAAGTCAACGTGAATCTCGGCACATCGCCCGACTTTTGCGATTTGGATATGGAACTGAAAAAACTGCAAGCCGCCATTGAGTTTGGCAGCGACACAGTTATGGACCTCAGTACCGGGGGAGATATTTCGGCTATAAGACAAGCTATCATCAATGCCAGCACCCTGACGGTAGGAACCGTCCCCATCTATCAAGCAGGAATTGAAGCTATTGACAAACACGGTGCTATCGTAAATATGACCGCGGATGAGATTTTCGATGTTATCGAACAGCACGCCAAGAACGGTGTTGATTTCATGACTCTCCATTGTGGGGTAACTCAAGCAACAATTGCACGGCTGAAAAGCCAGGGCAGAATAACCGGTATGGTGTCTCGAGGAGGCGCTTTCTTAACTGGATGGATGTTGCATAATGAAAAGGAAAACCCTTTGTACCAATATTATGACCGCTTATTAGAGTTAGCTCATGAATATGATTTCGCCTTAAGTTTAGGTGATGGTTTACGCCCCGGGTGCCTGGCTGACGCAACTGATAGAGCTCAACTTGAGGAGCTAATCACAATCGGTGAGTTAGTGAAACGTGCCAGAGAAGCTAATGTTCAAGTCTTCGTCGAAGGCCCAGGACATTTGCCATTAGACCAGGTAACCAGCAATGTTCAATTGGAAAAAAGCCTTTGTCATGACGCACCATTCTATGTCCTTGGTCCTCTGGTTACCGATATAGGTGCTGGCTATGACCATATCGTCGGTGCTATTGGAGGCGCTATCGCCGCCGCAGCAGGAACAGATTTCCTGTGCTACGTCACTCCGACAGAGCACCTCGGATTACCTGAGGTGGAGGATGTAAAAGAAGGAGTAATCGCCTCCCGCATAGCTGCCCATGCTGGTGACATCGTCAAAGGCATAAAGGGAGCTAAGGAACTGGATGAGCAGATGTCGCGGGCTCGTAAAAGTTTTGATTGGGAAACTCAAATCAAATTATCCTTGGACCCAAAGCGCTCGGAACAAATTCACGAACGCTTCGCCCCTAACGGAAAAACTTGTACCATGTGTGGCAAATATTGCGCCATGGCTCTGATAGAGAAATATTTAAACCATGGTCCGCCAGCCAATGAATAGCAAGAGCTGCTGTGCTGTCCCTTTGGAGCTAACAGAAATGCTATTAAGGAGAGCTTAATGTGCACCTGATTATTGATGGCTATTCTGATAGCAAAGAAATCCTTCAAGATGAGCAGTTCGTCACCCACTGCCTAGAGCATTATCCACCAGAAATTGGCATGACCAAAATTTCGCCTCCCTATGTGGTTAGATATGTAGGACCGAATCCCCGAGATTGGGGAATATCAGGATTTATCTTCATTAGTGAGAGCCATATCGCTATTCATACCTTTGTCGAGCGGAATTATGTCAACATAGATGTCTTTTCTTGCAAGGACTTCGACACTGAAAAAGTAACAAGGGATTTTCAACAGGAATTCCAGTTAGTCAAGTCAAGAACCTGTTTGATCGATAGAGAGTGGTCAGAAATCGAACCAATTGCCGCAGTCATTTCTGGCTTCGCTTACCATGAAAGATAACAGGCAGCCATTCTTGCCCCCCAGAGTCTTTGCCGGCTTACAGCCACCCTATTCCGACTTAGAATCAGCCAAAGTGGTTATTTTGCCCGTTCCCTATGATAGCACCACTGAATGGAGAAGTGGAACTCGTTATGGTCCGCAAAGTATAATTGACGCCTCTCGATACCTGGAGCTTTATGACCTCGAGCTGGAGCGTGAGATATACGAAGTCGGCATCCATACCCTGCCTGAGGTAGAACCGATGATGAACAGCCCTGAAGAAATGGTCAACAGGGTTTATCAAATAACCAAGAAACTAATTAAGCAGAGGAAATTTGTGGTAATGATTGGCGGGGAACACTCGCCTACCCTGGGAACAGTTAGAGCTCTTAAGGAGGCATTCCCAAAGCTTTCCGTGCTACAGCTAGATGCCCATGCCGACCTCCGTGATGAATATCTAGGTACTAAATATAGCCACGCTTGTGTCATGCGCCGTATCTATGAACTCTGCCCCACTGTTCAGGTTGGAATCCGTAGCCTCAGCCAGGAAGAAAAGCAATTCATAACTGAGAACAAGCTGAGTGTTTTTTACATGCCCTCGTTAACAGAAGGTAAAAACTTCGAAAAACAGATGTTATCTTCGCTTAACGACGATGTTTATGTAACCATAGATGTGGATGTCCTTGACCCATCAATCATGCCAGCGGTAGGCACCCCTGAGCCTGACGGCCTACAATGGCAACAGGTTTTGAAGATAATTAAGCTAACAGCAATTCACAAGCACATAGTTGGCTTTGACTTAATGGAGTTTTGCCCTGAAGGAAGCTTACCTTCCTACGCCTTTTTATTGGCCAAACTAGCCTACAAGTTTATTGGCTACATCGTGCCGCCAAAGTAAGTGGCGATTGCTTCGTGGCTAACGCTCCTCGCAATGACGTAAGGAGGGACTCTTCCAAATGATAGCCTCCGTTTATATCCCCAGTTGACACAGCTCGTCTTCCCGTCTTATTATTACTCCGTTAATGGAAGATACCTCCAAGCAGGATGCTACACTCCTCGAGGTAGCTAATAGTTTTCTACTCAATTTAGCTCCGGAACAAAAAGAAAAGGCACAAGCAGAAATTTATAATCTTGTGCGATGGCTTGGCGTGAGCAGGAAAGCAAGCAGCATCACCCCGCCTGATATAGCTGACTATACCGAGCGGATTACCCCTTCAGCCGCTGAGCCAATTAGGCCCTTCCTTAGCTACATCCGTAGAAAGGGCTTCACTAAGGTAAGTCTAGCCAGCCATGTTCGGGCAAAGAGAACGCCCTCAAAAACAGCGACAGCCATTCAACAAACTTCCAAAATCCAATCTGCCCTGAGCAGGAAAGGCCACGCTAAAATGGAAGCAGAGTTAGCCGCCCTCAAGAGCGAACGTTCCAAAGCCATCAAGGAGATACGACAGGCAGCAGCCGACAAGGACTTCAGCGAAAATGCACCATTGGAAGCAGCACGGGAACATAAATCACATCTGGAGGGCAGAATAAAGGAGCTAGAGCTGATCTTGAATTCGGCAACAGTCATAAGTGAAACCCAAGATACTTTGCAGATAAAAATTGGGAATACAGTGAAGTTTCGTGATTTAGCCTCAGGCAGGGAGCTCCGCTATACTCTGGCACACCCGAAAGAGACAAACCCAGCGAAGGGCATAATTTCCATCGCCTCACCCACTGGTAAAGCTTTATTACATAAACAAAAAGGGCAAACCATCACCATTACTGCTCCTGCTGGTACTTTCAACTATCTTATTGAAGACATTCAGTAAATCCGGGAGCAAATTCAGCCTATCAAGTAAACACAGGACATTACTCCAGTGGGCTTAACGTTAACAGCTTCTTTGCAATCTGTGGATACGCAGCGATGAACAACAACTCGTCCTCAATAAGGGGTTTTTGAGCCTCAACATTGGCATACCTCACCAATTCCAGAATCTCTCTAGCTTTTGCACTATCCTCAAAGGTTATCGCCATCTTTCCCATTATGTGCCTGAACCCGGATATCCCACTGTATTCACCGAAACATATCTCCCGGCCAGTTTCCACAAACTCTAGTTTTCCTCGGCCTAATTCAGCAAGATCATATAGCTCATAATTCTCCGGATCCTTCAACACACCATCAGCGTGAATGCCAGAGCTATGCGCAAAAGCATTGGCTCCAACCCCTGGTTGATTTATCGGGACAGGAACCCCAAAGGCATAGCTGGCAAATTTGCTTATCTTCCACGCCTTTTTCAGGTTAATTCGCTTCCCCAATCGATACCTGCCGGCAAATCCTTTCGATTTAGTCACTGCTAGAATTGTTGCCACGAGGTCAGCATTGCCTGCCCTCTCTCCCATCCCGTTAAGCGTGGTGTTGATATAAGCATCCTGCCCACCATCTATAGCTCCTTTAGCTCCAGCAACAGAATTAGCGACAGCCATACCTAAATCGCCGTGGCAATGAACTTCGATGGGAATCCCTACATTTTCCGCCAGCGTCTTGACAGTTTCATATATGGTAAAAGGGTCATCGTAGCCAAGAGTGTCACAATACCTGAACCTTTGAGCTCCGTGTTCCTTTGCTGCTAAGGCAAATTCGATTAAAAAGTCCATGTCTGTTCTGGAGGCATCTTCAGCATTTACACCAATACTTTCAGTTCCAAGTGCTTTAGCAGCTTCCACGGCATCAATCATCATCTCTACAATATCCTCACGCTTCTTTTCCCCATAGAATTTATGGGAAATCATCTGGGGTGATGTAGAGATTGATAGATTGAGATGTCGGATATCGGGAACAAACCTAAATGCTGTTTCGACATCACTGACTATCGCCCTTAGCCACCCGGACAACCGAATAGGTTGCAAAACCCCCATGGCAGCCAATTCTAAATTGGCTTGGAGGTAAGTCGATTCGTGTCTCGTTGTAGGAAAACCAAACTCAGATTGAAAGATACCCATCTCATTGAGATAGATGTTTATTATGGTCTTCTCAAGCTTAGATAGGCCGAGATTAGCAGTTTGAACGCCGTCCCGATTAGTAACATCTATGAAATAAATCTTAGGCATGCTCCTCCCCCATAAGATTAAATGACAAAAATAACATTATTGTTTCACTTAATCAAATATTACATAGTATAATAGCTTTCAGTGTCAAAAATAAAAGCTGGCATAATAAATGTTACCGGGTATGTTGGCATCGAACTAGTTCGCCTGCTTCATCACCACCCCGAAGTAGAACTCAAATCTATTACAGGAAGAAGTGCTGCAGGACAAAAGCTGGGTGAGGTTTTCCCGCACTTGAGCGATATAAACCAGTTAATAGAAGCCGACGTAGATAGTAATATAGATGTTGCCTTTTCGGCAATGCCCCATAAATCAAGCGTGGACGTAGTGCCCTCTTTGCTGACACAAAACATCAAGGCCATCGATGTCAGTGCTGACTTCAGGTTAAAAGATGCCAATGAATACCCAAAATGGTATGGCTTTACCCACCCGTTTCCCGATTTGTTGCAAGAAGCAATTTACGGCTTGTCTGAAATTCATGAAAAGGAGATAGCTTCAGCACGCTTGATAGCCAATCCTGGTTGTTACAGCGTTGGCGCTATCCTGGCATTAGCACCGGCGGTCAAAGAAGCCATCATCTCACCTGAAGTAATAATTGACAGCAAGTCTGGGGTATCTGGCACTGGCAGAACCTTGACCTTAGCCGGGCATTACGCTGAAACCAATGAAAACGCCTTCGCCTATTCTGTTGAAGGACACCGCCACCTGCCTGAGATTGAACAAGAACTAAGAGCATTAAATCCAGAGCTTCCCTTATCAGTGACCTTTGTTCCTCACCTAGTCCCCATGACCCGAGGCATATTAACCACGTGCTATGCTCCATTGAAGGATAGTAATTTGCTCAAAAAGGAATTGCAACAGCTTTATCGTGACTTTTACAAAAATGCTCCCTTTGTTCACATAGTGGACAATCCTCCCCAAATTAAATATACCAGAGGAACCAACTTGTGCGTCATTTACCCCACCATCGATTTAAGGACAAATAGGCTTATCGTCATTAGCTGCCTGGACAATTTAATAAAGGGAGGGGCAGGGCAGGCAGTGCAAAATATGAATTTAATGTTCGGTTTACCACAGTCTGCTGGTCTTGAAACCTCAGCTATTTATCCCTAGAATAGTGTTGCTTGCCCTCATCGTCTAGGGGACTAGGACGTCAGCCTTTCAAGCTGAAAACAGGGATTCGAATTCCCTTGAGGGCGTTCTATTTTTGTCCGTAATTTTCACGGAATACTAATTCGGAAAGTTCCTTTCTTCTCGGTGTCCTGCCTTCCCTGGCCGAATAACCTAGAGGAAGTACCTCCACCACTACTACGCCTTGGGGTACGTTTAGAATCTGCGCCACCTTTCGAGCATCGAGGGCACCAACATGCACAGTCCCCAAGCCTAAAGAATGAGCTGCCAGGGTGAGGTTTTGCACTGCCAGTGCTACATCAAACATATACCAATCTCCTTTATCAGTGACCGGCGCATCCTCAAAAAAACCAGATTTGCCCAGCTCAGCACAAGCCACAATAACTACAGGGGCTTCTATAACAGCCTTATAGGCTGGATTCCAAGGCGTAAGGGCATCAGCTAATTTAGCTTTCGTTTCAGCATCCTGAACTACCACAAATCTCGAACATTGTGTATTTAGCCAAGAGGGTGCCCAGCGGGCAGCCTCCAAAACAGAATTAAGCTTTTCTTCACCGATAGCCTCAGATTTATAATGACGAATACTACGTCTCGTTTTTATTGCTTCAAATACCTCCATTTTCACCTCCGTATTTGCTTTATTCGTCCCAGACACCCCAATAAACAGCACAGAGATTTGTTACCTCTACCTATCTCCATATCTCTACGTCAACATCACATAACTTTGCAACAGTCCCAAATTTTTACACTTCTCGCTTTATCATTAAACGGCTTAAGGCGGAAAATTGTGGGAATGAACGAAGATTTTTAGCTCCCTTTATATTTCTCCTGAGATGTGACCTCCGCTAGCTCTTTGCGGCGTGGTGCCTCTGGTTCCTCATCGGGATATCCCAAAGGCAGTAGCATCACCACCCCCACATCTCCCGGCACCCCAAGTGTCTCGCCCGCTTTTGGGGCATCGAAGAGCCCAGCAGTCACCGAGGCAAGCCCCAGAGAATGAGCAGCGAGCACCATATTCTGTGTCGCTAATCCAGTATCAAACATGTACCAGTAATCGCCTTTATCTGTGGCAACTTTCCTTTCATCATCGTATCCTGATCTTCCCATCTTGGCACAGACCACAATCAGCACCGGGGCATTCTTAACAGCATCAGTGCTCGGGTTGGGGCCACCTTGTACTTCTCCCAGTGTATCAGCCAGCTTAACCTTTGTGTCTCTGTCACGCACCACAATGAATCTCCAGCATTGGGTATTCTTCCAGGAAGGCGCCCACAGAGCAGCCTCCAGAACAGCATTAACCTTCTCTTCAGGGACATCCTCAGATTTATAATGACGAATACTACGTCTGCTTTTTATTGCTTCAAATACCTCCATTTCTACCTCCATATTTGCTTTATTCTTCCCAGGCACCTTCACCAATGAGTGGCACAAAATAGCAGCCACCTAAATTTTCCACCCTATTCCCCTTCCGCCTTTTGGTAACTTTCAGCAAGTCCTGCTGCCAGCGGGAACCCACTGGAATCACCAACCGTCCACCAAAAGATAGTTGGTTCAAAAGAATCTGGGGAATAGTGGGAGCACCAGCGGAAACTATAATAGCACCATAGGGCGCCTCATCAGACCAACCTAACTCCCTGCTGGCAAGGTGAACCTTGACATTAGAGTAACCAAGCTTTTCCAAGACATGTTTAGCTCCTTCTACCAATTCAGATATGCGCTCTACGGTGACAACCTCCCTCGCTAACTCGGCTAATATAGCTGCTTCATAGCCACTTCCAGCGCCCAGCTCCAGGACTTTATCCCCACCTTCAAGCCCTAAAGCCTGCACCATTAGAGCCACAATATAAGGTTGAGAGATAGTTTGCCCAAAGCCGATGCTCAATGGCCTATCTTCGTAGGCGGCATAATACTGATCTTGAGGTACGAAAGCTTCGCGCGGAACACGCCGCATAGCTTCAAGTACACGCTTATCAGAAATCTCCAAGCTGAGTCTGGCAATTAAATTGTCCCGAGCAAGGCTTAAATCCACCACAGGTTACTTTCAAATCAACCAAGGATAAAAGATACCACTATGAGGGTTAAAATCATCAAGCCACCGAGGATGCCAATACGCCGTAGCTCGGGCATTACATGTTGATAGCGATCAACAAACACTTGGCCTTCAGGAACTTTCTTTCTGGCTAAGGCACCCGACTCAGCAACAGTTGCGACAACCTGTTGCGAACTTCTCTCTCTGGCTATTCTCGCCGATTTGGCACGATGCTTTGCCTTGCTACGCTGTGACTTTTTGGGCATACCTTTTACCTTAATGTGGGACTTATTTGCTCATAAACCTTGGTGCTTGAGATATAAACATGTCCCAGGAGTTGCTGCACATCTCGAAGCTCAGCACCAGCTTGTAATTTATATGCCGCAAAACTATGCCGCAGGGTCCGCGGGGTAACTTTACCACCAAGTCCAGCCTTAGAAGCATAATTTTTGACAATTTCCCAGAATCCCTGCCGGGTTAGTCTCTTGCCAAGCCGATTCAAAAATAGCGCTTTCTCCCCCTCATCATACAGAAGATCAAACCTGGCACCATTAATAAAGTCCCGCAATAGCTTGGCAATATAAGAGTCAAACGGAATCCGCCTCTTTGAATTGCCATGAGAGCAATAAAGATAACGTTGCTCCGAATTAATGTCCCTGGTATCCAGCGATGTTAACTCACTTACCCGCAAGCCTGTAGCATAAAGTAATTCTAACATCACCTTATCTCTTTTAGCCTCTGGAGTGGATAGCTTCGCTGCCTCCGCCAACAAACGGTGAAACTCGGAGGGAGACAAGACAGATGGTGAACGCCTCTTAACCCTGGGAGATAGCAACCCTTGCGCCGGATTGTTCTTTGATTTGCCCACATCGACCATGAACTTGAAAAATGACTTCGCTGAGGCTATTTTCCGAGCTACCGTGGCTGAAGAATACTTTCTGTCCCTGAGATTAAATAGATAGTCTTTCAGCAGCTCATTGTTTGACTCAATAACACCCTCACCTTTATTTGTCTCAATGAATGTCATCAATTGGTTTAAATCATTAGAATAAGCAGCCAGAGTATTCTGTGAACAACCTTTACTGTCAGCGAGGTATTCCAGGAAAGTGTCAACGTCTTTTCTCACTTACCTCATTTTATCACATTTTTTGCCCGTGGTAATCCCTGTTGATACAATATTTAACTGTGTCAGTAGCAAGATTAGGGCCACAATTAAGAACTCTTCCCGCAAACCCTGGAGTATATTGGTTCAAGAATGAGCAGGGGAACGTGCTCTACGTAGGCAAGGCTGCCAACCTCAGCAATCGGGTAAAAAGCTATTTTGTAGAACATAGAAATCTTCCCCCAAGAATTCAGCGCTTAATGTCAAACGTAAGCGACATTGAATTTATAGTCACCAATTCCGAGCAAGAGGCATTGATATTAGAATGCAGCCTGATAAAAAGGCATCGCCCACGCTATAATGTTCGCCTAAAAGACGATAAGACTTTCCCCTATCTCAAAATAAATATCACTGAATATTGGCCCGGTGTTTATATTACTCGCCGTTTTCAGAAAGATGGTGCTAGATACTTCGGCCCTTTCGCCAGTGCTGGTTCCATTCGCAAGACATTGAGATTGATAAAGAAAATTTTCCCGTTTCGCTCCTGCACTAAAACCATTACCGCCAGAGACAAAAAGCCTTGCCTCGAATACTATATTCACCGATGTCTTGCACCATGTATTGGCGCTGTAACCAAAGAGGAATACCACGAGATGATAAATCAAGTTATTCAATTTCTAGAAGGCAAGCAGGAGCTAGTCCTGCGACAATTAAACCAAAAAATGATGGATGCAGCCCACCACCTCCAGTTTGAAAAGGCCGCTTTGCTTCGCGATCAAATCACGGCAATACAGAAGGTAATCGAGGCACAGAAAATTGCCGTCATTTTGAAAGGGGAACAAGACATTATCGCTTTAGCACAAAACGAGGGGCAGGCTTGCGTGCAGATATTCTTCATCCGCAACAACAAGCTCGTTGGGCGCGACCATTTCATCATGGAAAATGTCCACAGTGAGACACCAAACGAAATAGTTACCAGCTTCGTAAAACAATATTACGCCTCGGCGTCATATATTCCACCTACAATATTACTTCAACACCCAGTGAATGAACTTCCAACACTTTCTGAATGGCTCGAGAAACAAAGAGGAGGCAATATAAGCCTTCAAGTGCCGAAGCGGGGGGCAAAGAGACAATTGATGAACATGGCGATTGACAATGCAAATAAAGGCTTGCAGCTAGCCAAAGCTAAGGAAGTGAATTTACAAGCTATAACCTCGGGGTTACAACAGCTCAAGGACAAACTTCAACTGCCACGAATGCCATTACGGATAGAATGCTACGATATTTCCAATATTCAAGGGGCGTTAGCCGTAGGAAGCATGATTGTTCTGGAGAAAGGGATACCCAAGCCAGCTCATTACCGCCGTTTCAAGATCAAAACAGTAACCGGTGCTGATGACTACGCCATGATCCAGGAAGTATTGAGACGGAGATTTGGAAGAGCTTTCAGTGCAAGGGAGCTTAACGAAATAACTCCACAGAAAGATAACTGGGCGATCAATCCAGACCTCATTCTCATTGATGGTGGCAAAGGTCAGCTTAACGCTGCAGTCAATGCTATAAGAGAACTAGAAGTACACTCTGTGCCGGTCGCCAGTATAGCCAAGGAAAATGAAGACGTCTTCACGCCAGGCAGGGCAGAACCAGTTGATATCCCTAAGGACTCTCCTGCTCTGCACACGCTTCAAAGAGCGAGGGACGAGGCACATCGTTTCGCCGTAACCTATCATCGGAGGTTACGCAGCAGGAAAGGCATTGCTTCAGTGTTAGATGATATTCCCGGCATTGGCCCAAAGCGAAAAAAGGCTTTGTTAACAAGATTTAAGTCAGTCAAGGGCATTAAGGAAGCCTCACCTGAAGAACTCGGTAAAACGAAAGGCATAACACTTACTTTAGCCAGGAACATCAAGGAATATTTATAAGCTTAAAACCTTAAAAAGGGTACCTTGATCGCTAGCTAATGCTCCAGGTAACTTGCTAAGGTCAAGGCGTTTTTTATAGCAAAGGCTTCAGCATCGTTATTGAAGTAGATATAAACAGCTTTCACTCCCTCGGCCAGTTCAGCAATCTTTTTAGCCCATTGGGAAAGCTCCTCATCGGAATAGCAGCTTGAATACATCCCTCCACTGCCATGAAATCGAATGTAGGCAAAATCGCTGGTAGCCACCGGAGGACAGGTGAAACCAGGCATATCGAAAACACACAGACCAACTTTGTATCGCCTTAGAGCTTCAAAGACAGCTTCATCAATCCAGGACTCATGGCGGAATTCAAACACATGCCGGTATTCTTGAGGCAAACTGGATAAGAAACTCTCCAGCACCACGTCATTGCGTTTCATATTAGGCGGCAGCTGGTATAACAAAGGACCTAGTTTATTTTGAAGCAAGCAGGCTCGTGACAGGAAATTATCCAACGCAGAGCCGATATTCCTCAGCTTCTTTAGATGAGTGATGAATCGGCTTACCTTAACCGCAAAAACAAAGTTCTCAGGTGCTGACTCTCGCCAGGTGATAAAAGCTTTCTCGGTAGGCAAGTGATAGAAACTATTGTTGAGCTCAACGGTGTTAAACTGTTTACTATAAAATTGCAGCCACTTTGGCTTCGCCAATCCTTCGGGATAATAGAGTCCACGCCAGTGTTCATAGTGCCAGCCGCTGGTGCCGACGAAATACTCAGCGGTTAGATGTTGTTTGCCCATCCGTCTCTGCCTCCAGTGAGAGGAAAGCCTTAATAGCACCAGCAGAGTCGTATTTCGGTTGCCAGCCGAGCTCTTTTCTGGCTTTCGAAGAATCCACCAGTATAGGATATTTCATTGGTTTATCAAGCCACTCTGCAGATCCTCTATCCAGCGAGGTAAGAAGTTGGCTAAATAATTCCCTACCACTTTCGCTGTTTAGATCAACCTGCATTATCTCTTTCCCCGTAACTTCAGTAATTTCTTTCCAGGTCAAGGGATTTTCACCACCTAAGTTGTAAATACCAGCTTTCCGCTTTTTAAAAGCAAGATATATTGCATCGGCAACGTCCTGATCCCACACCCATTCAATTTTAGCATCATAGCCAAAGTCCATAATCACCGGAGATTTCAAAAGAGTGCTAAATGGATTGTCGATATTTGGACCCAGAAATATTGCCGGCCTGAATCTGGTTACTTTTATGTCGGGGTATTTTTGTTCAAATTCGTTTAGGAATCTTTCAACAGCACCTTTGGTTCTTGAGTAATACCAATCCTCATTTGGTTTAAGAGGGGAATCCTCTTTTAATGGTAACTTATGCGTTGGGTCGGCACCGTAGGCCGCGACTGAACTGGTGTAAAGGATATGTTTAACACCTGCCTTTGCCGCGGCATTAAAGATATTCTTTGAGCCCTCAATATTTATTGAATCTATTTCATCGTAAGGAACGTTGGGGGTTACAATAAAGGCAAAATGGAATAACACATCAATCTCTGAAAAGGAATCTACGATATCGGGGGCTCTGACATCTTTTTTAATGAACACCAGTTTTGAGTTTGTTGTGTCTATGTTCTGGGGATATTGGAGATCAACACCACGAACTTCCTCAACTTCATCATCTCCGAGAAGGCGAGGAGTAACAACAGAGGCTAAATAACCAGAGATACCGGTAACTAAAACCTTCATAAAAGTCCCTCCTTTTTCATCCTGAGACAGGTCTGAATACGTATGCTACTTGCTGTTTGCCAATATCCAGAAAATCCAGTTCGACATCCATGCCAACTTTCACCTCCTCTGGCTTGCACGCGACTATAGCGCTATGAACGTATGCACCTTCGGATAACTCTACGAGAGCGGCAGCATAAGGCAGAGTCAATCCTACTAAATCCCCGTAGCCCTCATACACGATGGTATAGAACCAGACCTTGCCTCTATTGCTGGGGGTAACCTCTTCCACAGCCTGGCTAGAACTATAGCGAAGCCGTAAAATCACGACGCTACCAATAATTTTGCTAATGTACTTAGCTACGCATCATCGCAAGTTGTCTAATGTTGTCTAACTTCATGAATGCATACGGTGCGAATTCATTCTGGTCGACTTCGGCTACAACGGTGCCAGGCAGCATGGTGTTGTTGCCTACACTGTATGACGCACCCAGCACCCGGACAACATCCACGTCACCCCATGGGTCATGCTCTGAAGACTGGAGCACAAGTTCAGCTTCACCCATCTCCACATTGTTGGGGCGCAACTGTATCAGTTCCCTGATGAGACGCGGATTATAGTCGAAGCCACCTCCACCAGCAATTCCGCTAGGTGCTGGAAAATATTTGAAATTATAGACAACGAGATCGATGTTGTCCTTAAACATCTCGGCAAACACTTCCTGAGCGCTTTCATCGTTCCATTTGCCGGTGAGCTTTGCGTGGACGGTTAGGAGACACACCCCTCGACGCTCTGTCCAGCCTTCTACCTCAATTCCATTGCGTTTGAGATCGATCCCCGCGATTTTCTTGGGGTAGCCATAGATTTCACGGCCGAGAATTAAGGCCATGTCGTCCGTAACTGGCATCGCAAGGCAATAGGCCCCCTCCTCACCATTATATCTGGCCTGCAGGAAGAGTGCGCTCTCCAGATATGGCACGCTAAAATTGGTTCTAGGATAATTGAAGACAGAAGCAAAGCCGATAGGTATTTCGAACGGTTCAAGTGGCGGAGGAAGCAATCGCTTTACAACTTCAGGCTTGGTTTCAAAGTAAATTGTCAGCACCTCCGCATCATAGAACTCCGCAGTCTCTGGATAATTCTCAGTAATCCATTCCAATGATTTGACAAAACCCATAATACACCTCCTTTTCTTTGTTAACCTAAAGTGTCAGATTTCCGTTTGACCTTGTCCAAGGGTACTTTTATGTTTTTCCTAATCCTGATCCCTCCTTTCCAAATTTTGTTTAATACAGTAACTACACCTCCTCGACTTTCACCTCCTTTCCAGACAAAGCAGTGGACCATTTTGGTTGACCTTGCCTTTGCCTACACAAGCTCAATCTGGCTATATATGCTATTCAGCGCATTCATTGCAGCCATGTGCCTCATTATATATGACATGTCACCTTCAAGCTTCATCTTGCCCGACATTACCAGCTGGGTAGAATTCGCCTTCCCTGCAGCCATTGCCTTCCAGGCAGAATATCGGCCGGTGAGGGTGAAGCGAGCATCTTTATACTCGTCTGGCAATATTGGCCTCATCTCTTTGAGAACACCATGGTGAGGCTCAAAAACACTATACGCTTCTACTCCTGCTATATCATCTACGGTTAATTGTGAAAACCTCTTTGCTGACTCAGCAGGGTCTATATCGGCAACATCCACATCCAGGGCATAACCCAGCTTCTTCATCAACTCTCCCACAGGGGTTCCCTCATAGGCTTTCACACGCTCTTCCTTACTTACCAGACCTAGCGTGCCCATAAATGACCTGACATATTCTTCCTTGGAATAATCCTTCAGAAGTTCCTCATCATAAATGACCACGGTGCGCATAGCTCCTTCCCAGTCTGCTGTTCCTTTTTTGAAATCCTCATCCTTGTTCGCCAGTTCTTTCACTTTCTCATACCATTCCATTGAGCCAAATACTAATGCCATTTTCTACCTCCTTGTATAATTTTTTTCTGTTTCCTTCGTTTGGCGGTATTTTCGATACTCCATCCCCTCCTATTCCATAGTATATCTTCCCTCTTCAAGAAGGGCATATGCCGCTTCGAGGGCCAGCGCTTCGTTGGAACCATCCTCCATCAGTCCAGCCGTCGCATCTCTATAAAGCTTTTCAATGAGATAGTCTTTGGTGAGTCCGTTTGCACCATGAAGTTGCCTCGATTCATGTGCCACCTGATACGCTACGTTGGTAGCGTAAACCTGTGCTGAAAGAGCGTGCGCTGTTGATTGATCAAAAGTTAAAGCTCTATTGCGTTCCGTAACATGTCTCAGCACTACCCTTGTGTAATACCTCGCAGTTTCAACTTTCAAAAACATGTCAGAAAGTTTTAGCTTTACCACATCGTGCTCGATTAGAGGCTTCCCTCCCTGCACTCTATCCCTGGTATACTTCAGAGCCTCTTCGAATGCAGCTCGCGCCAGTCCGGTGAACATGCAGGACATGCCACAGCTCGTCGAGCTGATAACGCCTTTAGAAGCGAAGCGCCCGAAAGCAGGTTCAGCAAGGAGCATGTAATGCGCAGGAATTCTGACATTATCAAAGGCAAGCTCCCCTTGTGGGTCATCCCTCAAGCCATGTTTATCTATTGGTGGGCCCTGTGTGACACCAGGTAAAGTCAGTGGAACTATGCATCCGCCAAAATCAGCAACACTACTGTGAGGAGGGAGATTCAAAATAAGGAAGGCATAGTTGGCACATGGGGCAGAAGATGTCCAGTAGGCCTTTGCACCATTGATAACCCAGCCATCCCCATCCCTATCAGCGGTAACAAAGCCTTTGCTGCCAAATTCCTCGGGATGAGGATAGCTCATCCCGATTATATAATCTGAGCCATGTGCTTCCTCTATCACAGGCCAACAGCCATGATATTTACCCTCTGTATCCTCCATCCAGGGACGCACGACCTCCTCTATCAACTGAGGCGAACCTACTAAAGAGGCCATTGCCGGTGGTATTGAGTCCACGCCTATCGCCGTTGTTAATCCGACACTCCCCCAACCAAGCTCTTCGTTTACTATGTGTATTTCATCCGGAGTCAATTCCAGGCCCCCGTGCTCCTTAAGTATTTGCATCCTGTGATAGCCCATCTTTTTCATCTGCTTCATTACATCAAAATAGGGTGAATCTTTTTCGGCCACCTTCCTCGGCTCCATCCGGTCGAGTTCCTTCGCAGCAGGTCTTATTACCTCCACGGCAAATTTATGGGTCTGCTCTCTTAACATGGTCAACTCTTCGTTTTCTCTAATTCCTGAATCAATATCGAAATACATAAAACACCCCCTTTTGCTTTTAGACTAACCTTATATTTAGATGTTGGCTCGCACTACATTACTCCCGCGCCGCAAAAAAATTTTACACTATTTCTCTCAAGAAAAAACATAACAATGGGTTTCTAAGATTTTTCTTTATAAAGGATTTACCGCCAACCTTACTTTTTAAAGTAAACGATTGAATTACGCAGAATCTTTTGGAGCCTCCCCTCCTCTACCAACAGCTCAAGATGTTGCACTGTTTCCGCAAGGGCGAGAGGCTTTTCGAATATGGGTAGTTCCTCTCCCCAAATCTTAAGCGATACCTCATAGGCAGTCTTTGGACTCCCGGTAACAGCTTCGCTCATTAGCCTCATCCGCTCGTCATGATGATGTAATATCTCATCTATCCGTCGTTGGGGGTCTTTGATTATCGGACCATGACCGGGGAAAGCGACGGCGATATCATATTTTTTTATTCTCCGCAGAGATTTAAGGTAATCCTTCAGGGGATTTCTTCCCTTCAAGGCGTCAATGCCAATGTGAGGGGTGATCTCCTGCAATAAGTGGTCTCCTGAGAGCAGAACCTTATTTTCTGGATTGTAAAGACAGATATGGTCAGGAGAGTGTCCAGGAGTCCAAATCACAAGATATCTTGAAGAGCCCATAGAAATTTCATCCTCGTCTTCTAATTTCCTATCTATCCTGGCAGGGGAAACTATTCGCCGCAATATACCAAAAAACGGTTTGATTATCTCAGTATATTCTTCAGGCATGCCATATTGGGTAGCCAGTTGAACAACCTCATCCATGTGCTCTTCAGAATTTGACCTATACCCCTCAGCCAAACTAGCTCCTATTCTGTGCATTGCTGTCTCGGCATTAGTCAGTCTCTTCAACTCGCCAATATATCCGTAATGGTCTGCATGATAGTGCGTGACAATTACTAAATGTATATCACTAAATTTGCGATTTATGCTAGCTAAATATCTACTCAAAGAATCGTAAGTTACCTCCAAATTTGGGCCGCAATCGACTAAGGTTAAGCCCTCATCACCTTCCAGTAGATATAAGTATACCGACATCACCATAAATGGCAGGGGTACCTCGATTCGATGAACTCCTTCGATAATCTCCAAAAATCACCCTCAACAAAGACTTACGAATCTAAGACATCGAGTTCAAATACAAACTACATTTGCTCAACAACTATCTCTTTTACAACCACTCAAAAATATATTATACTAAGTTCGGAGAGTTTCTTGGTGACTAGAGCGGAGTGGAACCACCCGTTCCCATCCCGAACACGGAAGTGAAACGTTCCAGCGCAGACGATACTTAAGGGGGGACTCTTCGGGAAAATATGCCGTTGCCAAGAAACTCTTCACTATTCCAGCTTCGCTAAGTCAAATCTCATACCATCACGAGCAGCTATCACCGAAATCCCTGTCTCATCGGCCAACCTCTGGGCTAACTCCCATGGTCTGGCTCTCCACATCGTCATGCCAAAATGAGTGAGTATCGCTACTTTGGGCTTTATTTCTTCAATTACCCCTTTCGCTTCAGGGAGAGACAGGTGGTCAACAGGAGCCCCAGGATTTAACCTGACCACATTTATAATCAGCAAGTCACCAGTATAATAATGGGGTAAACTGTCGAAATACCTGGTATCAGTAATCCAGCAAAAAGTATGGCGTGGTGTTCGAAAGATAAAGCCGTATGTCTCCACAGGATGATGGTGTCTAACTGGCGTCTCAAAGTAAATATCATTGACCTTATAATGCCCACCTTCCCTTAGAATTTCTACCTTTTCAGGCTCATCCCGTATATAAGACAAGATAACAGGGTCTTGATCCAGGGCATCAGCGGGAGCAAAAACGATGCCTCTCCTCTTCATCCCACCCTCGGTCATAGCCTCAATCATGATATTGATATCTCCACAGTGGTCTAAATGCCTGTGAGATAAAATAATCGCACTCAACTTGGAAGGGTCGAGCTTCCTTTTGGTAGCCTGAACCAAACATCCTGGACCAGGGTCAAGTAGCAGTTGAGTATCACCCAGATTAAGCCATGCACCCCCGGAAGCTAAGAACTGACGGATAACCATAAATCTTGCTCCTGCAGTGCCCAGAAACGTTATCACATCAGATAATTCACCCATCAATCAGATAAATTATAACAGCAGGGCTCAATTTCTTCCCGAAATTTGCTAAAATAAGCTGATTCGAAAATGGCAAACTTGGAAACAGAAATCGCCTCCTTGATCAGGGAATACCAGGCATGGACAGGAAAACTACTTACTATAAGCACAGCCGAATCAGCCACGGGGGGTAAGATAGCCGATAGGTTGACCAACGTTCCAGGTAGTTCCGACTACTTCAAAGGCTCTTTGATAGCCTACAGTAATAAAGTTAAGGCAAATGTTCTCGGGGTGAAAAAGGAAACCATAGAAAATTATGGAGCTGTTAGCCCGCAAACAGCTATTGAAATGGCTGAGAGTGGCAGAAAACTCTTCGGCACAGACATATGCATCTCCAACACGGGCATTGCCGGACCTTCAGGCGCCACTGCAGAGAAACCTATCGGACTTTTTTACGTCGCTTTAGCTGCTGAAGATAAAAGCTTCAGCCAAAAGCACATCTTTAGCGGAAACAGGGAGGAAAATAAGAAAGGCGCTGCTGAAGCAGCATTAGGCGTGTTGAAGCAATACTTGCGGGAGCAGATTAGCCTGGCAAAGTGAGCCAATAAAATGCTTGAATTGGGAATCACGGAAAACCTTCGGGGAAGCACCCTTTTCGTTCACATTCCGGCATTTCTACTTCTGGATGGATAGGTAGTATAGATAAGAAACAAGTGCAAACATCAATGGCAACAGGATGGGACGAGGAAAAGGCGACTAATATCATCGTGAAGAACATGTTGAGATGGTCGAGGTAAGAAGAGAAGATTTCTCCGTTGCTGAAATAGTAGCGAAGATGAAGAACCCCAAGATCGGTGCCATAGTAATTTATTTGGGTGTGGTACGGGAATTTCCTCAAGGTTCGGGATTAGAATTCGAAGACAAGAAGGATATTACTCAGAAGTTACAGCGGGTAGAGGACAGAGCAATTCATAGATTCGATGTACAAGATATAGCAATAATACATCGTGTTGGGTCGTTAAGCATATCAGACAATATTCTACTGATAGCAGTTTCAGCACCTCATAGACAGGCGGCTTTTGATGCCTGCAAGCACATAGTAGACAAGGTAAAGGATCTCCATAGATCATGGAGCAAAGAAATTTGCAAATAGAGAACCTGGTTATCTTCCCAGCACGTTGAAGGAAAATCAAATTACGCATGGTTGACAATTGGCTTGTAATTGCGTAAAATTTGGCGTTTTGGGAAAGTCATAAAAGGCGCATTCAAAAAGGAGGTTAACAGCATGGTAGGAATCATCTCTTATGGAGCCCACATACCTTGGCATCGAATGAATCGGATGGTCATTTACTCAGCTATGGGGTTTTTGAATCCCGCCACCTTAACCGGTGGAGAAAAAGCAATAGCCAACTACGATGAAGATAGCGTTACCATGGCGATAAACGCCGGCATGAATTGTATAAACGGGATTGATAGGAATGCAGTTGACGGCGTGTATTTTGCCAGCGTTACCATGCCTTTCAAGGAAAGGCAAAATGCCGGAATAATTGCTACTGCCCTTGACTTAAGGTCGGATATAAAAACTGCTGATTTTACCGGTTCTACTAAGTCAGGAACTACTGCTTTACTTGCTGCTTGTGATGCGGTTAAAGCAGGGTCAGCTAAGAGTATTTTAGTATGCGCTTCTGATTGCCGCCTGGCATTACCTGGTAGTCTTCAAGAGGAAACCTTTGGCGATGGTGCTGCCGCTTTTCTTATAGGGGAAAACGGTGTGATTGCCGACTTTCGAGGAGCACATTCTATTTCCTACGACTTCAGAGATACGTGGAGGACAGATTTCGATAAATTCAATAGGCAATGGGAAGACAGATGGATTAGAGATGAAGGGTACAATAAATTTATTCCTGAAGCGCTTTCTGCATTGGTCAAGAAATACGACCTTAGTCCCAAGGATGTTGCTAAAGCAGCCTATCCTTGCCTTTATGCCGCCGCTCATCCGCGACTAGGGAAATCTCTTGGGCTCGAACCTAATCAAATTCAGGAGAATATGTTTGCTACCGTGGGCAACACCGGCAGTGCTTATCCTTTAATCCTGCTTGGAGCAGCGCTTGAGGATGCTAACCCAAAGGATAACATTGTTGTTGCCAGCTTTGGAAATGGAAGTGATGCTCTATTGTTCCAAGCTACAGAAAAATTAGCTGATACGAAACACAATGGGAAAGGAATTAAAAAACTGCTGGAATCCAAGAAGATGCTGGATAATTATGCGAAGTATCTTACTTTTCGCAATGTAATGGAAGTAGATAAAGGAATGGGGAGAGGTGAGTCAGCTCCTTGGGAACAGATTTCACTATCCTGGAGGTATCGCAGAACGCTGTTAGGCCTTGTAGGGTCGAGATGTAAAAAATGTGGCACTCCACAGTTCCCTTACCAAATGGTTTGTGTGAATCCCAAGTGTAATGCTATTGATCAGATGGAACCTTACAGGTTCTCAGATAAGAAGGGACACCTCTTTACCTACACTGGAGACAACCTGGCTTTCACCCATAATCCTCCAGCGATATACGGCATGGTAGACTTTGAAGGAGGCGGGAGAAGCTGGTTTGACTTAACCGATTGCGATTTGGATGGTGTTAAAGTAGACATGCTTGTAGAGATGAGCTTCCGAAGGAAATTTGTTGATGAAAAAAGAGGCAATTATGGATATTTCTGGAAGGCAGTCCCCGTAAGAGAATAATCAAAAAGGAGGAACAAGAAATGGGTAGTATAAAAGATAAGGTTGCAATTGTAGGAATGGGTTGCACCAAATTTGGTGAACGCTGGGACGTAGGCTATTCTGAGTTAATGCTTGAAGCATTCAGAGAATGTATTGAGGATGCTGGAATAGAGCCAAAAGATATTGATGCTGCCTGGTTAGGCACTCAATTTACAGAGGTTAACCAGGGAGTCAGTGGGCTGCCTTTAGCTGATGCCCTACATTTACCATTCATTCCGATAACACATGTGGAGAATATGTGCGCCAGCGGCTCAGAGGCTTTGAGAGGAGCTTCTTATGCAGTTGCTGCAGGAGTTTATGACATCGCTCTAGCTATCGGCGTGGAGAAGCTTAAAGACATAGGTTATGGGGGGCTTCCTGACCTTTCCCTTGGTGCTGTAGGGAAATACGAGAGCCTTTTCACGCCAAATGTTACCGCTCCAGGAGCATTCGCTATGATGGCTACCAGATACTTCGCCAAGTATGGCCTTAGCCCTGAAGAAGGCAAAATGATGCTAGCCAAGGTATCTTCGAAGAGCCATCACAATGGTACAATGTGCGAAAAAGCTCACCTTCGCAGAGAAGCTCCTGTGGAGGTAATAATGCAGGCACCTATTGTTGCCTGGCCTTTAGGATTGTACGATTGCTGTGGTGTAAGCGATGGGTCAGCAGCAGCTATCGTAGTCCGCGCTGACATGGCTAAGAATTTCAGGGCTGACCCTGTTTATATTAAGGCCCTTCAAATCGTAGACAGTTCTGGTGAGGAGCTAATGTATACTGATTATGACTATGCTCATGTTGAGACAACAACCCGTGCTGCGGCAAAGGCTTATGAAGAGGCGGGAATAAAAAATGCCCGTGAAGAAATCAGTATGGCTGAGGTTCACGATTGTTTCTCCATCACTGAAGCGGTAACTATGGAGGATCTGCAATTCAGTCCTAGAGGAAAAGTAAAAGAGGATATAGATGCTGGCCGTTTCAATCTGGATGGTGAACAACCTATCCAAACTGACGGGGGATTGAAGTGCTTTGGTCATCCTATCGGTGCCTCGGGGTTAAGGATGATGTATGAGGAATATAAGCAACTTCAGGGAAAGGCAGGTGCCAGGCAAGTAAAGAATCCTAAATTTGGAATGACCCATAATCTTGGCGGCCTTCCCCCTCATTGCGTAATCAGCACTTTTATCGTGGGGCATTGACAGTATAAGCCGCTTGCGCAACTTCAAGGTTTTGTAGTGTTGCTACCTACTGGAAACGCCGCCTATTGGCGCCTCCAGGCTACGGATGAACGCGCGTAGCGCTTTTCCTGCCGGGCTTTGAACAGCCAGAATATTTAACACTGCCTCACCTTTGCTTTCAATTACAACTGAAGTACTATTTATACTTGGTTTTCTCCGCTGCTATTGCTAGAAAGGAGAATGGCTACTGGCTGTGCCTCTTTCTCCAGACGAAGGGAACTGCCCAGACAAGACCACCTAAAAGCAAAGCTTCCGCAGCTATAGTTAGACTCGCAAACAAAGCTATATCTTGCTAAAATCGTTCGATAACCTTATAAAGTAGTCTTTGCTTAGTCTGTCGACAATGAAAAGGCCATAGTAGATAATAATATGGTTAATGCTGGGCTTTTGAGTGATAATTGAACATGGATATCATTAATAGAAAAACTCCTGAAAAACTGGCCAATATGATAAAACACAAAAACCTCTTATGGAGAATATTATTGCTAGTTTTAATCTGCGTACCTTTATTTCAGTTTAGGGATTTCTATCAGCATTTCTATGTTTATCTTACAGGTAATATCCTTACACATACCATAATACACCAATGGCGTATTGTGGTATTAAGTATACTATTGTTCGTTGCATGTTTAATTCCATTATCATTCAGGAGAAAAGCAAATTGGGTTGAGAGGGGTCTAGTTAGTGCATTCTTTATTTCTCTGTTTGTGGAGATGTACGGCATCCCTTTAACAATTCTTTTTGCCTCGAAACACTTCTTTACTGCAGGTATTAATTTGCCGAACAATGTAATTGGATTCAACTTGTTTGGTGTTGGTTTTGGTATGGATTGGGCCATGACTTATGGGGCACTTTTAATGGTTATTGGGGGATTTTTAATAGTGGTGGGATGGGTAACACTTTATAGGAATATTAAAAAGAAGGGACTAGTGACGAACGGAATATATTCTTATTCGAGGCATCCACAATATTTTGGTTTTATTTTAATTACTATAGGTTGGTTTATTGGTTGGCCAACAATCATAACAATAGTCTTTGTTCCGATATTAATTTATTTATATATTCGCTTATGTAAAACAGAGGAAAAAGAGGTTTCAGATAAATTTTCTGAATATCAAAAATACAAAGAAGAAGTACCCTTCTTTATTTAGTTTATCAAGCTAATATCGGCCACATTATCGTCCTTATTTCTTAACCCCCAAATTTTACCTCAGTTCTTCAAGCTCTAGAAAGGCAATGCCAAAAGTCCCGTGCTATAATTCAAAAAATGCCACCAGAATTTACTCATCTCCACATCCACACCGAATATAGCTTACTTGACGGCATGTGTCACATCCCTCAACTTATCGCCAAAACCAAAGAATTAGGCATGGATAGCCTTGCCATTACTGACCATGGGGCAATGTATGGAGTGATTGATTTTTATGTAGCCGCTAGGGAAGCGGGGATAAAGCCAATCATCGGCTGCGAAGTTTACCTTGCTGAAACCGCTCACCAAAGCCGAGACGCTACACATCGAAATCCCTATCATCTCACCTTATTAGCCAAAAACGAAATGGGATACCGCAATCTAATTCAACTGGTTACTAAAAGCCACCTGGAAGGATTCTACTATAAACCAAGGATAGATAAAAAACTTTTGTCCCTTCATGGCGACGGGCTCATCGTTCTTTCCGGATGTGTTAACAGCGAACTGGCTCGACTTATCTTAAATGGTCAGCTTGATGAAGCACTCAAAACCGCTTCGTGGTATAAGGAAACCTTTCCCGACTATTACATCGAGATTCAAAGGCATCCTATCCCTAAACTCAAGCAGGTTAATCAAGAGCTTATCCCCTTATCTGAAAGGCTCGCTATTCCTCTGGTAGCTACTAACGATGTTCATTATATCAACAAGGAAGATGCTGCTATCCACGAGCTTCTATTATGCATACAAACCAACAGCTCAATATATGATGAAAAAAGACTAAGAATGGCTGGAGATTTCTTTTACCTGAAAAGCCCTGAAGAAATGGAAAGTGAGTTCCGCGATTTACCTCAAGCTATAGAGAATACCCAGCGCATTACTGAAATGTGTCAGTTAGAGCTGGATTTTACCAAAGTTTACTTGCCCAAAGTATCGTTGCCTCAAGGCAGGACGGCTGATGATTTTCTAGCTGAGCTCTGCTGGCAAGGATTAGAGAAACGCTACCCCAAGCCAAGCGACGATGCAAGAAGGCGACTAGCCTATGAGCTTGACGTCATCCAAAAAACAAATTTCGCTGATTATTTCCTGGTTGTTTGGGATATTATTTCCTTTGCCAAAAATCAGGGCATTTATTTTGGTGTTCGGGGAAGCGCTGCAGCCAGCTTGGCTCTCTATTGCTTAGAAATCACTGATATTGACCCACTCACTTACAACCTTGTTTTCGAGCGTTTCTTGAACATAGAGCGTCGTGAGATGCCAGATATTGACCTTGACTTTCAAGATGACCGTCGCGATGAAGTTCTAACCTATGTGAACCAAAAATATGGAACTGACCATGTGGCTCAAATTATCACCTTTGGAACCCTGGGCGCTAGAGCAGCACTAAGGGATACCGGACGAGCTTTAGGCATCCCATATGCTCAAGTTGACCATGTAGCACGACTTATCCCTCCAGAGCCAACAATAACACTGGATAAAGCTTTGGAGCAGAGTAAAGAGCTTTACGACATCTATTATCAAGATGAAACAGTGCACGGTTTAGTTGACTCAGCAAGGAAATTAGAAGGAAGTATTCGTCACCACAGTACACACGCTGCTGGCGTTGTCATATCTCATGCCCCATTAACCGAATATGTACCCTTACAGCCAGCAAGCAAGGGCAATCACCACGCTGTGATGACTCAATTCCATATGGAAAACATCGCTCGGTTAGGATTGCTTAAGCTGGATTTTTTGGGGTTGGCTAACCTGACTATCTTGACTAAGGCTAAGCAAGTCATAGAGCAAAATCGAGGTGTTTCTCTGGATTTGCAAAATTTGCCCCTCACTGATGCCAAGACCTTTCAGTTACTCGCTGCCGGGGAAACTGAAGGTGTGTTCCAACTAGAATCAAGTGGTATGCGCCGCTATATAAAGGAACTTGAGCCCACTACCTTCAACGATATTGCTGCCATGATAGCCCTTTACCGTCCCGGACCTATGGAACAAATTACCACCTTCATAAAAGCAAAACACGGCGTCACCCCCATCCGCTATCCTCATCCTGCCCTGAAGGCGATCCTCGAAGAAACATACGGAGTCATTGTTTATCAAGAGCAAGTGATGTTTATCGCCCAGATTTTGGCTGGATACAGCCTGGGACAGGCCGATATTCTGCGTAAAGCCATGGGCAAAAAGATACCCGCGGTAATGAAAAAGGAGGAGAAGAATTTTGTCTCAGGAGCGAACAAAAAAGGAATATCCACCGAGTTAGCCAAAGAGGTATTTTCCTTGATAGAACCTTTTGCTGGTTATGCCTTTAACAAGGCTCACAGTGTGAGTTATGCTTTGCTTGCTTATCGTAACGCCTATCTTAAAGCAAATTACCCTGTTGAGTATATGACTGCTTTTCTTAACACCTACTTAGATAACCTGGACAAGGTCCGCTCAGCAATTATTGAGTGCCGCCGCTTGGGTATTCCAATACTTCCCCCAGATATCAATACTAGCCAGTCCAACTTCGCTATCCAGAAGCAAGGGGAAAATATCCCAGCTATTCGTTTTGGATTAGCCTCCATCAAGAATGTCGGGCTCTCTCCTGTTGAACATATTTTGTCTGCTCGCAGTCAAGGCAGTGATTTCAAATCGATAGAAGATTTTTGCCAGCGACTTGATATGTACAATATCAACAAGAAGACATTGGAAAGCTTAATCAAAGCTGGCTGCTTTGATTCTCTGGGCAGGCGAAAAGCCTTACTGAAATCGCTGGACAAGGTTATCTCCACGGCCCAAATAGAGCGAAAAAAAAGGGATGCAGGGCAAACCATTATGTTTGATTTCTGGGCTCAAACCCCTCCTATTCCTACCACAATGGTATATGAAGAAGAGGATAGTGAAGTGTCCGACAAGCAAAAAGTTAACTGGGAAAGGGAATTACTAGGGGTTTGTTTTTCACACCATCCGCTTGATTCGCTCTACTCTGAACTGGGGTCAATAATCACCACCGCTTGCAGCGAAATCGATGCTGAAAGGGCTAACGAAGTGGTAGTGACCGCTGGAATGGTTACCACCATGCAGGAATTCCATACTCGTGATAAACGCCCGTTCATTGTGGCAACTCTTGAAGATGCTGAAGGGGATGTAGAGGTCACTGCATGGCCCAGGGTTTATGAAAACACCAAAGAATTATGGCGAAGGGATAATATCCTCATAGTCAAAGGCGAAGTAAAAATAAGAAATGGTAGAGTCAGGCTAAATTGCCAGGAAGTACGACAATATCAAGGCCAAACTAAGAAAAACCGCCACCTTATAATAAACATTGACCAAACAAATACAAATGAATTGGATGCTAATTATCTTCGTGAACTGGTTGCTATCCTGAAGAATTATCCTGGCAGGGATAAGGTTTTGCTTATCATCATCAATGAAGACGGGTTAACTAATTTGGAAATGCCAGATTTAAGAATTAACTACTGCACCGAGCTAGAAACTGAACTAACTAATGTGATTGGGAAAAACAACTTCAGGCTTGAGTAACTAAGAATGTTGACATTTTTTGGCAGGATGGATAATATTAAAGTATACCCTGTTGCACATTAACAGTTAAATAGTGGAAGGAAGGTTCTATATGGAGAGTTTGATCCTGGCTCAGGATGAACGTTGGCGGTGTGCCTTATGCATGCAAGTCGAACGGGGATATGACTTTCGGGTTATATTCTAGTGGCGAACGGCTGAGTAACGCGTAAGTAACCTACCCTCGAGTGGGGAATAACTTGTCGAAAGGCAAGCTAATACCGCATGAAGTAACCGAAAGGTATGTTTAGTTACCAAAGTCTTCGGATGCTCGAAGAGGGGCTTGCGTCTGATTAGCTAGTTGGTGAGGTAATGGCTCACCAAGGCGATGATCAGTAGCTGGTCTGAGAGGATGGTCAGCCAGATAGGGACTGAGACACGGCCCTGACTCCTACGGGAGGCAGCAGCAGGGAATATTGGACAATGGGCGAAAGCCTGATCCAGCGACACCGCGTGAGGGAAGAAGGCCCTCGGGTTGTAAACCTCTTTTCTCTGGGAAGAAATTTGACGGTACCAGAGGAATAAGCCTCGGCTAATTACGTGCCAGCAGCCGCGGTAAAACGTGGGAGGCAAACGTTATCCGGATTTACTGGGCGTAAAGGGAGTGTAGGCGGTTCTTTAAGTCAGATGTGAAATCTCTTGACTCAATCAAGAGAAGTCATCTGAAACTGAGGGACTTGAGGGCGGCAGAAGGAAACGGAATTTCCGGTGTAGCGGTGAAATGCGTTGATACCGGGAAGAACACCAGTGGCGAAGGCGGTTTCCTAGGCTGTTTCTGACGCTGAGACTCGAAAGCGTGGGGAGCGAAGCGGATTAGATACCCGCGTAGTCCACGCCCTAAACGGTGGACACTAGATATGGGGAGTATCGACCCTCCTCGTGTCGAAGCTAACGCTTTAAGTGTCCCGCCTGGGGACTACGATCGCAAGATTAAAACTCAAAGGAATTGACGGGGGCCCGCACAAGCAGCGGAGCGTGTGGTTTAATTCGATGCTACGCGAAGAACCTTACCAAGGCTTGACATGTCAGTAGTAGGAATCCGAAAGGAGGACGACCTGTATCCAGTCAGGAACTGTCACAGGTGCTGCATGGCTGTCGTCAGCTCGTGCCGTGAGGTGTTGGGTTAAGTCCCGCAACGAGCGCAACCCCTGTGCTATGTTGAATTCTCATAGCAGACTGCCTTGCAAAGCAAGGAGGAAGGCGGGGATGACGTCAAGTCAGCATGGCCCTTATGTCTTGGGCTACACACACGCTACAATGGGTGATACAAAGGGTTGCGAAGGAGCGATCCGGAGCTAATCTCAAAAAATCATCCTCAGTTCGGATTGCAGGCTGAAATCGCCTGCATGAAGTAGGAGTTGCTAGTAACCGCAGGTCAGCCATACTGCGGTGAATACGTTCTCGGGCCTTGTACACACCGCCCGTCACGCCGTGGGAGTCAGCAATACTTGAAGTCGATGGGCTAACTTGTTTCGGCAAGAGGCAGTCGCCGAGAGTAGGGCTGGTAACTGTGACGAAGTCGTAACAAGGCAGCCGTACGGGAACGTGTGGCTGAATCACCTCCTTTCTAGGGAGTCAAAGGATAAATCCTAAGGATTCCTAGGTCGGTCGATAGATGTTAAATCTATTGTTATCGGGTTTTTGCCTTCCTTCCACTGTTTAATTGTTAATCGTTACACTCAAATCGCATAAAGCAATTTTCTCATTTTGCTTCTTTTTTGCCGGGCTGCTACAAGAAATTTGACGATAGGTCATTAAAGGACTATCATTCAAGTCACAATGCAATATTTGGTCTATTCTACTGAAATGAAGAGGGAAAATGGAAAGTTATGTATATGTTTTGGTTTGTCTTGTTTCTATATTGGGTATCCTTACCGGTTACTTCGTGAGACAGATAATAGCGAATCAGCAAATTCGCAGCGCCCGGAACGAAGCACGAAAGTTACTAGATGATGCAGCAGTAAAGCATAAAGAAGTTCTTCTTGAAGCAAAAGAAGAAGCCAGTAGACTCAGGAACGCTGCTGAAGCTGAAAATAAGGAACATCGCCTCGAATTACAACGCGCAGAGAATCGCCTCACTCAAAAAGAACAGACACTGGAACAGAAAACAGAGCTTGTTGAAAGACGGGAGCGCCAACTTAATTCAAAAGAAAGGGACATCGAAAGCATAAAGGATGAGCTTCAAGTATTGAAGAAAAAAGAGGTGGAGCAATTAGAGACTCTTTCCAACGTATCCAGTGAGGAAGCAAAACAGCTCTTATTACAGGCTATAGAATCTGAAGTCAAAGATGAAGCAGCACGTCAAGTTCGAACCTGGGAAAACGAGGTGAGAGAGGGAGCGAACAGGCGAGCTCAAGAAATCCTAGCGACAACCGTCCAACGGTGTACTACAGACGTCGTCTCAGAGATCACGGTTTCTTCAGTCCCTTTACCCAGCGATGAAATGAAAGGACGGCTTATCGGTCGTGAAGGTCGTAATATTCGGGCGTTGGAGCAAGCTACCGGGGTAGACCTCATTGTCGATGATACCCCTGAGGTAGTCACTATCTCTAGCTTTGATCCAGTGAAAAGAGAAGTGGCCCGGATTGCGTTAAACAAACTCATCCTTGATGGCCGCATTCATCCCGCCCGAATTGAGGAAGTGGTAGAGAAAGTCAAAGTTGAAGTTGAAGCCATTATTCAAAATGAGGGGGAGCAAGCTGCTTACGAAGCAGGTGTTCCAGGGCTACATCCTGAGTTAATAAAGTTGCTTGGCAAACTCAAATTCCGCACCAGCTATGGTCAAAATGTGTTGTTACATAGCGTTGAAGTTGCACATCTAGCAGGGATGTTAGCCAGCGAAATTGGAGCTAATAGTGCGGCATGTAAGAAAGCTGGCTTGCTTCACGACATTGGCAAGGCAGTAGATCACCAAGTGGAAGGTCCCCATGCTTTGATAGGCGCTGATTTGGTTAAGCAATGGGATAAGTCTCCGGAAGTAACTCAAGCAATTGCTGAGCATCATGGTGAAGCTCCAACAAGCAGCGTTATCGGTTTTATTGTTGCCGCTGCTGACGCTATAAGCGGTTCGCGTCCCGGTGCCAGACGTGAATCCGTGGAGCAATATCTAAAACGAGTAAGGGATTTGGAAGACATAGCTAGCAGCTTCCCTGGAATAGAGAAAACTTTTGCTATTCAAGCAGGACGTGAAGTACGCGTAATGGTGAAACCGGAGGAAATCGATGACTTGACTGCAATAAGGTTAGCCAGAGACATCTCTAAAAAGATAGAGGAAAGCTTGACCTATCCTGGGCAGATAAAGGTTGTTGTGGTACGGGAGACTACAGTAGTAGATTACGCTAAGTAGATTGGGGTGGAGGCAGAATTGAAAATATTGGTAGTGGGAGATGTAATTGGCAAACCAGGCAGGGAAGCAGTCAAAGAAGTTCTACCCCGCTTGCGAGATGAATACGGAATTACCCTAGCAATAGCCAATGGAGAAAATGCCGCAGGTGGAATAGGACTAACTCCTGGCACAGCACAGGAACTTTTCGACTCTGGAATTGATGTAATAACCACAGGAAATCATGTTTGGGCCCATCATGAAGTTATTCCTTATTTAGATAGCGCTGCTGCTGTAATCCGTCCATTGAATTATCCCCCAATGGATCCCGGACGGGGCTATTGGATCAAGGATAACATCATGGTGGTTAATATAATTGGGCGCACTTTCGTAGGGGATTTTGATTGTCCATTTCGAGCTATGGATAAGTTATTAGGTGAGCTTAGCAGAAAGCCTGCTGTCATCATTGTTGATTTTCATGCCGAAGCAACTTCAGAGAAAGTAGCAATGGGTAGATATCTGGATGGACGCGTTACCGCTGTTCTGGGAACACACACTCACATAGGCACTATTGATGCATGTATATTACCTAAGGGCACTGCTTATGTTACTGACATAGGCATGGTTGGGCCTATAAATTCCGTCATTGGCGTTGCAGTGACAGATGTGATTGACCGTTTTCTTACCCAAATACCCAAACGTTTTTCAGTGCCCAAAGGTCAAGTTTCATTTGATGCTATTGTAGTGGAATCAACTGACGATAGCGGCAAAGCAATAGACATCAAGCGTGTCCGACAAGTGGTGGATTAACCAAAATCATTTTCCACTTTTAAACTCACCAAGCAAGCATTGGAAATCTGGGAGAATCTCTTCTGTATCTCAAAAGGGCGAGCTAAAATAAGTAGAGAGATTCCTCTGACGGCCGTCGTTATGATATAATCCCTCGGTTACCAAAATCTTGAAGGGACGCAATGGAAGCATTTCGCGAAATTCTTTGGAATGTTCCCGGGGGACCATGGGCTATCTACCCTGTAGCCCTCGTGGTAACCATCGTCTTCATTTACGCTATTCTTATTCGGTTTCTGGAAGTTTGGCGACGCGGTAAGCCCGAGGATAGATTCCACCCCTTCTGGAGCAGGATAGGAAATTTCATAAAACTTGGTGTTGTTGAAGGTCTGCTACACAGGAAATTCCTCAGAGAATTTTATCCCGGGATAGCGCACCTTTTCATCTTCTGGGGATCCATAATCCTCCTGCTCGGCGCAGGAATAGATTTTCTGGGACATTACTGGCTCCATTCCTGGGTTCATGGAGCGCCCTTTTTAGCTGAGTCGCTTATCGATGATATTGGCGGTCTCCTTGTTTTCACCGGAGCAATCATATTCATCATCCGCAGATATGCCCAGAAACCAGGGGCATTCCAGGAGAGACTGGACAGAAGCGCCGATGACCTCATTGCCATTAGCTTAATCCTGGCGGTGGTAATCACCGGCTTTCTGGTAGAAGCTTTTCGCATCACTGCTGTTGAGCCGGGCACCGAGGCTGCCTGGTATGCCTGGTCAGCACTGGGACTGGTAATCAGCAAGACATTTGTGGGACTCAGCCCAGCAACAAGCTTGGTGCTGCACAAAGTCTTCTGGTTCGTGCATATCATACTCGCCGTTGGTGCTGTGGTCTACATTTCCCTCTTCTACAACAAACTGGCTCACATCATTGTCGCTCCAGCAAATGTCTTTTTCCGCAGTCGGGAACCTAAAGGAGCATTGCAGCCCATTGATTTAGAGGAGGCTGAGACCTTTGGCGTGGGCAAGATTGGAGACTTCACCTGGAAGCAGCTATTGGACTTAGATGCCTGTACCCGCTGTGGAAGATGTCAGGAAGTATGCCCCGCTTACCTTAGCGGTCAACCGTTATCTCCCAAGAAGCTAATCCAGTCGCTGAAGGAGCACTTATTGGAAGAAAGCAAATATCCACTTAAGGTTAAAGTGCCCAAGACATCATTGCTAATCCCAGACGCAGACCCACCTCGCTCACTCATCGGCGAGGTGATACCCGAAGATGCCATCTGGAGCTGCTGCACCTGCCGTGCCTGTGAGGAAGCGTGCCCGGTATATGTGGAGCATATCAATAAGTTCGTTGATATGCGTCGCAACCTGATTCTGGAGCAAGCCAAAGTCCCTGAACTGGCTGAACCGATACTGACCTCTATTGAGGCTAGGGGACATGTTGTTATCGGCACCACGAATACCAGGACTGACTGGGAGGGGGACCTGAAAATAAAACACCTTTCCGAGGACAGCCAGGTTGATTTAGTATGGTGGCTCGGTTGTCAAGCATCTCTAGAAGACCGCAGCATGAAGATTGCTCAAGCATTTGGCAAGGTATTAAAAGCCGCCAATGTTAACTTCGCCACACTGGGTACTGAGGAAAGCTGCTGTGGCGATCCTGCTCGAAGGATGGGTAACGAATATTTGTTCCAGATGCAGGCTACTAAAAACATCGAGCTGCTAAAAAACTATGGCGTTACAAAGATAGTTACCACCTGCCCTCACTGCTTTAATACCATCAAAAATGAATACCCACAGTTTGGTGGCGAGTTTGAAGTTATTCACCATTCTCAGCTTATTACTCAACTAATAACGGAAGGTAGATTGAAACTAACTTCAGGATTGAACCAGAGAATAACCTACCATGACCCTTGCTATCTTGGCAGACATAATGATATTTACGAGCCACCAAGACAAGTCCTTAAAGCGATCCCCCAAGTCAATTTGGTAGAGATGGAACGCAGTCGATCGAATAGCTTCTGTTGTGGCGGAGGCGGGGGAAGGTTCTGGGTGGAGGAACATCAAGGTAAAAGGATAAGCGACGTACGTATTGAAGATGTCATCAAAACCAACGCAGAAGTAGTGGCTACAGCCTGTCCTTATTGCATGCAAATGCTCGAAGATTCCATAAAGAGCAAAGGTGCAGAAGAGTCTTTGAAAGACTTAGACATCGCTGAATTAGTGGCTGAGGCAATAGAGTAGTTCTCTAACTTCCTACTGCGTTAATTCTCCCGCACCTTTTCCATGACTTTCTGCATTGTTTCTCCAGCCTGACTGTGGATAACCACGGCAGCATCCCGGTCAAGGTCCGTCTCGGTAAGATTGACGATGGCTATCCTGGCTCCAGCGTCCCTGGCATATACTGGCATATAGGCCGCGGGGTAAACGACCAAACTAGAACCTATGACTATAAAGAGGTCACAATTCTGTGAACGGTGAGTAGCCTCCAATAATGCCCCCTGTGGCAGTTGTTCTCCGAAGAAAACGGCATCTGGCTTCAGGAGACCACCACAATTAGGGCAATCAGGAACTTCGATGCCTTCCTTTATTCTGGGCAAAATTTCCTCCATGGGAAAACGATGGTCGCAATTAAGACATCTCGCCCACCGCATGTTGCCATGCAGCTCAAATACCCTGTCATCAGGAACCCCTGCCCTCTGATGAAGGTTATCTATGTTCTGGGTAATAACACAATCCAATTTGCCCAATCTATAAAGCTCGGCGATGGCATAATGTGCTGGATTCGGTTCCATATTTGTGATAAGCGTACCTACCCTAAGCAATTGCCACTGTTTTTTACGTGTCTCGAGACTGCTGACAAATTTTTGGTAAGTAAAATCATCAGGGTCAAATCTGTCCCATATTCCTCCCGGGCTGCGGAAGTCGGGTATTCCCGATTCTGTGCTTACCCCAGCGCCGGTAAATACCACGATTCTGTCAGCTGCCATTATTAACTTGGTCAGTAGCTCAATCTCTTCCACAGTTTAATTTTATCGCAAACAAACTGTTATTGGCTATATGCTAGCCAGATACATTATGATGTTGACATTACATTTATCCCTCTTTATATTTATACTAACTGAAAGGTTGCCCGAGTAGCGCAATGGTAGCGCAACCGACTTGTAATCGGTAGGTTAGTGGGTTCGACTCCCCTCTCGGGCTGGGTTAGCTTTTTTGTTTTAATTATGATAAAGTAGCAACAGACGGCGGGGTGCCGGAGTGGTTAATCGGAGCAGACTGTAAATCTGCCGCCCGTTAGGGCTACGTGGGTTCAAATCCTACCCCCGCCATGTAGATTAGTAATATAATGCCCACATAGCTCAGCAGGTAGAGCACGTTCTTGGTAAGAACGGGGTCACCAGTTCGAATCTGGTTGTGGGCTTTTAAAGACGAAGGAGGTTAATAAAAAATGGCAAAGAAAGTTTATGAGCGAAGCAAGCCTCACATCAATGTGGGCACCATAGGTCATGTTGACCATGGAAAGACCACACTGACTTCAGCGATGACCGAAGTATTATCGAAGACGGGGTCTACAGAATTTCGCGCTTTTGCGTCAATAGATAATGCCCCTGAGGAGAAAGCCAGAGGATTGACCATCGCCATTGCCCATATTGAATATGAAACTGATAAGAGACATTATTGTCATGTTGATTGCCCTGGACACGCTGACTACATTAAAAATATGATAACCGGGGCAGCTCAAATGGATGGGGCAATCTTGGTGGTCGCCGCTGATGATGGTCCCATGCCTCAGACAAGAGAACATATCCTTTTGGCTCGCCAGGTGGAAGTCCCCAGCATGATAGTTGCCCTCAACAAGATAGACATGATGGACGATCCTGAATTGCTGGATTTGGTTGAAGTAGAGGTCAGGGATTTATTGAAAAAATACGAGTTCCCAGGGGACAAAATTCCCGTCATTCGGGTAAGTGCTCTCAAGGCTTTAGAGTGCGGATGTGGCAAGCGAGAGTGCCCTTGGTGTGGAAGGATATGGAAGTTAATAGATACTATAGATGAATATATTCCCATGCCTGTAAGGGAAAAAGACAAGCCTTTCGTGATGCCTATAGAGGATGTATTCAGCATTAAAGGGCGTGGTACCGTGGCTACTGGCAGGGTGGAGCGAGGCACCATTAAGATTGGTGATGAAGCGGAAATAGTGGGTATCAAGGACACACAGAAAACAGTGGTTACCGGTGTAGAGATGTTCCATAAGTCAGTTGGATTAGCTGAAGCTGGCGACGCCATTGGCTGTTTGCTACGGGGCATAGAGCGAGACGAAGTGACGAGAGGTCAGGTTCTAGCAAAGCCAGGGGTAACAAAGCCTCGCACTGAGGCAGAGGCCGAGGTATATATTTTAAAAAAGGAGGAGGGAGGAAGGCATACCCCGTTCTTCACTGGCTATAAACCGCAGTTTTTTATCAGGACAATGGATATCACCGGAATCATAACTCTTCCCGAAGGCGTAGAGATGGCTATGCCTGGCGATAGCTTAACGCACATGAAGATTAGTACCATCTATCCCGTGGCTATGGAAGAGGGATTGCGGTTTGCCATCAGGGAAGGTGGTAACACAGTAGGTGCCGGTGTGTTCGCCAAAATCATCAAATAAGCATGGCCAAAAAGGGGGAACAGCGCAAGATCATCTATCTAGCATGTAGTCAATGCCAGCAAATAACATATACCTCTTCCAAGAATAAGACGAATGACCCACAGCGGCTGGAACTGAAAAAGTATTGCCCTCGTTGCCACGCCCATACACTTCATCGAGAGACGAAATAGTCCATGGCTAAGAGGAAATCGAGATTCAGCTTCTTCACCGAAGCAATAGCAGAACTAAGAAAAGCACATTGGCCAACAAGGCAAGAACTTTTCAGACTGAGCCTTCTGGTTCTTGTTCTCTGCATCATCATAGGCGCTATCCTAGGCACTCTGGACTATGGCTTCACCAAATTATTCACCGCTTTGGTCATAGGGAGTTAGTGAATGAGGCAAGACGGGCAATGGTATCTGCTGTATGTCTCTTCAGGCCATGAAGAGCAAGCGAGAAGAAATCTGGAGCAGCGCATTAAATCTATGGATATCGAGGGTGAGGTGTTTGAAATAGTCATACCGACAACCAAGGAGATTGAGATTAAAGGAGGAAAGCGTCGGACTGTCGATAGAAAAGCCTTTCCTGGCTATATAATGGTCTGTATGAACCTCAATGAGCATAGCTGGGATATAGTACGTAATACACCCGGTGTTGTTGGTTTTGTAAGCACTGGTGCTAAGCCAGTGCCATTAGCTCCAGAAGAGACAAAGCGTATTTTACAGCGAATGGAAGAAACCCCTACCGAAGTTAAAACAACTTTCAAGAAAGGGGAGAGTGTTCGTGTAACTGATGGCCCATTTATCGATTTCATTGGTAAGGTGTCCGAAATTAACCTGAGCAAAGGGAAGGTTACAGTATTGCTATCACTGTTTGGCAGAGAAACAGAGGTGGAATTAGACCTTTTAGGAGTGGAAAAAATATAGCATGACGTATTCCACAAAAGTTCTACCAGTTTTTGGAGTGTTTTAGCATGGCAAAGAAAGTAAAGACAATTATCAAGTTGCAGATACCAGCGGGTAAGGCCACACCAGCACCGCCAGTAGGACCTGCTCTAGGACAGCACGGCGTTAACATTATGGCTTTCTGTAAGGAATATAATGAACGGACTTCTTCGCAAGAAGGATTTATCATTCCCGCCGAAATAACCGTGTATGGGGATAGGTCTTTCACCTTTATTACTAAAATGCCGCCCGTTTCTGATTTGTTACGACGTGCCCTGGGAGTGGAGAAAGGGAGTGGTGACCCGGGGAAAGAATCAATCGGCAAGCTGAGCAAAGACCAGGTTTACGAAATTGCCCGGACTAAAATGAAGGATTTCAACACTACTGATGTCGAGAAGGCGGCGAAGATTGTTGCTGGCACAGCTCACGGCATGGGCATCGAGGTAGAACAATGACAAAGCACGGCAAGAAATATCAACAAGCTGCTAACCTTATAGATAAATCGAAGAAATATCCACCCGAGGAGGCTATTGAGCTAACCCAAAAAGCCTATTATGTTAAATTTGATGAGACGGTTGAGCTTCATATGAGGATGGGGGTTAATCCGCGTGCCTCTGACCAGCAGGTGAGGGGAGTTGCTTTGCTACCCAACGGTCTAGGCAAGGCGGTGCGAGTGCTTGTGTTTGCTCAAGGTGAGGCGGAGAAGGTAGCCACGGAGGCTGGTGCTGATTATACTGGAAGTGATGAACTTATCAAGAAAATCGAGGATGGTTGGCTTGACTTCGATGTATCTATAGCTACTCCTGACATGATGCCCAAAGTAGCTAAGCTGGGGCGCATCTTAGGGCGGCGGGGCTTAATGCCCAACCCTAAAGCAGGTACCGTGGTGCAACCACAGGATTTAGCTCGTGCCATAAGCGAAACCCAGAAGGGCAAGGTAGAATTCCGTCTTGACAGAACAGCGATTATTCACCTGCCCATAGGTAAGGTTAGTTTCGATAGAGATAAGCTGCTTGGTAATTTGGGGGCAATAGTGGAAGCAGTTTTGAAAGCAAAACCCAGTGGCTTAAAAGGGCAATATATTAAAACCATGTCACTTTGCACCAGCATGGGACCAGGTATCAAATTAGACCTCAGTGCAACACTGGCTTTAGCTAAATAGTTTTGCTATAATATGACATTGCCAATGACTGCGGGTACCTTTTGGGTTTAAAGCTACCCCAAGCGAAGCAAGGAAGCTCCTGCTGAGGCGTAAGTTCGAAATTTACCCGTCGTTGGCACGGGTTTTTATTTTTTTGAGGAAGATATGTTAAGAGAAAAAAAGGAACAGATAGTTAACGAACTAGCCGAGAATTTGTCTCGAAGCGCTATGGTAGTTATAACCAATTACCAAGGTGCTACGGCAAAGCAAATGAATGACTTGCGTAGAGGTCTGGCAGATAGCAGAGTTGAATACCATGTAGTCAAGAATACTTTACTTCGCTTTGCTCTAGAAAAGGCTGGAAAGACAGCGATATCCAGCCTTATTGAGGGCCCTATAGCATTGGCATTTGGCTACGACGATGTATTAACGCCGGTAAAAGCTCTTAACCAGCATATCAAATCAGCTGGGCTACCACTAAAGCTCAGCGGAGGGATGTTGGGGGAGCGAGTGCTCGGTGCCAGTGAGATTATGGAATTAGCTAACCTGCCATCCCAAGAAGTACTCATCGCTAAGTTGATCGGGCAAATGCAAGCCCCTTTGCTAAATCTAAACAATGTCCTTAACGCCCCACTACACGGGCTATTGTTCATATTACAAAGTAGAATCCAAAAAATTGGCACATAAAGAAGGAGGTAAATATGGCAACGGAGAAAACAACAAAGGAAGAAAAAGATAAGGCAAAACCTTCAAAGGAGAAGAAGCAAGCGAAAGGAATAACCAAGGAAGAGATCATTGCTGCTATTAAAGATATGACAGTAGTGGATTTAGCTGATTTGGTGAAATCACTGGAAAATGAGCTAGGAATCAGCGCTGCTCCTATAGGTGTAGGCGCCGTACCAACAGCGGCTGCTACAGCTCAACCTGCAGAAGCAGCCGTCACAGAAGAAAAGGTAGAGTTCACTGTTGTGTTGAACAGTATTGGAGACAAGAAGATTGAGGTCATTAAGGCAGTGCGTGAATTAACTAGTTTAGGACTGAAGCAAGCTAAAGACCTGGTTGAAGCTGCTCCACAGACAGTGAAAGAAAGTGTCTCTAAGGAAGAAGCAGACGCGATAAAGCAAAAATTAGAGGCTGCAGGCGCCTCTGTGGAATTTAAATAGATATGACGCTTGCCACCTGCCAGGCTATCCTGGCGATGGGAATCTTCTTCATTCTACTAGGGGTTACCTTTTTGCTCTGGAATAGAAAAGAGATGAAAACCTATTACAATTCCAAATCCACTCAACGGGACCTAAAAGAATTTCTAGCTCACGAACCTGAGCGTCCCTGGCTGAATGCCTGGCAAATAGGCGGCAGAGTTGCTATAGTGCTTGGCACCCTTCTTGCCATCGCTGGTGGGGTGCTCTGGCTTACGTTATAACGCCTAGATTATTTCCTTATGCCGATATTGTAAGGCTTCAGCCAGGTGAGAGGTCTTGATGACGTCACTACCTTCGAGGTCAGCAATGGTGCGGGAAACCTTGAGGACACGGTGGAAAGCGCGGGCAGTGAGATAAAGTTGCTTCATAGCAGCACGGAGTAGCGCCTGTCCTGCTGGTTCCACAACACAGAATTGCTTTACCTCGGCCGGTGCCATATCAGCGTTACAGTTTAGTTTCGTCCCTGTAAAGCGCTCCAGTTGAATTTGATGAGCCGAGTCTACCCTTCCCCTGACTTCTTTTGAGCCTTCCACTGGTCTCTCATCAGTTAGTTTTTCATAATCAATGTGAGGAACATCCACAAAGATGTCAATGCGATCGATTAACGGTCCGCTTATCCTTTTATGATACCGGGAAATTTCACCAGAGGAACATTTACACTCCCTGAATGGGTCACCGTAATAACCACAAGGACAAGGGTTCATCGCTGCCACGAGCATAAAACTAGCAGGGAAGGTAATGCTGCCTTGAACTCGGCTGACCGTGATTGTTCGATCCTCCATAGGCTGTCGCAATGATTCCAGGGTGGCATGTCCAAATTCGGGAAATTCGTCTAGAAAAAGAACCCCACGATGACTGAGGCTTATCTCTCCAGGACGCGGCCATTGTCCACCACCGACCAGACCAGCATGCGAAATAGTATAATGTGGACAGCGGAAAGGACGCTCCACGATCAAGGGGACATCCTGTGGCAATAACCCACTAACGCTATAAATCTTGGTCACCTCTATAGCTTCATCCATGGTAAGCGAGGGAAGTATAGAGGGCAGAGAACGGGCAAGCATCGTCTTACCGCTCCCTGGTGGCCCCATCATGAGTATATTATGTCTTCCTGCAGCAGCTACCTCCAGTGCCCTTTTGGCATGCTCTTGTCCTTTGATATCGCTAAGGTCGAAGGGGTAATGCTCACGAACTTCTCCCTCCCACTTCCCATCGCGATGATACTCAGCTATCTGCATTTCGCCTTTAAGATGGTCAGCAAGTTGGCATAGGGACTCTGCTGGGAACAACCGGAGGCCATCCACTATAGAAGCCTCTTTGACATCGTCAAGAGGCAGAAAAACCTGAGATAAGCCTTTATCTCTGGCTAAAGCCGCCATGGCCAATATACCATGTGTGTGGCGTAATTTGCCATCGAGAGATAACTCGCCCACAAATAAGCTATGCGAAAGGTCAGAGGCTATTTGCCCTGAGCTCAATAGAATACCTATAGCTATGGGTAAATCATAAGCAGGACCTTCCTTTTTCAAATTTGCTGGTGCCAGGTTCACGGTGATGCGGCGATTGGGAAAAGTATATCCTGAATTCTTGATTGCTGCTCTCACCCTTTCTCTCGCTTCTTGAACAGCCTTGTCAGGCAAGCCTACAATGGTAAACGAAGGCAATCCAGATGATATATCAGCCTCTACCTCAACTACAGCTCCTTCCAGACCAACCACAGCACAACTCGCTACCTTGGCTAACATATCGCCATGATTATAGCAAAGACTCGCTTTAATTGATAAGCTAACTGCTATAATAGCGGCTAAGGGAGGTGAATATGCGGCCACTGATTTTTATGCGTCCGTCAGTTTTCATAGGCGTTGTCTGCCTTCTTTTCGGCATCTTGATTTTTGTCTTCCCCAACCTTCTTAGCTATTTAGTGGCTACCCTCTTAATTGTTATCGGGGCATCAGCTATTATTGGAAGCTTCACACTTAGAAGGTGGTGATTAATAAGAAAGCCGGGACTATTTTCGTTATCACAGTAGCGGGATCTGCTCTCGCTGGATTAGTGTTCACCACCGAGATTAGTGCAGCTCAAGACATAAATAATAATACTGCTGCCTATCATGATAGAGAGGTTGGGATTTTGGGTGAAGTTAGCGAAATCACAAGTCCTTACTCTGGGAGAAAGTAGCTAATAAGGTTAGATATTAGCCTCCTATAACCACAGCGATAGCAAATTGCCTGGTATCAGAAAGGCTGACGGAGAATTCCTTCAAGCTTAATTTTGCTGCTCTATCCTTAGCCCGGCCGTAAAGTCGTACCACAGGCTTGCCAAGATTGTCAGCAAGAATTTCAACTTCCCGCCAGCCAACTCCCTTAACACCGGTACCTAACGCCTTCATCACCGCCTCTTTGCCAGCGAACCGGCAGGACAAGGATGAAACACTACCTCCGCAGATTATAAGCTCAGATTCAGTGTAAATTCTACGGAGAAATCTCTCTCCCCACCTCTTCATAGCCGCTTCAATACGCCCTATCTCCACCATGTCAACACCAACACAATTCATCTTTTCCCTCTCAGCATTTCAGCCAAAGCAATTATGGCTTTGCTCGTTCAGTAATCCTTCCAAAAATCCCATCTCGTATTTCTTCTTAGCAAGGCTCATTATAGGTTACTGAACAATCTCATTATATCCCATCCTGTATTCTATATCATTGCTAATCTGTGCTTGAGTTATTCACCATCATTACAAACGAAACAGTAGCGAAGGGTCCAGAGATTACTTCACTATTCTTTTCTATCTGTTGCGTCTAATTGTCTCCTTGGCTAACAGGGCGAAGCAAGTTGTAGCCACGAAAAGTAACGCTGCGGCCAAAAAGAAAGGAAAATTTATCCCTCTTACATCTTTGAGCCAGCCCAGCATAATTGGACCGATAACCCAGCCAGCGTCGCTCACTGCGCGGTAAATCGCCATGGTGCGCTCATAATCCTCCGGAGAGGCAATATCGGCAACATAGGCGGCGGGCACAGGCCCACCAAATCCTCTTCCCAGCCCCAATACCGCACTGCTGAACAACAAAAATAGGTAATTATTTGCCCTGGTAAACATCAGCAGTCCCAGCACTGTTACTATTCCACCAGGCACGATGAGCTTCTTCCTACCCAGTCTATCTGAAAGCCTACCAGCAAAAGGAATGATGATTAGCTGCACCACTGCCACTAAGGTAAGCGCCAGTCCCACCTGCCCCTCAGTTAACCCGAGATGTTCATAACCCAGAATGGGGATTAATGTTATTTGATTGCCACTTATGGTGATTAAAGTAATTAATGCCATGGCACAAATAAGCCAGAAATTTATGTTTCTGCTCAGCGGTGTAGAGACTGCTTTATTAACATCAGGGTCATGCGATTTAGCAGGAGTGTTTTTGTTTTGCCTCGTTTCGGGTATGAAAAAATAGCCGAATATGGTGACAATTAAGGAAAGCGCGAAAAAAGATAAGAATACATCTTGGTAGCCGAAATATTCGCCGACAAAGCCGCCCAGAGTGGGACCAAAGCTTGTTCCAAGCACGAAGCTTCCCCAGAAGAGGCTCATATATTGACCTCGGTTAGCCTGAGTGGAGATTTCTCCGATAACGATTAAAGCTGCCACGCTGAAAATACCCGACCCCAACCCCTGAAGCAATCTAAAAGCCACCAGTTGCCAGTATTCGGTGACAAATACATAGCCAAGGGCACTGATGGTTACCAGAGAGGGACCAAGAATAAGCAGTGGTCTTCGTCCCCAGAGTCGTGCTATTTTGCCCGCTGGTATATCTATTGCCGCTCGGGTTACGCCATAAGCAGCCATGGCTATCCCCACCATTGTGCCAATTACTGTTGGGCTGATGCCTAGCTCCTGGACAAAACCAGGAAGTATTGGGCTGAGAAAGCTAGCCCCTATCATGAGCATTAGTGCCTCCACGCAAATAACGATGAGGATTCTGTTACGCCACATTATCGTTTTGAAATAACTATGTTATGAGCAATAACCCAAGCTCAGCATGGAATATCCCTTTAGCAAAGTAAATAGTATTTTAGAAACACATAGTTTATCAAAGCCGGAGAAGAGATGGGATATGTCACGAGGTAATTTACCATGATGGCTAAACAGCAAACAGAACTAAGTAAACCAGAAATATCACGCCTGGGCAGTTTTATGTCAACTTCGCCAGAAGAGAAGATTAAGCAGGCAAAAGCCCTGACAAGAAAGTATATGAGCGCGATGGAGAAGCAGAGCCAGCGTCCTATATGCCATATGCGATTTATTCCCTACTGAGGTTTCCGAGGAAACGTTCGTGAAAGTTTGTTGGGTATTGAACCCGTTACGTGCTCCTGCAGCCGCCACGTATGAGAATGAGCATGGCTTCAAGCCTCGGCGGCAAGGAATTCTTGCCAACTTCTGCGAGGCAGTTCACAAAGAGACAATGACCGACTCCGCTACGACCGCTGAGGAGAAGGCACAGGGACATGTAGGTACGCCAGAGTAGACGGGACAGAAGACGTGAGACATATGTCTAGCTGAGCTACGCCGTGGCGCACAGTGAAATTGCACAAAATAGAGAGGGGGGTGCAAATTTACAAATGCAAATTAGAACCTACACTGGCGGTGAATAGACCTCAGCTAGATAAAATTGGCTCTGACTTTTGCACTTTGCACTAAATTATTTGCACTTACTGTACAATGTAAATCCTGGCCAAATCAGGAATCCCTAGAGGACCGAGGCTATAACCTTTGACATAAGGTTTAACCAAAACATAATTTCTACCAAAGCATAATGGCAAACAAGGTGCTTCATCGACAATCTCCTGCTCAGCTTGCTGATACATCATCAACCGAGCATCGTCATTTTGTTCAACGCCAGCCTGGTCAAGCAAGGCATCCAGCTCGGGATTATGATAGTCAAAGATATTATTCTCACTGCCGCTGTGAAACAAATTGTCCAGGAAATTATGAGGGTCGGGGTAATCAGCTACCCAGGCAAGCATAAACATCTCATCCTTTTCCTCCATCAGATGGTAAACGAAGTTCTCCGATTCCAGCTGTCTCACCTGAACGTCAACTCCCAGGTTCTCCCGCCATCCTTGAATAATCGCCCCCAAGTAGTCAGAAACACCGCCACCATACCCCACCACAGTGATGGTAATCGGCGGTAAGTTAGAGACATTGCCGTACTCAGAAGCAGCGATACACTCCTTAGCTTTGGTTGCATTGTATTCAAGCCCAGTAAAATTCTCGCTATACCCTGGCATCCCGGGAGGCAATATTCCATCAGCTTTATTTACCATATCCCGGAATATCAATTTGATGATGCGCTCCTTATCCACGGCATAGCTAAAAGCACGGCGAACATTCACATCATCGAAGGGCGGAGCGCCGGTATCAAAGCCAATGTAGTGTAGGCTGAGCTCAGGGGTTACCGCTAACTCCTGGTGAAACGGGCTAGCTTCATCTTTAACCAGGTCTATATAATACGTGCCGACAGGCACGACATCAATTTCCCCGTTTTCATACATCGCCATAGGATTTCCAGCGAGGAGATGAAAGGCAACCTGCTTAATTTGGGGTAACTCACCATAATAAAGCTCGTTCCTTTCCAGAATCAGAACCTGTCCCGGGGACCATTCTTTTAAGTTGAATGGACCGGTGCCTATTGGGTGACGCCACCAGTCGCTTCCCGCCTCCACATTTGCTCGTTCAACCACAAAAGCGGTAGGATAGGTAAGCTTGCACAGGAAATAAGCTTTGGGAGCATCAATGGTAACCTGAAGGGTATAATCATCAACAACCTCAACTCCCGAAATTTCTTCTGCCTCGCCAGCAAGCTTATCATTTACACCAACGATATCACCTAAATAGGTAGCTGCTGTTTGGGAGCCAGTTCCAGGGTCACAGGCTCGCTCCCAGGAATATTTGAAATCCTCTGCCTTGACCTCTTTGCCATCGTTAAATGTAACCCCATGGCGCAGGTGAAAGACAAAGACCTTGCCATCCTCACTCTTTTCCCAACTTTCAGCAATGTCAGGCACCACCTCCAGTTCATCATTAAGGCGGACTAACCCGCTGAAGATTTGCATCACATAGCCATGAGAAGACATCTCACTGGAAATTGCCGGGTCAAGGGTTATCGGTCCGGTATCCCAGAGATTAAGGACATCTCCACTGGAAGGCGGAGGCCAGTTACAAACACAGCTAGCTTGAGGCAAGAACAGGGCACAAAGCAGAAAAGACAATGATATCAGACGCCAGATTCTTTTCCCAAAATCCTTCAAGCTACCGAACTCCTGCAGATACAGTTAACGCTGATAACCCAGCGATTGAGGCAGGCTGAGATTCTTCGCTACGCTCAGAATGACAAGAAGCGAAGGGCGAAGGGCTTTGGCTCACCGCAACGACTGGGGAAGCCACCAGCAATGATTCTCGCCACCGGGTGTCAAGCCCATCGATATCAAAACCATAAGCCTCAGTCAAAGCTTCATCGTAGGTGCTGCCCTGCTTAATTAAAGTTAACAAATCAAGCATGTTATCTCCGCTATAGTTGTTCAAAAGGTATTCCACCAGGCTATAGCTCTCGGCATAGGAAAGATAGGCTTTCTCAGGGTCGGCAGAAAATGGGCTGCACAGGCTGCGAACCGAGAGCAGTTTGCCTTCAGAGATAGCTTCTTCCAGGCGAGACCTTAATTGGGGAGAAAGCTCACCCTCGTTGTACATTGCTAAACCTTCATCAAGCCACACAGGCAGTGAGCCATAGGGACTGAAAACTAGCTGGTGAACAACTAAATGAGTTAGCTCATGAACTAAGGCTTCTTTTCCCCAATCAATGCTATCCGGTGAAATGCCGATGGCGATGATGCCAAATTCAGTGAAGGCAACGCCTCCAGTCCACTCCTGGGGGAAAATCATTGCTCCTTGCAACTCCTGTGATGAAGCATAAACATATATATTGATAGGCCTTTCAGGATAAGCGCCAAATTCCTGTGTTAACCTGGCAGGTCCTTCTTGACAGGCATCCATTAGCTCATTGGCGAATTCATCGTCCCCGTGATACCAAAAAATAGTTATTTCCCTGTCAGTCAAGCTCTGCCATTGATAGCGGTCATCCTCAAAGTAAACCACTTTGGGCAAAGTTTGAAGCTCTTCACCATCAGCATTTTTAATAGTCCACCAATATGTTACTTGAGCTCCAGGAGGCAAGCTCGCCTTCCTCATATCCCATACCCAGCTAGTTTCCACCCTCGTTGCCGGAGTAAACTCAGCCCAGCCCTCACTAACAACCTGAGCATAATTCATCCTGTCAACCTGATAATGAAGCCGAGCATCAAGAATATCGGCCAAACTTTCCGCCTCAAGATTAAACGCAAGGGAGTAAGGGAAATCCATGGTTATGCTGGTATCTAAGACGGAGATATCGCTTTCAGCTTCAACTGGAGAGAAAACCAGTAATAGCAGAAGCGTCAGGATTACCAAACCGATACGCTTAACCATAACAGCCTTTATGATGATAACCTATTACTCTGAGTCCTTGAAGCAATATCATAGCACTCGGGACAGGCTCCACGAAGGGTCTGTAGGAGATTTCCCGCCCACAGGGTTCAGAATGACAAGAGGCAAGGTTGCCAAACACATATTTAGTCACTTCCCTTCCCTACTTTAGAGCGCAGGTAAGCATTGATAAACTCATCCAACTCTCCGTCGAGCACCGCTTCAGCATTGCTAACCTCGAAACCGGTGCGATGGTCTTTCACCATTTTGTAAGGATGAAGGACATAGCTTCGAATCTGATTTCCCCACCCAGCCTCAATGCGCTCACCTTTGAGCTTCAATTTCTCCTCCTCTTTTTTCACACGCTCCACTTCCAGGAGGCGCGCATAAAGGATCCTCAACGCATTTTCTTTATTTTGATGCTGGGAGCGCTGACTCTGGCAACCCGCGGTCAGCCCACTGGGCAAGTGAGTTACCCTAACAGCGCTGCTTGTCTTTTGCATATGCTGCCCACCAGGACCGCTCGACCTGAAAGTCTCCACCTTCAAATCCTCAGGATTTATCTGCAAATCCACCTCTTCTTTTGCTTCAGGGAGAACTTCCACCAACACAAAAGAGGTATGCCGAGCATGGTCAGCATCAAAGGGAGAAAGTCGAACCAACCTGTGAACTCCGTGCTCACACTTGAGATACCCATAAGCATAGTCCCCTTTAATTCCCAGGATAGCACTCTTAATGCCTGCTTCATCGCCAGGGGAAATATCCAATGTTTCAGCGTGGTAATTACGCCTTTCCGACCACCTCAAATACATTCTGAGCAACATACTTGCCCAATCCTGCGACTCCGTACCACCAGCACCAGCGTGGATGGCAAGCATGGCATTATGAGCATCGTACTCGCCACTCAAAATCAGTTGATTTTCCAGCCGCTCAAATAGGTAGGCTACCGCCGTTACCTCCGTATTTATCTCTTCACTTAGAGAAGAGTCACCTTCCTCTTCAGCGAGGCAAACGAGCTCATAAAGGTCAGAGGCTTTCTTTTCCAACTCACGCCAGGGGCGAATTAGATTCTTCCTCTTTCCCAGCTCCCGCATTACGGCCCGCGCTCTGGCTGAGTCACTCCAGAAATCAGGACTTGCCGATTCCCGCTCTATCCGAGCAACTTCCTTTTCTTTGCCAGGAATGTCAAAGATGCTCCATTATTTGTGAGATTTGCCGAACCAAAGCATCCAGTTTCTCTTTCTGCTCTTCCATTGCTCCTCCTTAATGTTAACCAAATAACTTCCCTTGCTGACTCGATTCTATTCCAAAATTGCCCCCAGCGGCAAGGTGAGCTAACCTCGTTGGCTCAGGAAGACGATAGCCGCGACAGCAATTGAGCACCCACTTTATCGCTGAGTTAAGGCTAATCTTATGACCTATGGAGACATATACTGGTTTCGTTCCAAGCTTGGTTCTTAAAGCAGCCCCGATGACTTGCTCACTATCAACCAGTTCGGCATAGGAGCCAACTTTTTCCCCCAGAGGCTTATGATTACCCAGAAGTATGGATTTAGCGCAGCCCACGGTAGGCACATCAAGGAAAAGTCCCAGATGCGAGGCAAGCCCTAAACGCCTAGGATGGGCAATCCCCTGACCATCGACTAGAATCAGGTCTGGAACGCTGGATAATTCCTCACAAGCAGCTAATATTAACGGAGCTTCCCGAAACGACAGTAACCCCGGTATATAAGGCAAAGTGACTTCCCTTTCCACAGTCTTCACCTCCACCAAATTGAGTTCAGGGTAATTTAACACCACCACCGCCCCTCGAGCTACACCCCGAGAATCAGGAGCGGATATATCAACACCAGCAATCAAATGAGGATTAATACCTTCATCATCAGTCACAACCTTTTTTGCCAGGCTGACCTGCAACGCTTTAGCCTGGCCATGGCTCACATCCCAATCATGCAACTTATGTATTTCCACCTTGCCCAATTGTAAAACCATTTTCATGTAGTGGCAAATCTAAGATCACGAAGCCATTGACAAGCATAGCTACTTAGGAGATAATAGGTAATTGAATGGTTAAAATCAGGCTGCGTAGAGTAGGTGCCAGGCACAGGCCGTCTTATCGAGTGGTAGTAGCTGATAGTCGCTCGCCACGCGATGGAAGGTTTATCGAGATTATCGGGCATTACAATCCACTAACCGACCCCTCGACTGTTAATATTAACGAAGAAAAAGCCTTGAAATGGCTTAAACTGGGGGCTCAGCCTACAGATACAGTTTATAGTTTGCTTCGCAAATCGGGCATTGTGGATAAATCTGAGCACCAAGAAGGCTCAAAACGGAAGGCAATTGCTGACAAGGAGACAAAATGAAAGAATTAGTAGACTACATTGTCAAATCCATCGTAGCTGAGCCAGATAATGTCACCATCACCGAAGAGAATAGCGATGAAGGATTATTGCTTAAACTGGAGGTCGCTGCTGACGATAAAGGTAGAGTTATCGGCAGAGGTGGTCGGGTAGCTGAGGCAATACGCACTTTACTTCGAGTAAAAGCAGCCAAAGATAATACCAGAGTCAGGTTACAGATAATGTAGCCTGTTTACCCTGTCATTGCGAGCGAAGCGAAGCAATCTATCTCAGGTCAGACCACAAACAATGTAACCTACTTATCCTAGTTTCCTACGGCGCCTTTTTTCAGCCACTTTTATCCTTGCTAATGAGCGCCGTAAAGCAGCCTCAGCGGCAACAGTATCCACTTCGGGTGGTCTGGTTTTAAGGATTTCCTCAGCACGGCGTCTAGCAGCCTCAGCACGTTCCATATCAATTTCCTCAGCACGCTCACAAGCATCAGCCAGGACAATTACCTTATCAGGACGCACCTCGAGAAAACCACCACTTATCGCCAGATAGTGCTCCTCATTATCCTTTCTTATCAGCAAATCTCCAGGCTGAAGCATGGTCATTAGAGGAGCATGATGAGGTAAGATGCCCAATTGCCCCTCCATCCCCCAGGCTACCACTTCATTAACATCATCGGCGAAAACTGTTCCTTCCGCAGTGACAATCTCGAGCCTCAATGTAGTCATACTTTCGCCCTCATGTTAATCCTTTCCTCGTGAGTTGACGGAGAGATGAGATTCTTCGGTCACCTCGTTCCCTCAGAATGACAGGAAATTCTGTAGCCACTATCCCCCTCCCATCTTATTGGCTTTCTCCACCGCTTCATCAATAGTTCCCACCAGATAAAAGGCAGACTCAGGAAGCGCATCGTGTTTTCCTTCTAAAATTTCCTTGAAGCCACGCACTGTTTCCTTAACAGGCACATATTTACCCGGTGTGCCGGTAAATTGCTCAGCGACATGGAACGGCTGCGAACAGAACCTCTGAATGCGCCGAGCACGCTGCACGGTAAGCTTATCCTCTTCAGTTAATTCCTCCATCCCCAAAATGGCGATTATGTCCTGCAGCTCTTTATACCTTTGTAACGTTCGCTGTACCCCACGCGCCACTTGATAATGCTCCTCACCAACAATGGCAGGGTCGAGTATTCGCGATGTCGAAGTTAACGGGTCAACAGCAGGGTATATACCCAATTCAGCAATATAACGCTCCAGGGCAACAACTGCATCCAGATGACCGTAGGTAGCCACGATGCCGGGGTCGGTATAGTCATCAGCAGGCACATAAATAGCCTGGAAGGACGTAATTGAGCCCTTTTTGGTGGTGGTAATCCTTTCCTCTAACTCACCAACATCGGTGCCCAGTGTTGGCTGGTATCCCACTGCTGAGGGCATGCGCCCAAGAAGAGCTGATAACTCCATATTGGCCAGAACATAGCGATATATGTTATCGATAAACAGAAGTACGTCCTGACCCTCAACATCGCGGAAATACTCCGCCATAGTTACCCCGGTCAATCCTACCCGAGCACGAACACCGGGACTCTCATTCATTTGCCCAAAGACAAGAACAGTCCTGTCGAGGACTCCAGACCGCTGCATCTCCAGCCACAGGTCGTTGCCTTCACGTGACCTTTCGCCTATACCGGCAAAAACGGAAAAACCACCGTGCTCAGTGGCGATGTTACGAATCAGCTCCATAATGATAACCGTCTTGCCCACGCCAGCACCACCATACGCCCCAACCTTTCCCCCTCTGGTGAAAGGAGTGATCAGGTCCATCACCTTGAGCCCTGTCTCCAGCATCTGAGGAGTTGTCTCCTGCTCTTCTAAAGAAGGTGGGGGGCGGTGGATAGGATACCTCTGCTCAGTTTTTACTTCGCCAAGCTCATCCAGAGGCTCACCGAAAACATTGAATAGCCTCCCCAGGGTTGCTTTTCCTACAGGCACGGTGATTGGAGTTCCCATATCGATAGCCTCAGCTCCTCGTGCCAAGCCATCGGTAGGAGTTAAGGCGACACCACGGACCCAGTTATTGCCAACATGGTGCTGAGTCTCAACAACAACCTTGTCCCCATCCATGGGAATCTCTATGCCATTATTTATCGCAGGCAATTCATCAGGTGGAAACTCCATATCAACCACTGTGCCAATCACCTGAACTACCTTACCTTTTGCCATGTGTTACCTCCTACCTGTTAATGTCATTGCGAGCCTGAACCCTTCGCTTCTTGTCATTTATTAACCTTCTTAAGCGAGAGCTTCAGTTCCTCCAGTAATATCACAAATCTCCTTGGTAATAGTCTCCTGCCTGACTTTATTCAGGGTCAGGATTAAGTCCTCAATGAGCTCTTTGGCATTATCACTGGCATTGCGCATAGCTACCATCCGTGCTGATTGCTCACTGGCAATGAGCTCAAGTATGGCATGGTATACCTGCATTTCCACAAACCTTGGCAGTAGCTGGTCCAAAACAGCGCGGGGGGCAGGTTCATAAATATACTCCACCCTCTGTGTTGGAGGCACCACCGCTGACTCAACGGGAAGCAATACCCCTATCGTAGGTTGCTGAACCATAGTAGTAACGAAACGGGGGTAAGCAAGATAAACCAAATCAACATCGCTATTGGTATAGTCATCAATGACAACCCGGGAAATAGGTAGCGTTTCCAACAGGGTGGGACGGTCGCTAATGCCAGTGAACTCGGCACGAATATCCTGTCCGCTGCGAAGCATGAAGGCTCTCCCCTTTCGCCCCACGGTGATTAAAGCAACAGGAACACCTTGCTCAAGGATGAAGTCAGCTACAAGGCGATTCAGGTTAGCATTTAAGCCACCGCATAGCCCACGGTCGGTCGTGATGTGAACTATGGCGATCTTTTTAACCTCCCTCTTCTGCAGCAACGGATGCGCCTCCCCGTTAACCTCGGGTTGAATAGCAAGGTCAGCGACTACCTGGCTTATCCTCTCAGCATACGGGCGTCCCGCCACCGCCTGGTCTTGAGCCCGCCTCATCTTGGCAGTGGCGATCATCTCCATTGCCTTGCATATTTTCTGAGTACCTTGAACGCTACGGATGCGACGACGGAGAACCTGAGTGCTAGCCATTACTCTTTAACTAAAAATCCTAAATAGTAATTTCTAAACTCTAAACAAATCCTAAATCCAAATTTCAAAATTTGTTTAGGATTTAGGATTTCGGATTTAGTATTTAATATGTGGCACCTCCCTTGAACTCCTCTATTGCCGACTTCAAAGCTCTTTCACTTTCGGGCTTTATCTCCTTATCATCGTTGATTTTCTGCTCCAGCTCAGGATGGTTAGTTTCCATAAATCGATGAAAATCCCCCTCACAGGCAATTATTTTATCCACAGGGACATCATCAAGATATCCATTGGTCACTGCGTAGAGAATCATCACCTGTTTCCCCAAAGACATAGGTGAATATTGAGGCTGCTTCAACACCTCGGTAATACGCCGCCCACGCTGTAATTGGTCTCTGGTAGCCTTATCCAGGTCGGCAGCACCGAACTGAGCAAAAGCTTGAAGTTCACGGAACTGAGCCAGGTTCAGCCTCAACTTACCAGCTACCTGCCTCATCGCCTTCCTTTGCGCTGAGCCACCAACTCGAGATACCGACAATCCTACATTGATCGCCGGGCGAATGCCCGCATTGAATAAATCAGGCTCAAGATAGATTTGCCCATCGGTAATGGAAATCACATTCGTAGGAATGTAAGCTGACATATCACCGGCTTGAGTCTCAATAATAGGTAAAGCGGTGAGTGAGCCACCACCATATTCAGGAGCTAGCCTGGCTGCTCTTTCCAGAAGCCGACTATGAAGATAAAAAATATCACCAGGGTAAGCTTCCCTGCCTGGAGGACGCCGCAGCAACAGAGAAATCTGCCGGTAAGCCCAGGCGTGCTTGTAAAGGTCATCATAGACAATCAAGGCGTCTTTTCCTTGTTCCATAAACTCCTCACCTATAGCACAACCGGAATAAGGAGCAAGATATTGCAACGGTGCCGGGGCAGAGGCATCAGCAGCTACTACGATAGTATGTTCCATAGCTCCATACTTCTCCAAAGTAGCCACCACCTGAGCTACTTTGGATGTCCTTTGTCCAATAGCCACATAAATGCAAATGAGGTCACCGCCCTTCTGCGCGATTATGGTATCAATTGGAATGGCTGATTTACCGGTAAAGCGGTCACCGATGATAAGTTCACGCTGACCACGTCCGATTGGGATCATACTGTCTATAGCCTTAATTCCAGTCATCACTGGAGTATCCACAGGCTTTCTTAGCACCACGTTTGGCGCTACTCTCTCCACAGGGCGGGCCTTATCTGTGTTGATCGGTCCCTTACCGTCACGGGGATGTCCCAAAGGGTCAATCACCCTTCCGATAAGAGCATCACCGACAGGAACCTCGACCACTCGCCCCGTTGCCCTCACTTCATCGCCTTCCTTAATCAAGCTGCAGTCACCGAGGACGACAGCACCAACATTGTCCTCCTCTAAATTGAGAGCCAATCCCATAATGTCATGAGGAAACTGGAGCAATTCATTATATCCCGCAGCGCTGAGTCCATGAACTCTAGCGATGCCATCCCCAACCTCTACCACCGTGCCCACATTCGTTGCAGTTACAGTAGCACCAAAATGCTCGATTTGCTCCTTAATTACCGAAACAATATCTTGCCCTCGAGTTGCCATGCTAACCTCCTAACAAATATCAAAAATCAAAATTACAATTCAAAGTGCAAAAAAGGCTTTACTAAACTGATTTTTAAATTTTGCCCTTTGATTTTGGTTTAGGATTTCGTATTTAGTATTTAACATCACCTCCCAACTTCAGACAGACTCTTCCTTAAAATCTCCAGTTTACTACGCACGCTAGCATCAATAAGCATATCGCCGATTTTAGCTTTGAATCCCCCGATTACGGAGGAATCAACTACCGTATCAATGATGACTTTACGATTAACCATGTCCCCCAGTTGACTGGAAATCCTTTCTTTATCCTTTTCATCCAAGGATAAAGCGGTAACCACCTCAGCGTGTTCAATACCACAATGAGCATCTAACAAACGGTCGTATTCCCGCGAAACATCACCGGCAATTCCCAATATGCCCTTACCTACCAGGAGGCAAGCAAGATTCAACGCCAGGGTATTTATGTCCCCTAGCCGTGTTTCGAGAAGCTCCCTTTTAATCTGGAAGGGAAGCTTGGGGTTCTCCAATAAACCCATAAGGTTCTCATCGATGCTCAGTTCAGCAATCTTCCTCAAGCTGACCTGCCAGCTTTCCAGTTCACTTTTCTCCCTTGCCAGCTCAAAAGCAGCTTGAGCATACCGTTTACCAGAAGCTATTCTCGGCATCTTAACCTAGTTATCAGCTAACTGCTGAATGCTGAGTGCTGAGTGCTGTGGGCTATACTTCAACTTTCCCTGAAAGTAGCGCTTTCCTCTAACGCCTCTTCGATAAGTTCTCTGTGCTTTTCCTTATCCAGTGTTTCATTAATAACTTTTTCAGCAGCTAAAATAGCGGTATCCACAAACTCTCGGCGCAAGTCATCAATAGCCTTATCCCGCTCCCGCTCCAGCTCAACCCGAGTTCGGTCAACAATAGCCTGAGCTTCCTTTCTTGCCTCCTCCTTTGCCTCTTCTTTGAGCCTGTCTCCAATTTGTGTTGCCTGGCCGATTACTGCTTGCCCTTCTTGGCGAGCCTTACTAATCTGCTCCTGCACTGCCACTTTAGCCTGCTCATATTCCTGTTTTGCCGCCTCAGCTTGCTCCATACCTTCCTTTATCCTGTTCGCCCGCTCATCAAGCATCTTTCGAATTGGCTTATAGCCAAAATAGACCAGCAAACCAAACAGGATAAGAAAGCTAACAAGCTGACCAATAAAAGTAGCTAAATCTAACCCTAGACCCATATTCTATTTACTCCTTAGAATCAGACTAAGCCACGAAAATGAGCAGAATAGCCACAATAAGGGCATAAATAGCTACAGCTTCAGCAAAGGCAATAGCTAAAATCATGTTGGTCATTATTGGTCCTCTCGCCTCGGGATTGCGACCCAGGGCATTCATGGCACCCATGCCAAGGACTCCAATGCCGATTCCAGGACCAATAGCTCCCAGTCCTATAGCCAGACCGGCACCTAATAATTTGGCTACCTCCACGGAAACTTCCATCAGCTTAACCTCCTTTCGCAGAAATCCTAAACTCAAATTTGTTTAGGATTTCGTATCTATTTTTTTATTCTTCAGCCATTACCGCAGCACAGGCAAATCCCAGGGTCAATCCACCAAATATCATCGCCTGGACAAAGCCAAAGAATGCTTCCAATCCGTAAAATACCACAGGAACTACAAAAGGAACAAGAAATATCATTATCAAGGTTAATATAGCCCCGGCAGTCATATTGCCAAAGAGACGAAAAGTAAAGCTAACCATACGTATAAAGTGACTTAGTATCTCCAGTATGCCAGCAAAGGCAAGTATTATACCATTAAAGATGCCACCAAAGCCAGCCTTAATCTTGCCGGTAAACAAGTGCTTAAAACCCAAACCCAATGGTCTAAAGTTGAAAAAGGTCTCCAAATAACGAGCCCCCTTTGCCTTAAATCCCCAATACTCTATAGAGATAAAAGCGACTACAGCAAGCATTAGAGGAACATTTATATCGGTATTGGCATTGCGCAGTAGGGGCTCACCATTCATTTTGATAGTCTCAAAACCAGGCAGCAAATTAATCCAGGCATTGGCCAGCACGAACAAGAATATGGTGAAACAGACAGGCAGGAATATTCGTCCCCATTTCTTTCCCGCAGGGTCCTCGATAAAGTTTGCCGCCGTCTCATAGATAAATTCCACTAAGTTCTGAAGTCCACGGGGAACAAGCCTCATTTTACGAGTGGCGGCAAAAAATATACCAAAAAGAACTAAAATGCTTATCCATGCCGTAATCATGGTGTTAGTTATAGGAAGATTAGGAAAAGGATGCTCCGCGGGTAATTGAGGATGAGGGGGCTGAACAGCAAAAATGCTCAGTGGTTCTCCACCCGTTATCAATGCCCCCACACTACCACCAACAAAGCTAATCACAGTTAAGGCCAGGGAAACAACGACGAGAATAATTATCAAATTTAACGAGCAACCTAAAACCTTCCTTTTAGCCATTATTCCTGTTTTTCGTTCCCTTTTTGCTTTGAAGATGCCAGTCTGGAAAGGATTTTCGCGGGTCCACGAAGTTGTTCCTCCTTCCCCTCCTTCTTAGCTTGTTCCAGGAAAGGCTTGACCATACGGTAAACTCCGTAAACCATTATTATTGTGCCCAGGCCAAGACCAACGAGGGTGAATAAAGGGAATTCATGGGATGCTCTTTTGTCAAACCAGACACCTATCACTGCTGGTATGATAAGACTGAACGCTACATAGAAACCCACTACCAACAACTGCATCGCTGCTGGCCATTGTTTCATCACAGTCTCCAGTCGAAATGAACTAGGACTTACGCTTCTTAAAATCGTCTAAATCAAGGGTGTTTATAAAATCCTTAAATGCTGACAGTCCTTTCATTTCTTGTTCGTTGAGTCCCTCTTTTTTCTTGGGTTTCCCTTCAGAACCGGGTTTGCCTGTCTCTTCATCAAGCATGATGCCAGCTTTATCCAGCACTGATTCCTCAACATATATCGGTACTCCAGTTCTCACCGCTAAAGCTATGGCATCGCTGGGGCGAGAATCAACCTCCATTTGCTGACCGTCAACACTAATGTAAAGTTTGGCATAGAAGGTGTCATTCTGCAGGTCATTAACCACGACATAGTTAAGCGTTCCCCCTAGAGTTGAGATTAGACTTTGCAACAAATCATGGGTTAACGGGCGAGGCAGTTCCACATTTTGTAGCTTCACCGCAATAGCGTCGGCCTCAGCAGGACCAATCCAGATTGGTAAGTAATAGTTAGCTTCTTTTTTTTCTTCTTTTCCCTCTTCTTTCTCCTCTTCTTTTTCCCTCAAAATCACCACGCGTTGATTATTCATCAAGCTAACCCGAATACTATCAATCAGCATCTCTATCATGTCATCACCCCCTAAAAGTCCGAACGCTTATCTTACTACGCTAATATTAATCAATCAACAAGCTTTCAGTCAAATAAACGGGATAATTCAATTCGGCTTCTCCAAAAGCATACCTCTATTTCATAAGCAATTCCAGAATCTTCAGGAGGTAGCGTAAGTGTTTCATGCTATTACAGCTTTAGGCGTTGCTTTGGTGGCAATGACAACTTCACTATGCTCACCGTAGCACACGAGACCACGAGGAAGCGAAACCCTCTTACCCCTGGGTTTGGTCAGCAAACTCCTTATCGCTTCAACATGGTTTACCTCGATGTCTCGGGCATTTCCCAGAATCCTGATTATCGCCAGCCTTATTAACTGGCGTTGTAGCGCTATAGGCAATGGGGCAACTTTCTCCCTGTCAAGATAGACAACTTGTTCCTCCTCCCTGGCTACCTTATCCCACAACTGCAACGCTTGCTGTTCAATAAAGGAAACATCACCGCCAGCAATTTCAGCAAGGCGAAGAAGTGCCTTATCTATGCCGGGATTATATTTTCTGAGCAACGGCAATAGCTCGAGGCGAAGACGATTTCGCAAAAAGGATAACGAGAGGTTGGAGGAATCACTGTGGGGCTCAAGTTGATGCTGCTGACAATAGCTCATTGTCTCCTGTCGGGTAATCTCAAGGAGAGGTCTTATCACGCGGATGCTATTTACCACGGGCAAGCAAGGTTTAAGACCACATAATCCGGCAGTGCCCGCACCTCGCAAAATATGTAGCAAAATTGTCTCCACCTGGTCGTCCCGGGTATGACCCACCGCTACCAGCCGGCCGTCAATATTCTTAGCCACGGTTGCCAGGAAGTCATAACGTAGCTCTCGAGCAGCTTCTTCGACAGAACAATTTCTCTCCCTACGATAGGCATTTACATCCCGTATATCGACAGTGATTGGAACATCAAGAGAGCCAGCGAGACGGGTAACATACCTGGCATCCGCCTCAGCCTCAGCACCCCGAAGCTGGTGGTTTAAATGAGCAGCATGAACTCTTATTCCTAGCTGCTGTTGCCATTTTGTAAGCAGGTCGAGCAAGCAAACTGAATCAGCACCACCGGATACTCCAACAACCACCTTTTCCCCGGTGGGAATTAAGCTATGTTTGTTAACGAAGTTTAATACCCTGGATTCTAGCTTGATCTTCTCCATAGCCTAGATAGACGCGCGCTTGTATTCGTGAGCTAACTTCACTCGCTCATTATATGAGGGATGGTCACGAAACAAAACCCTCTCCCAGTGCACAGGTTCAGCTTCACTCAAATTCTGGTCAGTCAGCTTAGTCATCAGATTGATAAAACCTTCAGGATTGTCACTTAACTCCAGCGCTGCTTTATCCGCTGCCAGCTCAATGCGTCGGCTATACCAATTGAGCGGTAGACGTAATATCAAAAATAATGCCAGCAGAACCATAAGCAACCACGGGATACCGGCAATATCACCTATCGACTGGTAGGGAAATAGCGCCACACCACCCTCCAGAGCGAGATTTGCCAGATAAAATGCCAATAGAAATGCCATTGCCTGAACCCAGAAAAGTCTGGCAATATCATGGTGAAGGTGATGCCCGAGCTCATGAGCCAGGGCTACCTCTATTTCTTCAGGGGAGTATTCCTTGAGCATGGTATCGCTGAGGATAATCCGCCTCGTTTTACCAAATCCACCAAGCATGGCGTTAGCCGTGGTGCTTTTACTGCTTAGATTTATGGTAAATATATCCTTAATATCAATCCCGGCTCGCCGTCCCAAATACGCCAGCCTCTGCTTCAATTCACCATCCGGTAACGGTTCCAATTTGAAAAACAACGACACTAAAATAGTGGGAGCAAGCAGAGTGAGAACGAGACTAACTAAGAGCACAATCAGCCAGGCTGCCAACCACCATAGTGAAGGAAGAAATTCTATAAGCCAGTAGGCAGCTATGATCAAACACACCGATAGCAGCAACCCTAACGCCAAAGCCTTAGTTCTATCCGCCAGCCAGCTAGCTAACTTCTGGTGTGATAGGCCAAAGCGATGGGGCAGAACAAAGTCTTGATAATAGCCTAAAGGCACCATCATTATTCCCAGACCAAATGCTAGAATGAGGAAGTATAATGCCGCTGACAACGGTAGGGGAAAGACAATGAATTGGGCTAGCTTTGCTGAAACACCGCTCAAAAGCAGCGCCAGTAGTAAAGCGATGCCTATTCCAAGCTCAATGAATAACAACCTCCGGGTCAACTTGCTATATTGTCGCGCTTTCTGCTGACGCTCAGCATCGAGGAAAGTCTGCGACAAGCTCACTTTTGCCCTAAAAATCCGGATAAGTTTCAGGAAACCCGTTCTTTTCATTGCTTCAGAATTAGCTTCGTGCGGTGGATAAATTCAGGATAATCGCTGAAAGACAGGGCGCTAACCACTTGCTCGGGACGACCGCTGCCAGTGGTACCACACATCAACCTCATTCCCAAAATACACATGGGTTTCTCACCGGGTTCATCCTGAACGATATGAGATTGCTTCGCGGAGCCTGTCCTGAGCATCTTAAGATTCTTCCCCCTCGGTTCCTTCCTTTCGTCAGGATTCAGGGTCAGAATGACAGGAGGCGAAGGGCTCGCAATGACACGGGAAGTCAAGGGTTCAGAATGATAGCTAATAAGCCAGAGACTGTCTATCAACGCCCGCAGATCATACGAACGCACTTTTTCGCCTCTAGAATGATGCCAGGGCAGTTGTTTAACTTGAAGCAGTGAATCCAGACAATCCTGTATCTCCTGCTCTTTTTTTTCTGTTTTCATACCAACATGATATTCACTGAATGCAAGCATTGATTGAAGCGATGGCAGACGAAGAGCGACATCCCAAACCTCAAATATCTCGAAGCCAGCCGGCAATTGCCCTGTTACCGTCATCAAAAAAGCTTTTGGGGGCATCCATCGTTTTAGCCATACATCCATAAGCTCGAATTCACTGGTTACACCTACCGGTAAAGGTGCTGCCAGCGAAATTCGGGGATGCGGGCTAAACCCTTGAGAATAAACTAACGGGATTTCTGCTCTTCGAAACGCTCTTTCCCAGAACCGCATAATGTCGAGGTGGGAAATAAATTTAACCTGTTCACCACGACCAAATCTAACACGCAGGCGCTGCATCCCTTCTTAACGCCAAGAATTCAAGGAATTCTCAGGGAACGCTTTCCTCTTCCTTTGTTACCACAATTCTCTCTATCTTCACCCCCTGCATCTCGGTGATAACAAATTTCAGATGGCGATACTTCAGTTGCTGACCCTGCTTTGGTATCCTGCCAAGATGGCTCAGAATGAAACCAGCCACAGTCTCATAATCTCCCTCAGGTAAGTCCAGCCCCAGTTCCTGATTAGCTTCTTCGATTCGAAATCCACCATCAAGCTGGAAAGTGTTGTTCCCGGTCACCACGAATTCCTTCCTTTCTTCGATCAACTCGTCACCAATATCACCGATAATCTCCTCAGTCAGCTCTCCTAGAGTAACCATTCCTGCTACGCCACCATATTCATCAACCACCATTACTACGTGATAACCTCCGTTTCTCATCTCGGCAAGAAGCTCTCCGAGATGCTTACTCTCAGGCACAAAATGAGCCGGGTGTATCAAATCATCGATAACCGCTTCCTTGTCAATAATGCCACCGTTTAATTTCATAAGTATATCCTTGACAAACAAAATGCCTACCACATTATCGGTGTTATCCTTATACACCGGAAAGCGGCTGTAAGGTGTTTGAGCATAAATATCTAAAATTTCGCCAATCTTCGTTCCTTGCTCCACCCAGGCTATTTCTGTCCTGGGAACCATCACCTTACCCACTGGACGGTCGGTAAACTCAAAAACCTTGTGTAGCATCCTCGCTTCATCCTGCTCCACCACCCCTTCAACCTGCCCCACGTTTATCGCCGACCTTATCTCTCCCTCACTTGTCAACTTTCTTTCATCGGGCTGAGCTATTACCCTGGCAAATCCCAAACCAATGCGGCTTAATGCCAGCACAAAGGGATAAAGACACCACTGTATAACCCTCAGTGGCTTGACGTAAAGCAAAGATATCCGCTCAGCATGGTGAACCGCTAAAGTCTTAGGAATGACCTCACCGAAAATCAAAATCAATGTGGTTACCCCCACAGTAGCTATAATCGGACCACGAACCAGGCCGAAGGCCGCCACCGCCATGATGGTCCCCAGGGTAGCCGCAGCCACGTTCACCAGGTTGTTTCCCAACAAAACGGTAGCCAAAACCTTCTCTGGACTCTCAGCCATTTTAGCTAACCACTCAGCCCCTCTACGCCCATTCTCAGCCAGGTATCTTATGCGGAGTTTGGGCAGAGCAAGAAAAGCTGACTCAGCGCTGGAAAAGAAACTCGAAAATACCAGACAGACTATGAAGGCTAATATAAGCCAACTATCAGCATCTTCCACCGCTCACCACCTCCTGAGTCCCCCTCGATATAAACCTACCATTTTTAAGGTCTTGAATTGATAATAGCATTGATAAGCTAGCTTGTCAAAAAGGAATACTCATTCCGCAGAAGCGTTCAATCTCTTTTGCTAAATGACTACAGCACGATAATCAAAGATAGGGAAATTTATGAGAGGGAAGTTTTGCTTTGCGCGGGAACCCGTGGACGCGATTCAGCATGAACGAGCACCGGCACCTTGCCAATGAGCCTTTCCACTTCCTCTCTATCATTGCAGAAGCTTCCCACAGATTCAAGGCTAACCATCCCCCGGAGATAAAGCCTGACCAATGCTTGATCCAGCGTCTCCATACCTTCCAGGCTGCTGGTGCGGATGACATTGGATAGCTGATAGATCTTCCCTTCTCTGATGAGATTCTTAACCGCCACATTACCCAGCATTGTCTCTACGGCAACGGTTCTTCCTGAGCCATCTGCCCGTGGCACCAAAATCTGACACAGAACACCTACTATCAGGGAAGCCAGCCTGATTTGAGCCAGATACCTCTGCTCTGGTGGGAAGAGGTCTATAACCCTCTCAATACACTGATAGGCGCTGGTAGCATGTCCGGTAGTCAACACCAGATGCCCGGATTCAGCTATGCTGAGAACTGCAGCGGCGGTATCTAAATCCCTCATCTCACCAACCATGATGACATCAGGGTCTTGCCTTAGTACATGCTTTAAAGCGTCACCAAAGGAGTGGGTATCCGAACCAAGCTCCCTTTGACTGATGGCGGAATTTATATTAGTGTAAGTGTACTCGATAGGATCCTCAATACTAATTATGTGGCTCGCCGTGTTTACGTTGATGTGATTTATCATAGCTGCCAGGGTAGTGCTCTTACCAGCTCCAGTAGGCCCCGAGATTACCACTAGCCCTCGGGGATACATAGCCAGCTCTTTACATATTTGGGGTAAAGCCAGTTCGTCTATGCTAGGAATCTCAGGAGGCAATAATCGAATGGCCATGCTAATTGCGCCTCGCTGCCGAGCAGCATTGCAACGAATTCTCCCCAGGTGAGGCAAGGATTCACTGAAATCAAGTTCGAGTGAGTGGCGAAACTCCTCAAGCTGTGCAGGTGTGGCTAACGCCTCAAGTCCTCGCTGAATACTCTCGGGAGTCAGTCGTTCTGCTCCCTGAATAGCCTTAATGTCACCATCCACCCTCAAGAAAGGAGGGTAATTAACAACCAAATGTAAATCAGAAGCATGACGCTCCGCAGCGATTCTAATCAAATCAACAATATTTTGCACTTTACCTCCATCTTGCAGTTTTGTTTTAGTTAAACAGTTAAAAACTACCACACCTGAAAAATTTTGTCAAGAGTAAATTGCAGAAATTGCTAAAAATAATTGTGATATTTGTCAAAATAATGCAATTACGTAACAGGAGGCGGTATTTCCCACAGTAATTAACAATTCATCACTGATCAACCAGGCATAGAATATTTTGCACTTTGCTTGCTGTTGCAACATACCAATATGAGCAGGGGTTGTGCAAACTGCAAAATCGTAGCAATATCAGCTAAATATGCTCGCCTTTCATTCAAGGGGTACGGCCATAAACCAAGAAAAATACGCCAACTTGGTAGTCAAAATAGGGGAAGTGCTTTAACTCTCTTCCTCTTCAGACTTCTCTTTCTGCCTTACAACCTTGCTCAAGCCATTGAAGAAGACCTGTATCTGGTTGGGCTGCATTGAAGAAAAATCTCTGGAATGGATGCGAATATCAATATGAGGTACACCTCGAACCGCAGGCTCTTTCTCGCCAAGTTCAGCCTCCTTTTGTTCCTCTTCTCCGGGGGTACCTATCTCAGCCTTTGGCTTCTCAGGCATTACCCTCCCTTTAGGAATCCTCAACGCCTTTTCCTCAATAATCGGGATACCAGCTTTACTACACAAGCCATAAAACAAAGTTGTAGCCTTTCCTGCCTGAGAGGCTGAGTAATTCCTGGCAAAGTAATTCCTGATATGCTCTCTGCTATCCTTTGTGAGGTCAAACCTGGAGAACAGATCCGTATATGCTTTTCTGATTATCTCCTCCAGGTTCCCTTGATATTCTTTCCCCATGGTTTGAAGTGAGCCAAAATCCGCGGTAGGCTCACCTCCGTCATCAATAAGATTCAGAAACTTGAGCGTGCTGAGCAAAGCAAAAACGTTGCCCCTGGATATACCATAATCCTGCAGTAGATCAGCATCTACTTTTTTAGGCATGCTAGCATGCCTTATGCGGTCAAGGAACCTGCTCAAGGCCCCGATGGCTACGTAAGGTACTTTCCGTTTTATTTCTTGCCTCCTAATTTTACGTTTACCTTTTTCACTGCAATTTTATCATACCTGCAACAAGCAATAGCATCAATAGGAATATGGTAATAGGACGGTTGCATTCTTAGCAACTATAGCATATCTGCAAGATCCTGTAAATAAAATCTACCCGTTCACGTGATTGGTGACACGTTAGCCCCCTCTGTCATTGCGAGGCATGCTCCCCCTTCTGTCATTGCGAGGCACCTCAGTGCCGAAGCAAACTCATGCCCCGCCGGGATTGCTTCGCGGAGCCTGTCCTGAGCGAGATTCTTCGGTCGCTTTGCTCCCTCAGAATGACAAGGAGCGAAGGGGCTCGCAATGACAACAAAGGGGAGCCCCCAATAACAGTAAAAAGGGCTCACAACGACAGCCCTTCTGTCACTGCCGGGAAATTCTTCACCTCCAATTTTTGTAGTGCGACCCTTCAGGGTCGTGCAGCACGAGGCTAAAGCCTCGCACTACATTTTTAAACCTTGCTCTGTCATTTTGCCCTTTGATTCTTGAGTTTTCCCTTTCCCGGGATTGCCGCGCCTTCGGCTCGCAATGACTCCACCTCCTGTCATTGCGAGGAGTGGTAGCGACGAAGCAATCTACAATTTGGTAGCTATCAGCTTTCAGCTATCAGCCTTCAGTCATTGGCTAGCTGCTGACTGCTGACCGCTGATTGCTGACTGCTGATTGCTGACTGCTGATTACTGACTGCTGATGAACGATTTTGAACTGCTAATGTAAGCAACATGCAAGATTGCTAAAAGCAAGGCTGAACGAAAAAGAGGCTAAATAACTTTGGTCAGCGTTATTGTGGCCTTATAGTTGTAGTCACCCCCACCACCACTATCTACTAAGGTAATCACTACCAGGTCAAACCTGGGTTCGCCATCTACTCGACTTGCCCTCAAATCCTCCCCATACCTGAGAATGTGATCTTCGTTGTCAGCGTAAGCCTCGACTACCAGGGTATACGTCGCTGGGGTCCCCGTCCTCTTGGTAATGCTCATTTTCCCCAACTCCACGTCTCCGGGCAAACAACTATTTGCTTCCGCCAGGTCACCATTAATTTTATCCCTATCAGCTTCGAAAGCATCGAGGTCAGCAACAAGAGCATCCCTGACCGCTTCCACTGAAGCAACTTGTTGATTAAGGTCAATTATATCCTCAGCACGAACGTGTTGTGCTGCCATCTTCTGGTTTACTGCTGCCATCTCGGATTGCAATCCGTTGTTGTGAATGTAAACGGACGCGCTGAAGAAACCAAATATAGCTATCAAAGCAACACCAGCAACGATAGTGGGCACGAACGCTACATCAGCAAGCTTACGCGGTTTAGGCAGATAAAGCTCGGGAACGGCATTGAAGTCAATCAAGGAATAAGCTATGGCACCTTTCTCGGTGGCAAGTACCTCCTTAAGAGCCAGCCCAATATTAGTGAGATACCCGGCTGACGGGAAACCCTCTGGAACCTCCACAGGCAAGGGCATCACCTGAACAGGACGATTTTGTCCACCACTAATGCGTTCCCAGATATCTTCTCGCTCAGCAAGTTCACCAGAGACTGAAACGGGAACACTGAAGTCGATGGGTTTATCCATGTGAGCTGAGTTATAGAAAATAACGCTACGGTCTAATTCTTCAGTTATAGTGTCTAAATTCTCCTCCAAAGAAGCTTCCATTGGTAAAGACAAGCTGCGCACCACCTCAGGCATATTATCAACCAGTATGACTACGTCGAAACTACCAGGCTGAACATCAACCATGATGGCTGTGGTCTCAGTAGCTGTCCTGGCAAGACACAGTGGCTTCAAGTCGGCAATATAAGGATCAAGCCTTGACTTACGCAAAGTGGATAACAGCGCATCCATCGAGTTTCGCGGCAAAGCAGCTACATAAGCGGTTATCTCCCCGGGGACAGAACCGATGATTTGCCAGGAGACGTATACATCCTGAATGGAAATGCCCAGAGCACTACTTGCCTCTCTCGTTATCGCCTCAGGAAGCATCTCCTTGGATAACTCAGGAATACTAATTGTACGGTAGAGGTAACCAATGCCGCTGATGCCAGCGATAACCTTGCTTGTCTTTATCTCTACAGATTGCCATAACTCAGCTACCTTAGCCGCCACAGCATCCTCATCCTGAATTACCCCCTGTACCACCAGTCCGGATTCCAGAGGTGAGCTAGCCCATTTTAGAACCTGTCTGCCTCGGGAAAGAAGCACATAGATTGCCGCATCGTCAATATACAAACTAGCCTGTTCCCTAGCCATTTTCCCCCATAATCCTATGAACCTTCATAACAATAAACAGTCAAACTCAGGGTGATTTTCGCCTCTCCTACCTCCTTACCCACATCAATCCCCACATTGCTTATGACACTATCAGGGAACGCTTCGCTTAATTTCTCGCACAATTTAAGCAATTGTACCACCGTGCCTTCAGCCTGAATACTTATCGCGAAGCTATCGTAAGCAACGGTCCCTTCCCCTGTCGCCTTCCCCGCCTTGGGAAGCGAGGAGCTAATCTTAACTATATCCGCATTGGAATCATCGGCAGCTTCAAATATAGCGTCAGTTATCTCCACCGACTCGGTAGGAAGCTGAAATTTCTCATCCAGTTTGGAAAGGTCAGACTGAGCCTTGTTAAGTCTTCCCTGCAGTTCCCCTTTTTGCGCGGTATATTTAGCAAAATTCTCGTTAAGCTGGTTCAACTCGCTCTGCAAATCACCTTGCACTGCTCTCTGCCTGCTATAAACGGTCACCACTCCAACCAGCAACGCCACCAGTATGCCCAGGCTCAAAATCCACTGCGCCGTTTTACTTAGCTTCATTCTAGATAATACTAACAACCTCCAATATATTTATGCAATACCCTTAGTGGTACTTTTGGGGAAAAACACTTTGCTGCCGATTCGCACAGCCCCCTTGTCATTGCGTGGCAATCTCATGCCCCGCCGAGATTGCCACGCCTTCGGCTCGCAATGACAGAGAGGAGTGTCATCACAAGCTACCCCCTTTTTGTCATTGCGAGGCACAGAGTGCCGAAGCAATCTCAAGGTCAGAGCCCATAATCAGGCCAGTACCAAAGTATCATGACTAAAAAGCAAACATAAAAAGTCAAAATGACAAATTAAAATGTAAAATCCTTCTCCATTTTGATCTTTGACTTTTACATTATTGTGCCACTTGGCTTTACTGGATCATACAAGCTTAATACAATCTCGCCATTTTCCCTTTTTATAGAAGTTTCTTGAACTCCTCAATGCTGAGCCCAGCATCCTTCACAATTCCAGCCATTGTAAAGGCATTAACCGGATTCGCCCGTGGAATGGTGATAACACGCTCCCCGTTGGTCATTGTGACATGTTTGCCCTGTTGTGTAATCCAAAAACCTGCCTTCTCAAGAGCCTTGATAGCTCGCTGGTGATTCACACCGGGAAGTTTGGGCATATTTACCCTACTTCTACATAACGGGGTTCTTTATCTTTGCTTAACTCCTCAACGGTTTCCAAATAAGCTTGAATGGCATCCTTTATGTTCTCCAGTGCTTCTTCTTCTGTTTTTCCCTGCGACCAGCAACCGGGCAATCCAGGACACCAAACAGCATAACCCTCCTCGGTTTTTTTAATATTGACCCTATATCTCATAGCACACCTCACCATTTATATTATGCTTAATCCATTCAGCCTTATTTAGCATATTATACCGGCTTAATTTAAAGTAGGAAAGAGAAATTACTTAACTACCCTATCCTTGTCATTGCGAGGAGCGGCAGCGGTTGCGAGGCGTAGCCGAAGCAAACTCGGAGCAACAGATTCCTCATTTCATTCGGAACAAGCTCCGCAATCTCCAATTTAGTAGCTATCAGTTTTCAGCTATTAGCTAGCCGCTGACCCCATGAAATACTATTTCACGGGGCTGACTGCTGACCGCTGACTGCTTTTTCATATTGTTTAGTATTTCGGATTTGGGATTTAGAATTTCGACTTTTGCTCTGTCATTTTGCCCTTTGAGTTTGTTGCTACATCACTGCCGATCAGCTGGCTTTGCTAGATTATACAAGCTTAGTTCAACATAGGCAGGCGCATCTCTTTTATTCATTTTAAGCTCATTGCTGGTTTTAGTTAGATAGCATATAATCAACCTATGACTAAGCGTGTTGTTCGAGTAAAATAAAGGTACCCAATTAAGGAGGAAAAATGCCAGTAGATTCAACACGAGAAATAAAACACCCATATATAACTATTGTCACAGAGGTTAAAGGTGGGAGCCCTGTAATTGTGGGGACACGCACCAAGGTCATGGATATTGCTATTCGATATGAATTTGGAGGAATGACACCAGATCAGATCATTGAACAATTCCCTCACTTAACCCTTGCTCAAATCCATGATGCCCTTTCTTATTACTATGAGCACAAATTTGAGTTAGACGCAGCATATAAAAAAGACCAGATACTTGTTAATGAACTGCGAAAGCATTACCCATCCAGATTAAGAGCCAAGCTTAAAGTATGAAAATTTATTGTGATGAGAATATTGAGGCAGCCATTGTAGCTGGTCTTAGAAGGAGAGAGATAGAGGTGATATCAGCACGAGACGCAGGGGACTTAGGGAAAAGTGACGAATACCATCTAAAGAGTGCTTCTGAATTAGAAGCAGTAATCCTCACCCATGATGTTGATTTCCTTAAGATAGCTCATCAATGGCATCAAGAAGGAAAAGAGCACAATGGGATTTTATATGCCCATCCTCTGGACTTATCTCCCGGAGAATGTATCCGCATAGTTGAACTTGTAACACAGGTTCTTACCGAGGAAGAAATGAAAAATCATATCGAGTTTCTTTAGGCTGAACAACGGCTGTTCTGTGTGAGACTGCCACGCCGGGGCCTACCTTGATCGAGATTCTTCGGTCGCTTTGCTTCCTCAGAATGACAGTAAGCGAAGGGGCTCGCAATGACGTTAGTAGCTATCAGCTTTCAGCCATCAGCCTTCAGTAACTAGCTGACCGCTGATTGCTGACTGCTGATTTGTAGCGCGACCATTCAGGGTCGTGCACGAGGCTACCCCGTGTACTAATCTTCGCTACTACACAGGGCTAAAGCCTCGCACTACATTTCTAAACATCCTTATCATTGCGAGGCATGTCGCCCCTTTTGTCATTGCGAGGCACGCCCCCCTTCTGTCATTGCGAGGAGCGGCAGCGGTTGCGAGGCGTAGCCGAAGCAAACTCGGAGCAACAGATTCCTCATTTCATTCGGAACAAGCTCCGCAATCCCCAGGTCAAATCCTAAACTCAAAGCACTAAACTCTAAACAAATCCTAATATCTAAATTCAAAACTCAAAACCCCTTTGGTCATTTGGATTTTGGTCATTTGATATTGCTTAGTATTTCGGATTTAGAATTTGGCCTTCCTCGGCTTGCCACGCCGGAGCCTGCCCTGCGCGAGATTATTCCCCCTCACGGAGCCTGTCCTGAGCAGAATGACAAGAAGCGAAGGATTCAGGGTCAGAATGACATCCCCTTTTGTCACCCTGAGCAATAAGCGAAGGGTCTATAGGAGATTCTTCAGTCGCTCCGCTTCCTCAGAATGACAAGAAATAAAGGGGCTAGCAATAACAGACCAAATTATCCGACTCAATTGGCTTTGGTGGATTATGTAAGCTTAGTTTGACAAAAGGAAGAGCAGCATGTAGTAAAAAATCTGCCCTCTTCAGGAACTCTTATAATCGTCAGCAATACGGATAAATTTTTCGGTCACAACTATAAAATTACTGCGAAGTTTATCGGAATGTGACTCTAATACTCGCTGTAGCACGGCAATTTTATTTTCAGTTCGTTCATCTTCCAATCGCAAAAGAATTACCCCTTTGTGGGATTTCCTCCTGCGGAATATAAGTTCACCGAAATCGTTATCATTGGTGATCAAAATGTAGTTCTCAAGATTGGCCTTCTTGATAATGCTTTCATCGTCTAATCCGCCAGCCTCGTCGTAAACAGAAAACACATGGTGATGTAAACTCTGTAGCCATTTAGCGACCGCAGGACCGGTACACTCGTCTACAAGAAACCGCACGCTAAACCGCCTGTGCTAAAGGCATAAATGTTGTGCTTTTTAAAACTTCGGAAGCGTAGAGCAAGCAAGCTAAAATGTCTTCCTTCGTCAATCCTCCGTACTCCTGAAGAATTTCATCACAGGTTGCACCATGGGCTAATAAGTTCAAAACGTACTCTACTGTAAGGCGTGTGCCTCTAATGACAGGTTTCCCAGCCATAACTTTAGGACTTAAAGTAATGCGTTCAAGTAGCCGGTTGCGTTCCATTTTCAAACTCCTGCTTATGATAATCTTTTTAGCACATAAAGGCAAATTAATAGTGTGTCAGGCTTTAGCCTCATGCGCTACTTCTTTGTCATTGCCAGGCACGCCCCTCCCTTGTCATTGCGAGGAGCGGCAGCGACGAAGCAATCTTGAGTTAGTAGCTATCAGCTTTCAGCCATCAGCCTTCAGTAATTAGCTGACTGCTGGCCGCTGATTACTGACTGCTCTTTTCATCTTTGCCCTTTGATTTTTAACTTTTGCTTTCCTGGAATGTCAAATCCCCCTTACTCCCCCTTTTCTAAAGGGGGATTTAGAGGGATTTTTATACGAAGTTATGCGGGATACTCTAAGTTCAAAGCTCAGGTTAGTAGCTTTCAGCTATCAGCCTTCAGTCATTGGCTAGCCGTTGACTACTGACTACTGACTGCTGACTGCTGACTACTGATTACTGACTGCTTTTTCCATTTTGCATTTTGATTTTTGAGTTTTGCTTTTCCTGAGATTGCCACGCCTTCGGCTCGCAATGACAGGTAAAAAGGGGCTCGCAATGACAGGTAAAAAGGCCGACAATGACAATAAAAAAAGGTCGCCATGACGTCCCTTTCGTCACCCTGGCCCTGAAAGAGAGAATGCAGTGAAGGGGCTCGCAATGACGCATCTTTTCTATCATTGCGAGGCATGTCCCCCCTTGTCTTTGCGAGGAAGTCCGTCACTTGACGGACGACGAAGCAATCTCGAGTTGAAGCTCTAAATACTAAGCACTATCCGTTAGCCAACGGACTAAATAAATCCTAATATCCAAATTCAAAGCTCAATTTAGTAGCTATCAGCTATCAGCTATCAGCCTTCAGTCATTGGCTGGCCGCTGACTGCTGACTACTGATTGCTGACTGCTCTTTGATTCTTGCTCTGTCATTTTGCCTTTTGATTTTTGAGTTTTGCTTTTCCCGGGATTGCCACGCTACGCTCGCAATGACAGGTAGTAGCTATCAGCCTTCAGTCATTGGCTGACCGCTGACTGCTTTTTTATTTTTGCTCTGTCATTTTGCCTTTTGATTTTTGAGTTTTGCTTTTCTGGGATTGCCACGCTACGCTCGCAATGACAGAGAGGAGTGTCATTGCCAGGAACGTCTCTCCTTTTGTAGTGCGATCCTTCAGGGTCGTGTGCACGAGGCTAAAGCCTCGCACTACATCTCCAAACACCCTTACTATTGCGCGGCACGCCTTGTTCTTGCCATCGCATGGGGCACGGTATGTCGATTGACGAGAGGATTAAGGTGAGAGTGATAGAATAAACAATCTGCTTAAAGCTGTTTCGCTTAGCTTCGCAGCTATATCTCTAGCCTCCCCTGATGAGGTAGCTGACAGTGCCGCCGGTGGTAATCTCGCTGCGGAAAGAGAGAATAATATAGACGAGGTTGAAACCGTCACTGCCACTACCGTGAGATCTAGCTGGCAGGTCGACCTGTGCCGAGGTGTCTGCCGGGTTTATTATTCCATCGTCCCACTCAATATAGAAGGTATCGATATCCACCCCGGGAACCGCCAGCCCAGGTGATTCGGAGTTCCATACGTTGTCCGACGGGCTCTCGTCGTTAGACATCTCCTGGCTATTGACCAGTAGCTGGTCGTCTTCAATGAAGCTGTCCCCCTCACCAACGAATACGGTAAGCTTGGCGGCGATATCCTCGCCTGCAATTGGCTCCGGCACCAGGAACCCGGTGATATGTCCGCCGGGGTTACCATCACCATCGAAATCGGGGTTAACAGTACCTCGTTCATGGATCCAAGCGTTTGTAAACAGGAAACCGGGGCTCTCTATGTCATAGAGGTAGAGCTGGTGACCTTTGGTCTCAGGACTGGAGTAGACGATTATCAGCGACCAGCCAGCATAGGCGGACTGGTCCCGCAGGTCGCTTTCCGAGCTGGCAGGTCTCCCCAGAGCAGGTGACCCCAGAGGATAGCCAGTCCCACCAGCCCCCCCATAGAAGTTATAATAATAATTGGTCTCTGTCCTATACTGATTAATTACAGCACTGGAATGACTCAGGGTATACGTAGCGGCACCGTTGGTTTCTATTTCTTCAGCTTCAATAGCCCCCTTAACCAGAGAAGTAACATCGGCAAAGCAGCAGTAAGACCAGGTCCCAATGAGGGTATCATAGCCGGTGCTTGGCGATACCTGCCAGTTTTCAGCGGTCACTTCGGTCACGTTACCCCCAATGCTGAAGGAAACATTATTAACCTTAGCCTCTTGCTCGACCAATATGGCCAGGTTTTCAGGAGTGGGGTTGTCAGGATACATTAGTTCATCTATCCCGCCATCTACCCATCCGCGGTGAGAGTAATACCGATAATGAAAGTCTCTCCAGCCCGTCCAGTAAAGAAAAGCGGCCTCAACCGTCGCCTCTGATGGTATGCCGTAGATACCATCCTCATCGGTCGCAATGGTGGCTTCGCTGTCCCTGTAGAGCCTATCCCGGTACTTATCGTCCCTGCTGTAGCCAATCAAGCTGCTGCCGGTGGCAAAGTAGTCTCCCGATATGGCAGCGCCCAGCTTGCGTAACTCGTTTTTGATAACATAGGCTTCAGCAGTGGTGCCGCCCGCTGTGGACTCAATCCGGTAAGGTTTAGAGTCGGCATCCCAGGAAACCGGAATAGCATCAACTCCAGTTGTCGTTATCCAGGAGACGGCCTGGGGATTCTGGCCGACTGGGCCTGTAAACTGGAAATCGAAAGTTCTTACCACAGGGCGAGGTGCATCGGGGACATCGTTGAAGGGTTGATTTACATCCCAGACTATAGCCGTGCCGCCACAGTGAGGGACAATATCAGGCGAGGAATCGTAATCGTTAAGATTACCCAGGTCACCAGCAACATAGTCAAACCCGGCGCCCAACCACACCCCTATCTCATCCACGTTCAACTTTGTTCCGTCAGGGTCATCAGCCTGGTAATAATAGCTTATCTTGATCTGGTAACCCGTCTCCCCATCAAGAGTGATGCCACTACCGGTTACTATCAGCGTGCCATTCTCAATGATGCTCCCCGGGTCATCGGGGATGTCTGCTGTGGGAATCCAGACATTTGTTATGTTAACGGCTACATTTTCATCATTTATGTCCTCAGGTAAGACGTAAGGATACGGTGTATAGTCAAAGTCACCATAGTCGCCTAGTTCGTCATTCTTTATCCGCCATAAGCCATCTTCTACCCCCGCATCAGCGGCGTAGAATTCCTGCATTTTTGACTCGTAAACCTGCCCTGCTTTGAGTCCAGTGCTCATGAAGACAAGAAGCGGAGTGAGAATTATAGCGCCCAGCATCAGCAATATCAGGACCATGGCCAGAGCGCCCTGCCCCGATTCATTTTTCCCCCGGTGAGTTAACATCTTTCTCAGCTTCGCCATCTTCATTACGCCCCCTTCCAATTTCTCACTATTAAATACAAGTCCTCGGCTTAATTTCATATGTTCTGCTCTCGGTCTGCAGACCAACCCTGGCAGTTACATTAAAGGTAAGCACCTTTTCAGTGGCATTCCAGCTACACTCAGTAGAATTGGGCGACGTTGCGTTGAAATAAACATATTGAGCTACAGGTGCTGGCCCCATCACAGTTGTTGTCGTGTTCACAACTGTCTCCTGACGCTGAAGTTCGCAAACTCCACCGGAGGGGGGAGTGAGATTGTAAACCACTGTATGAAACTCACCGTCATTCCAGGCAGTCCAGTTAAGGGTCAATGGAAATCCTCCAGTTACATTAGAAGTATTAATGTTTTGAGCTTGAATACAATCCTGACTCACACGGTGACCAGCCTGCTGCACCTGCCGGACGGCAACCATGTGATTGCTGGTACGATTGCTCTGAATCACTTCAACAATGACAGCCTGGATAACAACACCAATGACAGCAAGTATTGCCACAGTTATCATTACCTCTATAAGTGTGAAACCTTTCTGGTTCTTATGTATCAATCTCATCGGTCTACCTTGTCTTATAAGTACTCGTGGTAAGCACCGGCTCACCCCAATGATAAACTTCTACCGTTATATTCTGAATGTGCAGGTCACTGGGAGACAACAAACCAGTATCAGGGTCAATCGGCACACCAGTCACGTTTACAGAATAGCCAGCGTAACGGTCATCAAGGGCATGGAACCCACCCCACGGCGTGTTATCTGCAGTGGGGGGAATCTCGTAAGAGAAACCGGTGGAGTTGTAATCGCAGTTCTTAACATATTCCATCTCGCTTCGAACAAGGCTCTCAGCCGTGGTTCTTTCATCGGCGACAATTAAGCCTCTGGAGCTGGTGCTCAAGGCAGTGAGAAAGGGGACGGCAATCATCCCCAAAAGAGCTATGGCGATAAGGACCTCAATTAAGGTCTGCCCTTTTTGACCGCTTACTAACCTCATTTCATCTCCTTTATGTTCTTTAAGCTTACTATATTGCGCCCAAGCTGGCAACAGACGAGATTGCTTCGCTTCGCTCGCAATGACAGGTGGAGAAGGCTCGCAATGACAGTAAAAAGGGGCTCACAATGACTCCCCCTCCTGTCATTGCGAGGAGTGGTAACGGTTGCGAGGCGTAGCCGAAGCAAACTGGAGCATGAGATTCCTCGTTTCACTCGGAACAAGCTCCGCAATCCCCAGGTTAGTAGCTATCAGCTATCAGCTTTCAGCTTTCAGCCAGCGGCTAGCCGCTAGCTGGTTCTTATACCAGGACTAAAATACCAAGACTAAAAGTTTGCAAGTTTGCTATATCCTGTGCAAGCCAGCAACCAGGCGAGATTGCTTCGCGGAACCTGTCCTGAGCATCTTGAGATTCTTCGCTACGCTCAGAATGACAGGAATCGGGGGGCTCGCAATGACTCCCCCTCCTGTCATTGCGAGGAGCGGCAGCGACGAAGCAATCCCCAGGTTAGTAGCTATCAGCTATCAGCTTTCAACTTCATACTGACCGCTGACTGCTGATCGCTGATTTGTAGTGCGACCCTTCAGGGTCGTGCACGAGGCTACCCCGTGTAGTAATCTTCGCTACTACACAGGGCTAAAGCCTCGCACTACATCCCTAAACATCCTTATCACTGCCAGGCACAGCCCCTCCTGTCATTGCGAGGAGTGGTAACGACGAAGCAATCCCCAGGTTAGTAGCTATCAGCTATCAGCTATCAGCTATCAGCTTTCAGCTTTCAGCCAGCGGCTAGCCGCTAGCTGGTTCTTATACCAGGACTAAAATACCAAGACTAAAATACCAAGAGCAAAGGTAAAAAGCAAAATTACAACTCAAAATGCAAGAATTCCTTCCCACTTTGCACTTCAACTTTTGATTTTTGACTTATTTTTGCTCTTTGATTTTTGAGTTTTGCTTTTCTGAGATTGCCACGCCTTCGGCTCGCAATGACAATAAAAAGAGGCTCACAACGACGAAGGCACATGTTATTGCAAGGTAGCCCCCTTTTGTAGCACGACCCTTCAGGGTCGTGCACGAGGCTAAAGCCTCGCACTACATTTCTAAACATCCTTATCACTGCCAGGCACAGCCCCTTCTCGTCATTGCGAGGCACAACGTGCCGAAGCAATCTCCAAGCTAGTAGCTATTAGCTATCAGTTTTCAGCCTTCAGCTTGATACGGAGTGCTTTTTCATTTTTGCTCTGTCATTTTGCCCTTTGATTTTTGAGTTTTGCTTTTCCTGGATTGCCACGCCTTCGGCTCGCAATGACAATAAAAAGGCAGTTTAAAAATGTAGTTGCCCAATTTATTGGGCAATTGTGCCTGATGAATCAGACAACTACAAAATGCGGAAGACAATGAAAAACTTTACAGCATGCCTGGCTGAGCTGTCACGAAAGTAGTGCAGCAATGCTGTTTAACCTATCTGCCCAAAAACACCGTACATAGCAGAGACGAGAGCCAGGGCGATAAACCCCACTATAGCTCCCATAATTATGGTGGTGGCTGGTGTAATGGCAGCGATAAGAGCATCAGTGCGGTCATTGGCTTCCATTTCGTAACTCTGCGCCACGGTGTCCATGGTGGCATCGAGGTTACCGGTTCCTTCACCCACCGCAGCCATCTGCACTATAAGAGCGGGAAAGATGGGATTTCGAGACATAGGGCGCGATAGCCCTTGCCCTCTAAGCATCTCGTCACGCACAGTGGTCAATGCGTTAACAATCACTTTATTTTGAGCGTTATCGATGGACAGAGTCATTATCTCGGGCAATGGGACGCCAGCACGAAACAAAGTGGCTACAGTGTTAGCATAACGTGAAAGCTCGCTGAACAAGGTAACAGGACCGAGAAGAGGCATCTTGAGTTTAAACGAATCCCACCAATACCTGCCCACAGGCGTCTTGATATAGGCATAAAGACCAGCGGCGACACCGAGTACGGCAAGCAGAATTGCCCACCAGTAACTTAACAGGAAACCAGTTACGGCGAGAAGAGCTCTGGTCGCCAAAGGCAGTTGGGCACCAAGTGCCCCATAAAGGCCCATAAAATTAGGCATAACAAAGAAGACCATTATGGCAATAACCATGATCACCAATAACACCACTATTATGGGATAAATCATGGCGCTTTTTACCTTTTTGGCAGCGATGGCTTCCTTTTCAATATAATCAGCCATTTGCCTTAACACCTGTTCCAGGTTACCAGTCTCTTCACCGATAGCAACAGTGCGGCAATAGAGCCTGGAGAAAGCCTTGGGGTATCTTGACATCGCCTGGGATAGCTTGGCACCACCACGAACGGCGATGATTACCTCCCTCATTATCGTCTGCAAGGCGCGATTGGTAATTTGTCCTTGTAATAACTCAAGGGCGGCGACGACGTCAGTTCCTGATTCGAGAAGCAAGGCTAGCTGCTTGGAAAACATTACCACCTCTTTGGGCTTTATCGTCGTAAAGGCAGCGGTCAACCGCCCGAAATTGAAAAATGGAGTAACTGTCTTCAAGCTCACCACCCGTAAATCACTATAATTAAGCGCATTGATGGCCCCCTCTTCCGAAACAGCGCTGATTTTACCTTTGAGTAATTGCCTCTCTTTGGTATACGCTAGATACTCAAAATCCATAGAACCTCCTTCGCCGTTACCTCATATGACCTGCGTTTACTCTTCTATGTTATAGGCATTACGTAATACCTCAGATGGAGTAGTTATGCCCTCCTTCACCTTGAGCATACCATCTTTAATCAGGGGAACCATACCTCCCTTGTACGCCTGTTCTCGAAATTCAACGGTACCGCTGCCTCTCAATATCATCATCCTCAGTTCATCGCTCATATGAAGCACCTCAAACATTCCAACCCTACCTCGATACCCTGAATAAGCACATTGTTCACAACCACTACCATAGAGAAATTCCTCCCTATGTTCCTCAATTTCTTTCTCATAAGCTACCTGCTCCAGTTTTGAGACCTTGACGTCATGGGCACAATCGAGGCAAACACGCCGCAACATACGCTGAGCTACCGTGCCAATAAGTGCTGAAGCCACGAGGAACGGCTCTATACCAAGGTCGAGGAGACGGTAAACAACGCCCACAGCATCATTGGCATGCAGGGAAGAGAGAACCAGGTGCCCTGTCAAGGCAGATTGAACAGCTATTCTGGCTGTTTCGGCATCTCGTATCTCGCCGACCAATATAATATCAGGGTCAAGACGCAATATAGACCGCAGTCCGCTGCCAAAGGTAAGTCCAGCCTTGGGGTTAACCTGAATTTGATTTATATTTGGAAAGCGATATTCCACAGGGTCTTCAATAGTGATGATCTTCCGAGACACCTTATCTAACTGATTGATGGAAGCATAAAGCGTAGTAGTTTTTCCAGCGCCGGTGGGTCCGCTAGCTACAATCATTCCGAAGGGAACTCTGAGCATCTCCTGATACCTTTCCAGAGTTTCAGGGAGAAAACCCAATCCAGCTAACTCACGCGCAGCCAATGTCTTATCCAGAAGTCGCAACACAGTTCCTTCACCGTGAACTGTGGGACAAGTAGCGACACGAACATCGATAGGTCTACCGCTAGCTTCAATGGTGAATTGACCGTCCTGGGGACGGATATGGTCGGCGATGTTCATATCACTCATTATTTTGATTCGAGAGGTCAGTGCCGGGTGTATACTTATAGGCAAGGACAAGGTATCCTGAAGGACACCATCAATACGGTAGCGTACCCTCAATCTATCCTCCTCTGGTTCAATATGAATATCGGAGGCTCTAGCTTTAGCCGCTTCATCAATAATAAGGTGTAAAGCATTAGCTACCGGAGCATCAGCAGTAGCGGCGACTAAGTCCATTTCATCACCACCAACCATATCTTCAGGAATACCGGCTAATTGCTCCTGAATTTGCCCAAAACCTCTGTAACTAAAGTCAATAGCATCCTGAATTTCCTTTTCTTCAACAAGCACTGGTTTTACCCTCATCTTGCTCTGGTGCTCTAGAATCTGAAGAGCAAATATATCCGCAGGATTTGCCATCGCCATTTCCAGGGTATTGCCCCTAACGGACAAAGGTATGGCGATAAATCTTCTTGCCGTAGATTCAGGAACCAACTTCAATACTTCAGGGACGATTGCCTTTCTGAGTAGTTTCTCCTTCGCTTTTGGCTTTGCTTCTTCCGGTTTTACCTCTGTTTTTAGTTCGGGTGCTTTGGTTAATATCTCCGAAAGAGCACTTTCAATGGCAGACATATCCTGTCGGCGAGTCTCTTCCCTGGCAGCCACTTCCTCTTGGTTAACGCCTTCTTCCTTGCCAGCCACTTCCGCAGCAGCCACTTCCTCTTGTTTAACGCCTTCTTCCCTGGCAGCTACCTCCTCAACAGGCACTTCCTCTTCTTCAGCAACTTCCTCACCGATAGATATTTCTTTGCTTGGGCTACCAAGCCTGATAACATTGATCTTTTGCTGCTGAGCGAACTCCGCAGCCTCAGCAGTAAGCTCGCCCGAAATGAACAAAACCTTTTGCTGGATTTCAGCATCATAGGCCTTCTTATCAAATAAAGACATTTCTTCCAGGTCCACTCGCCCCCCGGTTAGCACGTCTATAGCTAATCGGTGAGGAATAAACCCGTCATCTTCTCTGGCCAAAATATCAAAGGTATATTCAGCACCAGATCTCCCTTTCAACTTACTGTCCTGTTCAATTGTGTATCCCAGCTCAGTAAGAGAGGACAGTAATTGCTCCTTGGAGTCAAATCCCACCACCACAGTTCTCCTCTCCTGTTTGGCAACAGATAAGGCCAAAAATTCCTTAAGGTTTTCTTCAGACAGAGCCTTTATTTGCTGCCCACGGGCAAATTGAGCTCCTACAGAATCAAGTCCGGGAAGGGCAATGAGGACTTTGTCCCAAATGTCGCAGTTGTAGCATTTGTCATCAAATTCGAAAACTTCGGTTAACCCTATCGGCTGACCATTATCATGCTTAATGATACCTATAGCGGTGACATAGGATATAAGTCCATTATTCTTGCGAGCTAACAGATCGAATGTATATTCAGTTCTAAACTTACCTTGAAGGGTAACATTACGCTCAACTTTATAGCCCAGCGCCTTGAGCTTCCTGATAAACTGTCCCTCAACATCTTGCAGGTCATTCTCAAATTGAACCTCAGGATGCGCAGCACCCTGTAGCTGACTTTCTTTCTTATTCTTGTTCCTCCGCCGTATCTTCATAGTTAACTATATTCTAAGAAACAATGACTAAAATATCAAAACTAACCTGAGACAACTTGATATTGACCGGTGATTTATCTTTAGCTGACTTTACCCAGAGCTTGTTCCACTTTGCTAGCATAGCTCTTAACCACCAATCGCACTATGCCCAACGGGGCATCCCTGGTAGTCACCATGGCTAAATAGGATTCTTGACCCAGAGGTCTGATTAAAATCTGCCCTGCAGTTGAAGTCAACAAGTTATCCTCAAGTTCACCAGCCTTTAGCTTATCTGAGCTCGTTCGCGCTATCCTGAATATCGTCGCTAGTTGAGCTGCAGCTAACTCTGCGGTAAGCATAGAACCGGGAGGCACATAGCTGGAAATGGCAACCCCGTCACTACCTGCCACTGCGATACATAATAACCCGTCAACTTGCTCCGCCATCTCCTCCAATATGCTGTTCAAGTTTCCTGTTGCTCCCTTTTCCTTCATTTCATCCTTCTCCTTCGGCTCACTCTCCTTCTTCTTCCCCCAGGCAAATCTAGATAAATCAGCCATTATTCAAATCTAGGCAACGCTTGAGATACCCGGGCAGCATGCTCTCTGGCCACCAGACGCGCCATACCAAGAGTAGTGGACTCCTTGGATAAAATCATTGCCAAATAGAAGTCGGGAGTGAGAGCCTTAGTCAAAATATACTTTGAAGCGGTGGTGATCAAATTTTCATCAAAATCGCCGAGCTTTAGCTTGTCAGCAGTCAAACTACACAGGCGCACCACCACAGCCAACTGGGCTGCCGCTAATTCGGCATTGAGTGTTGCTCCGGGCGAGGTGACAACCGCAACAGGAACACCCTCCATATCCATTACTCCCACCCCCAGTAAACCATCGGTCGTACTTGCTACCTCCTTTACAACATCGCCTATGCTCCTCTTCTCTGTCGTTTCTGTCTCTTTTATCTCTTCTGTCTCTTCCATCTCTTCATTATCTTCTTCTACTGCCAACTTATCACCTCCTTCGGTATTTTGGTAATAGGAATTTAGTCATTATTACCGCAATCCCTTTTTCTAAAATACGTAACTAATGTAATATTAAAATGATATAGCAACCCAGTAAATAGGAATTTAGTCATTATTCCGCAATCCCTTTTTCTAAAATACCTAGCTAACTTAATACGAAAAGGATATAGCAAGGCAGTAAAATAGTCAACGGTTTAGCTTACAATGCAAGGGGGTACCATGGGGGTATTGCCAAACCTCGACCTCTTGTTTAATAATGAGCACTAATGAATAGAGCCAAATCTACAAAACTATTATCAGGGTTGCTTGGTCTTTTTCTACTTCTGAGCTTTTTCCCACTGGTTGACAGCCAGCCGATTTCAGCCAATCCAGACAGGCTAAAGTGGTCCGTTGTTGACACTCCCAGTGAAGAAGGAAATGTAGTGGTCAGCCCCAGCGAGATAAACGCCTTTGTTGCCGGCCAGAATGACACTTTTTATGCCATATATGCCATAGATATTCCTCATAGCCGTGTATACAAATCAACCGATGGCGGGGTTACCTGGGAGGATAACCTGAACGGAACGCTTGAAGACGAAGGCGCTACGTTGCCCGCCTGGGATATCGCTGTTGCCCCGGATAACCCTGATCTGGTAGCTGTGGTCACCGATAACAGGACAGCCGTTTATTTATCCGATGACGGCGGGCAGAACTGGGAAGATAGTGGAGTTCCCAATCTAGGCGGCACACTTATCTCAGACATCGCCATTTCTCCGAAATATGACGATACCTATGACGTCGCCATCGGTACAAGATATCCGGATGGTAACACTACTGGCGATGTGTGGGTAATTACACTGTTCGAGCTTGGCGGCTGGAAAGCTCAAGAACTGCAGATAGACCCAGCCAGCAATAAGACCGCCGATGTAAGCACAGTCCGCTTTTCATCGAGCTACGAGGAGGACAAAGCGATACTCGCCGTCGCCTCCTCAGCAAATGATACAGCTCCGTCACTACAAAACAGGACATTCCTGTGCGCTGGAGAAAGAAATACTGAAAGCAAGGAGACAACATGGACTACATTTATAGAAATCATTGACCCGTCTAAAAGCAGCTTGGGTGACTCACCCGACGAAGATGAGATCATCTTCTCCGATCTAGCCCTCCCTTCCGGGGATTACTCCAAAGACAGTAAATGGATTGCCTACGCCAGTTATTACTCTAATTCTGCCACCGGGTGTGATGATGTATATCGGATAGAAGAAGACGGCAAACAGGTATACAGGCTGGATGTCACAGGAGGCAACGAAGTTGGCATAGCTTCGATTGCTTATCAGGGGGGCACACTCCTTGTCGGGGAGGTGTTAGCCAAAGATGACTCCCCCAACGCCTTAATTCATATTTGTTCTAATCCCACAGAATGTGCCCTTAAGTGGGAAGAGCCCACTAAACAACCCACTGGTGGCGCTTCCTCCGGCCGTGCCAATGCTCAGGTTGTCTGGCTTACCGGTAGCATAGCTTATTGCGCCACAAGCACAAATAATGTAACCAACGCCACTGAATGGGCAGACACGAACGTATCTACAGGGCATCCCTGGAATGGCGCTAGCCTAGATGAAAGTGCCTTTTCTAAAAGCGAAGATAGTGGCGATACCTGGAACCAGCTCAGCCTGATAGATACCGAAATGACCTTCCTTTGCGATTATGCCTTCTTTGCCAATAATACTATCCTCTATTTATCCTCGAATAATACAAATAATACATATGGCCTCGGTTTTGACAGTATATGGCGAACTGAGGAAACTGAAACCGCGGCACTGACCAAGACCTGGGAGAGGGTGCTTTGCCTTGACGGTGAGGACAATATAATTTTGAGGCCCACTCCCGAGTGGGAGGAAAAGGAGCAAATTTACTTCGCTGTGCCCGAGACCGATAATGTGAAGTATTCTGAGAATGAAGGGCAGAGCTGGGAGAAAGTCTGGGAGTGCCCCGATGTCACCGATTTGGCTGTGGTGAGCGATAAATTACTGTATATCCTGGATGATGATGTATTAAACAAGTACAGTTGGAATGAGACACTATGGGAAGGCATCTGGGAATGGGAATATGACATACACACCGGGCTTGATTCCGGCTCTGCTGTGCTTGCCCATGGCGAGAACTATGTATTTGTTTCTGAAAAAGAGGGTAAAACCAGGATAGCCTATTCCAGCGATGGCGGGGAAATGTTTAATGTCACCGAGTCTTTACCAGAGCCAGGCAAAATTCAGCTCACTGTGGATGACGAGTTCAATAGCAACAAATTTATTTATGCCGCCAGCGATGATGGTTCAAGCGACATTTGTCGCTGGGCCATTGGTGCAAGCACATCATGGAAAGAAATGAATACACCGCCAGGCATGGGCGGCTTTCATGGACTGGCTCAAATAGACGAAGTCCTTTACGGAGCCCACAGTGACGGTGTTGCACGCACCCTCACCCCTCATCTAGAAACGATACGAGTAACTGATTGGGATTACATCGAGGTCGGGTTAGAGCCTAACGTTACATTCAAGTCGAGGTCATTGAAGGCAATTAGCAATGAAGATGTCGATCTTTGGGCTATCGATGACGATGACTATTTCAAGGGGGACATATCCAAATACGATGACACAACCTACAATACCGTTGGGCGGTTATGGGTTTATACTGATGCTTTTGTCCTTGAAACTCCCTGGCCAAATACGCCAGCGCTGAAAGAATCACTGCCCTGTGAAGAATGTACTTGCCGTGCAGAGGATTTCTGTTTTCGCTGGCGAATGTTACCTTCCACTGAAAAATATGAGCTGTGGATAGCTCTGGATGAAGACTTCACCGCCATAATACACAAAGAGGTGGATATAACTCCGGACGCCCCATGCTCTCCCACCTGGTGTCCATCATCAAGCGCAGTTCAGTTCGTTTGTGGTGAAACTTATTTCTGGAAAGTAAGAAGTTGTGAAAGCACTGAAGGGGAACGCATTCGCAGTCGGTGGTCACCAACAATGAAATTCACCGTGAAGGAATGTTCTGCACGAGAAGGAGAGGTGTATCTTGCCCCTATATTGCTTGTCCCTGACATCGGCAGCAAAAACGTGCGACGTTCACCAACTTTCTCCTGGGAAGGATTCCCACCCACTACTGAATATGAGTTTACCCTCGCCAGCGACGATGCTTTAACACTGGTGATAGTAGACGAAAAAGTGTCCACTTCAACCTACCAATACAAAGGAAGTCTAGATTGGAACACCACTTATTATTGGCAGGTAAGGGGTATTGAGCCCGTGCTCAGTGAGTCAGCCCTGGGTGTCTTTACAGTAATGCCTGCGCCTGAACCAACACCAGCAACACCACCAACACCTTCATGGATATGGGCTATCATCGGAATACTTGCCTTCCTGGATGTAGTAGTTATCACCTTCTGCTTAATCAAGCGATAAAATAAATCTAACACACCGCCTGATGCACCACCAGGCAACATATCTTGAGGCTTACCTTAGTCCTTCTTGACAGCCTTAGAACTTATGTTAATAATTGCTTTGGGATGAATAATTACGCGCTGATCTCGTTAATCACCGCGATTGTCTTTATCCCGCTATTGGTTATCTTGCTGGACAGCCGACCATGGCAGAGGCGGCAAAAGCTTTTCTTTGCTTATCTCATCACCGCCATGCTATGGAGCTTGAGCAGCTTCCTGTCCTACAGCAATATTCTCATTCAAAATGAATTGCTTCTTGCCAAAATCGCCATCTGTTTGGGAATGTTGATGGCAATCCAGCTTCATTACTTCTTGCGCTCCCTTTATCAAGGTCAAGACAGGATACCCTATGCTTATGTCATCTTAGCCGGCGCTATTGCTCTAGCAGCGCTGGGCTTTCCGAAGGGTGTCACATTTACCGAGATTAGCGTCTTCGCTGACTATGGCACCTGGTTTATTGCCCTATTCGTTATCACTGCTGTCCTGCTTGGCAGGGATATTTATCTACTGGCACGGAGACAGACGATTCTAGCCGACCCACGGGAGCGCAATCAGATGAACTATCTATTTGCTAGCCTTGCTGTTCTACTCACCTCTTTTGTTGTGGGATTCATTCCCGCTGGGAGGGTGTATCCTATCTTCTATATTGGCAACTTCGCCATGGCTGGCATCCTTACCTATGCAGTGGTAACACGCCAATTGCTGGATATCAAGGTTGTCTTGCGCCGCGGGTTAGTATGGATAATCATGACCTTTGGCGCTATAGCAGCATACTTCCTTCTGTTCTTCCTGCTCCATCTCATTCTTGACTTTAGTATCACCGTCACCACTATAGTAGCAGCCATAGCGGCCGCAGCTTGGGTTGCTATGTTTGCCTACTGGATGCTGACCATTCTCCGCCCGGGAGTAGAACAAACCCTAACAGGAGAAAAATACGGTTACCGCCAGCAGTTGTTCAATCTCACCAGTAAAGCAGACACTGTTTCTACTCTAGAGGAATCAGGAAGCAACCTGATATCCCTGCTTTGTCAATCTGTGGAGTGCCGCCGAGCTTGTTTGCTTCTACCTAAATCTGAAGGAGGCGATTTCACCGCCACATTCAGCTACCCTCCAGTGAAAGATAAGCCAATACAAAAATTGAACTTGAAACAGGATGGCACCATTGCAAACTGGCTAAAGCAAGAAGCTCGTTTTGTGTCCAGAGCAGACCTTGTTAAGTTAGACACTATGAACGAGAAGGAATATGAGGATATTCAATTGGCAGAGGTAGAGATGCTTTTCCCTTTGATGAACCAAGATGGGCTTATTGCTATCCTTGCAATGGGCGAGAAACGAAACGGTAAGTTTTACACTGTTGAAGATATTGAAATAATTGAATCTGTTGCTTCCCGCATCACTGCCATTATGGAAAGACAATCTCTTTATGAACAATTGGAAGAAAGAGAGAAGGAGCTAAGTAGCATTAACCGTTTAACCAACATCGTAATCTCAAGCATGGATATCAAGGAGATATTTGAAGGTTTCTCCCAGCAGTTAAAGGAGATAATTAGTATTGATTGGGCAGCAATCACCCTGGTTGAAAGTGAACAACTTTGCTTTTCAGCATTATCGAGCACTATCCCTTCACCATGGCAAACAGGGCAAAGGATACCGCTGGAAGGAACAGGCACACAATGGGTGCTCAAACATGGAAAGAGTCTGTATCAGCCCGACCTTGGACAACAGCGAATGTTTTGGACTGAAGAGAACCTGGTTAATGGAGGAATTCACTCCGTTGTTTACTCGCCACTATTAGTAACAGGCAAGGGTATTGGCACCTTGATCGTCGCCAGTCTCCATCCCAATGCTTATAGTGCGAAACAGCTACAACTCCTGGAACAACTTGCGTCACAAATTGCTGCACCTATCGAGAATTCCCGACTTTACACCCAAGCAGAACAAAAGGCTCGCATTGATGACCTCACCGGATTATTCAATCGACGTCACTTTGAGGAAAGACTCGAAGACGAAATCGCCCGGCATTCTCGTTATGGTGGCATTTTCTCCATGTTTATCCTTGACCTCGATTCTTTCAAGGCATATAACGATATTTATGGACATCTCGCAGGTGATAGGCTTTTAAGACAGATAGGCGAAATTATGAGGAATACCATCAGGAGCGCTGACCAGGCCTTTCGTTACGGCGGAGACGAGTTTACCATCATTTTGCCAGAGACAAATATCGATGATGCCTATGTGGTAGCGGAGCGGACTCGAAAAGAAATCGCTTCTGAAATGAAAGCCCTGAATATCACCCTGACTTGCAGCATTGGTCTGATCCATTATCCCTTTAACGGAACAACATTTAATACCCTTTTGGAGACAGCCGATGCCGCTTTATATTACGCCAAGACCAAAGGCGGAAACCAGAGCTACATCCATTCCAAAAGCCCGGCTCAACCACCAACCATGGTAAGACAGGAGACTGTGGGCATAAGCCTAAACGCTATTTACGCCTTAACCTCGGTAGTAGAGGCTAGAGACCATTATACCTATGGACATTCACGAAAAGTTAACTACTATGCTGTAGCTTTAGCCAAAGCCCTTGAGTTACCCAGTGACGAGATAACTAAAATAAGCGCTGCTGCTTCACTCCACGATGTTGGTAAAATTGGCATCACCGATGACATACTTAACAAAAAGGGCAAGTTCACTGAAGACGACTGGAAAATAATTAAGGCCCACAGCAAACTCGGTGCCAGCATTGTAGGCAGCGTGCCTGGTTTAGTTCCTTGCATTCCCGCTATCCTTTACCACCATGAGCACTACGATGGCAGCGGTTATCCTGAAGGGCTCAAGGGCGACGAAATCCCCCTGGAAGCCCGCATCCTGGCTATAGCTGATGCATTTTCCGCGATGACCTCAGTACGCCCATATCGTGGCCCTCTATCACTTGAACAGGCTATCGAAGAGTTAGAACGCAACGCCGGCACGCAATTCGACCCCGAGTTACTGGAAGTTTTTATCAACTTTGTTAAATCTGAAGGCTTTGTAAAAGAAATAACGGAAACAAAAAATGATTAAGACATTGATAAAAAAGGTATCTCGCACTATCTCTGGAGTAACGCCGGTGGCAGTCATGGCAAAGCCCTTTCCTTGCCCTGGCAACTGCGTTTATTGCCCAAGCTCTGCCTACGCTCCGAAGAGTTACACCGCAGAATCCCCGGCAGTACTCCGCGGCCGAAAATGTAACTTTGATGCTAGAAAACAAGTGGAATATAGGCTAAATACCCTGACCGAGATGGGACACGCATTGGATAAAATAGAATTAATCATCATGGGGGGTACCTTTTTAGCTTACCCTCTGGATTACCAATACCAATTCATCAAGGATTGCTATGATGGCTTAAATGGTGTTTCCTCAGCCGACATGAAAGAAGCACAGAAATTAAACGAGACTGCTAAACATCGCTGCGTAGGATTGTGCATCGAAACCAGACCAGACTTCTGCCAGGATGAAGAGATAAAGCGGATGCTTGAATTTGGCACCACCAGAGTGGAACTGGGTGTACAAACATTAGACGACGAGATTCATCGCCTGACAAAAAGAGGACATGGAGTCGCAGAGGTTATTTCAGCAACAAAGCTATTGCGCGATTATGGCTTTAAAGTCTATTACCACTGGATGCCGGGATTACCCGGCTCAACCCCCGAGCATGATATGGAACTATCACGGAAGCTCTTTGACGACGAATATTATCGCCCCGACGGGCTTAAGCTTTACCCCACACTTGTAGTAACAGGTAGCGAACTGGAAAACTGGTATCATGATAACCGTTATCAGCCTTATGAAGATGAACAGATGATAGATTTATTGGCTAATATCAAGAGTCTGCTCCCAAAATATGTCAGGGTTCCGAGATTGATGCGCGATATTCCCAGCAAATTTATTATCGCTGGCTGCAGCGATTTAGCACTCAGGGAAACCGTGAAAAGGAGAATGAGTGAACTTAACCTTCGCTGTCAATGCACCCGCTGCCGCGAATATGGACATCGATTGAGAGACGGTTGGCTAGTCGGTGAACCACGGTTAACCAGGTTAGACTATGATGCTTCTCAGGGAAAGGAAATCTTCCTTTCCTATGAGGATGAAAATGAGACCTTGTTTGGCCTGTTAAGGCTGAGAGTAAGCCCTAAGCTACACAATGACAACGAAGCTCTCGTCAGGGAACTACATATATTTGGGACTGAAGTCCCTCTAGGAGAGAAAAAGGAGCAAGCTGCTCAACATCAAGGGTTGGGGAAAGAGCTGCTTCTAGAGGCAGAAAGGATTACTGCCGAGGAATTTCATGTCAAGAAACTGGCTATTCTGAGCGGCGTTGGAGTCAGAAATTATTATCGTTTGCTTGGCTATCACCTGGAAGGCAACTATATGGCCAAACAGTTAATCTAAGGTATATCGGTAAATTTCACTCTAAAGCTTATCACTCTTCCTCAAGACAACACTTTATGCTACAATGACTTCCCACATTGCACCTTTAACAAAGGGGGAAAACAAGCATGCAGAAAGTAACTGAAGAGGAGCTTCTTGCCAAGGCAAAGAAACCTGCCCAGGATGCCATGAAATTGCACTCATTCTATCGCGGTAAAATGCAAACAATGCCCAAATGCCAGGTTCGCGACTTCAATGATTTTGCAATTTACTATACCCCTGGTGTAGCTGAACCCTGCCGCGCAATACAGGCAAATGAGCAAAAACTCGGGGAGCTCACTAATAGATGGAACACCATAGCAGTAGTTTCCGACTGCACCAGAGTCCTTGGACTGGGGGACATCGGCCCTAAGGCAGGCTACCCGGTGATGGAAGGGAAATGTCTGTTGTTCAAATATCTTGGCGGGGTGGATGCCGTGCCTATATGTCTGGATACCAAGGATCCCAATGACATTGTTCAGGCAGTAAAATGGCTCGAGCCATCGTTCGCTGCCATCAATCTGGAGGATATTTCTTACCCTAAGTGCTTTAGCATACTGGATAGGTGCCGGAGAGAGGTAGGAATTCCCGTATGGCACGATGATGTCCAGGGAACAGCTACGGTAATGCTGGCTGGATTAGTAAATGCTTTAAAGATTGTAAACAAGAAAATAGAGAATTGTAAGATTGTCTTTAGCGGGACTGGGGCAGCTAATACCGGTAACTTCAGACTCCTTTGTGCTTACGGAGCCAAGCCTGAAAATATCATAATGGTTGACAGCAAAGGCATACTTCACAATGGAAGGAAAGACTTGGAACAAATAAAAGAAAAGTACGCTGATAAATGGAGATTCTGTGAAACCACCAATCCTGATGGAAAAACTGGGGGGTTAACCGAAGCATTGGAAGGGGCCGATATCCTCATCTCTTATTCGAAGTCAGGTCCGGGAGTTATTAACCCTGAGCAAATCAAGAGGATGGCAAAAGATGCGATATGCTTTGTTTGTGCTAACCCTATTCCTGAAATCTGGCCTTGGGAAGCCAGGGAGGCAGGAGCTAGAATTGTAGCCACAGGCAGGTCGGATTTCCCTAACCAGGTAAATAACTCCATAGGCTTCCCTGCTATTTTCCGCGGTATCCTCGATATGGAGGCAAAAACGATCACCGACAAGATGTGCATTGTTGCTGCTGAATCATTAGCTAAATATGCTGAAGAGCAGGGCATAAACGAAGATTATATCGCCCCAACGATGGCGCAGACTGAGGCTTTTGTTCGCGAGGCAGTGGATGTAGGCATGGAAGCCCAGAAAGAGGGCATCGCCAGATTGAAAATCAGTCGTGATGCCCTTCGCAAGAAAAGCGAGACAATGATACTCAGCGCCAAGGAGCAAGCTGACACCCTGGTAAAGACAGGTTGTATTGCCCCAGCAGTAACATAGCTGAGCAGGTGTCAGGGCATTATGAGAGAAATAAAAACGGAGGATATTACCAGGACAACAGCCAATTTGTTCGAGCATTCCTGCCATTACCTGCCGCAAGATGTATTAGCTGCTCTAAAGCAAGCTAGAGAAAAAGAAAAGTCAGAGGTAGCACGCGATGTCCTGGATAAAATTCTGGAGAATGTCGAAATCGCCGCTAAGCAACAGATTCCGTTATGTCAAGATACCGGCGCCGCTGTTGTTATGCTGGAACTGGGGCAAGAGGTTCACATAAGCGGGGGCGACCTTTATACCGCGATAAATGAGGGAGTACGTCAAGGATATGCTAACGGTTATCTCCGTAAGTCGATAGTGCGTCAGCCCTTTTCAGAAAGGATAAATACCAAAGATAACACTCCCGCGATGATTTATACCGATATAGTCGCTGGTGATAAGTTCAGAATTACGGCGATGCCTAAAGGAGGCGGTAGCGAAAATATGAGTCGGCTGACAGTGCTGGCACCAGCACAGGGTCGCCAGGGAATTATAGACTTCGTGGTAAACCGGGTTGATGAATCAGGCAGCAATCCCTGTCCCCCAGTAATCGTTGGCGTAGGAATAGGGGGAACCACGGAAAAAACGATGATGTTAGCTAAAAGAGCATTGCTGAGAAAAATTGGCGAGCCAAACCGAGATGCAGAAATTGCTAAGCTAGAAAAGGAAATCCTGAAGCAAGTTAACAGCCTCGGCATTGGAGCGATGGGATATGGAGGCACAATCACTGCTCTAGCTGTTCACATCGAAGCTTTTCCCTGTCATATTGCCAGCTTGCCAGTGGCGGTTAATTTGCAATGCTGGTGTGCCCGCCATGAAGAAGCAATTTTATAGCTACGCCAGAAATAATGCAAAGTGCAAAATGTAAAATGACAAAGCAAAAAATGAAGAAACAGTGAGCATGCGGCTGAAAGCTATTGAGCTCTGATTTTGTTCCTAGGATTTTTCTTGATGGGAGGTAACGATGGCTGCAGCAACCAAGGTCGCTGAAAAGGCTGAACAGAAAGTCAGAATGCTTGACATCTATGTAACGGGTAAGCGCTATAAGGTTCCCGAAGGGCTTACCATCCAAACGGCATTAGAGTATTGTGGTTACAACATTATCCGAAGTTGCGGGTGCCGTGCTGGATTTTGTGGCGCTTGTGGCACTATCTACAATTTCACCCATGACCCTACAATACGATATGGGCTTGCCTGCCAGACATGTGTAGAGCAAAATATGGTTATAACGCAAATTCCCTTTTTCCCCGCTGCTCAAGCTCTTTACAACCTTGAAGATTTGAAGCCTGAAGAGGGGGAGAATAAGTTACTGACGCTCTACCCCGATATCATCACCTGCTTTGGCTGCAACAACTGCACCAAGACGTGTCCCCAGGATCTCGAGGTAATGGAGTTCATAACCGATGCCATAAGAGGTGATATCGAAAAAGTTTATCAGAAGTCCTTCGATTGCTTGATGTGTGGCTTATGTGCTGCTCGGTGTCCCCAGGGATTGCAACCTTATAATATTGCTCTGGCAGCGCGGCGTTTGAGAGGGGCTCACCTCACTACCAGGCCTCAGCATAATGTAGATAGAATAAAGGAGATAGAGAAGGGTGAACTCGACGCCGAGATAGAGAAACTAAAGAAAGCTGGCGAAGCTGAGTTACGTCGCAGGTATGCTGCCCGGGAAATAGAGCCTGCTCTATAAGAAAGTGGATGGAGGTTAATTAATATCATGCCATATCCAGCTTACATGGAAGAAAGCATTCATAAAGTGGAGGCTACCAGACCAAGGCGCCTGGCAGAAACATTCTCCCGCATCCCTCAAGCTGAAAGAGAAGGTTTAGTGAATGAATTCCATCCTGATTACAAAAAGGAGTATCTCCGTGAGCTAAAAATAGGACCCAATAAAGGCAGCCCAGCACCTGATGAAATAGCTGACTTGGTGGAAGGAAATAGCCGCATCAACCCCGACGAAGTTAACCTTGACGACGTTGATTATGATGTTGATGTGTTAGTGATTGGCTGTGGAGGAGCTGGAGGCGCAGCTGCTCTTCTCGCTGAGGAGGATGGTGCCAGGGTGTTATTAGCCACAAAGCTACGTCTTGGCGATGCCAACACAATAGGCGCTCAAGCAGGCACCCAGGCAGCAGATAGACCAAACGATTCCCCTATTCTTCATTACCTGGATGTGATGGGGGGAGGACACTTTACAAACGACCCTGATTTAGTGGAGGCGCTGGTAAAAGATGCTCCCGATGCAATTGGATGGCTGGAATCCCTGGGAGTCAACTGGGATAAAGAACCCGATGGCTCATACCACGAGCTATCAGGGGGTGGCACGTGCAGGAGGAGAATGCACTCATGTCGGGATTACACCGGACTCGAGGAAATGAGGGTCATTCGCGATGAAATTCGCCAAAGGCATATGCATGGAAGAACCCTGGATTTTGTGGAATTTCAGCCAGCAATAGAGTTAATACTGGATGACAAGGGACAGGTTGCTGGAGCAATACTGATGAACCTCGAAACCGGAGAGATGACTATAGTTCGTGCTAAGGCAGTGGTAATAGCTACCGGCGGAATGGGACGTATTCACATTCAAGGCTTCCCCACTACCAACCATTATGGTGCCACGGCTGATGGACTGGTATTGGCTTATCGAGCGGGATGCCCCCTGATCCACATTGATACCATGCAATATCACCCTACAGGAGCAGCTTTCCCGGTGCAAATTTTAGGATTACTGATTACCGAAAAGGTAAGAACATTGAGTGCTCAGGTAATCAATCGCGACGGAGACCAATTTGTTCACCCTCTCGAAGCACGAGATACTGAAGCTTCAGCCATTATTCGAGAATGCAAACAGCGTGGTAAAGGGATAACCACACCAACCGGGGAGGTTGGAGTGTGGCTTGATTCACCAATGATTGACATCATACGTGGAGAAGGAACGATCGTCAGGGAATTGCCCGCCATGGTTCGCCAGTTTGCCCGGTTCGACATCGATATAACCAAGGAGCCGATGTTAGTCTATCCCACGCTGCACTACCAAAATGGGGGAATTATGATCAAGGCTGATGCTTCAACTCCAGTTCCAGGATTGTTTGCTGCTGGCGAATGTGAGGGCGGAGTGCATGGCAGGAACAGGCTTATCGGCAACTCCACACTGGATTTATTCGTCTTTGGAAGAAGAGCAGGCAAATCAGCGGCTAAATGGGCAAGAGAAGTGAAGCTAGGTAAGCTTACCCTGGATCATGTGAGAAAATGGCAACGTGAGATTAAGGAAGCAGGATTAGAATCAAGGCTCGTTTCTCCAATGCTCCTGCCAAATTATGCCAGGCACGAAAAGCCCGTGCCCGGTTTTCACCCATTAGGTGAAGCAACTACCTACACGCCTTTTGGGGATGCCACATCACGCTGGATTTAAATGGGAGAGGGAGAATATGCCATTACGTGAACAGAGAGACGTCAAGGAAATCGAAACCACTTTAAATAAAATCCTGAATATCAACAGTCCTCCTGTAGCTCGGTGTCGTCTTCTGTCAACCGGGTTTAACCCTGGTCATGCCCTAAACATAATCGAGGATATCGGAGGGCATAAAGAGTGTATCGGCTGTGGTAATTGCATAGACATTTGCCCCGTCCTATTCCGCGAGCCATCTCGGCGAGATAAGACAGAACAACGGACATCAATGGCGCTGGAAAGCATAGTTGGGGCAGATTGTGACCAATGCGATGCCTGTGTCCTGGCCTGCCCCCAAGTGGATACTACTATTAAGAACTACATCGTCAACCACCGCATGATCGAAGTTATGTCCCGGCTGGAACAACGCATAGGAGATGAAGACGAGCCTGACCTGGATTTGTTCATCGAGGAAGCAATAACATGAGATTGCCGCGGTTCGCCACAATCAGCGGCAAAAGATACACCCAGAATGACATACGAAATTCGGTTACCTGCAGTATGATATGCTAATGTTAACCGACTTAGACACCAGGAAACTAACACATACTTTTGAACTTGGACCGATAAGACCCCCCAGCGAAGCTCACTCCCTACTGATAAGAGCCACCAGAAACTGCCCCTGGAATAGATGCGTGTTTTGTCCTCTTTATAAGGGAACCAAATTTCAGCTGAGAACAGTGGGCGAAATCCAGCATGATATTGAGGAAGCAAAAGGTATCAGCGATGGTATAAATGAAATAGCCTGGAAAATGGGCTACGGTGGTAGTGTTAGAGAGGTAGCGGCAATGCTGCACGACCAACCGGAATACGGACAATGCGTTCGCAATGCTGCGCTGTGGCTTTTCACTGGGGGTAAATCAGCCTTCCTCCAGGATTCCAATAGCCTTGTTATGAGAACTCCAGAGCTAGTCCAAGTAATCACTTTCTTAAGAGAAACCTTCCCTAGCCTGAATAGAATAACTGTCTATGGACGTTCGCACACCACAGCGAGAAAATCCCCGGAGGAATTGAGGGAGCTTAAAGCTGCCGGCTTAGACAGAATCCATACCGGACTTGAAAGCGGCTATGACCCTGTGCTGACTTACATGCAGAAAGGGGTTACTGCGCAGCAACAGATTAACGGAGGGAGAAAGGTGGTGGAATCAGGCATCTCCCTCTGTGAATATGTCATGCCGGGACTCGGGGGAAAGAAGATGTCTAACGAGCATGTCATGGAAACAGCCAAAGTGCTAAACGAAATCAACCCCGATTACATCAGGTTACGTAGCCTTCACGTCCATCCTATCATGCCATTATGGTCAAAAATACAGGATGGCGACTTTGAATTGCAAACCGAGGACGAAGTGGTGGAGGAGATAGGCACTCTTATCGAGAACCTGCGGGTCACCAGCTATCTCAAAAGTGACCATATACTCAACCTACTGATGGAAGTAGAGGGCAAATTGCCCGAGGACAAGCAAAAATGCCTTAATATCATAAATGAGTATCTCAGCTTGCCGGATGCGGAAAAACTCAATTTCAAATTTGGAAGGAGACTGGGCTATTATGGGAAGCTAAACGACCTCAAAAATAGCTACATGCATTACAAAATTGACGAAGTTATAACGCAAAGCAAACGCAGAGGGGAGAATATGGACGAGGTGCTATTTAAGCTAAAGGACAGCTTCATTTAGGAGAATTATGGCTAAGGGCTTCATAAATCTAAACCCATTCAAGCATGGCAAGGCGATAAAGCAGAGCAGCAAGCGAAGAGTCGCCAGGCAAAGTAGCCCAAAGCGCAAAAAGAGGAGCCCTGGCTAAAGTAGATAAGTTTAATTTTAGTTCCATAGTGAGTGATGGTACGCACATCGTAAAACTAAACGAGCCTACCGAGCAAAAGAGAAAGGTCGCTGCCTTAATTCACATAACCTGCTAAATTTTAGCTAGGCTCTACTTGAAATGCTTCTTCCCCATTACGGTAAACACAATCGCCGGTATTCCCAAAATCCAGGCACACAAAACGGCGAAGATTGAGCCAACTAGTGCCAACCACCAGGTTCTTTTCCTAATGGCAAAAACCCCGCCTACTATGGCGATTATGGCGAAGATAGTTACCAGCGCAACTGTTGTGCCCGTTAATACACCAAACCCAACAACACCACTGAGCCACCCAGGAACCTCGGCATCGGCAAGAAATAATATGCCAATAATCAAGACAGGGATTCCAGCGACCAAATCAAGTATTCCCGCAGTCAGCGGCATCCAGGTGCCACCTGCTTTCTCTACTACTTTACTCGCCACTCGCGCACCACATTTAGGACATATCTCGGTTAGCTCGGTTGTTGGCGCACCACAACTAGGACAATAACTGGTGTCACCCATCAGTCTCGCGCCATACTGGGGCAAATTTCAGGACTTCCTATCAGTTCCTTGCCGCAATTTCTACAGAAGATTATCTACGATGATTCCTAATTGTGCAGCCCGGCTATACCCTACTTGAAATGCTTCTTTCCCATTACGGTAAACACAATCGCCACTATTCCCAAAATCCAGGCAGGAGTGAAAAGGGCGCAGATTGAGCCAGCTAATGCTAGGCCCCACATTTTTTTCCTAATGGCAAAAACCCCGCCTACTATGGCTATTATGGCGAAGATAATCATCGGCACAGCTATCGCACTAATTATTGCACCTATTGCACCAACCCCAGGAATACCACCAAGCCCTCCAATAAGCCCCCCAAGCATGCCTAAACCTGCGACAAGTGCTATGCCACTAATCAAGGCAGGGACTCCAGCAACTAAATCAAGTATTCCTGCCGTGAGCGGCATCCAGGTGCCACCTGCTTTCGCCACCACTTTGCCTGCTACCCTGGCACCGCACTTAGGACATATCTCGGTTAGCTCGGTTGTTGGCGCACCACAATTAGGACAGTAACTGGTACCACTCATCGGCTTAGCCCCACACTTAGGGCAAATTTCAGGACTTCCAGTCAATTCTTTGCCACAATTTCTACAAAACATAGCTCCTCCTTCTAAATACTACGGTAATTCGCTCTAGCCTTATACTCTACTAGAGATTTTCAAAGTTTCCGTGTTTAGCCTGTTGTTTTTAGCCCTACCACTTCTCAATAAGTTTACCTTCCGTATCTCTCATGCGCCCCGAAACGGCAAATATAAAGTCGATGAGAGCCCAAATCCCTACAGCCGTGAGAAATATGAAGCCAAGTCCGAATATCCAAATAGTAGCCCATCCAACAATACCCAAGATAAGCATCCCAACCGCTGTTCCAATCTTACCTAGATAGAACCGATGGACACCGAGCGTCCCAAGGAAGAAAGCAAGCAACGTAATAGCAAGTCTTGACTTTGGTGATATATCTCCTGCTATCGGCTTCGCTGCCGCTCCTGCCATTCGAGCACCACATTTCGGACATATCTCGGTTAGCTCGGTTGTCGCCGCACCACAATTAGAGCAAAAACTGGTGCCGCTCATCGGCTTAGCTCCACACTCAGGACAAATTTCAGGAGTCCCTATCAGTTCCTTGCCACAATTTCTACAAAACACAATACCTCCTCGTCTGCTCCACACAAAATAGAGCAGAACCCGAATCAGCTATCCTTGCCCGCTTGCTAATGGGCACAATTATTACAAGCCAGTCACAAACAGGCCCAATATATTATCTAGCCAAAGGCGCCAAACAGAGCAAATAGCGGTGCTAGCAGCGCTCCCAGTACTGTAAACCACGCTATCAGGGCAATTACCACCCATATCCCCAGCGTGATAAGGAACATCTTCCACCACAGCCCCCAGGCTAATTTCCATGTTGGCTTGACTTCTACCTTTTCATCGTCTTGAATCTCCATCTTTCGTCCCTCCTTCTTTATTTATTAGCGCTTCGATTTTCAAACTTAACCATCAGACATTGGTGCGCTTAGAATCAAAATATAACAGCGCATAGCCACTTGTCAATAGGGTCTATCTGAAAAATTCCCGCATTTGACGAGCACGCTTAGGTAGATAAGTGACTTCCTACATGCTTGTGACGCCGCAATAGAACCCTCTCCTGTCATTGCGCGTGGAGCGAAGCAATCCCCTGATGAAATTCCAAATACTAAACAATATCAAATGACCAAAATCCCAATGCCCAAAAGGGTTTTGAACTTTGGATTTAGATATTAGGATTTGTTTAGGATTTAGCTTGTCGATTGCTTCGGCACTTTATGCCTCGCAATGACAACGAAGAAATGCTTGTCACCAAGGTATTCAGTGTACTTGATTGACGAATAGCCTGACAAACCTTAAAATTCAGCAGTGGTACGAATTACCTTGATAACCACCGGAGTGAATATCGATGGCTAGAAAATATGATGTTATCATAGTGGGTGCTGGTCCAGCAGGCATTTTTGCCGCCTTAGAACTAGCCAATGCCGGGCTTGATGTGTTGCTCCTGGATAAAGGCAAGGACACTGATGCGCGTATTTGCCCCGTCCAAAGAGGGGTTGATCATTGCGTTTACTGCTCTCCATGCCACTTGGTAAGCGGATTTGGGGGTGCTGGTGCCTTCAGCGATGGTAAGTTGACCTTATCCACCGAAATCGGCGGACACCTTAAAGAGCTAATTGGAATGGAACAAGCAAAAAACATGGTTGATTACGTTGACTCAATTTACCTCAAATTTGGTACTCCCCATAAGGTTTATGGTGTAGGTGAGAAAGTAATCGAGCTGGAGCGTCAGGCAACCTTAGCTGGACTCAGACTGACCCCTGTCAAGTTACGGCATTTAGGAACAGAAAGTTGTCGCCAGACGTTAAAAACAATGAAAAAATACCTATCTTCGCGAGTAGATATAAAGTTAATGGCAGCGGTCAAGACCATCATAGTCGAGGATAATATTGTAAGGGCAATCGAAACCGATGATGGAGAACGATGCGATTGTCGCTACTTGATCTTAGCACCGGGCAGAGAAGGGGCAGAATGGTTAGTTAGCGAAGCTGAACGGCTCAAGCTCAGCGTCAACTCCAATCCCATCGATGTGGGCGTAAGGGTGGAAGTCCCATTAGTGATTATGGAAGAACTAACTTCCGTGTTATACGAAGCGAAGCTTGAATTTTACTCTCCCAGTTTCGATGACCGAGTAAGAACATTTTGCATGTGTCCCGGTGGCGAGGTAATCATGGAATCTACCGGAGGTCCCGACCCGGTGGTCACTGTAAATGGCATTGGCTATACAGAATACAAAACAAAAAACAATAACTTTGCCATATTGGTAAGCACGACGTTTACCAAGCCTTTCCACGAGCCAATTGCCTATGGCAAGTATCTGGCACGCCTGGCTAACATCCTTAGCGGCGGTGTTTTGATACAGCGATTCGGGGACTTAATGGATGGTCGGCGTTCAACGCAAAGCCGCATCGACCATTGCCTCACCAAGCCTAGCTTGAAAGCAGCAACAGCAGGAGATTTGAGCTTTGTTCTCCCCTATCGCTATCTTACGGGGATAGTGGAGATGCTTCAGGCAATGGACAAATTAACTCCTGGGGTTGCCTCACCTCATACCTTACTTTATGGGATAGAGGTCAAGTTTTATTCCAGCCAGTTAAAACTTACTCCTTGTTTGGAGACCGAAATTGGCAACATGTTCGCTGCTGGCGATGGCACTGGCATAAGTCGAGGCTTGGTCCAGGCTTCAGCATCAGGCGCAGTAGCCGCCAGAGAGATACTAAAACGACTGGGCAAAAACTAGCAATGCCAACCCAATCCCGTACCACTACCAACCCTTCCCTTCCTGCCATTCTGAGCTCTTCCCCTGCATCATTGCGAGCAAAGCAAAGTAATCCCGCAATACTCAGGATGGGCTCCGTCAAGCAGCATCAACTGTTTTTCGGCATCGATCTAACTTCCACCACAGCTAAACCCAGTGCCTGCCTGGCTCTGGATGACGAATTACAACTCATCTATTTTGGCTTCATAGCCACTGATGATGATGTTATCACCATCCAAAATCTTTATTCTCCACAAGTGATAGCCATCGATGCTCCTCTAAGTTTACCTCTGGGGATGTGTTGTCTTGAAAGAAGTTGTCCTTGCCAGCCAAAATCCAGTGAGAAAAACAGAAAATGTGACCGGGAATTGAGACACCATGGGATTCCCTGCTATCCCACAACCAAAGAAACATTTATCAAAGGGCTGATTTATCGTGGCATCAGCCTTAAGAACAAATTTTGCCAACAGGGATTTAACGTCATTGAAGTTTACCCCTACGCCACCAACACCTGCTTATTTGGTAAAGCTATACCCAGGAAGACCACACAGGAAGGCATATCTTTCCTCAGGCAACGGCTAGCAAACCTTCTGCCTGCCCTTAGTCCGTACTTTGAGTTATTCGACCATAACCTTTGTGATGCTGCCACAGCAGCCTATACTGCTTTTCTCTATCACCAGAACATGACGGAAGCTCTAGGGGATGGTAAAGAAGGACTAATCTTCATCCCAAAGCTAGCCAAGGTAAACGGTCACCTTGATTTCTACCTTCCACCTTGTTAGACTAGCTAAATGTCACTGGGTGACACATCAGCAGCAAATAGTGAAGCAACTGGTAAGGGTCTGGTAGAAATCTTCACCGGTGACGGCAAAGGGAAGACATCAGCTGCTTTAGGTATCGCCCTCAGAGCTTCAGGGCATGCTTTTAAGGTATTTATTATTTACTTTATGAAAGGTGGCTTCCCTTACGGGGAGCGGAAGGCTTTGCCCCAACTACCAAATATCAAATTCGCTAACTTCGGTCTGGAGAGCTTTGTTGACCCGAATAATGTCACTGAAGCAGAAAAGGAAGAGGCAAGGAAAGCTTTGCAGATGGCTAAAGAAGTGATATTCAGCAATGAGTATGATATAGTAATCTTGGATGAGGTTAATGTAGCAACAGCCTGGAATTTAATCACTACTGACGAAGTGATAAAGCTAATAAAGGAAAAACCCAAAAACGTAGAGCTTATCCTCACCGGGCGATATGCTGATGATAAGCTCATCGAATTAGCTGACCTGGTTACCAATATGACCAAAGTAAAGCATCCCTACGACAAAGGGATATTAGCGCGTAAAGGCATAGATTATTAAACAAAGGAGGGTGTAATGGAAGTAACTTTGAGCGTCATCAAAGCAGATGTTGGCGGCTATGTAGGACACTCCAGCTCTCATCCCGACGTGTTGCAGAAGGCAAGGGAATGCATGGAGAGCGCCAAAAAGCAAGGGCTGCTCATCGATTATTATGTCACCGCCTGTGGGGACGATGCCCAATTGATAATGACTCACCAGAAGGGCGAAGATAATGAACAAATCCATAAATTAGCCTGGGACACCTTTGTAGAATGCACCGAGGTTGCCAAGAAGCTAAAGCTTCACGGCGCTGGACAGGATCTTCTCGCCGATGCTTTCTCAGGGAATGTCAGAGGGATGGGACCAGGTGTCGCTGAAATGCAATTTACCGAGCGTCAAGCAGAAACTGTGATTATCTTCATGGCAGATAAGACCGCTTCAGGTGCCTGGAACTTACCACTATATAAAATGTTCGCTGACCCATTCAATACCATCGGTCTGGTAATTGCCTCTAACATGCATTCAGGCTTCGCCTTCGAAGTTGAGGATGTTCTGGAAGCTAAGAAAATAAAGTTCAATGCTCCTGAGGAAATTTATGATATGCTTGTTTTCTTAGGCTCGCCAAGTCGTTATACCATTACCAACATATTCCACAAGGAAAGTGATGAAATCGCCGCTGCTTGCTCTACCCAGCATCTGGCTCTCATTGCTGGCAGGTATATAGGCAAAGATGACCCCGTCTGCATCGTCAGGGCCCAAGGTAAATTCCCCGCCGTAGGTGAGATACTCGAGCCTTTTGCTTCACCAAACATAGTTGAAGGATGGATGAGAGGCTCCCACCACGGTCCCCTGATGGCAGTTCCCTTTCACAATGCCAGAGCAACACGCTTTGATGGTCCACCGCGAGTGATAGCTGCTGGCTTTCAAATAACCGAGGGAAAGCTCATCGGTGCCAATGACCTTTTCGATGACCCCGCGTTTGATGAAGCCCGCCATCAGGCAAATCTCATTGCTGACTTCCTGCGACGTATGGGACCCTTTGAGCCACACCGTCTGCCACTCGAGCAAATGGAATATACCACCATGCCTGAAGTGATGAAGAAACTGGCTCCAAGATTCCAGAGCGTTTGATAGGCTAAATGCCCAGGCTCCTCCTTGCTAGCAGCAATCCCGGGAAAATCAGGGAATATCGCCTTCTTCTCGATAACCTTGGATATCAAATAGTTACGTTATCCGAACAGGGGATAAGCAAAGTCACCACCGAGTCAGGAAATACCTATGCACAAAATGCTGAAATGAAAGCTACTACCTATGCTAAATTGAGCCAACTTATCACCCTCGCCGATGATTCAGGGCTGGAGGTAGATGCCCTACAGGGCAAGCCAGGCATCCACTCAGCCCGCTTTGCTGGAGAGAATGCCACTGATGCCGACAGAGTAACAAAGCTATTAGCAATGATGGATGGCATCCCATGGAATAGGCGAACTGCTCATTTCAAATGCATCATCGCCATTGCCACGCCGGAAGGTAAGTTAGAATTATGTCAAGGTAAATGCCCTGGCATCATCGCCTTTGAGGCTAAAGGGAAAAATGGCTTTGGTTATGACCCCATTTTCTACCTTCCCAAACTTGCCAAGACCATGGCTGAGATCCCTTTAGAGATCAAAAATCAACTCAGCCATCGTGGTGAAGCGGCACAAAGGGCAAGGAAAATATTAAATCAGTTCCATAATTGACTTATTGACCATTGCAACCGCTGATAGTATACTGTTTAGCAGGTATTTCTAATGAAGTTGTCTTGTCTTCAACAAAACCTGAACAAAGGGCTGAGCATAGTAGGCAGAGCTGTAGCTACCAGGTCTACTCTACCTATCACTCAAAATATCCTCCTTACCGCTGAGCCATCTCGCCTTAAGCTAGCCGCCACCAACCTAGAGATGGCTACTACCTGCTGGATTGGCGCCAAAGTGGAACAAGAAGGAAGCATAACTGTTCCCGCCCGACTACTAATTGACTTCATCAATTCCTTACCCAGCGACTTAATTGAGATCACACTCCCTGTCAAAAGCCATACCGTTGAGCTCAAAAGCGGGCGCTTTGAAGCTCGCATCAATGGCATTGACGCCGAAGATTTTCCACCAGTCCCTGAGGTAAGCGGCGACCTAACCACCACTCTCGAAGCAAATGCGCTCAGAGAGGGAATTGCGCAGGTCTCCTTCGCCGCTGCTGTCGAGGAATCACGGCCAATGCTGACCGGCGTTCACTGTGAGTTTGAAGGAGACCAGCTTACTTTAGCAGCCGCTGATGGTTTCAGATTAGCAGTCCACAAAATAAACCTGTTCGCACCAGTGGAGCAGAAGAACACGGCAATTATCCCGGCAAGAACCCTTAACGAGTTAAACCGCCTTCTCAGTGATCAAGAAGAGCCAGTGGAAATGGCTATGAACCAGCAGAAAAGCCAGGTTTGCTTCAAGCTTAAAGATGCCCAAATAGTCTCGCAGCTTATCCAGGGTTCCTTCCCCAACTATTCCCAGGTTATCCCGGAAAGCTATACTACAAGGGCTGTGATAGACATCAATGATTTTCTGCGAATTACCAAAATATCCTCAGTATTTGCTCGCGATACCAGCGGCATTGTCCGACTAACCATCACCCCTGGGAATGAACTCACCCCTGGAAGGATAACCGCCTCTGCCCAGGCAGAGGAAATAGGAAGCAATGTCAGCGAAGCCGACGCACTTGTTGAGGGAGAGGAGGCTAAAATCGCCTTCAATGTAAAGTATCTCGGCGATGTCTTAAATGTCGTCCATCAAGCTCAGGTCGCCCTGGAAGTCACCACCCCATCAAGTCCCGGCGTCATCCGTCCTATCGGCGTGGACAACTATGTCCACGTAATCATGCCGATGTTCGTTCAGTGGTGACATAGACAAATCCCCGATTAAGCTGTAAATCAAGTCTTGACAAAAATATCTTACCCCCTATAATACATCGGACTGCGACATATTGGGCAGCGATGCACCAGGAAAGGAGCCTACCATGAGAAAAGTAGCTGTTATGACTGATACAGGAAGCAACATGGCACAGGAAATAGCACGAAAATTTGGCATTAAGTTAATACCATTCCACATCCTCATGGATGACAAAGACTACCTGGACACAGAAGTAGATATGGAAGACCTCTATGCCCGAGTAGCTAAAAAGGAAAACTTACCTACGACTTCATTTGCTTCTCCGAAGGAGTTCCTGCAAGTCTATCAAGAGCTAAGCCAAAACGCCGCCTCTATCATTCATATCTCCGTCACAACAGGGATGAGTGGGGGGTATGACGCGGCCCTACAGGCTAAGGAAATAGCTCAAAAAGAACTGCCCAAAACTACCATTGAAGTGATTGACTCGCACACCGCTGGATCAGGACTTGCAATTATCGCTTTAGCAGCAGCTAATACAGCAAAACAAGGCAAAAACATAGAAGAGGTTGTGGAGCAAGTCAACTATCTAATACAACGAATAACCCACCTCACCGCACCAGATACACTTTTCTATTTAGATGAAGGAGGACGCATATGCCAGGCTAAGTCCTGGGCTGAAGCACAACAGGTAAGCAGCTTTAGAGCCCTCCTTGAGATTGCAGAAGGAGTTATAAAACCGGTGGCAAGAGTCAAAACCAAAACCGAGATACTGGAGAAAATGGTCAGCATAGCTAAGGAAAGGGTGGGAAATAAGAAGATACACGTCGCTATGACTCACAATAAAGCTCCGCAGCAAGCTGAAGAGCTAAAAAAGATGTTGTTATCCCAGTTTCACTGTGAGGAACTTTATGTTTTTGAAGGCTTGCCAATGACAGTAGTTCATACCGGACAAGGGCTTATTGACTTTGGGTTTTACAGCAGCGGCTAACTATATGAATCGTTGAGTAACAAGGAGGCCGGTTGTGAATAAGGTAGCAGTCATCACTGATACAGCAAGCAACATGTCACCAGAAATAGCACGGAAATTTAATATCAACTTAATACCATTCCACATCATCATGGATGGCAAAGACTACCTGGACACAGAAATAGATATGGAAGACCTTTATGCCCGAGTAGATAAAAAGGAGAATCTGCCCACAATGACGCCGTTCCCCGTAGGAGAATGCTTGCACGCTTTCCAAGAGGTAAGCCAAGGTAGTGAAGCTATCCTATATATCTCTGCGAGCTCGGGTTTCACCGCAGCATACACAGTAGCTATGCAGGCTAAAGAAATAGCTCAAAAAGAACTATCCAAAACTACGATTGAGGTGGTAGATTCACGCACAGGTGGATCAGGGCTTGCGCTTATCGCTTTAGCGGCAGCTAAGGCAGCAAAACAAGGCAAAAACATAGAGGAGGTTGTGGAGCAAGTCAACTATCTAATACAACGAATAACCCACCTCACCGCACCAGATACACTTTTCTATTTGGATAAAGGAGGACGCATATGCCAGGCTAAGTCCTGGGCTGAAGCACAACAGGTAAGCAGCTTTAGAGCCCTCCTTGAGATTGCAGAGGGAGTTATAAAACCGGTGGCAAGAGTCAAAACCAAAAAGCAAATAATGGAGAAAATGGTCAGCGTAGCTAAGGAAAAGGCGGGAAATAAAAAGATATACGCCGCTATAACTCACACCAGGGCTCCTCAGCAAGCTGAAGAGCTAAAAAAGATGATGTTATCCCAGTTTCAGTGTGAGGAATTTTATGTTCTTGAAGGCCTAGCACCAACAGCAATTCACACCGGGCAAGGGCTTATTGACCTCGGATTCTACAGTGGCGCCTGACTAAGTCGCTTCACCCACCCATCTTACTCCACAAACCACCCACTCGTTGTGGGAACAAGTATAAAAAGATGTAATACGAGGTTAATCCAGTAATAGAGAGCCAAAATTGGAATGCTACTGTATTTTCTCAGCAACCTTGCGGAAGTGGAATCCATAGACAGTAAGAGTTATGAATAAAGGAAACAAGCGGGGTCTCTTGAGCAAGGTGGAACTAAAAAGCCCCCAGTAATGTCTCCTCCCTTTTTCCTTGACGCCTAAAACCCACATTGATTTGATAAGTGCTTTAATCTCGTAAAAGTGGAGTTTGGCCCTCCTCACTCTTAGAGGTTTGTGAGGTTTATATTCTTCCAGAAACGTCTTAACTCGCTCATAATACGGTTTGGCTGAATAAATTGTCTTTACCACATTTTTATAGCCAGTAATGAGAGTTTCACGGTTCATCTTAGGAATGAAATTGAGTGAACCATCGGTATTGTCGCCAGAACCGCCTGGCAATAAACGGTTTTCCTTTTTCAGTCGGTGGTATAGTCTCGTGCCTGGAGGAGCGTTTAGCAAACCAACCATTGCAGTAACGATTCCACTCCTCTGAATGAAGCTGATCTGACTCTTGAAAATTGAAATGGGATCGCTGTCAAAGCCAACAATAAAGCCGCCCTGCACCTGCAGTCCATAGTTTTGCATCTTCTTAACCGAGGCTACCAAATCACGATTCACATTTTGAAACTTGCTACATTCAACCAGGCTCTCTTCATTAGGGGTTTCAATACCAACAAACACTGTATCAAAGCCTGCTTCAGTCATCAATTGCATCAGCTGCTCATCATCGGCAAGGTTTACAGATGCCTCAGTAAAGAACCTGAAGGGGTGTTTTCTCTTCTGAGACCATTCAACCATTGCTGGGAGCGTTTCCGCCTTTAATTTCTTCTTATTGCCGATAAAATTATCATCAACAATAAATACACTGCCTCGCCATCCCTGGCAATATAGTTCATCAAATTCAGCTACTAGCTGGTCTTTATCCTTTGTCCGTGGTTTGTGCCCATTTAAGATGATAATATCGCAAAATTCACAATTGAAAGGGCAGCCTCGAGAATACTGGACATTCATTGAAGCATACTTTTTCATGTCAATAAGCTCCCAAAGTGGGATAGGTGTTTTTGCTATGTCGGGGTGCTCGCTAGATTCATAAACATGCTGAGCACATCCCTTCTCCAGGTCTTCCAGGAAAATGGGCAGTGTATCTTCGGCCTCACCAAGCACAAGATGGTTTACATCACCAAGGTTAAACTGTTCATATCCAGTGGTAAAAAGGGGGCCACCAGCAACTATTTTAGTATGGAGTTCCCCACATCGGGCAATAACTTCCTTCACCGATTCCTGCTGGACAATCATAGCACTGATAAATACATAATCTGCCCATTTAATGTCCTCGTCGGTTAAGGCTGTTATGTTCATATCCACGAGCTTTTGCTGCCACTCTTCAGGAAGCATAGCAGCTACAGTGAGTAATCCCAGAGGAGGAAAAGCCGCCTTTTTCGAAATGAATCTTAAAGCGTACTTAAAACTCCAGAAGGCATCTGGATATTGCGGGTAAACAAGAAGTATCTTCAAATTACATTTCCTTCATAATTAAGGGATAACTGAAGGCTAGGCAACATTAGCAAGTGGGTCCACTATTGTCAATACTCTACGGTACTCCTTCTTTGAGTCGCCGTCTGTCAATCTTCCCCGAGCCGGTCTTGGGTATACTATCTACGAACTCAATTTTCTTGGGCAGCTTAAAATCAGCCAGGTTTTGGCGACAAAAACTGACTATTTCGTCTGCAGTAGCACCTTGTCCCTCTTTGGTTACCATAAAAGCAGTGGGGACTTGTCCTCCCCGCCCGTCATTGACCCCTACATAGGCTGCCTCAGCTACGCCGGGGTGTCTTAAAAGCACGTCCTCCACTTCCCAGGGGGAGATTTTAAGTCCCGACTGGGTCACTATTATGAAGGATTTCTTTTCCACATATTCAAGATAACCATCTTCACCCATCTTGACCAAATCCCCGGTATAAAACCAACCATCCTTAAGAACCTGGGGGGTAAGGTCAGGGGCTTTGTAATATTCCTTCATTGCCCAGGGGACGCTAAAAACAGCTTCTCCTGGCTCGCCTTGAGGAACTTCCCTACCGCTATCATCTACTATCTTAATGTCACAAATTGGCTTTCCTACCGTTCCCAGTTTATGGTTATCCACAGTGCTAATAGAAACAACGAAAAGTTCCGAAAGACCATATGCCTCACAGAATGTTAACTTGAATTTATCCTCCAGCATTTTCATAAGAAGAGGGGAGGATTTTGCCCCGGCACTAGAAGCTACTCTTAATGAACTGAGGTCATAATTGTTGATGACTTCATCCTTCAACATAGCTAAACTATTATGTATTGCTGGAACTCCATAAATAACGCTTCCTCTTTCCTTCTCTATACTCTCTAGAACAACCCTGGGTGTGAAATGAGGGATGATTATCAAGGTGGAGCCTTTCATAATAGACACGAAAAGGACCTCGCCCAAACCAAAAAGATAGAAGAAAGGAACCGTATCTATAACCACATCTTCTCTGACTCGTCCTAGGCCTGCGGAAATTATATTAAGGGGGCCCATAAGGGAAGCATGGGTATGTACTACACCCTTTTGCTTCCCTAATACGCCGGAGGTATATATGATAGAAACTTCGTCTTCATCTTTTATATCGATAAGCGATGACGTGGAAGGGCTATTAGCCACCATACTGTTATAGGAATCTCCATCAAACTCAATAACATGTTTCAGTAGAGGAATATCAGGCAAAAACGAAGAAAGCATTTGCGAAAAGCTTTTTCCGGTAATTAATACCTTGGCATTAGAATCGCGCAACAAAGAGGCAAGTTCAGGTGCTTTGAGCATAGAACCGAGAAGCACAGCTACACCACCAGCCTTAACAACCCCGAAATAATTAACAACCCACTCAGGGCGATGAGACATTAAAATAGCGACATGGTCACCTTTTTTCAATCCCAGCCCTATAAGCGCATTAGCTGCCCTGTTAGAAGTTTCATCCAACTCCCCGTAAGTAACCCTCTGAGAACCAAGGATAATAGCTTCTTTTTGGGGCACTTCACTAGCGGTTATTTCCAGCATTTGTTTTAGATTCATATTACCTCCTCACAGTATACCAGCTAAACACTGGGTTGCCCTCTTGACAAACTCTTTGCACCCTATTAGTATATCGCAATGCTATGCATCAGGCATAAATTATTCCCTCGCTAAAATCTATGATCAACATCCTCTTCAAAGCAGGACAAACATGCAGTTATTAATACCAACGAATTGGGATTGGAAGCTGCTAGCGCCTCTAAGCGAGATCAGGGCCGATATTCAGATATACGGTGTTCTACCGACATCAATACTGGGCAGCGGAGGGTCAGGACCCGATATTTCCCAGGTGCCAGCAGAACAGGCAGAGGAGTATGTCAAGCTAGCTCACTCTGCAGGATTAACCTTCAATTACCTTCTAAATGCCCCGAGCATGGGGAACATGGAGTGGGATGAGGATACTCATGACGAACTACTTAGACACCTGGAGTGGCTCAGTAATGCTGGAGTAGACCGCGTTACCGTAGCTATTCCCTACCTGGCGGAGTTAATAAAGCGCCAGTTCCCCCACCTTAAAGTGGAAATATCGACCATAGCTCATGTGGACAGCGTGGCCCGGGCTAAGTTATTTGAATCCCTGGGAGCGGATTCCATCATTCTCCACAGCAATGTAAACCGGGATTTTAGGTTACTTCGGGCTATCAGAAGTGCAGTGAAGTGTGAACTCGGGGCACTGACAAACAGCCTTTGCCTCTACCAGTGTCCCTACGAGTACTATCACTACGATACTTTAGGTCACGCTAGTCAAAACCACAACTCGCTTAATGGCTTCTATATGGATTACTGCGTAACTCACTGCACTCTGGAAAGGTTCCGCGATGTCTCTCAATTTATTAAGTCCCGCTGGATAAGACCTGATGACATTCACCTCTACGAGGAAATAGGCATTGATTTCTTTAAAATCGCCGGCAGGGCGATGCCCTCGGAGTGGATTATAAATGCCACTGAGGCATATTCATCCCGTCAATACCAGGGAAACCTCTATGACATCCTGTATGTTCCTAAACCAAAAATTGATTATGCTGACCCCGTTCTAGCCAGCACACAAACTGCCAGGATAGGCTCGCGGCCGAAGGTCTACATTGATAACCAGGCTCTAGAAGGTTTTATTGATTTCTTTAAGAAACAGGATTGCCTATCTGGATGTGCTTATTGCGATTATTGCCAGAAAATAGCTGATAAAGTGGTGCGGTTTGACCGCCCTGAGACGGACGAATACGTATCGGTGCTCAAAAGTTTTCTGAACGACCTGACCAGCAGCAGAGTATTCCTTGCCAAGAAATACTAGACTCCCACAATTAGAAGGGCTCCTTACTCTCAGCCGTTACAGCGTTTCAGAACCAGACAACAGTTCTCCCCACCCAAACCGAAGCTGTTAGTCAGGCAAGTATCCACTTTTGCCGGGCGCGCTACATTGGGAACATAGTCCAGGTCACACTCCGGGTCAGGAGTTTCGTAATTTATGGTGGGGTGGATAATCCCGTTGTTCATAACCAGTATCGCAGCAATAGTTTCAATGGCACCAGCAGCGATTATAACATGCCCAATCATAGACTTGGTTGAGCTTATGGGGATTTTGTAAGCATTTTCGCCGAAAACCATTTTAATCGCCTTAGTTTCGCAAGCATCATTTAGTTTGGTGCTGGTTCCATGCGCATTGATATAATCAACCTCTTCAGGCTTCATCCCGGCATTCTCAAGTGCCATCTTCATAGCATAAGCCTCCGATTCTGGGGCAGGAGCAGTTTGGTCAAAGGCATCAAAAGACCAAGCAGCACCAGCGACCTTAGCTAATATGGGGGCACTTCTCTTTTTGGCATGTTCGTAAGTCTCCAAAATAACCAACCCTGCCCCTTCACCATAGACAAAACCGTCGCGGTTAGCATCAAATGGACGGGAAGCTTTAAGTGGGTCCGACTCTCGAGATAAGGCACCGAGGATGTCTATGCCAGCTATGCTGACCAGGTCTAAGCTAGAGTCAGCACCACCAGCTATCATAACGTCAGCATATCCCAAACGTATGAAATTCAGCGCCGTTCCTATGGCATCAGCTCCACTGGCACAGAGAGTATTCACACTAGAGTTAGGCCCCTTAGCCCCAAGCATCATTCCTATAACCATGGCTCCCCCACTGGGACTTGCCTTGGTAATAAAAAGAGGGTCAGCCCTTCTCGGTCCTCTCCTATTAATCAATTCATTTTGCTTCACTATATAGTCACTTCCAACCATAGCAGCAACGCTAACACCAACTCTCTCAGGGCACTCTTGCGTCATATCCAATTTGGCTGAGGCTACCGCTTCATTAGCCGCACCAACAACAAGTTGAACTGCTCTTGGACTGCGATCCACTGCCTTCAAATCCATATACTTTGTAGGATCAAATCCTTTCACCTCAGCATCTACTTTCACACGGAAATCAGTGGCATCAAAGCGGGTAATAGAGCCAATCCCACATTTACCAGCAGCCAATCCTTGCCAAAACTCCTCCACATTCAAACCCAAAGGGTTAATGGTGCCCATCCCGGTAACTACAACTTGTGGTACGTTCATACGTTTATACCTCCTAGAGAACTAAACGGAGCCACAGATGTGCCACCATCAACAATAATCGTCTGTCCTCTTATCATAAAAGCATCCTCGCCACACAAGAAAGCCACCGCGTTAGCAACATCCTCAGGAGTTACCATCCTTCCCGCTGGTGTTGCCTGGTGGCGAGCTGCCTCTTGTTCCTTTATGTAGAACTTCAATGCATCGGTGAGGACGGCAGAAGCAGCGACAGCATTAGCACAGATACCTCTAGGGGCTAACTCCACCGCTAAATAGCGAGTCAAAGCTTCCAGAGCTGCTTTAGATACTCCCACAGCAGCGTAAGTAGGCCAAGCAAGAAATGAACCCAGGCTGGATATACTCACTATTTTGCCATCTCTCCCCTCCATAAGTTTGGCTGCTCGCTGGGCACAAAGCAAAAGAGCTCTAGCATTTATATCCATAGTCCAATCCCAAGCTTTAACATCTATATCCATTACCGGGCGACCTACACCTGAAGCAGCATTATTAATCAGAATATCCAGATAGCCAAAATCATTACTAATCACATCAAACATCTCGTCTATCTTTGCCGGGTCTCCCACGTTTGCCCTGATAACTTTAGCTTTCACCCCCATGTCTTGGATGTCCTTAGCTGTCTGTTCCGCAGCATCACGGCGACGAAAGAAATTAACGATAACATCGCTGCCTTGAGAAGCAAGCTTCAAAGCAATAGCCCTACCAATCCCCCTGCCACTGCCTGTTACCAGGGCTAACTTACCTTTCAGAGGTTGCATCATGCTTTCTCTTTCGCCGTTACACGGCGTTCTACATAGTCAACAAAATCACCCAGGGTTTGAAATTGCTCAGCGTCTTCGTCAGGAATCTCAATATCGAAAGTCTCCTCCACATTAAGCAGTATTTGCACTATATCCAACGAATCGGCATTTATCTCCTTAAAGGTGCCCTCTCTTTTAATAATGCTCTTATCGACATGGACAATATTAGCGATAATATCCTTCAACTGCTCTTCAATCGACATAAGTTACCTCCTCATAATTTATTTTCTGCCCTAAATTTGGTCAATTCCGATTTTAAGGAACCAATAATATCAACTTTCACAGTATTCCTGGCGCTTGCGATAGCATGAGCTATGTGGGGAGCTCGACAAGCGCCATGCGCTATCCTGACAACTCCATCAATGCCCCATAAAATACCACCACCCTCTTCTTCACCCTCATAAGCCAACTTGGTCACCGGAAATATCTTATTAAACAGCAAATTAGCTACGCTCCCTGCCAGAGGATACTTCCTCAGCTTTCGCTTTATAAAAGCCAGCGCATAAATCCCCAGACTTTCATAAAACTTAATAAGCACATTGCCCACAAAGCCATCACAGACAACAACATTCGCTCGCCCACTGAAGATATCGCTGCCTTCCACATTGCCAACAAAATTCAATCCACTATTCTTAAGAAGCGAATAAGCCTCACGCACTGCTTCACTCCCCTTTCCCTCTTCCGCTCCGTTGCTTAATAACCCCACTGTCGGATCGGCAATATTAAACAACTTTCTAGCATAGACAGCACCAACAATGGCAAATGATAAGAATTGATACGGTTTACAGTCAACATTTCCTCCGATGTCCACTATTATCGTATCAGGACCCAAGCCTTTAAGAGGAGCAGCAATTGCAGGACGCTCCACTCCTTCAATCATGCCTAGATACACCATGGCACTAGCGGCCGTAGCTCCCGTAGAACCAGCACTGACTACCGCATCCGCCTCACCCGACTTCACCAGCTTGGTAGCTATGACTATGGAAGAATTGCGTTTATGGCGAATTGCTAAAGCTGGCGATTCACCCTCCTCGATGACCTCACTGGCTTCAACACACCTGATGGGCAAATCATCGGATAACCGATATTTAGCTAATTCGCCTTCCAGTATGCTCAGTGGGCCAGTTAAAATAACTTCCATATCGTCTTTTTGCGCAGCATAAACTGCTCCTTTAACTACCTCCCCAGGGGCATAATCGCCCCCCATACCATCAACGGCTATCCTTACTCTCTTGCTAACTTCAGGCATAACTTGACTCCACGATACATCGGCTTACTATGTAGCCATTGCCTAAACATAATTACATTGATACTGCTAATTGTCAATAGGTACAACAAGGCGGTATTATATCACATGGCTTAACCGGTATATCAAAAAGGAGGAGATAGAAATGTTAAATGGAGCGCTTGGTTTTCTGGCTTTCTGGCTAATAGCTTCAGGAATATGCTTATTGCTACCCGAGAGATTAACAGAGAAGTTTGGCTATCCTATAAAAACCCTTTATGCTAGACATACTGCCGCCGCAGCCTGTTTAGCAATAGCTGCTGGAATTTGCTTTCATCTAATCCGTCATCCTTCAGAGGTAGAACCTAGCTTAGCAATCATAGGAATAATTTTGCCAGTATTGTGGGCAATCAACACTTTCACCTATGGCCAAAGGTCAAAATTCATGCTGGTAGAGGCGATAATTTTACTTATAATCGCCATTATTCTATCGGTAGCCTGCTTCTAAGCAATATGACGCATCTTCATATTGAGGACTTTGACCAATATGCTCTCAACTTTCCTGGGATTCATTACTCGCCATGAAGGAAGAAAATTCCTGAAACTCAGTGAGGAAATTGATGAATCGCAAATCGTAGGCACAGGGGCAGACAGCGATAACCAGATTTCGCTTTACATCCACATCCCCTTCTGCAAAAGTCTTTGCCCTTATTGCTGTTTTAATAGATATCTATTTCGCGAAGATGAAGCAAGGAGATACTTCAAGAATCTTACAACGGAACTCAACCTTTATGTTCAAAGGGGATTCAAGTTCTCCAACTTTTACTTCGGCGGTGGAACGCCAACTGTGATGATCGATGAGCTACTCGGATTTATAAGTTACCTCAAGGAAAAGTTTGAGGTAAAGCAAATCTCTGTGGAAACCACACCCCGGGAAGTGAATGAAGAAAACGTAAATCTCCTAAAAGAGGCAGGTGTCAACAGGCTATCCATAGGAGTGCAGAGCTTTAATGACAGCATATTGAAATCAATGGGAAGAGCATTCTGCTCTGGAGAAGAAATAAGAGAGAAAATTTCTATCGCTAATGGTAAATTTGACACTTTGAACCTCGACCTTATATTTAACTTCCCTTCGCAATCCATCGAGATATTCGAGGCAGACATAGAGACTCTCAAAGGCTTAAGAGTAAACCAAGTTACATTTTATCCACTAATGCCCTCTCCACATAAGAAAAACACTTTGGAACGGAGATTTAATCAGGTAGATACATCTAGAGAGAAGGCATTCTATAGTGTCATCCTAAGAGATATTTATGGCGATAATTATCTCCCCTCAACAGCATGGTGTTTCTCTAAAGGTGAAAGGATAATAGATGAATACATAATTAACTTCGATGATTACATCGGCCTAGGAGCAGGCTCGGCAAGTCTCTTCAATGGCAATTTCTACACAAATTCATTCTCGCTGAATAGATATGAGGAACTTTTAACGCAAGGTAAACTGCCTATAATCCGGTGGAGAAAGCTATCAGAGCATGAGTTGCTTTATTATTACCTCTTATCAAAGCTATTCGGAATGAGATTAGACAACAGAAAATTCCACAAAAGGTTTAACGCCAACATACATCAAAAGCTAGAAAAAGAACTATTGTTCCTCAAGCTCTTCGGGCTGATTCAAGAAAAAGATGGAGAAATAAATGTGACCCTTAAGGGAATGTATCCCGTAACTGTGATGATGAGAGAATTTTTCGCTGCGTTAAATGGCTTGCGAGAATACTGTATCGAGAATCAAATTTAGCTCCAAGTTACAAAATCCCGGAAAGGATATAGCCAACACCTAAGAATACTTGAGTTAAAAGAACGACGAGAACGTTATCTCTCATAGCTGGTATTAATTGTTCTATTTCCCCCCGGTATTTAATGGCACCCTGAATAGCTCTTACCGCGATAGGAAGTGTCAGTAAGGCTATCAATGAGAAGAGTGGCATTAGTCCTGCTACTACAGCGCCGATTATCCATAAATAAACAATTGAAGTGAAAACTGAATATAGAATACTAGCCCTCGCCTTTCCTATAGTAATAGGCAATGTTTTTCTACCTGCTTCTCTATCAGCTTCTGCATCAGGAAACTCGTTTAACAAGAGCAAGTTATGCACCAGAATGCCGGATGGGATAGCTGCTACAATCGCTGGAAGGGTATAAGTGGAGGTCTGAATAAAATAAAAACCCATGATAGGCAAGGTTCCCAACCCTACTCCTGGGCCCCACTCAGGCCATCCCAGCCTGGTCAAGAAAGGCGTGTAAAGCAGAATACATATTGCCCCTATCAAAATCACCGGCAGCAGCAGCCAGCCCACAGTAACCACAAAATAAATACCTATGGGCACAGCCAGTAAAAAGGAGAGCAGCCCGAACCAGAAAACATGTTTTGGATTGAGAAGCCTCGCCGGAAGAATGCCACTGCCTCCGCTAAATGGCGTCTTTTTTGTCCCAAAATCTATTCCACTTTTGTAATCAAAGTACTCATTAAGCACATTTACGCTGATGTGACATAAAAGCAATCCGAGGCAAGCCAGAAATGCATAACCAAGATGAATAGCTCCATCATACCAGGCTATGGCAGTGCCTAAGAACGCCAGTACAATGGAAAGAAGCAAGAATGAAGGTCTCGTCTCTAAAAACCACGTCCTCACTTTCATTAAGCCCTCTGTTTCCATAATTACATCATGTAATTATATGCCACCACCATACTGCTTACCATCAAGCTCAAAATTCAAGTAATTGAATTGCTCATCATCCCCGCCTATAATTGACCAGATGCACACAAGTAACATTGAGATTCGAGACCTCCTTATCTCCTGGCTTGTCCTCGGCTTCTGTTTCGATTTGGTTCTGTTCCACTCCCTCAGCCTTCCAGGCTTCATTATAGCCCTCATCGCCCTCGGTGCCGGATTTATATGCCACGAACTCTCCCACAAGTTTGTGGCTCAAAAGCTTGGCTTTCGCGCTGAGTTCAGATTGTGGCAAACCGGGCTTATCATCGCCTTAATTTGTGCCTTCATTAGCATGTTCAGCCCGATAGGGTTTCTCTTTGCCGCCCCCGGAGCTGTCTATATCCTATCCTATACTTCGAGAAGAGAAAGCGGCTTAATCAGCGTAGCTGGTCCATCAGCTAATATCATCTTAGCTCTCATATTCTATGCCATCGCCAGCTATAGCAGCGGACTTGTAGAGGCCATTGGCTATTATGGAATGGTTATCAATCTGTGGCTAGCAGTATTCAACCTCCTACCCTTTCCACCACTCGATGGAAGCAAAATCTTTGCCTGGAATACCCCTGTCTGGGGAGGGATACTAGCGGTTAGCGCCCTGCTGTTGGTTCTATGCATGTTAGGAGCAATCTAAAGTGCGTATAGACCAGATTTGGTTAAAAAGCGGTGAACTCAGACTCGCTGGCGAGGTTTACTTTCCACCGGGCAATGAAGTCTGCCCTGCCTTATGCATCTGCCATGGTATTCCCGACAGCGCTTATAATCCCGCCGATAGGGGCTACCCCATGTTGGCACAGAGGTTTTGCTCTGCTGGCTTCATTACCCTAATCTTTAACCTCCGGGGGACGGGAAGAAGCGAAGGGAATTTCGATTTGCTCGGCTGGAGTGAAGACTTAGCCGCTGCCCTCGATTTCCTTCATAGCCTCGAGCGGGTAGATAAAACACACCTTTGTCTTCTTGGCTTCAGTGGTGGAGCTGCCGTGTGTGTCTATGTTGCCGCTCATGATGCCAGAGTATCACTGCTAGCAACCTGTGCCTGTCCTGCTGATTTTAACTTCGTTGAAGACAGGACAAATGTTTCAGGTCATATCGAGCGCCTCCGTAAGATCGGAGCCATTAGAGATAAGGATTTTCCCCCTTCAATAGCAAAATGGCGACAAGGCTTCGAAACCATCTTACCAATTCACTGGATAGACAAAATTTCACCTCGCCCACTGCTGTTAGTTCACGGAGATGCCGATGAAACGGTTCCTGTGGAACAGGTGCGTAGCCTTTACAAGAAAGCGAAAGAGCCTAAAGACATAGCCATAATTCCTGGTGCTAAACATAAATTACGTCTTGAAGAAGCTGCCATAACCACTGTCCTAGATTGGCTCAAAGCTAAATGTTTGGAAAAGTAGCTTCCTTAATTCAGAACCAATCTGCTACAAGGAATACATAGTTGAGTAATTCCACTGAACTATATGAAGGCTTATGGGAAATAATAACCAAAGATTCTGTTTTCTTCATAGGGTGGTTTCGTGAAGCCCACAGCATCGCTTTCGCCAAAGAGGTAGCCTCACATAATATAGTCGCCAAAGGAGACAGGCTTGTTGATATCGCATGTGGCAACAGTATATATCCCCAGGCAGTTTCCAGAATTTGTAACACTACCTTCGTTGGCATCGACCTTTCTCGTACCGCACTCCACGAATCAAAGAGATTGCTTCGCGGAGCCTGTCCTGAGCATCTTGAGATTCTTCGCTGCGCTCAGAATGACAGGAGGCGAAGGGCTCGCAATGACAAAGAGGGAGAAAACCTTTGCTCAGGGTTGATTCAAGGCGAGGCATCACAGCTACCTTTGGCAGTATCAAAATTCGATATTGTTCTCTCTACTCACACACTGGAGCACCTGCCAAGAGATAAACAGACTCTTGAAGAGTTTGCCAGGATATTGAAAAAGGGTGGTTATCTTCGACTGGAAGTCCCCAACTCTACGAAACAGATGTCGCCCTTATTCAGACGTTTAGAGAGACGCTTGGACAAACTAGGACATCTGCGAGAATACCACCCCTCCGATTTAACGAAGCTATTGTCACAGTGTCACTTCAGCGTCCGCCAAATATATTACAGCGATTTCTTCCTTTTCTGGTTTTTGTCCTCCATAGAAGAATATCTACGACCAATCGTTAGACTATTCAAGCTCAACAAGGCGATACTTAAGCTGATGTCTGGAAACGGCAAATTTTCGCACGCCCTGGCATCTGCGTTAAGCCAGCTAATCCTGCTGGAAAACAACCTGCTGAGGAAAAATTCCCGAGGAATGAATATTTGTTGTATAGCACAACGCACTGATTAATTAATGAACGACTAAACTTATCAAACCCATATTATGCTTGCAACCAACTAACTAAAGACTCAAGATTTCAAGCGACAATCTTCAGTAACGAGGCAATAAGCCAGCCGAGGGCACCGCAGGCAGGGAAAGTCAAAATCCAGACCAGCACGATGTTTCTGGCTATGCCCCATCGCACTGCGGAAAGACGCCTTGTAGCGCCCACCCCCATAATCGCCGTGCTTACACAATGTGTCGTGCTTACTGGTATACCCAAGTGTGAGGCGATTTCAATAACGCTAGCTGCCGAGATATTGGCGGCGAATCCGTGAACAGGGCGCAAAGTAGTCACCTTCAATCCCAATGTCTCGATAACTCGGCTTCCGCCGATAAAGGTACCAAGGCTAATTGAAGCTGCGGAAACTACAACAACCCAGAAAGGAATATGGAACTCACCACTTCCATAATAGGTCATCAAAGCCATAGCAATTAGGGCAATAGGCATCTGCCCATCGTTCTTGCCATGACTATAAGCCAGAAAGGCTGCTGAAAGAATCTGCAAATTACTGAAGAGGCCTCGCATTTTTTCCGGCGCAGCTCTCCGGAAAAGCCACATTATGGCTACCATCACCAAGAAACCAGTGGCAAGACCCAGTAGAGGTGCAATAGCAACCGCAGAAATTACCCTGGCCAGCACTCCCCAAACGATAGCGCCGCTACCACAGGTGGCGATGCCAGCCCCCACTAACCCTGCCACCAACCCATGGGTCAAACTTATGGGCATACCAAAGTATGTTGCTCCCACAGCCCAGATAATAATTGCCCCGGTCCCGGCAAGCACGATGTTCATATTCAAGAATTCGGGGCTGACAATCCCTTTACCAATGGTCATAGCCACTGCAGTGCCCGTGGCTGCCCCGAGGAAATTAAAACAGGCTGCCATAATTATGGCAGCTCGAGGAGAAAGAGTCCGAGTACCAATTACAGTAGCAATAGCATTAGCGGCATCATTAAAACCATTGGCAATGCCAAAGCCAATGGCTACAGCAATTACGCCGACTAATAGGGCGAAGGGCTCAGGCATGCTTCAATACTATGCCCTCAAGAACATTAGCTACATCCTCTCCCCGGTCAGTGGCATCTTCCATATGTTGGTACAGTTCACGCCATTTAATTATCTCACAGGCATCCTTGCAACTCTCAAACAACTCGGCAAGGGCGGCATGATGCAAATCATCAGCCTCATTTTCCAGGCTGTTAATCTCCACACATTGCTCCAGAATCTGCTTGAACTGGTCACGGTGGCGTAAACGGGGCATTACCTCATTCAATTTATAGGTCATCTTCATCACAACTGCAGCTAGTTGTCGAGCTCTTTCGGTAGGTTGTGCGATGCGGTAAAGGGCGGCTGTTCTACCAGCCGCCTCGATGAAGTCCATTACACTATCCAGCGTATGGGCAAGAAGAGCGATATCCTCTCTATCTATGGGAGTGACAAAAGTGCGATTCACCCTCTGTATTATTTCATGAGTTATGGTGTCGCCCTGGTGCTCCAAATCCTTGAGTTGCTTCGCCTTCGCCTCAACATCCTTATAATTGTTAAACAGGTCAACCAGCTTTTCCGCAGCAGTGACTGAATTAGCAGTGCTTTGTTCAAAAAGGTCATAAAACTTGGTATCTCTGGGCGTTATTAGAAACTTAGCCAAAATGCACCTCCTGTCACAAAATTAAAAATCAACGGTCAAAACAACAATTATCAAAATGACGACTAAGAATGCAAAGCTTTCTAATCTTCACCCTGTGTTTTTGCAATTCTATTTTTGTTTTTTGCATCTTACCTGAATCTCCTCACCTCGAAGCGATAAAGATTAACTGGCTCATCATCCGATATCCCTGCTTTAAGACGGCAAATCCTGATTTGCTCTTCTACGCTATCTACCCCCTCTAAATCAGGCAATAAAAGCCCTCGCCTGAATCCGCTTTCTACAATAACCCCATATTTTTTGGCATCAAGCTGGCTTTTATCCTTAATGGGCTCAGGCTGGGTGAGGATATCAACATTATATTCTAAATCATCCAGCTCAGAAACTGAGATTGGCGGGAAACGAGGGTCCCTGGTAGCCGAGCTGATGGCGTTAGCTATGATTTCTTCAGCAACATTATTGCCAACAGGCTCAAAAGTGCCAATGCACCCTCTCAGTTCGCCATGCTCATGAATAGAAACAAAAACTCCTGTCCGCTCTTTCATTTCAGGGGTTAACACTTCAGGCAGGCTGGGCACTTCGCCTTCACGAACATAGCTCTCCACGGTATCCTTAGCCAGCTTTACTATAGGATGAAGCTCCTCTTCCATAAGACCTACCCTCCATCATTGTTTCATCTCTGTTCTGAAATTAAGCTCGGCGCCACAAAATTTGCATTTAGAGCCATCAAGCCCGACAACATCAGTGTCATAGCCAATCCGGCGAACATTCATCTTGCCACAGGAGTAGCACACAGTATTCTCATACTCGTGTCCGGCAACATTTCCAAGATAAACAAACTTTAACCCCACTTCCTTACCAATTTTATAAGCCTTTTCCAGAGTGGATACTGGGGTAGGTGACAGATAATTTAGTTTATACATAGGATAAAAGCGAGTTACATGCCATGGGGTGAGCTCCCCTAAATTATCCCGAATCCAGGTGGCGATGCCGTGAAGCTGCTCATCGTCATCGTTCATTGTAGGGACGATATTGGTTACCACCTCAACATGCATATCCCACTTCTCTTTGGCTCGTTTAGCAACATCGAGAATACCCTGCCAATTAGACACTCTAGCTAATTTGCGGTAAAAATCATCGGTAAACCCCTTAACATCAACCCTCCAGGCATCGAGGTAAGGTCCTATAGTATCCAGAGCCTCCGGGGTAAGATAACCATTGGTGACATAAACGGTATATAAACCATTTTGCTTGGCCAGCTTGGCAGAATCCAAAGTATATTCAAACCATACCGAGGGCTCATTGTAGGTCCAGGCAATCCCTTCACAGCCATACTCCCTGGCTAACTCTATTTCCCTCTCCGGAGATAGATAACGAGAGGTCTCTGGAATATCAACGCAGGCAATCTCCCAGTTCTGGCAATCCTGGCAATGAAAGTTACATCCCCAGGTGCCCAGAGAAAAGGCAAAACTACCGGGAAAGAAATGAAACAAAGGCTTCTTCTCAATGTGGTCGGAAGCTACTGAGGATGCTTCACCATAATTGAGAGTGTATAGGGTGCCATCTCGATTGAGCCGCATACGGCAAAGGCCCATCTTACCAGGGTTAATAATGCACCTCCACTGGCAAACATTGCACCTTACCCTACCATCAGGGAGCTTCTCATAAAGCATCGCCTCCTTTTCCATCACCAGCCTTGAATATTATATCATCGTAACCTAAATTAATATAAATTGGGGTATAATTCAGCAGAATGGTCGTTATTGGAGTAACAGGCAACATCGGCAGCGGCAAAAGCACAGTATGTCGCTTTCTGGCCGAGCTTGGCGCTGCAGTCATTGATGCCGATGAGGTGGCTCAGGAAACCTACAAACCGCATAGCCAGGCCTGGCAGGAGATAATCGACACTTTTGGCACGGAAATGCTGCAACCCAACGGGGAAATCAACCGTGTTAAATTGGCACAGTTGGTTTTCTCCAGCCCGGAAGCACTGGCACAATTAAACGAGATAGTGCACCCCAAGGCGTATCAACTGGTAAAGGAGAGGATCGAAAATTATCGCCGCCTGGGAACAAGAGTGGCAGCTTTAGAAGCCACCTTGCTGATCGAGGCTACCTGGACCACACTGGTAGACAAAGTATGGCTGGTAATAGTTTCACCGGACATAGCACTGCAAAGGCTTACCAGATACCCAGAAGCTGACAGGGACCAAATCTTAGCGCGGCTCAAATCGCAGACACCCGCCGAAGACAAAGCAAAACACGCTGATGAAATAATCCATAATGAAGGAGATTTCACCAAACTACGGGAAAAGATAACCGAGCTATGGAACAAGCTTGACTAGGGGGAACTTTGCCCGAATTACCCGAGGTAGAAACAATCAAAAACGAGCTTTCACCATGGGTGGTTGGGCAACACTTCGACCAGGTTAGCGTTCTTGACAGCCAATTAATGTACCAGCTGCCGGTGCCAGAATTTTGCCGCAGATTAACAGGACAAGCAGTGGAAACCATTAACCGCCGTGGGAAATATCTCATTTTTCAGCTATCAGGTGCCCAATACCTGGTTATGCATCTTAGAATGAGCGGAGCGTTATTATTAAACCCAGACAAGATTGACCGTTATGCCAGAGCGAGTTTCACCTTTTCCAATGGTACCCATCTTGTCCTCAATGACCAGAGACGACTGGGAATAGTGTGGCTAGCGGAAAATATTGAGCCCATCATTGGCAAGCTGGGACCTGAGCCTCTAGAGAACGATTTCACCGCTGATGTTTTGTCACAAACGTTAAGCAAACATCATATCCCTATCAAGGTGGCTCTCATCGACCAGAGTCTCATCGCTGGAATCGGCAATATGTATGCCGATGAAACCCTCTTTGCCGCTCGAATACACCCTCTGAGGACTACGGACAGCCTATCCACCGAGGAAATTCAACATATACATAATTCTATTCAGAGAATCCTCCGCTCGGCTATCTCTAAGAAAGGAGCCAGCACGGATACTTATATCCGCCCTGGCGGTCAGCTGGGCACAGCCCATTTTGATTTCAAGGTCGCTCACAGGAAAGGCATTCCCTGCCCTGTTTGCGGTGCTCCCGTTGAGCGCATTTCTCTGCGGAACCGCGGCACTTACTTCTGCCCTAACTGCCAGCCACCAGCCCATACTGTGCATGCTCCGCCCTAGCGTCATTGCCAGCCTTTTTTTACCTGTCATTGCGAGCCGAAGGCGTGGCAATCTGATGGGATTGCTTCGTCGTTACCACTCCTCGCAATGACAGAAGGGGTGTCATTGCGAGCCCTTCGCCTCCTGTCATTCTGAGCGTAGCGAAGAATCTCAAGATGCTCAGGACAGGCTCCGCGAAGCAATCTCAGGAAAAGCAAAACTCTAAATCCTAAATCCGAAATACTAAACAATATCAAATGACCAAAATCCCAAAATATGGCTAACTGCAAAGTTCTTTCATAATTCTCCCTCTCCTAACCTCTCCCTTCAAGGGCAAGGAATTTTGCAAGATAAAGGCTTTGAATTTAGATATTGGGATTTGTTTAGAATTTAGTGCTTAGTATTTCGGATTTCCCCGCATAGGGGACTGTGCCTCGCAATGCCAGGAGGAGCTCGCCTTTACACCACTAAGTATCCCTTGTTAGAATAGCATTCAAGAATCGCTCATAAAGAACCATAGTTCAAAGCGTGTCATCTGCTCTTTGCAGAATACAAATGGCAAAATTAGAACCTATATTACAGAAAGTATTAAAAAGGAAAGGAGAAAGAGATGGGAAGTAAGGGAAGAAAAAATGTGAAAAAAACCAAGAAGCCCAAGGAAAAGAAGAAATAGGGAAACTGAAAATAGCTAGCGTAATACCAACCGAACTGTGCCTCAAAATTCTGGGATATGTCCGACCTTAGCGCCGTTTCGCAGAAAGCAGTTAGAAAAGTAGTGTCTGCGCATATGTAGCCTGATTCCCGGCAAGCCAGGCTTTTTGGGCAGACGGCATTGCGCCTTAGATTAGATATTTAGTGCCAATATGGATATGTTCAGAGCTGCTGCAAAGGTCACCCAAAGGATATAGGGAATAAGAAGTCCTCCTGCTACAGTGGATATTTTGAAGAACCTCAGGATGGTGAATAATATTGCAATCCAGAGTAATACAATCACAACGGCGCCACCAACAGGTGATTTAGCTCCAAAAAAGATCGCCGACCACAAGACATTCAGAACAAGTTGAACCAGGAATGTGATTAGTGCAGCTTTCACATTTTCAATACCCAATCCTTTGCGCCAGACTAGAAAGACTGCAACTCCCATCAGGACATATAGGGTGACCCACGCTGGAGCAAATAACCAGTTTGGCGGAGTGAAGGATGGTTTTGCCAGGGTCTCGTACCATGTTGAAATAGCAGGCATAGTGAAAATAGAACCGATAAGACCGGCACACTGGCAGGCTACAATGCTTATTACTAATTTGAGAATATTCCTTGACCTTTCCCTGTCCATAACTCACCTCCTTAAAAGCTGCGCATAAAGGCTGCCCCAGGATGAGAAACTCGCCTGCTTATGGCGAGGTCTTCCCCGCTGCCTGCTCTAAAGTCTGTGCCAAAAACTTTTCCCTGCCAGGAAGTTCCCCGGGCTCTCAGTGCCAAAATACAAATAGCGAAACCCGGAATTACCAAAGCGGCTCCTGTAATCTCAGGGGGCATTGATTTTCTTATTCTTACGCAGGTTAAGAGTTATTACTCTCCCTTCAACCATTATAACACGAGACCTTCAAGTTCACCCTGGCAGCATTCCGTGTAGTCCGAGTGGCCGAATATTGCCGGGCATATCGGTTCAATCATTGATTTGTCAAAGCCCCCTTTTGCCAAAGCCTGTGATTTTTCACTATAATAGTCACACAAATGCTGCTAATAAAGGAAAACCTGCTATCCATCTATTAACGGACGAGAAATGAAAGTGGTAGCAATTGTTGGCATGGTAGGCGCGGGCAAATCAGAAGTAGCCAGAGTATTTGAGAAGAGCGGCTTTAACAAAGTAAGGTTTGGAGATATCACGGAAGAAGAAATCAAGAATAGAGGACTTGAACTGAACGAGGAAAACGAGCGCCACATCAGGGAGGAATTGAGAAAAGAACACGGGATGTCGGCATATGCCAAATTGAACCTGCCCAGGATTGACGCCTCGCTGAAATCGTCAAACGTCGTGGTGGACGGACTTTACTCGTGGGAAGAGTATACTTTATTGAAGGACCGCTATGGCGAAAGGCTCAGTACAGTTGCTGTCTGGTCGTCGCAGACTACCAGGCATGCGAGACTTAGAAACAGGGCAAAACGACCTTTGACAGTTGAGGAAGCAGCCAATCGAGATAAAGCAGAGATAGAGAATATCAACAAGGGTGGACCAATCGCCATGGCTGACTTTGCCATAGTAAACGAAGCTTCCTTGAAGGAGCTGGAAAGGGAGACGGAACGAGTTCTATCCGCTTTGAAATGAAAAAAGTAACCAGGCCGGACATCGATGAATATTTTCTCAAGATAGCTACTGTGGTAGCAGAACGGTCAACCTGTCGGCGACACCACGTCGGCGCCGTGGCAGTGAGGGACAAGCACATATTAGGCACAGGCTATAATGGTGCTCCCTCCGGGGTCAAAGATTGCCTTGAACTTGGTTGCCTCAGGGATGAGCTGAATATCGAATCCGGAACCAGGCAGGAAATATGCCGGGGAATTCACGCCGAACAAAATGTAATCATACAAGCAGCGCTCCATGGCGTTCACCTCGCTGGCGCCACAGTCTATGTTACGCACCCACCATGCATACTGTGCGCCAAGATGCTGGTGAATGCTAAAATAAAGCGCTTCGTAACCTTCGGCAGCTATGCTGATGACTCTTTCAAAGACTTATTCAAAGAAGCCGGGATAGAGTTTGAACTGCATGAAAAACCACCCTCCCGGATAACCTACCTGCCCTGAAATCAGGGGGCTTTTGCTTCTCAAGATTGAGGGATAATGGATGTTCCTTGAGATTTCAGCGTGGATGTGAAGAACGAAAATGGCAGCGGAGGGATCTGAACCCCCGACCAAAGGCTTAACAGTCCCTTGTGTTAAGCAACAATTGAGGAATAAAGCTTCAAGCTATCCTCAAACTTAGCAACCCCATTTTCGCATTGTGTATTTTCTGACGCCTTCCCTGGGTAATTAGGGGGTATGCCTTTGGGTTGGCCAAACCATCTCTAAGCCTGCAAAAACTAATGGGTCTGTTGACAGAGTACGAAGTAAGACATAATATACGCAAGGCAGACGCACACGAATAGCCAATACAAGATTGGTAGACACTTTCCCACAACTACATAAGCTTGGGAATTGGGGTATAACTGAAAGCAATGATGAGAAGGTTGGCTTTTTTAGTCGGACTAATAGCGATACTCGCAGGCTTAATCCTGGACGAGATGCATTCAAGATTCATCAGGTGTTTTGAATGCGGATATTTGTTACCTATCAGTTGCCAAATTTGTGGCTGTGGCAATATTGCTTTTGTTGAGGATTCAGAATGAAGAGTGAACAGAAATGGCGGATTCGGAGAAGCGCTTCCAAAGGCAATACAAATACTATGGAATCCTTGAGATAAGCAGGAATGCTACTCAAGAGGAGTTAAGAAAGGCATTTAGGCGTCTTGTCCGGAAGTATCATCCCGACCGCAACCTTGCTAGCCGGGAAGCAGAGACCAAATTCAAAAAGATAAAGGAGGTCAGATATGGGCTTGAAGGTGGAGAAGGCCAAGATAGAGGCTGTGCTCTACACGCAACAACATAAGATAGAAGGGGAGATTTATATCCTGGAAGGCGAAAGATTCACGGATTTTATGAACGCTGAGCCAAGGTTCCAGACAAGGCATGATTTTATACCTGTTACCAATAGCAAAGTCTACTCCCTGTCGGAAGATGAACTACTCTATGAGACCTCCTTCTTAAACGTAAATAAAGACTTCATAAGCATGGCCTATCCAAAGAACCCGGAAGACGTATGATACAGCCTGGAGGATAGCGGAGAGAGACTGGTAACCCTGCGAAGCTACCCAGGGGTATGATTGAAGGTGATGCTGAAGAGATTACTCGTTCTCTTAGCTCTAGTTGTTGTGGTAGTAGGTTTGCTCCTGCCGGGAGATAGCAAGGCATCAAATAATGAGATAGCTAGCAGTGTGAATCAAACCGATTCTGCTATAATTACGCCAACTACGCAAACTCCACCTTTGCCGAGCATAGGTAAAATGATGACGAGCAATAGGAAGTAAATAATGACTTATAAACAACCACAATGCCCACAATGCGGCAGTATGAATGTCTTATACACTGAGCCGGCTAGAGGGACTAAAGTAGGGATTAAATGCTGGTGGTGCAAGAAGTGCGGCTGCAAATTTAAAATAGAAACTGGCAAAACCAGAATAATCTAAAAAAGCAGTCAGCGGTCAGTAGTCAGTAGTCAGTAATCAGCGGGCAGCGACTAGCCAATGACTGAAGGCTACTAAATTGGAGATTGCTTCGTCGCTGCCGCTCCTCGCAATGACAGGAGGGGTTGTCATTGCGAGCGCAGCGTGGCAATCTCGTGAAAACAAAACTCTATCCGTCGGCTGACGGACTAAATCCGAAATACTAAACAATATCAAATGACCAAAATTCCAATGACCTAACTCCGGATTTTGTAGTTGCCTGATTCATCAGGCATAACTGCCCAATAAATTGGGCAACTACATTTTTAAACTACTCCTCGCAATGACACAACGAATTGCCAGAGCTTGCTCAAACTCAAGATGAGAGGTAACTCCCTACTTCGAAGTGTCCATCATCTATCTGAACTAGATCACTCCCCCACGTGGATTTGGAGAGGAT
>Ga0315547_1000030_pt1 | contig 183535 bp, 148 predicted proteins | sample SalMarSW160240MG_2_FD_202542 | JGI IMG/M metagenome (GOLD analysis project Ga0315547, IMG submission 202542) | Salt marsh sediment microbial communities from the Plum Island Ecosystem LTER, Massachusetts, United States - Salt Marsh Sediment SW1601-240 ... | reverse complement strand
TGGATAGCCGATTCAAAGCTAACGGTAGGTACCTCTGCCAGTCCCTCCGTCGAAACTTTAGTAATAGATCCACTAAGCTCTCGCTTAATGGCTGAACCATACCCGGTAACAACTATTTCATCAAGGCCAATATTGTCGATTTCCATAACAACATCATAAACATTGTCAGAACCAACCGTTACCTCCTGGGTCTTCATACCAACAAAACGGTAAACCAGAACATCGCCCTCGCTTACAGTAATTGAATATTTACCAGCGAGATCGGATGCCACACCCATTGTTGTCCCTTTGATATTCACCGTTGCACCTATAATGGTATTACCATCTTCAGCAGCAGTGATAGTTCCTGTTACAGTTTTCTGCTGGGCAAAAGCCATAAGACCCACACCACAGCAGAAAAATAGAAATAATACTAATTTTCTCATATTAGAATATTTAGTTTAGGTAAATAAATAATAGTTTTATAAAGACGCGCAAGATATTAAAAAATTGCATACCAATTATTCTTAAAAAAACTTATCAGCCGAAAAAACAAGAATTCCCAGTTATATCTTCAATATAAAATAACTTATTAGAATGACCGGTATCTACTGAAAAACCCTGTATAAAGAGTGTAAATATTAAAGGATTAACACCTTTCCCCTGGTGACAAAGCCATTAGCATACCTGATTTCCAAAATATATAATCCCTGTGTGAATTCATGTATATCAATCTTCATTTGCCCGGGTGGACTTTTGATTTCCCTGACCATTAAACCTGATTGTGAATAAATGCGCAGGCAATCGACTGGTAGTTCATTATCAATATTAATGTTAATTATTCCCGAGGCCGGATTCGGATATATGCTGAGTTCATCAATCCTGTTATCATATGAAGCTGTGACTGTAAAACCGGTAGTTTCAGTTACCGTTAAAACAACATCTGTCTCAATATAATTATCATATTTATCTGTTACATAGAATCTTATTGTATCTTCTCCGATATCATCCTCTGTGAAGATCCTGCCAGTCCTGAGACTGTCATTTTCAAGATAATAGTCACTGACCCATTCATTATTGATATATACAGAGTCGCTTACGAGTATTAATTCATACTCATTACCATAAGCTTCGTCAACCACTTCCGCTTTGGCAACTGCTGAACCAGGAGGTATCCCAATGGGAATTATTGTGTCATTAAGAATTACATCAGTCGGATAATAGTAAGGTTGAATCCCGAAAATAGCCGCCTGGTTCTTTGAAAAGTCATTACTACCTGGTTTAAGATTGTCAATCAGGTAATAGCCATTGTGACTTCCTCCCCATCCCCAGTTAAGATGAAAATACTTACTTTCCCGCACACCATCTATATTGAAGGCATGCCCTGATTCACCATCGTCAGCATTCCCGCTGTAAATAATCGGCCTCCCTTTTTGAAGATTGTCAATGATTATCTTTATCCACTGCTCTTCATCGCTTCCCCTCACAAAGTAGTCAATATTTCTGGACATTTTAAAATAGCTAATCATTGCGGCCCTTGAAGTAGAGGTGTATGCTGAAGAAGCATCGGGACCAAAATTCATATTGACGGCTACGGCACAATGGAAAAGAAGCAGTGCATTATAATCATCGGACGTATCCAGCGACATTGAATCCCATTTATAATTTGTTTCGTAAAACTTTACCTCAATTATACCATAATCCTCCCGGTAATATTTCTTAAACCCTGTTCCTGTATCCGGTACAGCGTAAACACTAAGAGCCTGTGCCAAAGCAACAGCCACACAGCCGACATAAGTATGTCCTCCCGGTCCAAGACTATCTTCAGGACAGAACCTGTTCCACCCCTCATTCTGGTGCCACTCTGTTTTAATCAACGGATTTATATCCACCGTCTCCCCTTCAATTCCTTTTCCTCCTGCTTGTTCTGTTTGCCATCCTTTATGAACAGGCATGCCCTTCTCATCTCGTATCTCTTTAATCTGTTCCGAATATGAAGATATCCATTCGTAGCAGGCAATGTTTCCACTTTTATCCGGTTTGGCAAAATGTCCCTTGTAATTGAAACCTAAAACAGGTATCACCCTTTTGTCTCCTGAAATAAGTATCCAGCCACCCTCTTTCAGATTTACAACAAAAATGTCAGGTTCATTATTATAAATCAGGGTATCTATACTAATTATTTCTCTTGAACCGCCAGGGAAATAATTCTCCATATGAACCTTAGCTACCCTGTAAACAATTTGTTCTTCGGGTGACTGTGCCATAGCTGTAATAAATGAGCACAGGCAAAATATCAGGAGTATAACCTTGACTTTCAACAGGGTACCGTGTAATTAATAAGTTATAGCTGAGGTGAAAAATATTTATACAAAACGACATTGCTAACATAATAATAATTTGTTAATTAATCATCACTGATAAGCGCTCCTGAAAAGAGATTTTTGGTTACTTTTGTAACTTCGATCCCATCCGGGTACTAATTTGAATAAAAATCGTAACTGCCTCATCATGAGCAATTTTGTGCATTTACATCTTCATACTCAATATTCAATACTTGATGGTGCATCAAAAATAAGTGAGCTCATTGAAATTGCCTCTGATCTGGATATGCCTGCAGTGGCAATCACTGATCATGGTAATATGTTCGGTGCAAAGGAGTTTCATAATGCAGCCAGGGCTAATGGGATAAAACCAATTATAGGTGTTGAGGCATATGTTGCGAGAAGGTCAATGGCTGAAAATACGAGTAAAGATGACCGTTCAGGTGATCACCTTATCCTGCTGGCCAGGAACTATACAGGATACAGGAACCTTGTAAAACTGGTATCACTGTCGTGGACCGAAGGCTTTTACTATAAACCAAGGATTGACAAAGACCTGCTTAAGGAATATAATGAAGGGCTCATTGCCACCTCAGCATGTATTGCCGGCGAGATACCATCAGCAATACTTAATAACGACATGGATACTGCCAAAGAGGTTATAGAGGAATACAGGGATATTTTTGGTAATGATTTTTACCTTGAGATACAGAGGCATAAAACAGGTGATCCGGTATATGACAATGATACCCTTGCAAAGCAGAACAGGGTTATTGAGGCCTATAAAGAATTATCAAAAAAGACAGGAATAAAAATAGTTGCCTCCAATGATGTCCATTTTTTAAAAGCAGATGATGCAGAGGCTCACGACCTTCTTATATGCCTTAATACAGGGAAAGAACTTGATGATCCTGACCGGTTAAGGTATACCAAACAGGAATATTTCAAAACCGGGGAAGAGATGAGAGAGCTCTTCCATGATTGTCCTGAAGCTGTGGATAATACCCTTGAGATAGCCAATAAAGTAGAAAATTATGAGCTCAACCATGAACCTATTATGCCTGAATTCCCCATCCCTGATGAATTTGAGAGCAAGGATGATTACCTCAGGCATCTCACTTACAAAGGAGCTAAGGAAAGGTGGGGGGAGCTGAACAGTGAACTAGAAGAAAGACTTGACTTTGAACTTGACACAATAAAAAAGATGGGATATCCGGGTTACTTTCTCATTGTCCAGGATTTCCTCAGGGCAGCAAGGGAAATGGGAGTTTCGGTGGGCCCGGGTAGGGGATCGGCAGCAGGCTCAGCAGTAGCTTATGCTCTGAGGATAACAGATATCGACCCTATAAAGTATAAACTACTGTTTGAACGTTTTCTTAATCCCGACCGTATATCAATGCCTGATATAGATATTGATTTTGACGAGGATGGAAGAGACCAGGTTCTTAAATATGTTGTAGATAAATACGGGCACGACAGGGTGGCCCATATTATTACTTTTGGCAGCATGGCAGCCAAAATGGCAATACGTGATGTTGCAAGGGTACAGAACCTGCAACTTTCAGATGCCGACAGGCTTGCCAGGCTCATTCCTGAAAGACCCGGTATTACTTTCCAGGCAGCCTATGAAGAAGTACCCGAACTGAAAAAAGAGAAAAATGCAGGTGATGAGCTTATTGCACGCACATTGCGATATGCTGAGGCACTGGAAGGATCGGTGCGGCAGACAGGTATCCATGCATGTGGAATAATAATCGGCCGTGATCCCCTGAATGAACATATACCTCTCAGTATTGCTAAAGATACCGACCTCTATGTCACCCAGTTTGACGGTAATCATGTTGAATCAGTGGGACTGCTGAAGATGGATTTCCTGGGACTTAAAACACTTTCAATAATCAGGGATGCCATTGATAATATCAAAGTATCAAAAGGAATAGACATTGATATTTCAAAGGTCCCGCTTGATGATGTCAAAACACTTGAATTGTATTCCAATGGTGAAACCACTGCATTATTCCAGTTTGAATCTGAAGGGATGAAAAAGCACCTCAGGGAGCTCAAACCAAACCGCTTTGAAGACCTAATAGCAATGAATGCCCTCTACCGCCCTGGCCCAATGGAATATATACCACAATTCATTAAACGAAAACATGGTCTCGAAAAGATAGACTACCCCCTGCCCGAGATGGAAAAACATCTTAAGGACACGTATGGAATTACAGTATACCAGGAACAGGTTATGCTGTTATCGCAGGAACTTGCAGGTTTCTCCAAGGGGCAGGCCGATTCTCTGCGAAAAGCCATGGGGAAAAAGAAGAAAGAACTGATGGACCCCCTGAAGGTTAAGTTCTTTGAAGGATGCAGGGCAAGGGGATATAAAGAAAAAATTATTGAGAGAATATGGACCGACTGGGAATCATTTGCACAATATGCATTTAATAAATCTCATTCAACCTGTTATGCATACGTATCTTACCAGACAGCATATCTCAAGGCTCATTACCCGGCCGAATTCATGGCTGCTGTGCTGAGTCGCAATATCAACGATATCAAAAAACTGACCATCTTCATGGACGAAGCCAGGAGGATGGGTATTGAAGTGCTGGGCCCGGATATAAACGAGAGTAATGTAAATTTCATGGTGAACAAGGAAGGAAATATCAGGTTCGGCCTTGGCGCTATTAAAGGTGTAGGCACAAGTGCAGTGATAGGTCTTATAGAGGAAAGAGAAAATAACGGCCTGTTCTCCTCAATATTTGATTTTATCGAAAGGATTAACCTGAATGGACTTAACAAGAAAAGCTTAGAAGCAATGGCACTGGCCGGTGCCTTTGATTGCTTTAAGGAACTTAACAGGGCTCAATATTTTGCAGAAGATAATAAAGGCCAGGTTTTTATAGAAAGCCTGGTCAGGTATGGCAATATGCTGAAAACAGAGGCAAGCACTGCACAGCAATCACTTTTTGATGATGCAGACGGTTTTGAGGTAGTTAAACCTGTTCCACCTGATACCCCTGAATGGCCTAAACTGGAAAAACTGAACAGGGAAAAGGAAGTAGTAGGAATCTTCCTGTCGGCTCATCCCCTGGATGATTATAAACTGGAAATGAAAACCTTCTGTAATATGAATATCAGCGACCTTTATAATATGAAGGATTTCCTCAATAAAGAGGTAGTAATTGCAGGCATGGTTACAGAAGCAAGAAGTGGCACCAGCAAAAACGGAAAACCCTTTGGCTCATTTACCCTGCAGGACTATACTGACTCTTACAGGTTCATGCTCTTTGATAAAGATTACGTCAATAACAGTAAATACTGCAATCCGGGTTACTTCCTCCTGGTAAAAGGAAAAGTCCGGAAAAGAATGTTCAGGGAAGATGAACTGGAAGTAAAAATACAGAATATACACCTGCTGACCAGTGTAAAAGATGAATTGATCAGATCACTTACTGTTATTATTCCCGTGGACAGACTGAATGACGACCTGGTAGATAAACTGAAGGAACTGGCTGTCAGAAATACGGGAAAGACTGAGCTTAAAATAGTGGTTGCAGACCCTGTTGAAAAGATAAGTATATCCTTATTCTCAAGATCATTAAAGGTGGAGCTCAACAATGATCTTATAAGTTTTATTGAATCTGTACCCGGTCTTGAATTTAAAGTAAATTAATTATATTTGCCTGCTCAAAAAATATTATTCTAAACATAAAATACCATGGCTTTACATGTAAATGATTCAAATTTTACGGAAGTAGTACTTCAGTCAGACAAACCTGTTGTTGTTGATTTCTGGGCAGAATGGTGCGGGCCTTGCAGGATGATTGCACCTTTTTTGGAAGAGATATCAAAAGAATATGAAGACAGGGCGCTTGTTGTTAAATGTGATGTAGATGACAGCCCCGGCGTGGCTGCAAAATTCGGAATACGTAATATACCCACAGTGATGTTCTTTAAAGACGGAGAAGTAGCAGATAAGCAGGTTGGTGCTGTTCCAAAAGCCAATTTTGTGACCAAGCTTGAAGCTATTTTGGGCTGAGAAAAATATTATATTATACAGGCCGTTCACTTAAGAACGGCTTTTTTATTGTCAGTATTATGAATATATGCGTTTTCGCTGCCTCCAGCAGTAAAATAGATAAGGTGTATCTGGATGACGCTTCCAGGCTGGGTGAACTTATAGCATCCCAGGGGCACAATATCATCTATGGCGGAGGAGGTATTGGATTAATGGGTGCCCTGGCTGATGCAGCTATGAAAAAGGGGGCAAAAATAACAGGTGTGATACCATCTTTCATGCGAGATAACGGATGGGGGCATGAAGATATTGATGAAATAATCATAACTGAAGACATGGGATCAAGAAAGAAAAAAATGTTCGAAATGTCTGATGCTGTAATTGCCCTTCCTGGTGGCATTGGTACCCTTGAAGAACTGGCCGAGGCGATCACCATGAAGCAACTGGGTCTTTTCAGGGGTGCACTGGTAATACTTAATACAGGATCATTTTACGACCACTTCATTACATTTCTTGAAAGTATTATCGGAAAAGGTTTTATGCGTAAAGTGCATAAACAAATATGGACAGTGGCAGAAACACCGGACGAAGCCATGGAAGCAATAAACAACTACAAAGACTGGTGTGATGATCCTGTAAGCATAGCATGAATATAGTGCTTACGGCACCATGGTACCTATAACAAGAATATCATCTATCTGGTTCATCCCTCCCATCCATTCATCAAGTGTTTTAAGTAATTGCTCCTTTTGCTCTTGCATAGGCAGTGAAGACACCTTTTCCAACTCGTTTTTCAGGTTCACCCCCTTGAATTTCTTACCTTCCGGTCCGCCAAACTGATCAGCATAACCATCCGAGAACATATACAGGATATCCCCTGACTTAATATCCACTGTGACATTGTTAAACTTCTTTTCACGGGTTGTAGCCATACCTATGGGAAACCTGTCAGGTTTTATGGTAATTGCCTTCCCATCCCTGACAATAACCAGTGGATTATAGGCACCGGCATATTCAAGCTTCCTGCCTCTCCTGTCATAGGCTATCAGTGCAAGGTCCATGCCATCATTTATTACTTCGTCACCTCTCTGAATTAATGATTTTGTCACTTCAACATTGAGCTGGTCCAGTATAGCACCAGGTCTTGTCAATCCATATTCCCTTACTATCTTGGTCAATGAATTGTATCCTATTATCGACATGAAAGCTCCCGGAACACCATGGCCAGTGCAATCTACCGCAGCTATGAATTGTATGTCGCCGTTATCATGCATCCAGTAAAAATCACCACTGACGATATCTTTTGGCAGAAAGAGCACAAAGGTGTCATCAAAGCTGTCTTCCGGGGGCAGCATAGCCATCTGTATCCTCTCAGCATACCTTATGCTTGCAGTAATATCCCTGTTCTTCTCTTCAATGACCATACTCTTCTGAACAACCTCGTCAGTACGCTCAGCCACCTTCTCCTCAAGTACCCTTTTTTCACGAATAAGGTTGCTTTCCCGTATTTTGATGTATACCATAACGGCTACTGCCAGTAACAGGATTACGAAAATTATGAAATACGGATTTGCATAGAAAGGGGGCCTGATAACAAAGTCATATGTGACAGGTTCCATGTTCCACACACCGTCACTGTTCTGAGCCTTAACCTTGAAGGTATATTTGCCCGGGGATAATGCCGAGTATATTGCCGTTGTCTGTTCTGTTTCAGGTCTCCATCCGGGGTCAGCACCTTCAAGCATTACCTGGTACCTTACAGCTTCAGGATTTGTCAGGCATACACTATAATAATCAAAGGCAATATTTTTTTCTATATATCTTAAACGTTGGCTGTGGAACATTTCTCTCTCCTCGAAATTAACCGTCATCCCTTTTATATGGGTTAAAGGATTTAGATCAGGAGGAGGTATTTTCTCAGGATCGAGCCTCGTGGCACCATTAGCGGTACCAAACCACAAATGTCCTTTACTGTCAAGAAATGAGGCATTTTGTTTTGTTTCAATACCCACAAATCCATTTTCCCTGGTATATGTATTAATGGTGTTTGTTTCAATATTTAAGCTGTTTAAACCATTATTGGTCCCGATATATAATACCCCCCTATTATCAGGCTGCAACAGGTTGATATTGTTTGAAAGTAACCCATCCTTTTCAGTGAGGTGAATTCCAATAGTATCATCCTTTAAACCTAAAACTCCAAATCTTGTCCCCAGCCATAATATTCCATCTGATGTTTCGCTGATGCATGTTGGGTAAAGGTCATTCTCTAATTCAATAATTTCAAATTCTTCCTTTTCCGGGTTATACCGGGCAAGTCCATTAGTACTTTCTGATGCTATCCATATGCTCCCTCTTTGGTCAACATAAAGCGCTGTTATAAAATTACCCGCCAGACCGTCAATCTGGGTATATCTTCTTCCCTCATTCCCCTGTATATCCCAGAAAGCAACGCCTTCATTTGTACCTATCCAGAGATTATTATCATTGTCAACAACAAGACCTGTAACAGTAAGGTCCCACCTGGGGAGAACATCATTAAGCTTAGGGTTATAAACAAAATCATTTTTGTTAAAATCGTACCTGTAGACGCCTCTATAATTGGTACCTATCCATAAATTCCTGTCTTTGTCATTAATTATATATCTAACCTGTTTGGCTATATTGTGTGTTCCCTGATAAAAAAACCAGGGCGTACCAAGTTCAGGGTCATATAATGTTATACCATCATCTGTTCCGAACCAGTACCTGTTGTATTTATCCTCGGTAATGGCCCACACTGTTTTATCCCTGAACATATCGTCAGAATTATAATTTATGAAATGATCCCCTTTATAAATATGTATGCCGTTATTCTGACTGGTAATAATCATGTTACCTTCACGGTCTTCCAGTATACTTTGGATTTCTCCTGCCTGCAATCCATTACTATTATTGAAGGTTTGCATTTCGCCATTATCAAAAACTGTGATACCTCCTCCCCATGTTCCTACCCATATCTGCCCCTTTGAATCTTCTGTAATGCAGCTGATCCAGTTATTTGCCAGCCCGTCCCTTGCATCATATACTACCAGCTCTTCACCACCCGGAGGGAAATAATAAAGTCCCCCGTTATGTGTTCCGAACCACCTCCCTCCCCTGCTGTCTTCCAGCATTGCTATGATATTGAAATAAGTGGTAAGTCCTTCCGGCCTGTATGATTCAAATTTATCCTCCTCTGCATTATACTTTTTTATTCCAATGTCGGCTATGCAGTATAGCATACTATCCCTGTTAATATAAATACGTGTTACCCGGTCGCTTAATCCCTGTCCTCCCCTGTATTGTTTAACGGTCAGTAACTCTGCTCCGGGTTCCGGAAAATCTGTTGAAAGGGCTCCGTTAAGGGATGTAGTTATCCAAAATTCATTATTATACTCAGTTATTCCGGTTATGTCTCCACTAATTTCAATCGTATCAATAAGTACGTTCCTGAAAACACTATTTTCATAATAAGTTAGCCCCCCGTTAAGATGACCCATCCATATTCTTCCTGTATGGTCTTCAAATATTGATTTTACTCCTCCTGTAGCAAGGCCATCGTCACTTGAGAAATTTTCAAATTCAGATCCGTTCCACCTGGTAACACCGCTCTCAGTTCCCAGCCACAGATAATCATTTTTATCCTGTATTATGGTATATACTTTTGACGAGCTCAGTCCTTCGGAAACACCATAATTGTCAAAATAATATTCCTGTGATGATGAAGGCAGGATATTTACCGATAAAACAATGATCATCAGGCTAAAAGACCTGATGATCATTTTAAGCAAATAAGAGTTTTTCTTATTCATAAAGAGTTATTTTGCTATAAAAAAGAAGGTTCCGTTTTCATCCTGCAATCCTGTAATCTTACCGAATTTAGGTGTTTGTCTGTCTTCATTTTTCACTGCTACTGATACACTGGTTACTATCTCTTCAATAGAGATGCAGGCATTCGGATTACTCTCCAGTGTATTTGCGAAAGTTCTTGTAAACTGGGAATCGTCGGATGCCAGCTCACGGTCTGCGGACGAAAACACCTGTGATGATTTTAGTTGTGTTGCCTGCCAGTCGTTGCAGCTTCTTATAGGGCCTATGGCTCTCATTGCTGTATAAAAACTGGGCCCTGACTCACATGCATCGGTTACCACCAGGGTATGTGTCAGTATATTGGTGATAGGTTCCATCGCCGCCCTCAGGGCATTGATATTAAAGTATGTAAACTCATCATCCCTCCGGGCATCCACCGGAATCCAGTATCCAACATCATTTACAAACTTTCCGTGACCTGCATACCAGACAAGCAGGGATTTAACCTGGTTGGCCTTCACCAAATCCCTGAGTTCAATCGAGAAGAACTTCTCCATTTCTTCTTTTGTCAGGTCTTTCTTATGTATAATATAATGAACCTGGTAATTGGTAAGGGCACTTTTCATCAGGTTAATATCCTTAACCGGTCCGTCAAGGCTTGCGAAAGACCTGTAGTTTGAATTTTCAATAAAAACCACCCATGTTTTACCCATTGGATTTTCAGCAGAGATACCGGCTCCTTCCCTGTTAAGCATGAAAGTGGCTTCCTGCCTGTTGCCAAATACATCCTCTGCTGTAACTGTTATCTTATCTTTATTTAATATATCTAATGTGGCTGTAAATGTCGGATTCTCCTGTTCGACCGGATAGCTGGCAGTCACTCCTTCAATAAAAATTGATTTAATAAGGCTGTTATCAGTTATTTTACCCTGTATAAACAGATTCCTGTTATTATTATCAAGAAATATCTGATTGTCATCCCCGGCATAGGGTGCCAGAATGGATATTTCAGGTGGGGTAATTTCGGTCCTGACAATATTGTATTCTAATTCTGTCTTGTTATCATAATCATCCGTTGCCACCAGTTTAATTGTTTCTGCATCTTCAATATCAAGGTTTGCCAGGAATTCATATTTACCGTCAGAACCTTTTTCGAACAATGATTCATGACCATTGATGACAAGTGATTTCAGGGGACTTTTTTCGGTGATACTTCCGGAGACAATAAGTTTCTCGGCATCTCCTTTTATTTCAATGGTTGTACCCTTCACTTCAGGACTGACTATCTGTACTCCCGGAGGTTCAGCTTCCCGGTTTATTTCATAAAGCCTTTCTCCAGCTTCACTCAGCAATTTGCGTGCCCTCATATCAAACTCAGACAGTTCAGTGATGGTAGAATAGTCTTTGGTTGCCATCTCATAATTCACAATTTCTTCATATGAACGGGCCCGCAGGAAATAAAATTCGGGATCTGAGGAATTCAGTGATATAGCTTTTGTAAAATCATTTATGGCATTGGGGTGCTGGTTAAATTCCTGGTAATATATTCCCCTGTTCATATAGTGCCGTGGATTCTCAGGTTCAATAAGGATATTTCTTGAAACATCGTTTATGGCCGATGGATAATCAAGCTTTGCAATGCTTATTCTGCTTCTTGTAAGATATGCTTCGGTGTTTCTGTCATCATTCTTAATAACCTCGGAGCAATGCTCCATTGCTTTATCCAGTTCACCTGCCCTGATAAGAAGGTTTGCAAGTGCCAGCCTTGCATCTGCAAAGCTTCTGTTTTTACTTACGGCTTTCTCAAAATCCTTTCTGGCAAGAACATCATTATTGAGTTTCTCATATACAAGCCCACGCTGATAATAATTTATATCATCCTCCCTGAACAGCATAGCTGTATCAGATACTTTCAGGGCCTGTTCATACATCCCCAGTGCCAGCAATGTTTTCACCTTCTCCGGGTAGATCTTAGCCTCCCTTTTTGCTATCTTGCTGGCATTGTTAAGATGTGCCAGCGCCTGTTCGTATTTCCCCATTTTATTACTTATCCTGCCCAAGAGGTAAAGAACATCTTCTTCTTTCGGGTCAAATACTTTTGCCTTTTCATAATCAGCATAAGCTTCCTCATATCGATCAATTGCTTCAAGTGCCTTACCGCGTTCAATATAAAGGTTAACATCTGTTGGTTTCAGTTCTATGGCGTGAGTATATTGCTCTATGGCGTCCTGGTATTTACCATTCTCGACAAAAGCTTCAGCTGCTTTTTTAAGTTTCCTGAAGCTTTGCCCGTTGAGTGCAGTAGCAAAGATTATCAATAACAGAAGTGTAGCTAATTTTCTCATGACAGTTATATTTTTTATATTTTATACGCAACAATTTACTAAAAGATACGTCTTAAAATAACCCATAATACTTTACAGCATAAGGTTTTCAGTCATTCTATCATTCCCAAAGTTAATATTTTTTTAATATCTCTTTCTCATTCAGCTAATCCCGTGGTCTCGAGTACTCAAGTATGCTTCCTTGAAAAATATGCTTGCTAATTACTTCACCCTCTATTACCGGGGCTTTCAGACCGTCATGGAAAATAATTTCTCCTGTAAAGATCCTGGCTTCATCCCATAATCCGGCCTTTATAAACTGTGAAAGCACTTCATATCCTCCTTCAATAATTACAGATTGTATTTCTTCCTTATGCATAAATGACATAACTTCTCCAAGTGCTTTCTCCCTGCTTGTCAGAGATATATATTCTGCTTCTCTTCTGCTTCTGTGCGTGCGCGAGCTGAAAATTACTGTCGGCGGCTCTCCTCTGAATATTTTCAGTCCGGGTGACAGAATTGAGGATTCACTTAACACAAACCTGCGGGGATTTGTTCCTCCCCATAATCTCGCATCCAGGGCCGGGTCATCATTGCAGGCTGTCTTATCTCCGATAAGTATTGCATCTTCTTCCGATCGCCATTTATGTACCAGTATTCTTTCTTCCGTTCCTGTGATCCAGTTTGGGCCTTTTTCATTATTTAACCTTAGTCTGTCAATATAACCATCAGAACTCTGTGCCCATTTTAGTATGATATAAGGACGCCCCTTTTCATGATAGGTAAAGAATCTTTTATTCAGCTCACGGCTTTCAGCTTCAAGTATACCTGTCTTTACTTCCACCCCTGCATCCATGAGCATACTGATCCCTCTACCGCTGACCTTTGTACTGGGATCGATCGACCCTATCACAACCCTTAGAATCTCTTCTTCTATTATCCTTTTTGCACAGGGAGGAGTACGTCCGTGATGGGAACAGGGCTCGAGGTTGACATATATGGTTGCCTTTTTTAAAAGATTTTTATCCTTAACTGAACCGATAGCAATAACCTCGGCATGTGCTTCCCCGGCTCTGGTATGATAACCTTCGCCAATTATCTTATTTTCATGAACAATTACAGCTCCTACAAGAGGATTCGGACTGGTATTGCCAGTCGCCAGTGATGCCAGCTCAATGGCTCTCTCCATGTATTTTCTGTCATTTACGGCATCCATGAAAACAATATATGCTAATTTTGAAACTATGAACCAGGAAAAACCAACAATTAGTTCGGTCCGCCAGTATCTCCGGAAAAACTTATCTGCATATTATCCGGGGAGAGAACTGGACGCTATAATAACAATCATCCTGGGATTTATCAGCGGTAAAGACCGCAGCTTCATCCTGGCTCATCCCAATCATGAAATATCTTCATTTAACTGGTTTAAAGTTAATAAAATATATGCTGATCTTAAAAATATGGTCCCTGTTCAATATATAACGGGAGAAAGTGAATTCTACGGTATAAGGATAGAAGTCACAGGAGACACAATGATACCAAGGCAGGAAACTGAAGAACTGGTTGACCTTGTAATAAAAGAAAACAGGAAACCCCACCTGAAGATACTCGATATTGGTACCGGAACAGGCTGTATAGCTATAAGCCTGGTTCTTAAAATTCAGGGAACACATGTTACTGCTACCGATAACTCGTCTGCAGCACTTATTGTAGCAACCCGGAATGCAAAAAAACATTCTGCAGATATAAGCTTCATTAACGATGATATATTAAATCCCGATATCCGAAAATATGGAAAATATGATCTCGTGGTTTGTAATCCCCCCTATATCACTGAATCAGAAAAAGTCAGTATGGGCACAAACGTCCTGGACTATGAACCCCATGATGCTCTATTTGTCCCTGACAATAACGCACTTATTTATTACAGGGCTACAGTGGATCTTTGCAGAAAAGTATTAAATACAGGTGGACATTTATATTTTGAAATTAATGAGAATAAAGCAGAGGAGATGAAAGATCTTTTAGTAAATTATGGATATCGTGACACAGAAGTTATCAACGACATTAATGGTAAGGCACGAATAACTAAAAGTATTAAGCAATGAATGGTGATAATTACAACAAAGCTCTTGAAAGGGCTATGGCTCTTTGCAGCAGAAGTGAGCATTGTATAAAAGACATACGGGATAAGCTTAATAGTTGGAAATTAAATTCTGAGGGAGAAAATGAGGCTATTATACAGGAACTGGCAGACAACAAATTTATAGATGAGAAAAGATATGCAAGATCATATACGCAGGATAAGTACCGATTTAACAAATGGGGTAAAATAAAGATAAAGGCTATGCTTAAAAGCCGGGGCATCAATGAAAAGGACATAGAATATGGCCTTGAGATGATAGATCATGATTCATATTTAAAGATGATTGAAGAAGAGCTGAATAATAAAAAAAGATCAATAAAGGCAAAGAATCTCTTTGACCTGATGGGAAAACTGTACCGGTTCGCGGAATCCAGGGGCTATGAAAAGCAGTATGTTTATGATTTCATTAATAAGCTCGATTCTTAGAAGAGCAATTGCAGGTAATAGACAAAGAACTGCCTGAAAGCAAGTATAAAAGTTATGATTGCTATGGAAGAGTCTATTATAGTTAATTCTTTCAGGTGAACTGGTTTACGTAATATATACACAATATTTGACAGGCGCATTACCAGATGGAACAGGAAGAACAGGAATACTCTCAGTCCGTACTCATTATAACTGGCAGCTGTGCTGATATCTCCGCGCATGATAAATGAGAAGCTTCTTGACAAACCACATGAAGGGCAGGGCTGCCCTGTAATCTTCTCATGAATACATTCCAGCGGGTAATTATTCTTCTCCGGGGAAAAAAAGCCTGAATAAATAAAAACAAGGATTATTATTCCGGCAAAGATTGCATTTATAGCCAGATAGGTATTTTTCTCGTTTGAGGGCCCGGGTGTATTGTTATTTTTGCCCTGTAGTATCTCCTTTTGCTGTTGTGTCCTGCTCCAGTTCAACTCCTTCAAGTTTCTCTAATTTATCACGAAGGTCTTTCCTCTTTGCCGAACCCTCTATTTCTATCTTTTCCTCACCGTCTTGAATTGTGATCTTAAAATCGCCAGTTTCAAAATCTTCCCTGATATCTTTTTCGACATCTTCGAAAACCTCTTCCAGCCTGTCTCCTATTACATCGAAGTTTTTTGAGAATCCTGCGAAAAATACTATCTGGGCAATTGATATGAGCAGTGCCAGGGCACCGGTAACCAGCCCCCCTATTGCCAGTCCTGTGGGAGCCTTAGCTCGCGAAGCCTGTGATATCCCTATTGCTCCAAGTACTATTGCCACAATGCCAGTAAAAAATGCCAGCAGACCAAGACAGGGAATAAACGCAACTACAATACTGATAATTCCCATTATCAGAGCAGCAACGCCCATACCATGACCTGTGTTTGTTTTGTTCTCTTCCATGATTATTTGGTGTTTCTATTTGTATTCTTTCTCTCTCTTACTCAATATACCTAACATATCTCTTTCTAAAGACGATTCAGGATATTCAATGATGCGTCCCAGTTCAATTTTGTTATTATAAAAGATAAAAGTAGGTACCCTCTCAATATTTAAGGAGTCAAAATTGTGTACGGGTGCTTCCTTATACGAATTAACCCCGATAAACCTTATCCTGTTTATTCTGTAATCCAGTGATTCAATGATCTTCATAAACCGAGGTATTTCACGCCTGCTGTCGGAGCACCATGTACCGAGAACCACTATGATATCAATACTGTCAAGACCAATCTTCCCCAGCTCAATAAATGCCTCATCATCAATTATGTAATTGTCAAACTCAATGTTGAACCAGGTATCATGTGGTTCATTCAATAGGGAATTATAAGTGAAATCACCAAGCAACCATGTCTGAGGATCAAAATAATTAAATTTATCCCTCTCCTGTGCATGTAACGAAGAGACAGCCAATGCTATTAAAAAGCATACTATTAGCACAGCTTTGGATTGATACAAAGTCATTAGTTTATTATTGTAATCCATGGTCCCAATTTATTATAAATCTGTTAAACAGCCTATTTTATTTACTTTTTAAAGTACTTATCCGTCTATTGTCTGCAGTAGTATCTCGAGTATTTTTTTTGCTGCTGTTGATACCGATGTGCCAGGCCCGAAGATGGCTGCCACTCCTGCATCATAGAGAAATTTATAATCCTGTGCCGGTATTACCCCTCCTGCTATCACCAATATATCATCCCTTCCTAGGTCCTTTAGTTCCTTTATTACCTGCGGAATAAGTGTTTTATGCCCTGCGGCCAGACTGGATACACCTAGCACATGCACATCATTCTCAACAGCCTGTCTTGCTGCCTCTGCCGGAGTCTGGAACAAGGGACCGATATCCACGTCAAAGCCAATATCAGCATAGCCGGTAGAAACTACCTTTGCTCCCCGGTCATGGCCATCCTGTCCCATTTTAGCAACCATTATCCTTGGCTGACGGCCTTCTATTTCGGCAAATTTTTTTGTCATTTGGCGTGCCTCCTCAAAATCACTGTCATTCTTGTATTCTGAGGAATAAACACCTGATATTGATCGCGTCACTGCTTTATACCTCCCTACTATTTTTTCGCATGCATAAGATATTTCACCAAGGGTTGCCCTTTTACCGGCAGCATCAATAGCCAGCTCAAACAGGTTGCCCCGGCCACTCTCAGCAGCTTCAGTTAATTTATTTAATGCCTCTGTGCATTCATCTTCATTCCTTTCGGATTTCAATTTAGCAATTCTTTTTAATTGTGCTTCACGAACAGATGTATTATCTACTTCCAGTATTTCCAGCGGGTCTTCCTTATCAAGCCTGTACTTATTTGTTCCCACTATAGTCTGGATCCTGGAATCAATCCTTGCCTGGGTTCGTGCCGAAGCTTCTTCTATTCTCATTTTGGGCACACCTGATTCAATTGCTTTTGCCATTCCCCCGAGTTCTTCTATCTCCATGATAAGATCCCATGCACGGTGAGCAATCTCATGGGTAAGGCTCTCCACATAATATGAACCTGCCCAGGGATCCACTGCACGGCATATCTCAGTCTCTTCCTGCAGGTATATCTGGGTATTCCTTGCTATCCTGGCCGAAAAATCCGTTGGGAGGGCAATAGCTTCATCCAGTGCATTGGTGTGAAGGCTCTGTGTATGACCAAGAGCAGCAGCCATTGCTTCTATACAGGTCCTTCCCACATTATTGTAAGGATCCTGCTCGGTAAGGCTCCATCCCGATGTCTGTGAATGAGTCCTGAGAGCCAGTGATTTTGGATTTTTTGGATTGAACCGGCTGGTAATTCTTGCCCACAATAACCTGGCTGCTCTCATCTTGGCTATCTCCATAAAATGATTCATCCCTATAGCCCAGAAGAATGATATGCGAGGTGCAAATGTATCAATGTCGAGACCCGCATTGAGTCCGGTCCTTAAATATTCCAGCCCATCAGCAAGGGTATATGCCAGCTCAATATCGCAGGTAGCTCCTGCTTCCTGCATATGATAACCAGATATGCTTATTGAATTGAACCGGGGCATATTCTCAGAGGTATATTTGAAAATATCGGCAATAATCCTCATTGAAAAGTCAGGCGGATATATATAGGTATTTCTCACCATGAACTCTTTCAGAATATCATTCTGAATGGTCCCCGATAACTCTTCCAGTTTTGCTCCCTGCTCTAATGCGGCAACAATATAGAAAGCCATTACTGGAAGAACAGCCCCGTTCATAGTCATCGACACCGACATCTTACTGAGAGGTATCTGATCAAACAATATTTTCATATCCAGGATAGAGTCCACTGCCACACCAGCCTTACCCACATCGCCAACCACTCTTTCATGGTCCGAATCATAACCCCTGTGCGTGGCGAGGTCAAAAGCTACTGACAGTCCTTTCTGTCCCGCCGCCAGGTTCCTCCTGTAAAAAGCATTTGATTCTTCAGCAGTGGAGAATCCAGCATACTGCCTGATGGTCCATGGCCGCATAGTGTACATTGCCGAATATGGTCCCCTCAGAAACGGAGGCAGACCGGCTGCATACCCAAGATGCTCCATATTTTCAAGATCCTTACTGGAATAAGTACTCTTTACAGGAATTTTTTCAGGAGTAAGCCAGTCCTTTTCTATGCCCATTCTTTTCTCCCACTCCCTGAAATCAATATCTGCTGATATATCCTTATTGATATCTGTCCTGTTGAATGATGGTCTCATGGCAAGTCTTAAAGTGATTAATTAATACCCAGTTCCCTGTTATAATCAGAAAGTGTTTCCAGTAAGTTGGATCGTATACTGATGAAATGATCAATACCTTCTTCACGCAGATCATCCATACATTCAGGCTCGCCGGCCACAACAAGTATTGATTTGCCTTTAAGCAGTTTGTTTATCCGGGGCACATAAGCGGCATATTCCTCATCAGAGCTGCATGCGACAACAATATCGGCCTTAGCCTCTCTGGCAGCCCTGACGCCTTCATCAGGATCACTGAATCCAATATTGTCTATCACCTTGTACCCTGCACAGCCAAAGAAGCCATTTGAGAATTGAGCCCTGGCTTGTCTCATTACAGGATCCCCGATAGTAAGCAAAAACACCACGGGAGTTTTTCCCATACGGTCAACAGATATACGCAGACTTTCGAACTCTTCGGCAGCCCTGAAGGCCGGAAGTGGTTCTACTTCATGATTGTCTTCCTTATTTCCGGGTTTTTTGATAAATGATGCGCTTATCCTTTCTTCATGGTCGGGAAATATATTCGTACCAAGAAGTTTTTCCTTCCTGCGCCCGATATTTACTTTTCTCTTTTCAGCTGTTTCCCTCACCCTGGCCTGTATTGAGCCTTTCTGCAGACTGACCAGGAATCCTCCCTCGTTTTCGGTCTCAACAAACAGGTTCCATGCATGTTCAGCAATGGAGGCAGTAAGCTTTTCGATATAATATGAGCCTCCAGAAGGATCGTTTACCTTGTCAAAATGTGATTCTTCCATCAGCAGTATCTGCTGGTTTCTTGCTATCCTTTCAGAAAATTCCGAAGGTTCCCTGAAAATACTGTCAAACGGCTTTACTGTTAGCGAATTAGTACCGCCCAGGGTAGCCGACATTGCTTCAGTCTGGGTCCTCAGCATATTGACATAAGGATCATATATCGTCTTATTCCACTCGCTGGTAACTGAATGAATATATATCTTACAGTCCTTTTTTGAGGCTGGTGAATAAGCGTCAACAATCTTTGCCCATAAGATCCTGGCAGCCCTCATTCTGGCTATTTCCATGAAGTAGTTAGATCCTATACCGAAGGTAAAACCCATTGATTTTGCTGCAGTATCTGTACTGATGCCACGATCTGTCAGCTGCGAAAGGTATTCACTGCCCATGGCCATTGAAAAAGCAAGTTCCTGAACCAAACCTGCTCCGGCATTACCGAAGGCAGCACCATTAATGCTCAGGACCCTGTAATTTTCAAGGTATTTGGCACTTTTTACCAGCTCCGCGAGGTAGTCCATGCCATCGCTTACAGGAATACATAAATTACCGTTTACCATTAATCTCCCCAGAGGATCGGTTTCAAGAGCACCTTTTATGCTACCTGGCTTTAAGCTTTTTTTACGCAGGTAATCAGCAAATACACTGAAAAGCTCTTTTGCATTTCCCTGCGGTGAGAAATTAATTTCAATGTTTTCGCAGTATATCCCTTCTAGAAGAGATTCAACCAGGGCAGGAGTATACTCTACCTCCTCCCCGAATACAAAGCCCAGTGAAGTAATTCCCCTGTTGAGTATATACAGGGCTTTCCTGTTTGCATCAACCGGATCTTCAACATTGATGTCCTGCCTTATATACCATCTATTCCTTCCAGGATATATACCCCTGAGGAAAGGAAATTCCCCGGGAGGATTATTTATATACGGCAGGTCAACTATATCTTCCTCGCGGTAAAAAGGATTTACACTGAAACCCTCTATTGTTTTCCATACAAGCTTACGTTCAAAATCCTGTCCCTTAAGGTCAGCCTTAACCCTGTTCATCCATTCCTCTGTACTGACAGGGGGAAACTGGTCAAAAAGTTTTTCTTTTACCGGCATTTTCCATTTAATGATGTTTACCAGGCAAAGTTAAAAGAAATAAGTATGAATTAATCCATGCTTTTTGTCATTCCTTGCCGAATCCATAAGCCCCACTTCACGCAATTCATTCCTTTCCGAATTCCATCAGGTATGACTTTATAAAGGAATTGAGGTCTCCATCCAGTACTGCCTGCACATTACCTGTCTCATAATTTGTTCTCAGGTCCTTAACCATCTTATATGGGTGGAGAACATAGGATCTTATCTGTGAGCCCCATTCTATTTTTTTCTTCTGGCCTTCTATCTTATCTTTCTCTTCCATTTGTTTCCTGAGTTCAAGCTCATAAAGATGCGACTTAAGTATGCGCATTGCATTTTCCTTGTTTTTGACCTGGGAACGTGTTTCCTGGTTTTCGATAACCAGTCCGGTAGGATGATGCCGTAAACGCACTGCCGTTTCCACTTTGTTTACATTCTGTCCTCCGGCACCACTTGATCTGAATGTTTCCCATGTAATATCTGCCGGGTTTACCTCTATATCGATTTTTTCATCAATAACAGGGGAGATAAACACAGACGCAAAAGTTGTCTGTCTTTTGCCCTGTGCATTGAAAGGAGATATTCTCACCAGCCTGTGCACACCGTTCTCGCTTTTAAGGTATCCGTATGCCTTTTCACCGATGAATTCCAGTGTAACTGATTTTACACCTACCTCCTCACCCGGGAAGAAATCAAGTTCTTTGACCTTATAATCATTCCGTTCGCCCCATCTGATATACATTCTCATCAGCATGTCAGCCCAGTCGTTACTCTCTGTTCCTCCTGCTCCCGCATTTATCTTAAGATATGCTCCCAGCTGGTCTTCCTCGTTGCGTAACATATTCTTCAGTTCCAGACCCTCAACTAATTTCAATGTAGTATTATACTGGTTATCAAGGTCTTCTTCACCGGCTTCTCCTTCCCTGCAGAAATCATGTATTACCTGCAGGTCGTCGACTGCAGTACTCATTTCATCATATGATTTGACCCAGGCTTTAAGTCCGGAAATTTTTTTCATCTGTTCCTCTGCTGCGCCGGGGTCATTCCAGAAACCAGGATCCCTGGTTATTTTTTCCTGTTCCTCAACTTCCATTTTCTTGTTGTCGATGTCAAAGATACCTCCTTAACGCATCCCGGCGTTCTATAATCTCTCTTATCTGTTCTGTATTAACCATGCTCCTCAATTTATTGCAAAAGTAGCTTTTTGGTATGGTACTAACAAGAATTTAATACTTTTGCAAATCAAACTGACAGGAGATGGGAAAACTAATAAACAAATTCAGACCTTATGCAAGGATCCTCCTTGCAATCTGGGTTATCCTGATTATTACCCTTGCCGTTATGCCTGATCTGCCTGTTCCCATGATAGGGGGGAAACCGATACCGATACGCCTTGACTATCCGGTTCACTTCCTTGAACACATGTTACTGGCATTCCTGGCAATTATCTCCTTTTTGACTTTTAAATCCGAAAAACGGATTTTTATAATTACCTTTTTGTCTCTTACTCTTTTTGCCGTTTTTGATGAAATGCTACATATTTTAATTCCGTTTCGCTCATTTGAACTGCAGGATATGGCACTTAATATAGCAGGTATTATAATCGGCACACTACTAGCCCTTGCCGCTATCAGAGAAAAGAAGCGGTTAAACTCCTTGTAATAATCAATTATTCCATTTCAGGTATTATATGTTGAAAAACCATATTCATCTTATGTTATTATCAAATCCTTAATTTATCTTTGGTATAATAATTAATATTCAAGTAACCATGAAATCTTTCAGGCTGATTATCCCGTTTATGCTCACATTGTTTGTATTATCTTTCTCTGCCGGGGCACAGGAGAATATTATTGAAATACCGAAGGCCAGGCTCTATAAGGAGAAGAAAACAGCTCTCAGTTATCTTGAGGATGAAAGCACTGTTACCAGGTTTGGTAAGATCTCGAATAAGATATGGGGATATGCTGAACTGGGTTTGCAGGAATTCAAATCTTCAGCATTACTGATCGAAACGCTCGAAGAAGAAGGGTTTAAAGTTGAGCGTAACGTGGCAGGTATGCCCACCTGCTTTATTGCCACATGGGGTGAAGGCAAGCCTGTAATAGGAGTCCTTGGCGAATTTGATGCTCTGCCAATGCTTTCACAGAAAGGCAGGGTACCCCGCCAGGATCCGATAGTTAAAGGAGCTCCCGGGCATGGCTGTGGACATAATATGATGGGAACAGCGGGAGTTGCAACAGTTATAGCTGTCAAGAAAAGCATGGAAGAGCATAATATTAAAGGAACCATTAAATTCTTTGGATCTCCTGCTGAAGAGACTGTTATCAGCCGGCCTTATATGGTAAGGGCAGGTGTTTTTGATGGTGTTGATGCCGTTATAGATAATCACTCTTCGAGCGGTATGTCAACAGGCTTCGGGGTAAACGGCAATGCACTTATCTCCGTTATTTTCACCTTCAGTGGCAAAACTGCTCATTCGGCAGGTGCCCCCTGGGCAGGAAGAAGTGCCCTTGATGCAGTTGAAATTATGAACATATCGACCAATTACCTCAGGGAACACCTGCACTATACACACAGGCTGCATTACGTAATCACAGAAGGTGGAGAAGCTCCCAATGTTGTGCCTGATAGAGCTTCTGTATGGTATTATGTAAGGAATACTGATGATCGTATTCAGGAAATGTATGACAGGGTCGTTAACTGTGCAAAAGGAGCAGCACTGGCTACAGGTACTGACCTGGAAGAGATAAGGGTTCTAACAGGTATTCACCAGAGGCATTCAAACCGTGGAATGGCTGAACTGCTACAATCAAATATGGAACTTGTGGGAATGCCTGAATGGACAGAAGAGGAAAATGAATTTGCCAGGGCACTGCAGAAAGAACTGGGTGTTGAAGAGGAAGGCTACCTTGAAGAGGTGTCAGAGCTTAAAGAGCCTTCAGGAATACAGGTAGGTGGCGGCTCATCTGACGTAGGGGAAGTAACACTTATTGCTCCTACTGCCACCCTGCGGTTCCCCGGTGGTGTACCCGGCATGATCAGCCATCACTGGTCATCAGTGTCTGCCTACTATGGATCTGCAGCATGGAAGGGGCTTAACACAGGGGCCAGGGTAATGGCAGCAACAGCAATTGACCTGCTGACAAAACCGGAAATACTTGAGGCTATACAAAGAGAGTTCACTGATTATTCCAGTGAGCATCCCTATGAATCACTGCTGCCCGAGGGTGCGGAGCCACCTCTTGACCTGAATAAGGAATTGATGGATAAATACAGGGCCCTGATGGAAGCGGAGATGATGGAATACCAGTAAAACATATATCTAACTGCTCCAGATAATTCCACTTTAAGGACATCAGGCACAGGATAAAATAGAAAAAAGTTCAGTAACCAGTAATTAACAATATTATTTAAAATTTTTATAAAAAAAGAGGCAATTCCACGGGCTCTTAACAACAAGATTCAAAAAGACCTGTTTTTTATTCTTTATTTGAGTATACAATTCATAAATTTAATTCCTGGTTCTTTTAAACCCTTATTGAATTAAACCTTTAAAATATGCTCAGGTCATTTTTCAGCAGAAAATTTACAGAAGCCGGATGCGACGAAGCAGGCAGGGGGGCACTTGCCGGTCCGGTAGTCGCTGCAGCTGTCATCCTTCCCAAACGATACAGGAATGAAATACTTAACGACTCAAAGCAATTGTCGGCCCTGACGCGTGAAACACTAAGAAAAGAGATTTGTGAAAAGGCTGTCTCATGGAATGTAGCAATGGTGGATAATAATGAAATAGATCAAATAAATATCCTGAGGGCAACATATAAAGCCATGCACCTGGCAATTGAAGGATTAAGCAGGAAGCCTGAATTCCTGCTTGTTGATGGAAATTACTTCATTCCTTTTAAAGATATACCTTTTAAAACCATTATTGAAGGCGACAGCAAGTTCATGTCAATAGCAGCAGCGTCGGTCCTGGCAAAAACTTACCGTGACGAGTACATGATTAAACTGCATGACGAGTATCCTCAGTATGGATGGAAGACCAATAAGGGATATCCCACCCCCGAACATAAAGAAGCTATTGAGAAATATGGAGTTACACCCTATCACAGGAAGACATTCCACCTGGGAGATTCACAGATGGACCTCTTTCAGGAAAAAAGCCTTGATGAATAAGGTTTTAAAATAGTATATTTGAAATCTCAAAATAATTAACTCACTAAATAAATTTAAACTACATGAAAAGATTAGTATCAATATTTATTGCCCTGGTAATCAGCTTTAATATGAGCCTCAGGGCTGACGAAGGGATGTGGCTTCTGCCTCTCCTTGAACAGCTGAATATGGGCAAAATGACCGAGCTTGGACTGGAGCTGAGCGCAGAGGAGATATACAGTCTTAACCAGCCTTCTATAAAAGACGCTTTAGTTATTTTCGGTGGCGGCTGCACCGCTGAGATTGTATCTTCCCAGGGGCTGCTGCTTACAAATCACCATTGCGGGTACGGCACAATCCAATCGCACAGCACTGTTGAACATGATTACCTGAAAGACGGATTCTGGGCGATGTCAAAGGATGAAGAACTGGCCAATCCAGGTCTTAGCGTAACTTTCCTTGTAAGAATTGAGGATGTTACCGACCGCGTACTAAAAGATGTAACCAATGATATGACCGAAAGGGAAAGAGCCGATACTATTAATAGCGTAAGAGAAGAAATCATAAACGAAGCTACGGAAGGAACACATTACCGTGCAAATGTGAATTCGTTCTTCGGAGGCAACAACTACTATCTTCTCGTTTATGAAATATACAATGATGTAAGACTGGTGGGCGCTCCACCTTCATCAATAGGTAAATTCGGGCACGATACTGATAACTGGGAATGGCCACGCCATACAGGCGACTTCAGCGTATTCCGCGTTTATATGGGCCCCGATGGTAAACCTGCCGAGTATTCTGAAGATAATGTGCCACTGAAACCAAGGTATTACCTGCCGGTATCAGCAAAAGGTATTGATGAAAATGACTTTGCAATGATCCTTGGCTACCCGGGAGGAACACAAAGATATATGACCTCATATGGAGTTGACGAAGTATTAACCATTACTCATCCAAACAGGATTAAGATACGTGGTATCAGGCAGGAAATATTGATGGCTGATATGATGGCCGACCCGAAAGTTAATATCCAGTATGCATCAAAATATTCAGGATCATCCAATTACTGGAAATTCTCCATCGGTCAGAAGCAGGGACTTGAACGACTCAATGTGAAAGGGAAGAAAGAAACAATTGAGAAAAGATTCACTGAATGGGTCAATAAAAACATGGAGAGAAAGGAATTATACGGAGACGCCCTCGAATTAATTAAAACATCAATCGAAGGAAGGGCAGAATACAATAATGCGCAACAGTATTTAAGTGAATGCCTGTTGCGGGGTACTGAACTGCCCTCTATGGCCCGTAATGCACAGGGCTTATTATCTGCCCTTGCCGGCGATGATGAGCAGGAGATAGATGAAGCAGTAAGAAGGCTGAAGCAAAGAGCTGAAGGATTTTATAAAGATTATAACCCTCCAACCGACAGGAAAGCAACAAAAGCCATGATAAAAGTCTTCAAGGAGGATATTGATCCGGTATACTGGCCCGATTTCGTGGTGCAAATAGATGAAGAATTCGGTGGCGACGTGGACAAGTATGTCGATTATATGTTCGATAATTCAATATTTACAACCGAAGATAAGTTGATGAATTTCCTAGCCGATCTCGATGCCGAAAAGCTTGAGAACGACCCGGCTCTGAAAAACGGTATGGATATAATGATGGTTTACAGGGATCTTATGCAAAAGTCAGGTGAGTTCAATATTAACCTGGAAAAAGGAAGACGTCTGTATATTGCAGGCCTGAGGGATATGGACCCCGAACTGGTAAGCTACCCTGATGCCAACTTTACCATGCGCCTTACATATGGTTCTGTGCTGCCATACCAGCCTAAAGATGCAGTTATATACAAGCACTATACCACCATGGAAGGAGTAATGGAAAAATATGTTCCCGGCGATTATGAATTTGACCTTCCTGACCGCCTAATTGAACTTTACGAACAGAAAAAATTTGGAAAATATGCTGATCCGGCCGGGCATATGCCGATATGCTTCCTTACAAATAATGATATCACAGGTGGCAATTCAGGCAGCCCCGTAATAAACGGTAAAGGTGAATTGATAGGACTTGCTTTTGACGGCAACTGGGAAGCTATGAGCGGCGATGTTGCCTTCGAACCCGATCTCCAGAGATGTATCAACGTTGACATACGCTACGTGCTCTGGATCATGGATATCTATGCCGGTGCAGGACACCTGGTGGAAGAAATGGATATTCGCGAATAATCGCGACAAAAGACCAACGACTAACGACTAACGAAGAACGGTTTGTTCAAAGACAAAAGATAATAGTAAAAAGACAAAAGTAGGGGCGTTGTTAAACAGCGTCTCTATGTCTTTTTAAGTTAAAGTTTATCTCTTTCCCTTAGCCTTAGCCTCAGTCCCGAAATTCTTTCGCCAGAATGGCGAATTAGAATTTCGAGGACCCTCGAATCGAAGATTCGGGGCCTTAGCCTAATTTTATTTTATCTTTGCACCAAAATCACAAAACTGCCATGGAATTCCTGCAGAGTATCAGCCTTAAAGAATCAGTGGCCGCCTTCATGGTGCTTTTTGCCATTATAGATATTTTTGGATCGGTACCAATAATCCTGGATATTAAGGCAAAGACCGGTGAAGTTGGGGCAGCTAAAGCATCCCTGATAGCATTTATTATTTTCCTGATATTCTTTTTTGCTGGTGAACCCTTACTGGGGCTTTTCGGGGTGGATATATCATCCTTTGCAATAGCAGGCTCAATAGTAATACTTCTCCTGGGACTGGAAATGGTGCTGGGTATTGAGCTTTTCAAGCTTGACTCACAAGGAGGTGGAACAATTGTGCCAATAGCTTTTCCCCTTATTGCAGGAGCCGGTTCTATAACCACACTCTTATCGCTCAAGGCTGAATATGCCCCCGTAAATATCCTTATTGCACTTATTGTGAATATGATATTAGTATTTATAGTGCTGAAAATGACATCGTTGGTAGAACGAATACTAGGACCTGCAGGAGTGCATATACTGAGAAAAATATTTGGTATTATATTACTGGCAATAGCAGTTAAGCTCTTTATAACAAACACCGGTATCATACTGCCGGCCTCAAAATGATAATGAAAAAACGCATCATTATTTTTACCGATGGCGCTGCAAAAGGAAATCCCGGTCCGGGAGGGTACGGGGTAGTACTCCAGACCGATAAGCATAAGAAAGAACTGTCGGCGGGTTACAAACTAACAACCAATAACCGGATGGAACTGCTGGCAGTGATAAAAGGACTGGAAGAACTGAAATACAAAAGTTCTGATGTTGTTGTATATACTGATTCCAAATATGTTGCAGACGCTGTTAATAAAGGCTGGGTGTTTGAATGGGAGAGAAAAGCATTCAGGAAAAAAAAGAATTCTGATCTCTGGAAACGCTTCCTCAAGGTATACCGTTTACATAATGTGACATTCAGGTGGGTAGAAGGCCACAGCGGAATACAGGGCAACGAACGCTGCGATCAGCTTGCAGTGGAAGCTTCTGAAAGAAATGATCTGCTTGAAGATAAAGGATATCTTGAAGAAAATGAAGGTGGGAAACTTTTCTGGGATGAATAATTGTCTTATTTGTGAGGAAATTGCATATTTGCATAAACAGAATTGAAAAAGTGGAAAAACTTTACATGGCACCATCAGAATCTATGCCTGAAGTAACTTTATCGCACGAGGATAATGTTTTCAGGATCTCAGGAATCAGCCGACCTGAAAACATAAGGAAAATATATGAACCTATAGTGCAATGGTTAACTGACTATAAGAACATACTTATCAATGACGACTCAATATACAGTGAAGATAATCCTTTTATCCTTCAACTGGACCTTGTATATTTCAATTCATCTACGGCTAAATTCCTGTATGATATAGTAATGATACTGAAATCAATAAAAGAAGAGGGAATACCAACAACAATTAACTGGTTCTATGACCCTGAAGATCCCGATTGCCGGGAAGCAGGTGAAGATCTTGCGATTCTTGCTGAAATAGATTTTGTGTATATAGAAAGACATGAATAAAATAATGAGAGGACAAAAAGAACTCTATACAGTCCTTGACAAACTGGATATACCTTTTCACTACCGCGAACATCCCCCGGTAAATACAATTGAAGAAGCAACCAGGTACTGGAAAAATTACGATTCAGGCAGGTGTAAGAATATATTTCTCCGCAACCATAAAGGCAATAAACACTATCTGGTAATTCTGGAGCACCTGAGAAAGCTTAATATGAAAGACCTGGAATCAAGGCTGAAACTGGGTAAGCTTACCTTCGCCTCCGAGAAAAGACTGAAGAAATACCTTGGATTGAATCCGGGATCAGTATCCCCATTCGGACTGATAAACGATAATGATAAACATGTACATATTTTTATCGATAAAAAGCTTCTTGATTTTGATAATCTCTCCTTCCATCCCAATGTTAACACTGCTTCCCTGATTATCTCAAAAAATGACTTTATACGCTTCCTTAAGCACCAGGGAAATTCATTCGAGTTCCTGCAATTATATGACGATTAATCCTGTCATCCTGAGTAAGCTGTCGGGTGAAAATTAAAGTTTGAACGTTTGACAGCCTGCCGAACCGTGAGGCACTCAGACTCTCAGACTATTTTTCTTGTTTAGCATACTGTTTCTAAGGGACTTGGAATTGGATAATATTTATATCCGGAAAGTGCTTGCAACATCCATGTGACTTCTTCGTCTTTAATATAATATAAATAGAGATTAAATAACCAATGATGAAGAACCTGACTTTGGTCCTGGTGGTATTTGCAGGGCTTTATTTTTCTGCCTACAGCCAGGATACACCAAAAGAAAAAAAGTATTATAAGGCCGTACACATTGAGAACGCTCCGTCTATTGACGGAAATCTCGATGACGAAGCATGGCTGCATAATAACTGGGAAGGTGGGCTTATTCAGCATCAGCCGTATGAGAACCGCCCTCCCTCACAACCAACCGAATTCAAGATATGTTATGATGATATTAACCTGTATATCGCCATAAAAGCTTTCGATTCATCCCCGGATAGTATTACAAACAGGATGAGCCGCAGGGATAATGGTGAGGGAGATATGATCTTTATACTTTTTGACAGTTACCATGACCTGCGTACCGGATTTGTATTTGGCGTAAGTTCAGCCGGTGTCAGGTTTGATATGATAATGTCAAACGACGGGCAGAATGAGGATCCTTCCTGGGATCCCATCTGGCAGTCGAAAGCCAGAGTTCATGACTGGGGCTGGGCTGCTGAAATGAAAATCCCTTTTACCCAGCTGAGGTTTCAGAAAAACTCGGACGAGGTCTGGGGTCTGATAGTGGCCCGGCAGATCTTCAGGCATGAAGAAATGAGCTTCTGGCCAGCTATACCGCGTGATGCACCTGGGATTATACACCTTGCCGGTGAACTGGGTGGCCTCGAAGAAGTGGAGCCAAGGAAACAATTTGATATCATGCCTTACGGGGTGGCCGCTTATAATACTTATGAACCGGAAGAGGGCAATCCGTTCATGACAGGCAGTGATCCTCAATTCAAAGCAGGGCTGGATGCTAAAATAGGGGTAACCAATAACCTTACCCTCGACCTTACATTGTTCCCGGACTTCGGACAGGTTGAAGCCGACCCTTCCCAGGTGAACCTTACTGCTTTCGAAACATTCTTTGAGGAAAAAAGACCTTTCTTTATCGAGGGCAGCAACATAACAAGCTTCAATGTGGGACTTGGCGACGGTGATGTCGGGAATGACAACCTTTTTTATTCAAGGCGTATTGGAAGAAGACCTCATGGTTATCCCTCACTGGAAGAAAATGAATATGCCGATATACCTACATTTACAAATATACTGGGGGCAGCCAAACTTACAGGAAAAACAAAAAACGGTGTTTCGGTCGGTTTCATTGAAAGCGTTACAGCAGAAGTGAAAGCTAAGATCGACAGTGCAGGACAGAGATCAACTGAGGTTATCGAACCACTTACCAACTACTCCCTGGCAAGGGTACAGAAAGATTTCAATAAAGGAAATACCATAATAGGGGGCGCAGTAACAAATACTATACGCCGGCTGGATAACACAGGAATGGATTATCTGCACAAAAATGCCACCACAGCGGGTATTGATTTTGAACAGTACTTTAAGGAAAAGAACTATATGATTAGCGCAAGCATGTATATGAGCCATGTGGAAGGATCAAAGGAGGCAATAACTAATACCCAGATGTCGTCGGCAAGGTACTTCCAGCGCCCCGATGCCGACTATGTGGAGCTGGATGAAGACAGGACAAGCCTTACCGGCCTTGGAGGGAAATTGCAGGCTGGAAAGATAGGAGGTAAATGGAACTTCCTCCTGCTGTCTAACCTGAAAAGCCCGGGCCTGGAGATTAATGATATGGGTTACCAGAGAGAAGCAGATCAAATGCTCAACGTACTATGGACAGGATACAACTTCACCGAGCCTTTCAGTATCTTCAGGAGCCTTAACCTGAATAATGATGTATATATTGCAAATGATTTCGGTGGTAATATGCAGGGGTTAGGATATGAATGGAATGTGAATGCCAACCTGAAAAACTTCTGGTATTATGGCATCGGGGGAGGCTTCGGATTGTATAACACCTCGAACAGTATGTTGAGGGGCGGCCCGTCAATGTACGTACCAAATTCCTGGAGGCTCTGGTCCTCTGTTTCAACAGACGACAGAAAAAAGGTGTCAGCATCATTATATGGCAATGTAAATGGCCAAGCTGAAGATGTTTCACTGTCTTATTCTTATGGAGTAAGTCTTACCATCAGGCCTCTCAATACTTTGAGTATATCACTGAGCCCGGGCTATTCTGTACGATCAGATGAATTCCAGTATATAACAAGGCGAAGCATGAATGATGACGACAGGTACATATTCGGGAAAATTGATCAGAAAGTTCTGAGTATGTCTCTCAGGATAAACTATAATATTACGCCTGACCTTACCATTCAATACTGGGGCCAGCCATTTATTGCCACCGGTGAGTATAGCAGCTTCAAAATGATCACTGATCCAAAGGCTGATGAATTATCTGACCGATATCATGAATATACTTCTGCTCAGATAAGCCCGGATGATGATTATTATAATATTGATGAAGATACTGATTTAACTACTGACTATGGTTTTGGTAATCCTGACTTCAATGTAGATGAATGGCTATCGAACCTTGTTGTAAGATGGGAATTCCTCCCTGGCTCAACTGCATACCTGGTATGGTCGCAGTCGAGGGACTTTTACTCTGCAGCAGGTGATTTTGAGGTCTGGAATAACATGCATGACCTGTTTACGGATAAAAAGGCAAATAATATATTCCTGGTTAAACTGTCATACCGCTTCGGCCTGAGATAAAGAGCACGGGGCAGGGTGCAGGGTGCAGGGAGCACAGCAACCAAAGGATCGCTTTGATTTAAGATCTGAGATTTAAGAAGTCTATCCAATTCTGAAATCTGAAATCGTTAACCGAGAGTCGCGAGTTTGCCGCAGGCAAGCGAGTGATTCAAACTCTCCGTAAGGCTATCTTAAATTTTATATCTTCCCGGCTTCGGATCTGTGAATCCTTAGCGAAAATATGAGTTTGAATGTTAAAATTATGCAGTTCCTTACATATTTCCCCAGTATTCCAGTATTCCATCGTTCCATTATTCCATAGGATTTACATCCTCCTAACCCCCTTCAAAGGGGGAACCTATTATTCCAACAATTCTTTACCTTTACACTAAACCTATTCGGAACATCATGCACAGCCACGGAGGAATAGTATTTTACCAGACAACAAATCTTAAAAGACTGCATAAATTCTATACAGAAAAGGTAGGGGCTGTCCTCTGGCTCGACCAGGGAGGCTGCCGAATATACCGCTTCGGCAATATGCTTTTCGGCTTCTGCCAGCGAGATAAGAATGAAACAGGTGCACTCCTTACATTCTTCTACCCCACCAGGGAAATGGTGGATGAGATTTACAGGCGACTGGAAGATGTTGCTGACTCAGCACCCAGGGATAATGCAAATTACAGGATATACCATTTCTATGCTAAAGACCCTGATGACCGGTCCATTGAATTTCAGTATTTCTGGGACGAAATTGAAGAGGTTAAATAATCCCCGTATAAGAATAAATTGAATGCTTACTCTCTCCTTATTGCATATGCCGGGTTTATAACCGCTGCCCTGTATGACTGGAAGCTTACGGTGAGCAGGGAGATAGCAAGTGCTGCAAACCCTACAATAACAAATACCCCTGCTCCAATATCAATCCTGTAGGGGAAATCTTTTAACCAGTTGTTAAGATAAAGATATGACAGTGGAAAGCCTATTACAGTTGCTATAAGCACAAGGTAAAGAACCTCGGTAGACAGTAGCATTACTACCCTGGATACAGTTGAGCCCATAATTTTCCTTATACCTATTTCCCTTGTTCTCCTTTCAGCAATAAACGATGATAATCCATAAAGACCCATTGCTGCAATTATAGTTGCGAGTATGGTGAAATACTTAAACAGCTGGCTCATCCTGAGTTCACCCCCATACATTTCATTTAATACCTCATCCGCATATTCAAATGTAAGAGGATAATCAGGTATCGATTTGGACCAGATATCCCTGATAGCTTCAATTGCACCTGAAGGATTTGCAGAAGATAATCTTATGAATATATAGTTGAATCTCTCAGGTTGTCCGAGGAATATTGCTATTGGTTCAATCTTATCCCTGGCCGACTTGAAATGGAAGTCCTTTAATACGCCCACAATTTCACCCCTCACTCCCATAAACCTGAACCATCTTCCTACCGGGTCATCAACGTTCATTATCCTTACCAGCTCCTCATTTACCAGGAAATTACCTACAGTATCAACAGCCATATCGCCGGGATAATCCCTTGAAAATGGCCTTCCCTCCGCTATTTCATAACCCATTGTTTCTAGCAGGTCGTAATCCACAGCATTGAAGGTAAATAGAACGTCAAGGTCAGGATCTTTTCCTTCCCATTCAACACCTGATGAATTGCTTCCTATATATACCGGGTTAAGCCATGAAGCGGATACCTTTTCAATCAGGGGATTCCTTTTGAGTTCATCTTTCACTGCATTATACTTTGACTCAAAGTCCTCTGTTACAGGTATATATATAAGATTGTCCTTGTTATACCCCAGGTCAAGATTTCGCATATGCTGCATCTGGGAATAAATAATTATACCGCTTACAGCCAGGAATATGGAAAGAACAAACTGTATTATTACCAGAACCCTTCTCAAACCACCACTCTTTTTCCCTTTTGTAAACTCACCTTTGAGTATGTTTACTGCTTTGAATGAAGAAAGGAAAAAAGCTGGGTAGATACCAGCTATAAAACCTGCCGTAACTGCCACAATCAGGTATCCGGCAATGAACCTAAGACTAAACAAATCGGCAAGGTCAAAATCCTTACCCGAGATTGTATTGAAAACCTGCAATAACAGTCCTATTATAATAAGGGCAAAGAACAGGGCAATAAAAACCTGGAAGATTGATTCAAGTACAAATTGAACAATCATATTTCCTTTTAGTGCACCTACAACTTTCTTAACCCCTATTTCTTTACCTCTGAGTGATGATCTGGCTGTAGTAAGGTTTATGAAATTTATACATGCAATTACCAGTACAAATAGTCCTATAACACCAAAAATGTATATATAAACAATTGCCCCGGGTGATCTTTCGTATCCAAAATATCCATGAAGATGTATTCTGATCAGGTCAGCAACCATGAAATATGTCAGGGATTCAGGCACATATTCCCTCTGTATATTTGTCATCTTTTCTCCAAGAGCTTCCCGGTCAAACTCCGGAACACATTTCACGTACGTTACTATACTGTTACTGCCCCACTCTTCATTGGTTAGACCGATTTCATCCAGAAATCGGAAAGGGATTACTGCATCAAAATCTATAATGGTATTATCAGGCATTGTTTCGAGAACCCCTGTAACCATGAATTCAAACCTTTTCTCTATAGTTATTGATTTCCCTAATGGATCCTCATCCCCGAAATATTTCTCTGCAAGTTCTTCGGATAAGACTATTGTATGAGGCTCCGCAAGTGCAGTATACGGATTACCAGATTTGAAACTGAATGAAAACATCCTGAAAAAGGTTGAATCAACTCCCCTCAGGTTATCCTCAAACATTTGCATATCATCTTTCTCAAACAGTACCCTGGGAAGGTAACTGAATCTTGTGTATTCAATAATTTCAGGTATTCTCCTTTTCCATTCAGCTCCACTGGGGTATGGTGTTACATTTACATGATATATATCCCCGCTGTAATGCTGGTCTTCCTCAACCCTGTATATCTGGTCAGCATCATCAAAGAACTTATCATAGCTTACCTCATGCTGTATCCATAAAAGTATCATTAATGATGCTGCCAGTCCGATTGAGAGTCCGAAAATATTAAGAAAGGATACCCCTTTATTTCTGATTAAATTACGGAATGCCACTTTGAAGAAATTTCTTATCATTGTTGTTGGGTTTTTGGATCAATAATATGACGAATAATTATACCCAGCGTTGCACGAATTAAGACTTTTTTTAAGCATCATTAAATGATGAACCACGTCTTTACATATTAGAAACCTAATTATTCACCAATCAATGATAATACCATGACTATGAGACTACAACCAGTAACCACAATTTTATTGATATTTCTGGCTACGCAGCTTATCATTGCCCAGGATGTACCTGTGCAACTTGAGTTTAAGAAAGCAATTGAGAATAAAACCAGGACAATGGATGGCAAGCCGGGTTCTGAGTATTGGATTAATCATTCCGATTATAAGCTGGATGCAGAGGTGATATTTGAAAATGATACCGTATGGATAAGCGGGAAAGTAAATATTACTTATTACAATGAGAGCCCTGATGAACTTAATATGATAGTCTTACGCAGCTATCCCGATATGATGGCCGATGCTGCAATACGTAATTACTATATCTTTCCTTTTAACGAAACAAGGCAGGTAAGTTACGGTGATCTTCTGATTGATGATGATACAATACCATCAGCTATGCTGATGCGTAGCCGGACATCAACCAACCTTCTGGTACGGCTTGATGAATCTTTAAAATCCGGAAACACCATTAACATGCAATTGAGCTGGAAATACTATATGCATCCCAATATAAACATAAGGCAGGGTGTATTTGAGGATGACGCAATCTTTATTGCATACTGGTATCCCCAGGTTGCAGTATATGATGATATCTACGGCTGGGATATGACCGATTACGCAGGCATAGTTGAGTTCTATAACGACTTCAATAACTATGATGTGAGCATTACATTACCGGCAGGATACCTGGTATGGGCTGGTGGCACCCTACAGAACCCGGAAGAAGTATATCCTGCTGCTCTAAAGGATAAGGTAGATAATGCTTTACAGGGTGATGATATTGTTAATATCATTAAATCAGATGATCTTCCTGTGGACCATGGCAACAGGGAAAAAGTGACCTGGAAATTCAAATCTGCGAATACACCTGATTTTACATTTGCAGCAAGCAAAACACACGTCTGGGATGCATCTGGCCTCGAGGTTGAAGATGGCAGACGGGTTCTCATCTCAGCTGTTTACCCGGATTCAAGCAAGCATTATCATAAGGCTGCACAGTTCGCCAGGAATGCAATTAAATACCTCTCTTTTGAATGCCCCGGAGTAGCTTACCCATGGCCATCAATGACGGTCTTTAACTGCGGTGAAGGCGCCGGAGGAATGGAATCACCCATGATGGTTAATAATGGAGACCAGTCCGCAGAAACGAATGCCTATGAAGTAATATTCCACGAAATATCTCACTCATACCTGCCTTTTTTCACCGGAACTAATGAAAGAAGGTTTGCATGGATGGACGAAGGCTGGGCTACTTACCAGGGAATAAAGTGGAGTAAAGCCGATTCTGAAGGAACTGTAGGTTCTTTCAGACAGGTTTTCAATATAGTTGCGGGCACGGCCAATGACCTTCCACTGATGATTCCTACATACTCGATATTTGATGGGCTTGCATCAAATTTTAACAGCTATAGCCGATCGTCCCAGGCCTTTATGACCATTGAAGATCAGCTTGGCACTGAAGAAATGAACAGGGCATGGAAGATCTTTACTGAAAGATGGCATCATAAACACCCGGCACCATGGGACCTGTTTGCCATTTTCGAAGAAGTAGCAGGGTATGACCTTGACTGGCTCATGTTGCCCTGGTATTATGAATTTAAGACACAGGAACTGGAACTGGCCTCAGTAGATACTGAAGAGGGTACTGTAATAATCAAAAACATTGGAGGTCTGCCATTGCCTGTCTACCTTGAACTTGAATATGAGCACGGCAGCATCAAAAGAATTCATAAAAAACCCGCAGTTTTTAAATCATCCTCAGAAGTGATAATAAAAATAGATGATGCAAGCAGCCTTAAATCAGTTAAACTGGGTAATCCATATTTCTTCGACAGGGACCTTTCGAACAATAGCTGGGCAAAAGAGAGATGAGCGGTGAGCGATGAGAGATGAGCGATGAGAGATGAGTTGAGTTTGTCTTAAGGATCGGGGTGGTTTAAAGTAAATATCCACATAAAATAATTAATTAACTTTATAACCTTTTCAATTAAATAAAACCAGCAAATCATGAACATTAGAAGAATTGTACTTCTGGCTGCCGGACTGGTATTTATCCTCTCCGGATTACTTAATGCACAGGAAAATAATCCTATAGAATCTATTACACAAGCCGAAATCAGGGATCATATCTTCTTCCTTGCTTCAGACTATATGAACGGCAGAGTAGGACCTTCTGCTGAATATGAAATAGCGGCTCAGTATATGGCAACACAGTTCGCCGCCGCCGGACTTGAACCGGTTATTGAAAACGAAGATGGTAAGAAGTCCTATTTCCAGGGGGTACCCTTTGCAAAAACAACCTATGGTGATGAAATAACCTGGAAAATTAATAATAACGGGAAAGAAATTGAACTCATACATAAAGAGGACTTCAAGATATTATTTGTTAACAATATTGCATTCAGGAACATTGAAATAGTCTGGGCAGGGTATGGAATAGAAGAACCCGATCATAAATGGAATGATTTCAAGGACCTGGATGTGGAAGGGAAAATAATTGTATGTATCAGTGGTGCCCCGGTGAAAAATGGAAAACCTGTGCTGCCGGAAGAAGTACATGAAAAATATACAGGGGCCATGGGGTTTCAATCCAAGGTTATGGGTCTTTTCAGCAAGGGAGCAGCAGGCATAATACTAACCGATATTGACGAATCAGGACAATTGCCCTTTGAAATGATACCGAGTGAATTCTCCAAAGAGAAATATATTTATAAAGGAGATGAAAGTGAGAGCCGTGCCGGATCAATACCCTCCATTTACCTGGTAAAACCACAGTTTCTCGAGACAATAATGGAAGGCAATAAAAATAATCCATTAAACGACCCTGAAAATATACTAGGTAACTATAAGCCACAGCTGCTTGAAGGAGTGTACCTTGACGCTAATATTGAAATATTAAACGAAGAGCTGGTAACTGCAAAAAATGTCATAGGTTTGGTACAGGGCACCGATCCTGAGCTTAAAAACGAATACATAGTGGTTGGGGCCCATCTTGATCATGTAAAACCACTTAATGGACAGGTATGCAACGGGGCCGATGATAATGCCAGTGGGTCCACCGGTGTTATTGAAATAGCCGAAGCTGTTGCCATGAATCCATGCAGGCGCTCTGTAGTATTTATCACCTATACAGCTGAGGAAATGGGACTGATAGGATCAAGCCATTTCGTTGGAAGCAATGCTCTGCCATTGGAGCAAATCAAGTTTAATCTGAACATGGATATGATAGGTCGCAGCGATCCCGATAACAGGGAGACCCGGGCACATTATGTTGTAACTGATAAGAAATATATTAACCAGCTTGAAGCGTTTATTAGTGATCTTAATAATGGAATAACGGACTTCCCCCTGATATTTAATAATGATGATGATTCACCCGGCGCCAGCGACCACCAGAGCTTTATAAGTCAGGGCATACCAGCTTTCTTCTTTTTCTCCGGGGTACACGAGGATTTACACCAACCCGGCGACGACCCTGAAAAAATAGATTATGCCAAGGTTGAAAGCATCTGCAGGCTGGGATATCTTATTACCACAAAGCTGGCTAACATGGATGCTGTTCCGACCTTTGAGTAAAACCTCTATGATTGAAGATGGAAGATTAACGATTTAAGATTTAAGATCTGAAATCTGCAATTGTTGATCTTCAATCTTAATTCTTTAGTTCCGTAAGTTTTTCGGATAACTGCCAGAGCTTCATGGCTGCTTCCTTGTCATGCGAAGCACCGTTAGAATTAACCCTGACAGGGTATCCTTTTATATCTCTAAAAACCGATATTATATGTTCATCTGTCCGTCCCGGTGTGCTTTTATAAATAGTTACGGGCATATATAAAATCATTATTCATAATTTTGTAGTATACAGATATCTAATAATAAAAAACAAAGATGATGAAGAAAAGATTCCAGACAATTGCTGTGATAATGTGCCTGCCAGTAATTTCTGTAAGTGCACAGGAAAGGGTCATTGAAAACATTCCTGAACAGGAGTTCGATTATAAGATAGTCAGCCTGCAACATACAGGACCTGATTCCAACCGGGTTAAACTCGTTTATGCTTCAGACGGCTATTCCGCGGAAGATATCTCCACTTTCCCGGGGCATGTTGAAAATTCAGTAACCTATTTAACCAGCCCGGGTCTTGCAGTGAGGCCACTGCCACGCTATAAGAACTTCATTAATATTTACCGTATTGACCTGATAAGTAAGGAATCAGGAATCAGTGTTGCTCCACGCTATGGTGAACCCAGAACAACAATAGTGAACAATGCACTCGGGGGAACCCGCGATGAAGACCGTCTGGGATGGGCTGACCGCAGGCTTGCCGGCATGCTATTCAGCGAGGCTGCTAACAGGTTGGAAATTGATAAATTCGAATGGCCTTTTATTGTTTTAAACAACCCCGGTTACCATAACTCCGGTGGCAGGTACGTAGTATTCTCATATAACTTCGGACGGGAGATTGCCCTGCATGAGGCAGGACATGGTTTCTTTGGACTGGCAGATGAATATTATGGCAGGGGTAAATATGAGCGTGATGAACCAAGGCATGTAAACGTTACAGCTGATTCAACAGGGGCTAAGTGGTCGCACTGGCTGGGATATGTTGATAAAGATACAATCCTTGGAACAATAGACGTATATGAAGGTGCCATCTATGCAGGCGAAGGAGCCTTCCGCCCGAGTAAGAACAGTAAAATGGGATGGACCAGCGACAGGAAACCTGCTTCATTCAATGCCATATGCAGGGAGAAAATAATCCTTGATATTTATGAAATTGTAGACCCTGTTGATGAAGCCATGGACATGAGCAAAACCCATATCAATCCTGAGAATATATGGATCAAAGTTATTGACCCGGATATATTGCTTGTGGACTGGTATATAGATGACGAATTAATTCTCGAAAACGGCGGACCTTCATTTAGACCCGAAGATTTTATTAAAGAACCGGGCGAATATAAAATCAAGGTACATGTTTATGACGAAGTAGTGAAACACGCATTTTCAAATAATAGTAACCCTCATCCCCTCGACCTGGTAAGAAAAGACCTTGATAAACTACAGCAATGGCTGGAGTGGAATATAGTATTTAAATTCTAATATCTTTGTATTAATGCCGATCCAATTAATATTTCTGCATAAAATCTAATCTCATGAAAACCCCAGTATCAAAACATTCCTTATGGATTATTACATTTATAATCCTGAGCATGTATATCTCATCATGTACAGGTCAGAATACAGGCATCACCGATGAAGGACTTATTGTATGTACTGCAACAAAACCCCAACAGTCTGTCAGGCTCCAGGTGCTGACCGGTAAAATAATTCATGTTACCTCGGTACCCGGTAAAGAATTTCCTGAAACCAGTAGCCTTATGGCTGTTAAGGATACCCTGCCGGAAGTAAAATTCAATGTTGAACAAAACGATTCAGTCTATGTTCTCAGTACCTCTGATATTAAAGCTTATGTGTCAAAAAGCACAGGTGAGGTCTGGTTCACAGATCATGAAAACAATATTATACTTGCAGAGAAAAAAGGAGGTGGCAAATCTTTTGAACAGGTACAACTGGATGGAAAATCGTGTTATTCAATAAGGCAACAGTTTGAATCACCCGATGATGAGGCCCTTTATGGCCTTGGTGCCAACCAGACATCATTTATGAATCTGAAAGGGGAAAATCTGGACCTGTACCAGTATAACACAATGACAGCTATACCCTTTATCGTCTCAAACCGGAATTATGGTATCCTCTGGGACAATTACTCAAGAACAAAATTCGGGGATACCAGGGACTATATAAACCTGGTAGGATTGAAGCTGTACAACAGCGGATCTGAAGAAGGCGGCCTTACAGCTACTTATTCATACCGTAACGACAGAGACAAGGTATTCATTACCCGTGAAGAAGAGGAAATCGATTACCGGTTTATCCCTGACATGGAAAAATTCCCCGCAGGGTACAATCTTAATAATGGATATGTAACATGGGACGGCTTCATTCAATCATATACGGATGGCATACATAAATATGTTTTTACCTCATCCGGTTATGCTAAACTGTGGATCGATGACGAGTTGTTATTCGACCGCTGGCGTCAGGCATGGAATCCTTCTTATAATTATTTTGATTTCATGATGGATAAGGACAAAAAATATCATGTCCGGATTGAGTGGATCCCTGATGGCGGCGAGTCATATATAGCATTGAGATATCTGGATCCCCTGCCAGTGGAAGAGCAGAACCGTATCTCTTTATACTCAGAGGCGGCTGACAAGATAGATTACTATTTCATCACCGGAAATAACATGGATGAAGTTATCAGCGGATACCGGACCATTACCGGTAAAGCACCCATGATGCCAAAATGGGCCATGGGATTCTGGCAGTGCCGCGAAAGATACACAAACCAGGAAGAATTGTTATCTGTTGTGCGTGAATTCAGGAAAAGAAACATACCACTTGACAATATAGTACAGGACTGGCAATACTGGCCAATAGATAAATGGGGCGATCATAACTTCGATCCCGAGAGGTTTTCTGACCCGGAAGGAATGATCAAAACATTGCACGATTCTCTTAATACAAAGATAATGATATCGGTATGGCCAAAATATTACGTCGGGACTGATAATTATAAATTCATGAATAGTAAAGGATGGCTTTATACCAGGAACGTGGAGAAAGGACAGAAAGACTGGATCGGATATGTATCAACATTCTATGATGCATATAATGCTGATGCACGTGAAGAATTCTGGAACCAGATAAATGAAAAGCTCTTCAGCAAGGGTATAGATGCATGGTGGCTTGATGCCACTGAGCCTGATATTTCTTCCAACCTGCCCATGGATGAACGCAAGGCACTGATGAATCCTACAGCTCTTGGCCCGGCTACAAAGTATTTCAATGCCTATGCACTGGTTAATGCAATGGGCATATATGAGGGTCAACGGAAAACCAGCCCGAACCAGAGGGTATTCATCCTTACCCGATCTGCCTATGCTGGATTGCAACGTTATTCAGCGGCTAACTGGAGCGGGGATATAGCAGCCCGGTGGCATGATTTCGAAGCACAGATACCCTGTGGTCTTAACTTCTGCATGTCAGGGATACCCTGGTGGACTATGGATATCGGGGGATTTGCTGTTGAAGGAAGGTATTATAATCCTTCTCCTGAAGACCTTGCTGAGTGGCGCGAATTGATGACGCGCTGGTTCCAGTACGGAACCTTCTGCCCCATCTTCCGGTCTCACGGGCAATATCCCTACAGGGAAATGTTCAATATTGCCCCCGAAACACACCCCGCCTACCAGACAATGCTGTCATTCGACAAACTCAGGTATAGGCTTATGCCATATATATATTCACTGGCAGGTTATACCTGGCTGAATGATTATACAATAATGAGAGGCATGGTGATGGACTTTGCATCCGACACCAGGGTTCATGATATTAAAGACCAGTATATGTTCGGCCCATCACTGCTGGTAAACCCTGTATATGAGTATGAAGCGCGGAGCCGCGCGGTATACCTGCCTGAAAGTACAGGATGGTACGAGTTCTTCACAGGCGAGTATCTCACAGGAGGGCAAACAGTAGAAGCCAATGCACCGCTGGTCATAATACCTTTGTTTGTTAAAGCAGGATCAGTTATTCCTTTCGGGCCTGAAATACAATATTCAACAGAAAAACAGGCTGATCCCATAAGCCTCTTTGTCTATACAGGTGATAATGGCCGCTTCGTTCTTTATGAAGATGAAAACACTAATTATAATTATGAAAACGGGGCATACTCAATCATACCAATTAACTATGACGATTCAGCTAGAACCCTTACAATAGAACAAAGACAGGGTGAATTCCCCGGGATGCTGAAGGAACGAACATTCAATATATATGTTATCTCACAGGAAAAGCCGCACAAGCCTGATTTTGATTCAACACCTGACTTTACTGTATCATACCATGGAGAGCCAGTAACCATTCAACTCTGAAATCAATAATAAACGACAGGATGCAGAGATATATATCAACACTCCTATTAATGCTTGTCTTACTTCTGTCGTCCTGTACGGGTACAGAAGTAAGGGAGAGGATAAGCTTTGGCACAGACTGGAAATTTACACTGACCGATCAGGATGATTATAAGGACCCAGGATTCGATGACTCCGGATGGCGGAAAGTATACCTTCCCCATGACTGGAGTATAGAAGGGGCATTTAGTAATAAACATCCTGCAACGGCTGGAGGAGGGGCTCTGCCCGGTGGCATAGGCTGGTACAGGAAAAGCTACACTGTCGATAAGGCAGATGAAGGCAGACTATTCTATATAGAATTTGACGGTGTATACCGGAACAGTGAAGTATGGATTAACGGTAATTACCTGGGTAAGCGTCCTTACGGGTACAGTTCATTCAGGTATGAGCTTACCCCCTATCTGCATTATGGTGATGAGAATAATGTTCTGGCCGTTAAGGTTGATAACTCAAAGCAACCCAATTCAAGGTGGTATACAGGTTCGGGTATATACCGCAATGTATGGCTTGTGACCACAGGTGATATTGCCGTTGACTACATGGGTACTTTCGTCAGTACACCATCGGTAAGCAGGGATTCGGCATTGCTTAATATAGATACAAAAATCCTTATCAGGTCTGAGAAAGGAGATAATATAAGCCTTGCAACATCGGTATATGATGCCAGGGGTAATAAAGTTTCTTCCGCAATAACTGAAGATATCCCTACTGATGACACAAGCCTAACAATAAACCAGGAAATGTTGATTGAGGATCCTGTTCTATGGTCCGATACAAATCCATACATGTACAGGGTGGTGTCAGAAATAAAAAAAGGAAAAAATATTATTGATAATTACGAAACAAAAGCAGGCATCCGTCATTTCGAGTTTGACAGTGATAAAGGATTTATACTGAATGGTGAGCCTGTAAAGATACGCGGGGTATGCAATCACCATGACCTGGGATGCCTGGGTGCGGCAATTAACAACAGGGCTATTGAACGCCGGCTGGAATTACTGAAGGAAATGGGATGTAACGCTATTCGCACTTCACACAACCCTCCCTCCCCAGAACTGCTTGACCTTTGCGACAGGATGGGATTTATAGTCATGGATGAAGCATTTGATGTGTGGAAAATGAAAAAATCGGAATATGATTACAGTCTCGACTGGGATGAATGGCACAGTAGGGATCTCGAGGACATGGTACTTCGCGACCGCAATCACCCCTCGGTCTTTATCTGGAGCATAGGTAACGAGGTGATGGAGCAATGGCAGAGAGACGGCAGTGGTGAAGCCATTGCCACAGAACTGGCAGGCATCGTCAGGGCCCTGGATGATACCAGACCCATCACTTCCGCATGTAATGATCCTTATCCCCACAACCCTGTCATAACCTCGGGAGCTCTCGATCTTATTGGGTACAATTACCATGACTCGTCATTCGTCAAATTCCCTCAGACCTTTCCGGGTCAGAAATTCATAGCTGCAGAGACTACTTCTGCCCTTGCAACCAGGGGCAGCTATGACATGCCTTCAGATTCAATACGCAGGTGGCCGATAAGATGGGACCTCCCATTCTACGAGGGTAATGATGACCTGTCATGTTCATCATACGATAATTGCAGCACCCCCTGGGGCTCAACACATGAAGAGACCTGGTCCGTGATAAAAAATCATGACTTCCTTTCAGGTATGTTCATATGGACAGGATTTGACTACCTGGGAGAACCCACTCCATATACCTGGCCTGCCCGCAGTTCTTATTTTGGTATTCTTGATCTCTGCGGATTCCCGAAGGATGCATATTATTTTTATAAAAGCGAATGGACTGACATTCCTGTTCTGCATATCTTTCCTCACTGGAATTGGACACACGGCACAGATGTGGATGTATGGGCTTATACAAACTGTGATGAGGTGGAACTGTTCCTGAATGATGAATCACTCGGAACCAAAAAGAAAGATAATAATACATTCCACCTGCAATGGAGGATCCCCTTTGAACCGGGCAACCTGCTGGCTGTGGGTAAAAATAATGGCAGCGAGCTGATTAGGACAGAGGTCAGCACGGCCGGTCCCCCTGAAAGAATAATCATGACAGCCGATCGAAATAATATCAGGGCAGGAGGTTCAGACCTGTCGTTTATCACAGTAACATTAGTTGATAAAAACGGAGTCCCCGTGCCCTATGCCGATAATATGGTGAGCTTTGCCATTGAGGGGGATGCATCAATTGCCGGTGTTGATAACGGGAGCCAGGTAAGCATGCAACCTTTCAAAGCAGATCATCGAAAAGCATTTCATGGTAAATGTCTTCTTGTGGTAAGATCAGGCCAGAGGAAAGGGACTGTGAAGATTACAGCTTCTTCTGATAACATTGAGAGTGTCTCTATTAATCTTGAGGTACAATAGAATCTAATTAATATTAAAATATATTGCCGTGAATAATAAAATCTTTACTCTTGTTTTATTATCTGTTTTCAGTTTAATAGCTCCCGGTTGCAGTCAACCAGAAAAGGAGTTTATTACTGTCGAAGATGGTATCTTCCTTCGTGGGGATATGCCATACTATTTCATTGGAGCTAACTACTGGTATGGTGCTATCCTTGGCTCTGAAGCAGAGTACGGTGACCGTGAGCGCCTGGTCAGGGAACTTGACCACCTGGACAGCATCGGGGTAACCAATCTCAGGATACTCGTGGGAGCAGAAGGACCCGACGGGGAACCCACGAGGGTAACACCGTCATTGCAGGTATCCCCTGGGGTATATAACGAGGATCTTCTCGACGGGCTTGATTTCCTGCTGGCTGAAATGAAGAAACGTGGCCAGTTCGCCATTCTCTACCTCAATAACAGCTGGGAATGGTCAGGAGGGTATTCACAATACCTTAACTGGAACGGTTATGGGCCCATACCTTATCCGTCACTCCCGGGAAACAGCTGGCCTGAGTTCATGGAATATGCTTCCCAGTTCCATGAGTGTGATGATTGTATTAAGCAATTCCATGATCATATAAGGTTCATCCTGGGCCGTACAAACAAATATACCGGCCTGAAATATACAGAGGACCCTGCTATAATGACATGGGAGCTAGGAAATGAACCACGGGCTTTCGGCAGGGAAAACCTGCCTGCCTTCATGGATATGATAGCCGGTACGGCCGCACTTATAAAAGAATTGGATGATAACCACCTGGTGACTACAGGCACAGAAGGGCTGCACGGGTGCGAATACTCTATGGAAGCATTCGAGAAAATCCACTCCGACACGAATATTGACTATCTCACAATGCATATATGGCCAAAGAACTGGGGGTGGCTGAATGTTTCAGATATCGGTTCCAGTATGGATAGAAGCATTAGCAACACCAATAACTATATGAATGACCATATTGATGTTGCACGCAAACTGAACAAACCCATCGTTCTCGAAGAATTTGGCCTGCCACGCGATTCACATGGATACGACCCATCCGAAACAGTGGCGTTCCGCGACAGGTACTATAAAAACTGCTTTGAAAAGATACTGGAACATGCCGGCAATGAAGATGTACTTGCAGGATGTAACTTCTGGGCATACTCCGGGGAGGGCCGGTCAGGCGGGGAAAGTATATTTTGGGAACCTGGTGACGACTACCTGGGTGATCCACCACAGGAAGAACAGGGGCTTAATTCGGTCTTCGACACCGATCCCACAATATCCATTGTAGCTGAATACAATAAATTGATATTAAACCAGACAGATCGCAATGTAACAGAGGAAACTCAGAAGCTGGGGACAGCACTTAAATCCCTGTCACGTGAAGGAGTCATGTTTGGTCACCAGGATGACCTTGCCTACGGTGTCGACTGGAAGTACCCGGACGGTGAATCTGACGTGAAAAGAGTTTGCGGTGATTACCCGGCGGTTTATGGTATGGACCTGGGACATCTCGAGAATGGATCAGACTATAACCTCGATTCCGTGGCCTTTGCTAATATGAAGACATTTGCCGGTGATGTATTCGACCGGGGAGGAATAATAACATTCAGCTGGCATGCCGATAACCCTGAAACAGGGGGCACTGCCTGGGATGTGAGCTCAAAAAATACGGTGGCTTCCATTTTACCCGATGGCGTGAACCATGAAAAATTCAAACAATGGCTGGACAGGCTGGCTGAATTCTTCCTTTCACTGGCTGATGAAAATGGAAAAGCTATCCCGGTAGTATTCAGGCCTTATCATGAACATACCGGTAGCTGGTTCTGGTGGGGGCAGAACCTGTGCACCCGGGAAGAATTTATTGACCTGTGGCGTTTTACAGCCGATTATTTATGCAATGAACGCAATGTTCATACCCTCCTGTTTGCATACTCAGCCTCCGGTGATTTTAAAGATGAAGAACAGTATCTCGAACGCTACCCCGGTGATGGCTATGTCGACCTGCTGGGATTTGATTATTACCAGATGTCACCGGCCTTTGGTAACAGGTATATCAAAGATGTAAGGGAAAAACTTGAGATTTTAACGAAGATTGCGGAAGATCATAACAAAGTTGCAGCACTCACCGAAACAGGACTGGAAAGGATACCTGACCCGGAATGGTGGACAACGGTACTTTGGCCGGCAGTTAAGGATCTTAACATCTCATATGTGCTGGTCTGGCGCAATGCCATAGACCGTCCCGATCATTTTTATGCACCCTTCCCCGGCCAGGACAGTGAAGATGATTTTATTCGGTTTTATGAGCTACCCGGAACATTATTCCAGGGTGACATAACAAAAAAGGCAATATACGAATAGTGAATATTCCCGAAGAGTTAAAGCGTAAGGCCAAAGATGAGCTAATCAATAATATCCTGCCCTTCTGGGATAATAATATGTCCGACGTTAAGTATGGCGGATTCCATGGGAGGATTGACGGTTATAATAATATTATTGCTAATGCTCCAAAGGGCGGAATACTGAATGCACGTATACTGTGGACCTATGCCGCTGTATATAACAAAACAAGTATTACAGGCTGCCTTGAAAAGGCTTCAAAAGCAGCAAATTATATACTTGACCATTTTTTTGATAACAGGTACGGTGGCACCTGGTGGAGCCTGACTGCAAAAGGGAAGCCTCTAAATAAGAAGAAACAAATCTATTCCCAGGCGTATTTTATTTATGCCCTCAGTGAATATTACAGGTCATCTGCCGATAAGCAATTCCTGGAGAAAGCAATTGAACTGTACAGACTTATAGAAGACCATGCTTATGACGAAGTAAACGAAGGCTACCTCGAAGCTTTCAGCCATGACTGGCAACATATTGATGATCAGCGGCTGAGTATCAGAGATACAAATGAAGAAAAATCGATGAATACTCACCTCCATGTACTTGAGGCCTACACAAACCTGTACTCAGTATGGCCTGATGAATCACTTCGGAGTCAGCTCGTGAAACTGGTTAATGTTTTTACAGGCAGGATAATTGACCCTAAAACCGGACACTTGAATCTCTTTTTTGATAAACAATGGAATATTAAGTCTGACATTATCTCTTACGGCCACGAGGTAGAAGCTTCATGGCTTTTGTGTGAAGCTGCAGATATACTGTGTGACAGTGAACTGTATAATGCACTGAAACCTGTTTCACTTAAAATGGTTAATGCCGCTTTAGAGGGTCTGCAGGATGATGGCAGCCTTATTTATGAGAAAAGTATAAGAGGGCTATATACTGATACTGACAGGCACTGGTGGGTGCAGGCTGAAACTGTGGTGGGCTTGCTAAATGCATGGGAGCTGACGGGAGAGAATAGATATCTTGAAATGGCCTACAAGTGTTTCAATTATATTGAAGATAAACTGGTTGACAGGGATAATGGTGAATGGCACTGGAGCATCAGGGCTGATGGTAAGGTAAATACGGTAGATGACAAAGCCGGTTTCTGGAAATGTCCCTATCACAACAGCCGGATGTGTTTGGAAGTTATGAGGAGATTATAAGTTTCAGCATTCGTATTTTTTTCTTAATTTTGTACTCCCAAATATGGTCGGTTGGCCGAGTGGCTAGGCACCGGTCTGCAAAACCGGGTACAGCGGTTCGACTCCGCTACCGACCTCAACAGTAAAGCCCCGGCAGCATTTGCTGCCGGGGCTTTACTGTTGAAAGGCACCCCTCACCGGATCGCGACCCCGAGTACTCGGGGGAACACCCCGCTAAAAAAATGAGTCCAATAAACAGGTTCGCTGTATTTTACTGTAATTATTATCTTTGCCTACATATAACCAATTACTCTAGAAAGAGATACTGAAAAAGTTGGTTTGGTTAAAAATGGCAACTTACTAACTTCATAACTATTATGAGAACATTATTCAACTTTGATTCTTATGGAATAATTTATATGGAAGACTATTGAATCACAGCTATAATTCCACTGCATTATGTCAAAATTATCATTGATTAACAATATCTGAAACTAAAATGTCAAAAGTCTTTGCTTTTGCAACAAATAAACAGGGCTATTATGATTTATTCATAGAGTCCTGCAAACGATACAATATTGATCCGGTAATTCTGGGATGGGGGGAAAGATGGGTTGGCTACGGGAAAAAAATGATGACGATACGTGAGTTTATTAATGACCTGCCAGATGATGAAGTAGTTATATCAGTCGATCCATTCGATGTTATTTTTTTGTCCGGACTTGAAGAAATAGAAATTAAGTTTAAGAAATTAAATGTATCATTCCTTTGCGGTGCACTGAATCTTGGGTTTTTGAAAGCAGCAGTTTATAACTATGAATTCAACAAGACTAAGAAGAAGACTCCGATAAATTCAACCAACTACAATTTCCTTAATACAGGTACGTGGATATCGCGCGCGGATTATGCCCGTTTTGTCATTGACAAACTTGTTAATAGGTATAATATGGCCGAAACTTCAATGGATCAACAAATATTGACAGGGATCTATATTACTAATTCATACGAAAATAATTCATACAATACAGGTATAGAAATAGAAATCGATTGGAAATGCGAAATCTTTCATAATCTCCTCTTTAAAGATTTCGTCACGCGAAGACCAGATCTGAAAGATCTAATGTTTTATGATGGTAGAATTTCCAATACTGCTGCAGATTCTAAGCCCAGTATTCTTCACGCTTCAGGCAACGCTAGAATGAAGGAACTTGCAATGAAACTTGGGTATGATCCAAAAGTCATTGTTCCGGTAAATACTAACATGAACTTTGCTAAAAAAACAATTTTCCATATCGGGCAGTTATTAAAACCTTCTAAATTTTTCGAGTCCGGAAATGGCACAAAGTATCGCCATGGCTAATGTTTATCCTGTTTCTTTTTATTGATGTTAATTGCTCAAAATGGCTATTTGTTTAATAATGAAGTTCTTCAAACCATGGATTCTACCTGGCTGGGCACAGTCCATGTCCAGCTTTATGGCACTACCAGGTTCAGAATTGACTGGGAGATATATGAGGAACCGCCCCATGAATTTCTTTTATTAAGCAAAACCTTTACGATTATAATAAAAAACATAACTTTGAACAGATAAGGAACGAAAAATATAAATTGATTTGATCAGGAATATTTCAGTGGCAGGTTGCATGATACTGGCTATTGTGCTGTTATCACTGTCAGGATGTGCCACACGCACGGTCTACAATGAAAAATATATTTCCGATGAAATCGGGAAGAGATCCGGATACCATTTGCCTGAGGAGCCATCCGACTCTTCTTATGTACCTCCCGGTATTATTCTCGAAGATGGACTTTCAGAGGAGGAATCGGTGGGCATTGCCCTGTGGAATAATCCCCGGCTCAGGGTTGATCTTGCCGATCTTGGCTTTGCCAGGGCGGATCTGATCGAGGCCGGCATGCTCCCCAACCCGGTTTTTTCCCTTCTGTTCCCGCTCGGACCTAAACAATTGGAGTACTCCTTATCGCTGGCCGTTGAGGCCCTGTGGCAGCGGCCCAGAAGAGTTGCAGCTGCAAAACTGAATACTGAAAAAGTTGCAGAAAACCTTGTTAATAATGGCCTTACCCTGGTTCGAAATGTCTATGTTTCTTTCGCTGATTTTAATATGTCCCTTAAGAAATTAGAAATAGCCAGGGATGCGGCAGAATTAGATGGTGAAATTGCTGAGATTGCTTATTCAAGGATGCAGGCCGGAGATATCAGCGAACTGGAAGAAACCGCCCTAAAGCTGGCATCTTCCTTATCGGAAGAGATGGCAATCACTGCCAGTCGGGATATGGAGATCCGGAAGATAAGGTTTCTGACCTTGCTTGGGTTAATATCAGAACATTCAGATATAATGATTAATCCTTCTCCTGTCGGGTTATCCGATATTCCGGAACCTGAATTACTGATTAAATCCGGACTTGCCTGCCGCCCGGACCTGAGAGCAGCGGAAATTGACATTGAAATGTGCGGTGAGCGGCTTGGCTGGGAAAGATCCAAGATCTTTAACCTGACAGCCATGCTGGATGCCAATGCACAGGGCACAGAGGGCTTCGAAATGGGACCGGGTGTTAATTTTGAGATTCCTCTGTTCTATTTTAACCAGGGTGGTACAACAAGGGCCAGGACTGAAATACAGCGGGCTGCAGATTATTATCTCGTTTTGCAGCAGTCTATCCGCTCAGAAATACTCGAGGGGTACCAGGGTTATTTGGCCGCCAGAAAATCATATGAATTTCTGGTAAATGACATACTGCCAAAGGCGGATCAGGCAGTGAAAAACGGAGAACAGGCTTATATTTCAGGTGAGATATCATACCTGGAATTCCTGGAGTTCAGGCGGCAACTACTTCAAACCCGTCTGAGATGCCTTGAAGCAGAAACAGAAATCAGGAAAAATATTGCGGCAATATATTATAGTATCGGAGGTAACAACATATCTTTCTAACTGTCAAACATGTAATCCAATGCATCAAAAATTCAGACTTCCATTGATCATAAATCCCTTCTTCCTGATCCTGCTTATCAGTTTATATGGATGTGGCAATAAGAAGCAAGAAGCAGAGACCGTTCAGGAACCAGCAATAGTGAACAATCAGGTGAAAGAAAATACGCTGACAACCATTCGTCTTACGGCAGAAGCTGAACAACGTCTTGGAATTGAGACAAGGAATGTTGAGATCAGGAATATACCCAAAACCCTGAAGGTCGGCGGAGAGTTGATGGCTCCTCCGGGCCAGGAAGTAAAAGTGACTGCACCAGTTGCAGGGATGGTATTCCGGACTACCAGTAATTATTTCCCGGTGGCCGGTTCACTTGTTAAAAAGAACCAGGATTTGATGCGCCTGGTTTTGATACCTCCCGAAATGGATGTCATAAGTGCAGAAGAAGATGTCAGGGTGAAGCAGGTGGAGTATGACGTTGCAAAAGCTGAATTGACCAGGGCTGAGACCCTGCTTGAAAACAAAGCCATCAGTAACAAAACGTTGGAAGCCACACGGGCGCGTTTTACGAGGGCTGAAGCCTCTCTGAAAGCAGCCCTTGGTCGTTTAAATCTTTACCAGGGAAAGAAACTGGATGAAGCATCTGAAAATCTTTCAACTTTCAATATAGGATCCCCGATTAACGGAATTATTCAGAATATCAATGTTACACCAGGGCAGATCATCGCTGCATCTTCTGTTTTATTTGAAGTATCGCCCATGAACCAGTTCTGGATCCGCGTTCCTGTCTATTCCGGAGACCTCCCGGCAATAGATCCCGGAAAAAAGGCAGCTATCTCCACCATGGGTGAAAATGCTGATCCTGGTTTACTGCAAGCCAATCCTATCCAGGGCCCGAGGCTCAGTAATGCCAGCAGTGCATCATCCTATCTTTATTATGAGATTGACAATGATAAAGGAACACTTAGAATCGGACAGAAGGTCAGTGTAACACTCACCCTGAAATCGAGCGGGGAAGGTATGGGGATTCCTTATTCATCTGTTATATACGATATTCAGGGTGGAACATGGGTATATGTTAAATCAGGACCGCTTGTTTACATCCGGACGAGGGTTGATCTGGATCATGTTATGGACAGCCTGGCCATATTAACCCGCGGCTTATCCCCGGGAGATGAAGTTGTATATGCGGGGGCAGCTGAACTGTTTGGTACCGAATTCGGAGTAGGAAAATGATGAAATGGCTAATATCCAACGCTTTACGCCTTAGGGTGGCAGTGGTCGTTCTGACCATGTTGCTTCTCATAGCGGGTACTCGTATTATCAGACGTGCCCATTTCGACGTCTTTCCTGAATTCGCTCCCCCGCTGGTGGAGATACAGACAGAAACCCCGGGATTATCAACGGCCGAAGTGGAAATTCTCGTCACCATACCGATCGAGAATGCCATGAACGGGGTTTCCTGGCTGAAGCATATCAGGTCCAAATCCGTTCTCGGCCTTTCCTCTGTTATCCTCTATTTTGAAGATGGAACGGATATCATGCAAGCCCGCCAGATGGTGCAGGAAAGATTAACGGCTATTTCCGGTGAGCTACCAGGAGTGGCCAGGCCCCCGGTCATGTTATCTCCTTTGTCATCTACCAGCCGGGTCTTAAAAATAGGGATTACCTCGGACACGCTCTCACAGATGGAAATGACCACCCTTGCCAAGTGGACCATACGACCCCGGTTAATGGCCATACCCGGAGTGGCCAATGTGGCCATCTGGGGACAGAGGGACCGCCAGATACAGGTCCTGATCAATCCCAATCACCTTCATACGCATGGTGTATCAACCGGAGAGGTGGTGACAGCTGTGCGCCAGGCAGTTGAAATGGGTGGAGGAGGATTCATGGATACCCCGAACCAGAGACTGGCCGTTTCGTTCGTTTCAACAATCAAATCCCCGGAAGACCTTGCTGATGTTCCGGTGACTTTCCGTGAAGGGGTCCCTGTCAGACTCGGGGATCTGGCAGAGCTCACAGAAGGATCACCCCCTGCCATCGGTGATGCCATTGTGAACGATCAACCCGGTCTTCTGCTAATCGTTGAAAAACAACCCTGGGGTAATACGCTTGAAGTGACTCATCAGATTGAAGAAACACTGGAAGATCTCAAACCCGGACTTAAGGGTCTGGATATCGATTCAACGATTTTCCGCCCTGCCACATTCATAGAGATGTCACTGCATAACCTTAACCGTGCATTGTTGATAGGCTGTATCCTGGTGATCGTTGTACTTGTATTCTTCATGAATGACTGGAGAACAGCTCTGATAAGTGTCCTGGCCATTCCGACCTCGCTAATCACGGCCGCCCTGATATTGAATTATCAGGGGGGGACCATAAACACCATGGTACTGGCGGGACTGATCATCGCCCTGGGTGAACTGGTTGATGATGCGATCATCGATGTAGAAAATATTATCCGAAGGCTCAGGCTAAACAGGGAAAAAGAGAAGCCTGATTCCAGCTTTAAGGTGGTACTAGAGGCATCCCTGGAAGTCAGGAGTGCCGTTGTGTTCGGTAGTTTTATTGTTGTTCTGGTATTGATACCTGTTATTTTTATGGGAGGATTGTCCGGCTCCTTTTTCCGTCCCCTGGCCATCTCGTATATCCTTGCCATCATGTCTTCCCTGATGGTAGCCCTGATTCTGACCCCGGCCCTTGCACTTATCCTTTTGCCAAAAGCATCAGAAAAGAAAGAATCCATTTTCATGACCCGTCTAAAATCGGGCTATGAAAAAATATTATCCGCCATACTCCGTTTCCCGAGGCGATTGTTCGTGATTGTCAGTGTTATTCTGGCAGCAACCCTTATAACCTTACCATTTCTTGGAGAAGAGTTCCTCCCGGATTTCAAGGAATATGATTTCTTAATGCACTGGGTGGAAAAACCAGGAGTGTCAATTGAAGCAATGGACCGGATCACCATCCGGGTAAGTAAGGAATTACGTGCTATCCCCGGAGTAAGGAACTTCGGGTCACATATTGGCCGGGCAGAAGTGGCGGATGAGGTGGTCGGCCCCAATTTTACCGAACTCTGGATCAGCCTTGACCCTGATGTTGATTACGAGAAGACAGTGGGAGAGGTCCAGGAAGTGGTCAATGGATATCCCGGCCTGTATCGTGATTTGCTTACCTATCTGAGGGAAAGGATCAAGGAGGTACTGACCGGGTCAAGTGCATCCCTTGTTGTGCGTATTTATGGGGAAAATCTCCAGGTCATCCGAAACAAATCTGAAGAGGTCAGAAATGCCATTATGAATATAGAGGGTGTTACAGATCTGAAAGTACAACAGCAGGATATGGTGCCACAGATCGAAGTAAAGGTTAATACTGAAAAGGCAGCACAATTCGGACTTACGGCCGGTATGATCAGAGAAGCGGTCAACATTTACCAGAAGGGAGTGAAGGTGGGTGAGTTTTTTGAAAATCAGAATATTTTTGATGTTGTGGTGTGGGGAGCTCCTGAAGTAAGATCTGATCTGAATGCCATTCAGAGACTGATGCTGGATATTCCTACGGGAGGTTTTGTCCCTTTGAACGAAGTGGCAGATGTCATCGTCTCACCGGTACCAAACCAGATCACACGGGAGTTTGCCTCAAGATATACGGAGGTGACCTGCAATGTGAAGGGGCGTGATCTCAGGAGTGTGGCGAATGATATTGAGTCGGAACTTAATACAGTTTCCTTCGACCAGGGCTACCATCCTGAACTTCTGGGTGAATATGCAGCCCAGCAGGAAGCAAGGAACCGGATTCTCAGATTATCAATCCTGTCGCTGATAGGGATCTTCATCATACTTTATTCTGATTTCGGCTCAGCCCGTCTTGCTGTGCTCGTTTTTGCAGGTTTGCCTTTTGCCCTGACCGGTGGAGTGATTTCGGCATTGCTGAGTGGTGGAGTGGTATCCCTGGGTTCATTGGTCGGTTTCATAACCGTACTGGGGATTGCGGCCCGTAACAGCATTATGCTTATCAGTCATTACCGTCACCTTGAGAATATTGAAGGACAGGAATTCGGGCTTCCCCTGGTGATCCGTGGGGCAAAGGAGCGACTGATGCCCATCCTGCTGACCGCACTGACCACTGCACTTGCACTTCTGGCAATTATTGTGGGTGGGAACAGACCGGGCCAGGAGATCGAATACCCCATGGCACAGGTCATTTTAGGCGGACTGATCAGTTCGGCACTGCTTAATCTTTTCGTGATGCCGCTGATCTACTGGAAGTTTTCACCTGCTGCCTCCAAAAAGAAGATAGGATCCAGGTGAATCCGGGAGCCGGGATTCATTTTACAAGCCCTTCTTCTTCGTATTCAAGTTTCTGAGGTTCCCCGTAATTGTTGAACCTCCATGTAAAGCCAAGGTATACCACGGGTAGTCTTCGCCTGCTGGTAGTGATCCGGTCCAGTTCATTTGAACTGATAACATTCCTGATACGGTATGTTTGGAAGATGTCCGAAACAGTGAGAGTCAGTGAGGCCCTGTTGCTAAAAATCTGCTGCTTGATCCCGGCATTTAAATAGAAATAGTGGTCCCTCTTTCCCTGAGGGGTAATCGTGGGAAAGTAATAAAAACCATTGACCTGGATAAATGTCTTTTCCCCGAAGCTGACCAGGGAGTAAGCTTTGACATTCCCCGAAACCGTCGATTTGTCTTTTGAAAACCCTAAACCGGAAGCATCAATCGTTGTATAAAACAGGTTGCCAGTCAGATCGAACTTCCAGTTTTTCAGAATGTTCCCTGAGACCACCAACTCAAACCCAAAGGCATCCTGGGTATTTAAATTGGCGATTGATCTGAGCACCACACTGTCCGCTATATTGCTGTAAATAGTTGTGAAGGCATCATATCTATACCGGTAATAAAGGGTGCCTGTCAGATTCCCTGTTCGATGGCGTAGCTGGTATCCCAGCTCCAGTGAATGGATCTGTTCAGGCTTTAAGGCCGGATTGCCCGACTCTGCATTCCTGGGGTCTGAATATTCGGGGTATGGATTCAGTTCATCTGCATCCGGCCGGTTAATCCTTTTTGAGTAGCTTAATGAGAGCTCGTTGTTATCATTTAATGCATAGCCCAGGTGCAGGGTTGGGAAAAGCTTGAAATACCTGTTCGGTATCAACGAGTCAATTGGGATCCTCAGGTGTGAATCGATATAAGTCTGCTCAGCCCTCAGGCCAGCTTTAAAACTGAAATCTTCCAGTGGCATCCCGATAAGTGCATACAGGGCATGTATCTGCATATTTAGAAGGAACCTGCTGGTGGAAGCCTCCCCTGTATAACGGATATCTTCCAGTACAAACTCACCTGCATACCCGCTTTCAAATTCACCCTCTTCGCCTAAAGGAAGTGCATAATCCATGAGAATCTCCTGCTGGTTGCCGCTTTTCTTAACAAGGTTTCCGCTGTATTCTGAATGGTTATCCGGAAATGTATATTCCTGCCTGAATTTAAGGTCCTCCCTCTCATCAAATCTGGAATATGCAGCCTCAATTGAAAGTGTGTGGTCCTCATTATTATTGAATATATGTTCATATATCAGGCTAACTTCCCCCTCCTCTTCAAATTCATCATTAGTCTGGATGTCTGTAAACTTATTCTCAGGATTATTAACGGAATCAGCCACAGATATTTCAGAAGTTCTTCTGTGAAAAGAGTTCTGAAGATAATAAGTACCTGAAAGCTCAATACTGTTGTAGTCATTCATCTTATAGCTCACCCCGCCAAACAGGTTATGAGACAGGGCGTCTGAAGTAGAACTGCCCGATTCGTTGTAAATGTTGGTGACAGATGCGTCATCTGGATCCCTGTAGGTGCGGTCATCGGTATAAAGGCGGGTTCCTGCAGAATGCCGGAGCCCATAATTACCAAATAATTTAAGCCTCTCTGTAGCATAATTCAGTGTTACATGACCATTATACCTTTTTTCAGTACCCGCATTTACCGTTACCTGACCATTTATACCTTCCCGGGTTTCCTTCTTCATTACTATGTTAATGATGCCACCGATCCCATCAGGGCGGTATCTGGCCGATGGATTGGTAATTATCTCAATGCGTTCAATGGAATTTGCCGGCATCTGTTCCAGCACGGAGGCAGGATTCCTGCGCAGCATGGCTGAAGGCCTGCCATTGACAAAAAAAGTTATATTGCCGGTGTTTCGAAGGGTGATATTGCCATCAATATCCACGGAAAGTGAAGGAATGTTCTGCAATATTTCACTCACTGAACCCGATTCAGCCAGGATGTCTTCCTCCACGTTGTAAACCTTTTTATCCAGCTGATTAACCAGAGCAGATCTGGGGGCCGTGACTATCACTTCGCCGAGGAGGATTTCAGAGGGTTCAAGGTAAAAGGCTCCCAGGTTCCCGGGTTCATTGGTAATTGTTACATTGATTATTTTAGTATTGAACCCTATAAAGCTGATTTCCAGCAGGTAGGTGCCCTGCGGAACAGGTTTTATCTCAAACATCCCGGCCGTATCAGCAACAGTGCCGGCAACCATCGATGAATCACCCAGATGATAAAGAGTAACGGATGCTCCAGCCAGAGATTCGCCACTTTCTTTTTCAAATACAAAACCTTTAATTGATGAATTCTGGGCAAGGGTGGCTGGACACAACCAAAATAACACGATAACCGGCAGCACGAAGTCTTTCTGCAGGTGAAAGATAAACATAGAGGGAATTATTAACCCGTGAAAATTAAATCTTATTTTTATTCAACTAATCTTCTTCTTCTTCTTCTTCACCTTCTTCAGCTTCTTCACCTTCCTCGTCTTCTGATTCCTCTTTCTGCAGAACCTTGCCGTTAACATCAATAGATATTCCTATCTCTTCTTTCCCCTTTTTCAATTCAAATTCATATACTTTACCTTCTGCATTCTCGGTAACTTCAGATTTTTCAATCTCATATGAGGCAAACTCAGTTTCCAGTGTCTGTGCTACTGCAGCAGGAATATCATTACTGGAGATTTCATACTCAGATTCCATCCATTGCCCTGTTGGGTCAAAGCTAGCCGTATATTTTGTTCCTGCTAACTGAAATTCTGCTTCCCATTCTGATTCACTTTCTTTATCCCATTTCACCATGGTTGCATCAGGAAATTTTTTATTAAAAGCATCTTGAACTTCAGACGGAATGTCAAGTGCGGATTGATTGCATGCTACAAAACTTAGCATAACAATGGTTGCCATTAAAAAAGACAGATTTTTCATTTTTCTGACATTTTTTGGTTATTAATTGTGTAAAGCTACAGAGTAATTCTAAAGGAATTTTCAAGTTGTATAAACCTCTGCCTGCAGGTTTTTCAAAGCAGGAGAATTGATCAGACTGACATATTGTTGTGAATCATTTTTCAGAGGACATCTGAGAATTTTTTGTGATAGTAAAACAGTGCATATCATTTTTCTCATACTTAATATCCAGATAATTGGTATCGCATATCTTTTTTACTATCGCCAAACCCAGTCCGTATGATTTTGAATTTCCTTTGGAGAATCGGTTAAACACCGTATCATTGGTCAACGTATTTGGATTGCCCGTGTTGCAGATTTTTAATCCGTCCGGGTTTATATCCAGGTGAATGGTTCCTCCTTCCAGGTTGTGGTTGATGGCGTTTGAGAGTAAATTATTCAACAGGATATCAGCCAGTTGCGTATTAATTTTCAACATGAAATCCTGATCATAAGTAACCTCAACATGAAGTTTTTTTATTTCAAAAAGGGTTTCAAACTCTTTTATTTTTCTTTTGATTAGATCGTTCATCGAAACCTCTGCATCAACGTTAAATTGTTTGTTCTCAATTTTAGCCAGCAATAGCAGACTCTGATTGAGTGAAGAAAGCCGTTTAAGTGCCTTTATGGCTGTTATTGTTTTCTTAAAAACCTCTTCGTTCAGATTATTCTGTAAAGCTTCATCTAATTGAAGCAAGGCAACAGATAAAGGTGTTTGAATTTCGTGCGATGCATTTTCTGTGAATTCTTTAAGAGAAAGGTAATCGGCACTTAATTTTTCTGTCAGGTTTTCAATTACCCGGTTTAAACGGTCAAACTCTTCAATATCCGTATGCACAAGGGGAATTTTTTTATCCTTACTAAAATTAAAATGTTCGATGGTTTCCAGGTTCCTTTCGAAATCAGTCCATATAGTCCTGTTCATTCGTCTGCTGATGAAAAATGATATTCCCAGGGAAAAGAAAATGATGGTGAACAAAGAAAGGGATAAAATGATGATAAGATCTTCACTTTCAAAGGACGATTGACGTAATTTTAACGAATACAACGAATCGCCGATTTTTAACTCCTCTGAATATTCAATATACGGTTCCAGTTCATCCTCTGTCATATTATTTATCAAAATCAATGAAAAACCAGGCTCGCGGCCTGATAACCGGTCTAATTTCTGCACTTCAAGGAGCGGATAAAGGTTGCTGATCTCCCCTATCTCCCGGATTTGTTCAATGAGCATTCTTTTCTTTTCAAGCAGAGATTCCCTGGTTGCATTCACGATTACATGGCGCAAAATAAAATATCCCGCTACCGAACTTATAAAGAGAATGGCGGTGAACAGGACCAGGTAATTACGGTTTATTTTGGTAAGGAATTTCATAGGTCAGAAAATTTATAGCCCATTCCGTATATTGTTTTGATATAATCAACCCCCCCAAGGGTTTTTATTTTCCTGCGAAGGTTATTCAAGTGGGTGTAAATAAAATCGAAGTTATCAACCATTTCAATCTGGTCGGCCCATAAATGTTCGGCAATGACTTCTTTTGTCAATACCCTGTTTTTGTTAATTAGAAAGAACAACAACAGATCATATTCCCTGGGAGTTAGATTAATCTCCTCACCCTTCACGGTTACCCTCCTGCCATTTGTGTCAATCGACAATTCATTAAAAGTAATAACAGCTGTCCCACCAAAATGGCGCCGCCTGAGTACAGCTTTGATCCTGGAATTCAATTCTGAAAGTTGAAACGGTTTTGTCATGTAATCATCAGCACCCAGGTCCAGGCCATGAATCTTATCGTCCAGAGAATTTTTTGCAGAGATAATGATGACTCCTGCCTTGATTTGAAATTGTTTAATTGTCTTCATCAGTTCAAGACCATTCCCGTCCGGTAAAGTAATATCAAGAAGAATAATATCGTACTCATAAATGGATAATTTTTCCCAGGCTTTGCGGTAATTATCTGCTAACTCGCAAATGTAATTTTCTTTACCCAGGTAGTTGCTTATCGAAATGAGTAAATCAACCTCATCTTCTATGACTAACACTTTCATGGTACAAAAGAACCTTTAAATCCTGAAGGAATTCTAAAGAATCCCCTAAATTTAAGAAAAATTTCATGTCTGCCTGTTTATTGAGGTTATGGGTAGAACATATTGAAAAAGAATAAAAACCCCGCACTTTAACTATATTTATATTGAATATGAATTGTTACATTCATAGTTTTAAAACAAAAACTGAATGATTTCCAGATAATAAATGGTTCGATTTAACGACAACCTGCTGGCTACCAGATGAAACTAAGCACTCAAAACCGGATCAATCAAATAACTGGTTTTGTCACACCAGTTTTTGGGATTGCAGCCTTCACCTCACTTTTCCTGAAATACGGATTTCATTTATCCGATCAGTGGCTGATAAACCTTTTTATTGTTGATCAGATCATTGCTGGCTTTTTCGTTATCTCCCTGCTCTTGAAATTTTTCATCAGTGATAATAAATGGAAATATATCCGGCATTCTCCATTTGAGTTTATCCTGTTATTCCTTTTCATCATATCCATAATTGTTGAAGAAATTATTTCAATCGAAGAGCCCCATTACCTTTTAAAAAGAACCACCTCACACAGTTTTATCAATATATATTTTGTCCTCATTCAAATCTATATAGTAATAAATGGTATTATCTCCCTGGCCAGAACCAGGGAAAAATGGCTCTTCTTTTCCATGAGTCCGGCAAAAATACTGATGATTTCTTATCTGATCGTTATCATTGCCGGAACTTTCATATTGAAGATGCCGAAAGCAACGTATTCCGGAATTACATGGATCAATGCATTTTTTACTTCAACATCGGCAGTATGTGTCACGGGATTGACGACTTTAAATATTTCCCGGGTATTTACCTTTGAAGGGCAGGTATTTATTTTATTACTGATCCAGCTCGGTGGTCTGGGAATCATTACCCTCACATCATTTATAGCACTGTTTATTCAAAGGGGATTCCGGCTGAGGGACCAGATCATTGTCCGGGAAGTGTTGGATAGCGAGAACTTCAGCTCACTGACATCAATTCTCAAAGCCATTGTTGCATTAACCTTCATTACGGAACTGGCAGGTGCTATCGGGCTTTATTTTTCATGGAAAGATCTTGGTTTAACTGAATTTGAGAGGATCTTCAGTGCCATTTTTCATTCCGTCAGTGCATATTGTAATGCCGGATTCAGCATTTTTCCGGATGGACTGGAAACTCCCGGTTATCATTTTAATATCATATCACTCATAACTATCATGTTTTTAATTGTCTGCGGGGGACTCGGTTTCTATACTTTTTCAGACATCTTTCATTTCGGGGAAATTAAAATGGTACAAAGGAAAGGACTGACCCTGCAAACAAAAATAATTCTCTTTGCTACCCTTATAATGATCCTGTCAGGTGCATTACTTGTTTGGGTAATCCAATATCCTCACTGGAAGTCTCTCACTTTCGGCAAACAGATGATCAATGCCCTGTTCCTGAGCATAACTGCCCGTACTGCAGGGTTTTCTAACATCCCTATTGCAAATCTGGCAATCCCTGCTCTGATGGTTGTCATCTTTCTGATGTATATCGGAGGTGCCCCCAATTCCACTTCAGGCGGTATTAAACTGACAACAGCATTAACTGTAATGGCAACCTTACGAGCTTATGTCATGGGCAAAAAGAGGGTGGAAATAGGCTGGAATACTGTCCCCGGGAGGACGGTCAGAAAGGCATTTATCGTCTTACTTGTTTCCATCCTCCTGATATTTTTCGCCTTATTCGTAATGACACTGACGGAAGATCAGGCCTTTTCTGATATTTTATTTGAAATCATCTCAGCTTTCGGAACTGTTGGTCTTACCAGGGGTATTACCCCGGAACTCAGCCTGGCAGGAAAAATCATTATCGTTTTAGTGATGTTTGCCGGAAGAATAGGACTTTTTACATTTGCAATTGCCTTAAGTGAAGAACGTGAGGATGAAAGTTATAACTTTCCGGAAATTAATTTAATGGTCGGATAATTATGGATAATAATCAGCGATTTGTTTTAATCGGACTTGGAGCTTTTGGCAGGGAAATTGCCAGAACCCTTTATGAACATGATGCGGATATCATCATTATGGATCATGATCCAATTCTTGTCAGTAATATGAAATCTGAGGGATTCAAATATGCGGTACACATTGATAACCTTGATCTGTCTGCCCTTGCCAAATTCATCAAACCTGATGATATTGTGATCCTTTCGATGGGTGATGCCTTTGAGTCAAACATATTGACTATTGAAATGCTGAAGGAACTGGGTGTAAAAACAATTTATTCCAGGGCTACCAAAGATATCCAGTATAAGATACTTGAAAAAATGGATATCACCGAGATACTTTTCCCCGAGAGGCAGGAAGGAAGAAGGTTTGCCCTGAGACTGCTGAACCGGGATATTCATTTTATCGACGAGTTTGCCCCTGATATATACCTGGTGGAGATCAAGATACCCGGAGAGTTAATCGGGAAAACCATTGTGGAGCTGGAAATCAGATCTAAATACAATGTAAATATCATCGGACTGAAAAGCAGGATAAATGATTCCGGGGAACCAGAAGCACATACAATGGACTATGTGGGCTTTGAAAAAACAGTTTTAAAGAGTGAACATTCACTCCTTGTCATCGGAAAGGAAAAGGACCTGGCGGAACTTGTCAGGAATACCGAATGATGAAACAGGCCGAAAGTCACGATCCCGTTGATGGGCCCGTACCGGAATTGTGTGCAAAAGATGCACCTCAACAATCCACATTAAGGTTTTAGTGGTGTAACTGTGATTAATATATTATTGAAAGACAATTATCCTGGTAAGTACATCACCTTTAACGGTTATACTGGTAATATATATCCCTCTGCCTCCTATATCTGAAGCGCTGATAATGATGTTTCTGTTGAATTGGTTGTTATATACAAGATTTCCTGTAAGTGTATAAACCGAAATTTCTGCTTCCCCCGGCGTGCCAAGCTCAACACAGGTACTATTTACAGCCGGGTTAGGATATATTTGAACAGGTATTTCCTGGTCATATATTTTTGAAGAATATGTCCAGTTTGCAGGCCAGTACACCTTCCATTCAAGAATACCCTGTGCATAAGAATTGCCGTAAAAATTTAGCCTGATTTTCTTTGTTTTCACAGGATAAAAGACTTCCTTATTATACCGGTCTGCATGAATATCATCCCCTCCTTTCAGTGTGGATTCTATCCTGACAAATTTACCGCCAGCCTCATCATAATAAGATAAATATGATGAATCAGGAATATTAATACCGGCACCATCTCTCCACCAGTAAACCTCTGATGAACTTATTGTTTTTCCCTCTGCAAAATTATACTGGACCCAGTTCCATATACCTACCGTTCCTCCATCATATCTCCAGTTTCCAAAAGCCCCGGGTCCCTTATCGGATGAGCTTGAAGGTTCAAAAAGGTCGTAAATGCTGGTTAAGGTCTCCCAGGAAGAGACATGGTTGGTTGAGGCATAATCATCATTTAATATCAGTATAAGGGAATCAGGGTATGATATATCCTTATAATCAGACAACCAGACCTGCATGCTTGATGGTCCGCGGTTATTCCAGTATGAATAGGGAATAAGGGTTACTTCCTCCCCGGGGCTTCCATCAATCTGTGTTGAATTAAGACTGATAAGCTGTATACCACCCATTATAGATTCCTCAAACCTTGAATTAAGTTCTACATCTTCATCATAACTATACGAAATAATATTCCCATCATTATCAATTCCTTCAGCACAATATACAAGCGGCCCCCTCTGGACAGCAAATTTATCCCGGTCATCAAGGATTTGTTCGTGGGCAATCAGCTTTCGCGGCTCCATCGGCAGGTTTAGGGTTAACTTATCCCCAGCGTTCCAGTCACGGCTAATAACAGCATAACCATTATGCAGGTCATATGAAAAATTCTCTCCGTTAATTGTAAGGGATACAGTCTTATCCGTGGTGTTGTAAAAGCTGTATAAATCTCCATATATGGCATCATTTCTTGCCCACCCGGGTATACGAATCATCAGTGTATATTCTCTGCTGATTTCTGGGCTTATTTCTATATTCACAATCCCTTCCCATGGATAAGCGGTTTCCTGGATTATCCGGATATTATTCCCGCCAAGAGAAAAACTTGCTGTATCGCTCATGAACAGGTTGATATACAGAGTGTCTTCCCTGAAGGCGTAAATGTAACCCGGAACTGAAGGAATCAGCCTCGCAATATTAGGCGGGCAACATGCACAATTAAACCAGCTGCTTCGATTCACTGCTCCGTCTGAAGCCAGCCGGTTAGGATAAAAGAATCTATCTCCCGAGAGTGATATCCCTGAAAGTAGTGCATTGTAAAGTGTGCGTTCCAGGACGTCAATATATTTTGCCTCTCCGTGAAGAAGAAATAACCTGTGATTGAAATAGATATTCCCTACCGATGCACATGTTTCACAATAAGCACTTGAATTCGGCAGGTAGTAATCGTCGTTAAAGCCTTCATTTCCTCCTGAAGCCCCTATCCCACCTGTTACATATATTTTCCCTGTAACTATATCATCCCATATCCTTCCTATTGCAGTAATATATGAATGATCATTCATAATCGCAGCCACATCAGCCATTCCTGCATACATATATACTGCCCTTACAGCATGACCAACAGCAGTAGCCTGGTCAACCACTCTTAAATGAGCCTGGCAATATTCCGGTCCCCCGGGCCCACGAACATCAAGGAAGAATTTTGCCAGGTCAAGATATCTTGTATCACCTGTTATACGGTAAAGCCTGGCAAGCCCTGTTTCAACTATCTGATGCCCCGGGTATTTTTCCAGTTTGTCCCATCCGAAAGTTAAATCAACCAGGTCGGCAGCTTTCACTGCTATATCCAGAAGATTCTCCTTACCGGTAGCCTGGAAATAAGCACAGGCTGCTTCAAACAGATGACCCAGGTTGTATAACTCATGGCTTAAATCCTGAACTTCTTCCCAGCGGTTATTCCCCAGCCAGCTTACAGGGAAACCTGCAGGGTAGGAACCTATGGTACGGCAGGTATATAAATAGCCATCCGGTTCCTGCGCCATGGCTATATATGATATTATGGTATCTATTTCAGCCTCAAGCTCCTCATCGGGATTATAATAAAGTGAATAACTTGCTGCTTCAATTATCTTGTATACATCTGAATCATCAAATGGATAGGACGATTGAAATATTCCATTTTCAATGCCTGCCGCTATCTTGAAATTCATTATCCTGTTTGCTGACTGGGCCAGTGCATGTGGTATGGTAACCTCATAAATCGTGTTAATCCTGGGTAACCAGAAACTATCAGAAAGAGTAATTGCTGTAAAAGGAACAGGTATTATAGGATAATCATTATCGGATTTGGCCGGTTTATCTGTGGTTGAATCACTGGATATTATGACTGAACTGAAATTGAGGGTTTTGGGGTTATTTATTCCAGACGATCCTGTTTTTACAATAGTCAGAAAAACAGGTAAGAAAGCATAAATTAAAAGTTGAAATAAAACCCTCATAATCTATATGTTATAAGGTTAGCATTTGCTGCACCTTCCTGCCAAAGATAGTGGTTATAACAGAATATTCTTAAACAAAAGGAGTACAAAATTGTCTTATGTATAATATAGATCTCAAAATACTTAAGCCACAACTATGAAAAACTTGAAAGTAAATTACATGGGCATTGAATTAGATAATCCAATAATTGTCGGAGCTTCCAATATGGTTACTGACCTGGATAAGCTTAAGAAGGCAGAAGAGCAAGGTGCCGCAGCAATTGTTTATAAATCATTGTTCGAGGAACAGATCCAGCTCGAGAGGTACCAGATGGACGAAAGCATGACCCAATATAATGAACTGCATGCCGAAATGATCACCACGCATCCCAATATCGAACATGCAGGACCTGATGAACATTTGTTGAATATAAGGGAAGCAAAAGAGAACCTTTCGGTTCCCCTGATAGCCAGTTTGAATGCAATCGAAAGTGATACATGGATTGAATATGCAAAGCTGATAAATGAAACCGGGGTTGACGGTATTGAACTGAATTTCTATAAGACCCCACTGGATTTCAATAAAAATGCTGAAGAGATAGAAAACGAACAAATCAGTATTGTAAAAGAGATCAAAAAAAATATCTCAACACCGGTAAGTGTAAAACTGAGCTCTGACTACTCCAATGTTCTGAATTTCATAAAAAAGCTCGAAGGGGCCGGGGCTGATTCATTTGTGCTTTTTAACTCCTTCTTCCAGCCCGATATTGATATTGACAGTGAGAAACATATCAAGACATTTAACCTGAGCAATGAAGGGGATTACAGAAAATCTTTGAGGTATGCAGGCATATTATTTGAAAATATAAAGGCAGACATATGCAGCTCACACGGCATATTTACCGGTGCAGATGTAATAAAGATGATATTGGCAGGATCAACTGCTGTACAGGTGGTAAGCACAATGTATAAAAACGGCCTCACACAGATCAATAAGATAATAAAAGAAATGAGTGAATGGATGGAGAGGAAAAACTATGGGAGTATAGAGGAATTCAGGGGCAAACTGTCTAAAAACAGGCTCAGCAGTAATCCTTTTGTCTACAAAAGAGCCCAGTATGTTGACCTGCTATTAAACTCGGAGGAGATATTCAGTGCTCCCCGGTAAACATTATTATTTTCATTCAGGTAAAATAAAGATCAGGATTTAGCTCAATTATTAATCCTGGTAATATCGCTGACGTTCCGTTGAAATTTGCTATTTTTAACAGTCAATCTATCTCTTCAAGAAGATAATAAATGGGCTATCTTTCTGTTTTTGCAACATTAGTTATTTCGCTGTCGTGCCAGTTAACAGCCATTCCTGTTGTTCAGGATCAGGATGTTGATACTGCATCAATAAATAGCCAGACTCGCCAGGCATATATTTTGGCCAGGAGTAATCCTGATCTTGCTATCAGGGATGCCCACAGGGCATTATCAGCCTCACGTGAGATAATGTATAAAAAAGGGATAGCAGATGCCAGCCTGGCCCTGGGGATGGCCTATTTTGCAAAGTATAACCCCGATGACAGTGCCGCATATTATAATTACCAGGCCCTTGATCTTTACGATAAAACCGGTGATATCACCGGCAAGGCACGGGCCTGTTACTGCCTGGCCTATGTATACAGCCTGAAAGGCATGCTTGACGAATCGGAAAATTATAGCAGTCTAAGCCTTGAGAATTTTGAAAAGGCTGGAGATAAAAGGGGCATGTTAAATGCCCTCAGTGCCCTTACGCACCTGGCAAGGCAGAAGAGTGATTTTGATGGTGCCCTTGAAATGACAAACAGGGCAATTGAAACAGCCCGGTCAATAAATGACACCGTTCCTCTTGCAGATGCACTTAATACACTGGGTAATATCTATAAGGATATGTTGCTCTTCAATGATGCAATTGACTCTTATTTCGAAGCCCTCAGTCTCTGGGAATTAAAAAAGGATTCCGGAGGCCTGGCTATTGCCTATGGTTCGATAGCCTTAATGTACTTCTACCAGAAAGAATATGATAAGGCATTAGAGTTCAATTTTAAGAAAGTCCCGATATCTGAACGCACCGGTGACCTCTGGGAGCTGAGTAAAACCCTGAACAATATATCCCAGATATATTCAGCCCAAAACCGGCTTGACAGTTCACTTTATTTCCTAAGTAAGGGGCTGCGCCTGAACGAGGAGATGAACTACCCGTCAGGAGTAGCAGCCGCATGCCATAATATTGCAGCAACATTTTTTCTGAAAGGTAATCTGGACTCGGCAAATTATTATATATCAAGATCAATAAGTATTGCTGAGAGGTTAAATGATCCGGGGTTGCCATCCTACCTTATAACGCTCGGACGTGTTCAGCGGGGAAGGAAGAATTATGATGAAGCCATGATGAATGCTAAAAAGGCATATAGAATGGCTGTGGAACAAAATGAACCAATAGTGATATCCGCTGCTGCAGGCCTGCTTAGTGATATTTACAGTGAGACAGGCAGGAAAGACCTTGCTTATGAATACCTGAAAGAGTTCCATTCAATCAACGACAGTATAAGTAGCAATGAATTCCTGAAAAAAGTAACACGACTTGAAATACAGAATGAGTATGACAGGAAACAGGAGGCAGCTGAATTTGAACACCGGCAGGAGCTATTGATACGTGAAAACAGGATCAAACAACAAAACCTTTATGTAAAAGGATTAATTATACTGGTAATATTGCTGGTTATTATCTTCTTATTCTATATCCATAATACCCGGTTGAGGGCACGCTATGCCAGGATAGACCTGGAGCAGAGACTGCTCAGGGCACAGATGAACCCGCATTTTATATTCAACTCCCTCTGTGCCGTACAGGACCTTATTCTTGCAGGTCAGCCGGAAAAGGCAAATACCTTCCTGGTTAAGATCGCCAGCCTGATGCGTAATATTCTTGAGAATTCCAGGGAAGAGTTTATTCCCCTTGAAAAAGAGATAGAAACCCTGAAATTGTACCTCGATGTACAGCAATTGAGGTTTGAAACAGAATTTGAATATAAATTTAATATAGACAGCCCGATTGATACGGAAAATATTGCTGTCCCTCCCATGCTGGCGCAGCCATGCCTTGAGAACTCTGTTGAGCATGGTCTATTGCCCGGAAAGAACGGCGGGAAAATTGAGGTCTCTTATAAGCTTGAAAATGAACTCCTGAAACTGGAAGTGACAGATAATGGTGTTGGAAGGGGAAAAGCACCAGGGGAGAAAGGACAGGGAATAAAGAAGCAGTCAATTTCCACCATGCTTATACAGGAAAGACTGGATTTCTTCAGGAAAAAACTGAAAAGCAGGAATATTAGTTATCAGATAAAAGACCTGTATGAAGAATCACAGCCTTCTGGTACAAAAGTTATTATAATGATGCCCATAAGGAAGGTATTTGCCTGATAAATATTTTAAGGTGATGAAAACAGTAATTGTGGATGATGAACCGGCAGTCAGGAATTCAATATCGGCCATCATAAGGCAGAAATACCCTGACATTGAAATTGCAGCCTCTGTAGGATCTTTAAGTGAGGGTTATGCATCGATACTTGGGCATAAGCCTGACCTGCTGTTTCTCGATGTTGAACTGCCTGACGGTACCGGGTTCGACCTTCTTAATAAATTACCATCAATAGATTTCAAGGTAATCTTTATCACCGCACACCAGGAATATGCCCTGGGGGCGATCAAGGTAAGCGCACTGGACTTTGTTCTGAAACCTTTTGACACCGTGGATATATGTGAAGCCGTGGATAAGGCAGCCAGGCTTATTGATATTGAAGAGGAACAGTTAAAGCTGCAAGCCCTCCGGGAAAACCTGGAAAGCAGGAAGGTGCTGAAGAGAATAGTGTTGCATACATCCGAGAACCTTCATCTTGTGGCAATACCGGATATTGTCAGGGCCGAGGCCGACAGTAACTATACCCGTTTTATATTATCAGATGGCAGCCGGATAATGGTATCACGTACCATTAAAGAATTTGACACTCTTCTTTCAGGATCCGGAATGATACGTGTACACCAGTCTCACCTGGTAAATATTACCTGGGTCGACAGGTTTGTAAAACGTGACGGTGGATACCTTCTGCTAAAGGACAAATCCAAAATACCTGTATCACAAAACCTTAAAAAGCAGGTTATACAGGCAATTAATGATTCTCTTTACCTGTAAAAATTATCAATACTATTATTTTATACCCCGATACTAATTCATCCCGGGCGGATACTAATCTGTGCTGTTAAATCTCCTCCGGGATTCGTAATTTTAAAAGAAAAAAGATTAGTATCATGAAAATCAGGACAGTTTTCACAATCATTATTGCTGTTTTTCTTCTTACAACGGTGGATGCAAACTGCCAGGTTAAAATTAACCTTAAGAAGAAAATAAACAGGGAGGCTAACAGGCGTGCCAATCAAAAGGCAAACGAAGCGGTAAATAAGAGCTTCGATGTGTTGGAGAAAGGTATTGAAGAGGCGGTTATCGGTAAAGACAGCACCGCGGTTGAACAGGGTCAGGCAGGCAACCAGGGGGAAGCACCGGGACAGGTTGCAGGCGCTGAAAATGCAGCTAATGCACCAGGTGCCATAGATGCCCAGGATGCACTGACTCTCAGCTGGAGCAAATATGATTTTGTCCCGGGAGATAAGATAATTTTTGAGGATAACCTTCTCGGGGAGGAGAATGGTGAATTCCCCTCGAGGTGGGACCTTGTAGAGGGAACTGTTGAAAATGCACAGTTCGGAGGTGAGAATATTATTATGTTCAGGGGAGGCGCCCCTATGATTATTCCCTACCTGAAGAACCCGGAAATTGATTATTTGCCCGATGTATTTACCATTGAATTTGACCTTTATCTGTCTTCAAATGACTTCACGGTTTACTTTTACGACCGTAAAAACCAGGAGTCCCCGCGAGGAGCCACAGCCCTGGACATCTGGACTGATAAAATGGATTTGAGCCCGGCCAACAGCATGTTACCAGACGGAAAGAATATTGCAAAAATGTGGTCGCACATCTCTATTGCATACACTAGTGGCAAGCTCAAAGCTTATATTGATGATACCAGGCTTATAAACATTCCGCATCTCGATTTTAATCCGACAGGCATTTCATTACATGTATACCATGCCAATGACAACAACAGATCCTTCATAAAAAACATTAGGATCGCTGAAGGAGGAGTAAAATACTATGACCGATTCCTGCAGGATGGAAAGATTGTTTCCAACGGGATCCGCTTCGATGTTGGCAAGGCAACACTGCGACCCGAGTCAATGGGTGTACTCAATGAAATATATAAAATGCTGAACGAGCATCCTGATGTTGCAGTAAGTGTCGAAGGACACACCGACAGCGACGGTGATACCGACCTTAACCAGAAACTCTCCGAGGACCGGGCAGAAACAGTTATGAAACAACTCATCTCCATGGGAATATCAGCCACTAAATTAACGTCAAAAGGATTCGGAGAATCCATGCCGATAAATTCAAATGCAACCCCTGAGGGAAAAGCAGAAAACCGCCGCGTTGAGTTTGTAAGAAACAACTAATAATTAAGAGAGACCAGTTTAGTTTCATTCCAACCAGGCCTCATGGGGAGGAATTGCAAAAGCCTGCAAAACCAGTTTCTCCCCTTTTCAGGATAAATCATTTTAACAATAAACCTAATTATCATGAAAAAACTTATTGTTCTTTTTGCTGCCAGCCTGCTGGCACTGCCAATGTCCGCACAGTTCACCGCCAAAATGTTCTTTACGAGCATGGGCCAGGAGCGTGTCTTCACAGTGTATTCCGCTGATGCCGGTTACCGTTATGAATTTAATGAGAGCGGCATGGAAGGCGTCATAATAGTTAAGAAAGGCTCACCTGAAATTGTAATCCTTATGCCCCAGCAAAAGATGGCCATGAAGGGTGCTGCCGATAATCCAATGAGTATGGGTAATGATCCGGTTGGTTCATACGAGTATTTTAAGAAAGAAGGAACCATTAAAGAGATAGGAACCGAGACTGTCAACGGAATAGAATGTATTAAAACGGAATTGTGGAATGAAAACAGCAATGAATATGGCCAGGCAAACCAGAAGATGTTTACAGTCTGGACCTCTGAGGAATATAATTTCCCGATAAAAATGATCAACCACATAGACGGATCTGGTGACTTGGTTATGGAACTGAAAGAAATCCAACCATGGACACCCGATGCAAATAGTTTTGAAATCCCCGCAGGCTACCAGGTTATGGATATGCCTAAGATGATGCCCGAGCAATGATTAATATCATAAATGCAACTGTTAATATGTCAGAAACACAGCGGGCCAACTTCAACACTGATATTTGTTCTGTTACCCTTGAACGATAAAAACACTAGACCAAAACTTACTGAAATTAATTAGTCAATGAAAATAGGTACTACACCAACAAAAAAGCCGGGGAAAGCAAACCCTATTATTTTAGGTCTCCTGTTCATAATTATAGGAGGAATTATATTCTTTATGTGGGGATTACCCCCACTACAATACTCAAATTCTTCAAAAGACTGGTCATCGGTGCCGGGCGAGGTAATCAAATCCGAAGTTGAAACACACAGGAGTGATGGTGAAACACATTACCTGCCTGACATAGTTTATACATACGCTGTTGATGGAAAAACATACACCTCTTCCAAAATTACTGTGGGTGATCCTCCCCTTAATTCCAACATTTCGCCGGCTAAACGTGTACAGGCGGAATATCCCGTGGGTAAAGCAGTTGATGTTTACTATGATCCTGAAGTGCCTTCTTCATCGGCACTCAAACCCGGAATTCGGAAAAACGATATAGGCCTTGCCCTAATCACAGGTTTGTTTCCCTTCATTGGAATCATTGTGTTTTTCAGCGGTCTCAGGGCAAAGAGACGTGCTAAAATTGAACAAATTCGGGGTATTGAACAATAAAAACCAAGAAATGTTATAATTTTAACTAATAATTACTAACTCTTAAATTCTTTAAACTATGAAAAAACTATTCGCACTTATGTTTATTGCATTTTTTGCCCTGACACAAATATCAGCCCAGGAGCCAGTTTTTGTAAAAGGTGATAAAGTGCTGAACCTTGGTATCGGACTTGGGACAACTTTATATACCGGGAGTTATTATCACATGACGGTGCCACCGATATCAGCTTCACTTGAATTAGGCCTTCTTGATGAGATAATCGACAAAGGTTCAATAGGAGTCGGCCCTTATGTTGGATTCGCTTCCTACAAATGGGAATATTCAGGTTGGGGATATAAATATTCAAATATTATTATTGGTGCCAGGGGAAATTTTCACTATCCTTTTGTAGACAAGCTTGACACATATACCGGTCTTTTATTAGGATTTAACGTTGTTACCTCTTCTGAATTTGGTACGCCGGTGGGATATGACTATTCAGCCTCTTCCAGTGGTATTGCCTGGTCATGGTTTATTGGTGCCAGGTATTATTTCACGGATAATATTGCCGGAATGGTTGAACTTGGGTATGGCATTGCATATCTAAATCTGGGTGTAGCTCTTAAATTTTAGTGAATACACAGCCAGTTAAGAATTATTTCAGAACGGGAGAAATAAACTAAATCGCTTTATACAGGCCTGCCAGGAGTATTTTATAAATAAGAACCGGGTAATTTTAATAAAAAGTTATCCCGGTAAATCATTTCTAAATCGTTCTTTATTACTTTAGGAATCTAAAATATTATTACCCTGTTATGAAAAAAATATTAGTAATTATGTTCGCACTTATACTGGTATCAGGCATAAGTGCCCAGAAAACCGATAAGAGACTAAAAGGCATAGAAAAGGAATTCGAAAAAGTGCTGGTAACTTTCCATGCACCCGGATTCGCAGTAGCTGTTGTGGAAAAAGACAGGGTTGTTTATTCCGGCGGGTTTGGCTTCAGGGATTATGAAAACAGGATCCCGGTTGATGAGAACACCCTCTTTGCTATAGGTTCATGCACCAAGGCCTTCACAACATCACTTATAGGAATGCTGGAAAATGATGATAAACTGTCCCTGGACGACAGCCCCCTGGCATATATCCCGGGATTCAGGTTTTCCACTGACGAGATGAACAGTAGCATCAGTATAAGAGACCTTATGAGTCACCGTACCGGATTGCCGCGTCATGATTTCTCATGGTACTTTTTCCCCGGCGAAACTAAAGAGAGCCTGCTGAAAAGAGTGATATACCAGGATCCTTTCGCAGGCGTCAGGTACCAGTGGTATTACAATAATTTTATGTTCCTTGCCCAGGGTGTAATTATTGAAGAGATAACAGGTAAGAGCTGGGAAGACAATGTAAGGGAGAAGATTTTTAAACCCCTGGGGATGACTCGATCAAACCTTTCAATAGACGAACTGGAGAAGAGTGAGAACGCTGCCTTTGGTTACCAGTTGAAGGATAGTACAACTATTGAAAAGATGGATTATTACCGTATAGCAAAAATGAGTCCTGCAGGAAGTATAAACAGCAGTGTAAAAGAGATGTCAAACTGGGTCATCACCTGGATAAACGGGGGTAAGTTCAATGGCGAACAAATAATCCCCGAAAATTTTGTCCCCCAGGCAATAAGTTCACAAATGGTGGTTGCAGCCGCACTGCCTGATAAGGAAAGGCCCGACCTGCACCTGCAAAACTATGGCTATGGATGGTTCATAAGCTCCTATAAAGGACATTACAGGGTTGAGCATGGTGGTAATATCGACGGCTTCTCCGCCAGCACATGCATTTTCCCTAGTGACAGTATAGGAATTATTGTATTGTCAAATCAAAATGCTTCTGTAATCCCCAGTGTAATCCGTAATATTTTATCAGACATGATGCTAGGTGTAAGAAAGGATAACTGGTCAGCAATACAGAAAAAACAAATTGATAATGCAAGGAAAGCACAAAAAGAATCGCAGGATTCCTCGGGAACTTTCAAAAAGAGTGGTACCATACCATCACATGATCTGAAAGAGTATACGGGTACCTATGAAAACAAAGGTTATGGGACTTTCAAACTGGTTCTTTCAAATGATTCGCTCTATGCCCTGTTATCTCTGAATAAATACTGGCTCAGACATTTCCATTATGATGTGTTTAAGCCTTTTGAAGTGACGGGAAATGACATTGATACTACAGGCCAGATACAATTATTCAACTTCACAACCGGTACTGATGGTGATATATCAGGACTGAATATAAAGATGGAGCCAACCCTTGATCCATTATTTTTCAAACGTACACCTGAAATTGTCGATCTTGATAAAGAAACACTGGAATCATATACCGGGGAATATGACCTTGCCGGAACAGCTATCAAAGTTTATTTGAAAGGAGAAGATAACCTGTATGTCCTTGTACCGGGCCAGCCAGAGTATGAATTGATCTCTGTTGGTGATGATAAGTTCAATATAAAAGTGCTGGATAACTATAGTGTACAGTTCGTAAAGGAGGGTGAAGAGATCACCGGTCTGAAATTCATACAGCCGAACGGTATTTTTACCGCCACAAGGAAATAAATTATTTTTTTACCAGTTCAATCCTGTTATTGAAGGCACGTCCCATTACTGTATTATTATCAGCTATCGGGTTCTCCTCTCCATAGCCGTTGAATACCATCCTGTGCTGGTCAATGCCAAGTTTCATAAGTTCATTGTACAGTGTTTCAGCCCTTTTGCGAGAAAGCTCAAGGTTCTCATCACTGCGTCCTATATTATCGGTATATGCATCAATGCTTATCCCTATAGTGGGTTCACTTTTAAGGGCCCTGGCTATCATCTCGATTATTTCTTCACAGTCGCTTGTTAGTTCACACTCATTGCGTTTGAAATTAAAATACAGAACAGCTTTGCCTATATCATTAAGGTCTTTAAGAAGAGTTTCTGCCTTGATATCTGATTTTAATTCCCCCCTTTCAACAATGTTGAGTGTATAATAAAAATCCCCGGCAAACAGGTCAACATATATGAGCCTGTTATTGGTTTGTAGTATCATGTATAGCTGGCTTTTCCCGTCACCATACATATTGGCATGCAGGCTGTCGCCTATCTCCTGGAACCTGTTAAGGATGAGTTTAGGATCAATATTATCATCACATTCATAATAATAATATGAAATCTGTCCTTCAATAATATAATCTTCACCGTTAATATCACAGAAACTATAGGCACCGAAATCTTGAACCTGATTGTCATAAAGGGTGAAGCCGGGTAGAGTCCCGAATATAGGATGCTCCTTTTCAGGATCAGCCACCTGTGCCTGGGCAGGTAATAAAAACCCCAGCAGCAATAAAATAAATGACAGGTTTTTCATGGCAGTGAATTTTTGATTCCCTCCAATAAGATACGTAAAAAACTACCCCTGCACAAATTTTTTTACCTGCTCATAACAACAGCCACCGAATCAATATGCCCACCCATTGGGGGATTCATCTTTCTTATTCGAACTGTTGCTTTTTTTATGCCATCTATGTTTGCATATATTGAATCCAGAATTCGTTTACCAATATTTTCCATCAGATTTGACTTTTTATCCATCTCTTCCTTAACGATCCTGAATGCCACCTGGTAATCAACCGTGTCTTCCAGACGGTCAGTTTTTGATGCTTTGTCGAGATCAGCCTCAAGTGTCAGGTCAATTAGGAACTTGTTACCTACTATCTGCTCTTCCTTGAAATGACCGTGGAAAGCATAGAACTCCATGTTCTTTATTTCTATTAAGGCCATGCTTAATTATTTAATGTGTCAATAAACCTTTAAAATTATCACTTGTAGCGATTATTTTAAAAAAAACACTGAAATATTTGGTTTATATTATAAACTATTTTATATTTGTAATATATTTATATATAAAATAACTTAAAATTCTTATTTATGGAAAATAATGAAAAAATGATGAGCAGCCAGGAAAGTCTTAAGATCATATCAGAAATGATCAGCCGGACAAAAATGAATATAAAACAGGGCCGTTTCCATCTTCTGTTGTGGGGTTGGCTAATTGTTTTATGCAGTCTTACAGAATATCTTCTTTTTCATCTCACATCATTTGAAAATCCCTGGCGTGTATGGTTACTTACCATTCCGGGTGTTTTTGTGTCTTTAATATATGGATTTATTAAAGGCAGTAAACAAACGGTCTATACTTATGCTGACAGGATCTATATGTGGTTATGGATAGGTTTTCTCTTTACAGCAATAATCTTATTTGTTTTCATTGGTGTCGAAAACAGGATGTATACTCTCGGGCCATTTATATTGATGCTGGCTGCTTTCCCGACCTTTATGTCGGGGGTGATAATAAAATTCAAGCCCCTTCTGTTTGGAGGAATAAGCATATGGATTTTTTCTCTTATCTGCTTCTTTACAGGACCATTGATTGGCCCTCTTGCTGTGCCTGCAGCTATGATAACAGGTTATTTGATTCCCGCTTATATGCTTAAAAACAACAGAGTTAAAAATGACACGGTATAAAGATCTCGATCCGCTTCTTCATTCTCAGCTACGACTCGCAATAATGTCTGTTCTTATGAATACTGAGTCGGCTGAGTTTACATTTATAAAAGAACAAACCGGTGCAACAGCCGGCAATTTGAGCATACAGATCACAAAACTTAGGGAAGCCGGATATATTAAAGTCCAGAAAAAATTCAGAGAAAATTACCCTCAGACACTCTGCAGGGTAACCCCTCTTGGCAGGGAAAAATTTGAAAATTATGTTAATGCCCTGAAGGATTATCTTTCCCCTGATAATTAAACAGCCTTCCTTAGCCTTAGCCTTAGCCTCATATTGTCCATCCTTGATAGACGTGGATTGAATCCACGTCATCGGAGGTGGAACCTCAGCCTTCTTTATACTTTTACCCCCCGGCGTTCGCGTTGCTCAGCCGGGATTTCCGCTTCGTTCCAACTTTTTACTTTTGTCTTTTGCCTTTAATTCCTAAATTCATCCTATTTTTATAGTCCAAAACCACATTGATAATGGACGAAAAGAATAATAGGGCACAGAATAATACCGGCGATTCCGGTACATCACTGAATTTCATAGAACAATTTATACAGGAGGATATCCGGGCGGGCAAAAATGAAGGTCGTGTACATACACGGTTCCCGCCCGAACCCAACGGGTATCTCCATATCGGCCATGCCAAGGCTATCTGTCTTGACTTTGGATCGGCTGAAAAATTCGGAGGTAAATGCAATCTCAGGTTTGATGACACCAATCCCATAAAAGAGGAAACTGAATTTGTTGAATCCATAAAAGAAGATATTCACTGGCTGGGTTTCGACTGGGAAGACAGGGAATTTCATGCATCCGATTATTTCGATAAACTATATGATTTTGCCCTTGACCTTATCCGGAGGGGCCTTGCCTACGTCGATAACCAGAGCTCTGAAGAAATAGCCGCACAGAAAGGGACTCCAACAAAGTCGGGCATTGAAAGTCCTTACAGGAACAGAGGTATTGAAGAAAACCTCGACCTTTTTAAAAGAATGAACAACGGTGAACTTAATGAAGGCAGCCATGTTTTAAGGGCTAAGATCGACATGGCCTTACCTAACATGCATATGCGCGATCCCGTGATATACCGGATTATAAATAGGGCACATCACCGCACGGGTAATAAATGGCAGGTTTATCCTATGTATGATTTTGCCCATGGTCAGTGTGACTATTTCGAAGGTATCACTCATTCGCTCTGCACCCTCGAGTTCGAGGTTCACAGGCCCCTGTACGACTGGCTTGTTGACAAACTCAGAACAGGTGACTACCGTCCCCGACAGATTGAGTTCAACAGGCTTAACCTTAGCTACACGGTAATGAGTAAGAGGAAGTTGCAGGAACTTGTCATGCTAAAGCTGGTAAGTGGCTGGGACGATCCCCGTATGCCCACACTATCGGGTCTCAGGCGCAGGGGATATACACCTGAATCCATACGCAAATTTATAAGGAGCATAGGTTATACCAAGTTCGAGGCCATAAATGATGTCGCCCTGCTCGAACATGCAGTGCGTAACGACCTTAATATAAAGGCTCCAAGGGTATTTGTCGTGCTTGACCCGGTTAAACTGGTAATTACCAACTACCCGGAAGACAGGATTGAAGAAATGGAGATCATCAATAACCCGGAGGATGAATCGATGGGCAGCCGCAGGGTACCTTTCAGCAGTGAATTATATATTGAAAAGGATGACTTCATGGAAGATCCCCCGGGGAAATATTTCCGCCTTGGTCCCGGCAGGGAAGTAAGGTTAAAAGGAGCATATATTATTAAATGTACCGGTTTCAACAAGAATGAATCTACAGGTGAGATAGATGAAATATACTGCACCTACGATCCTGATACAAAAAGTGGGGGCGCAACAGCCAACAGGAAAATTAAAGGAACATTGCACTGGGTGTCGGCCAGGCATGCTGAAGATGCTGAGGTAAGATTGTATGACAGGTTATTTGACCATCCCGATCCGGCGGGCCAGAAAAGCCATGACTTCAAAGAGTTTCTAAATCCTGAGTCATTGACAATCCTGAACTTCTGTAAAATTGAACCTTCACTCTCTGAGGCTAAACCACTTGACAAATTCCAGTTCCAGCGCATTGGTTATTTTTGTGTTGATAAAGATTCGATCCCAGGTAGTATTATCTTTAACAGAACAGTCCCCCTGAGGGATACATGGGGAAAAGTTGTGAAAAAATAATATATACACTTGCGACTGAGCTATAAGTGTTTTAACTTTGCAATCCCAAAATTGCTTCGTGGTGTAATTGGCAACACGTCTGACTCTGGATCAGAAGAGTCCAGGTTCGAGCCCTGGCGAAGCAACAAAAATACCCCGCATCAGTGGGGTTTTTTGTTGTGGAGCAGGGAGCCCTGATGGTCGTGGATTTTTCATAATATATTTCCTTATCCTGTGGTATTCATCGATGTTACGGATAATTCGGTCATGATACATGGATTGCCAGGAAAAATTCGGATTGATTTTTCGAATACTAATGGTGCAGATCCGTTTGTAATGGTTTATTATTACACCCAATGAACCGGGTTTCCAATTAAATTTATTAGAAGGGATATTCGATTCAGGCACCGTGGGGACGCCCAATTTGGGCGTCCCTACAGAGGTGGAATTATTATACGACGAGGATTTGATTATTATTATCCCATGTAAATGGTCAGGCATGATGATAAATGAATCCAATTCTACAAATGCAAAATGATTGGGTATTTCAATCCAATATTTACAGGCAATTGTTCCAATATCTGATACTTGCATTATTCCATCAACAGGTTTGCCAAAATAATCAATCCTGTTTTTTGTACAAATGGTTACAAAATATGCCCCGTTATTGCCATAATCCCATTCAGGACGGCGCAGGGATTTGTTACAGTATTTACCCTTCTTACTTTTGGACATTTAATTGGAGACCTGGTATTCCAATCATAAAGTTAGGAAATTATATAAAATTGGCTGCAGCAGGCGAGTTCATGAGGCGAACTTAAGTGAGCCGAATAATCCGAACACCTTGTTGAGCTGTATATTGGATAACTGGCTTGACGGTCAGTTATCCCTCTTATTCAAGTATTTGACCATTAATTTATTTTTTTCTAACTTTGAAGGAACCTAATTATAGAACCTATGAAATACTATTATTTATGTTTTATTTTTTCTTTGGCTTTTTATCCACTAAACGGACAAGAAAAGGGGACTTTTCTTGACGAACGTGATTTGAAGGAGTATGAATGGATCAAAATTGGTGATCAAAAGTGGATGGCTGAAAACCTGGATGTCAGTACCTTTCGAAACGGTGATCCGATCCCGGAGATTACAGACAGAGATGAATGGGAACAAGCTGGTGAAAATGGGGAACCAGCCTGGTGTTATTATGACATGGATCCCAAAAATGGGGGGAAGTGGGGTAAGTTATATAATTGGCATGCGATAAACGATCCAAGAGGATTAGCACCGGAAGGATGGCATATACCGAGAGATGAAGAGTGGAACCAGTTGACGGATGAGCTGGGCGGGGTGGCGGTTGCTGGCGCTAAGATGAAAAGTAAAGAAGGCTGGGATGAGGATGGTAATGGCTCCAATGAAAGTGGTTTCACAGCACTTCCATCAGGATGCCGGTTCATATTTGGCGACTGCGTCAGACACGGAATGGGCAGTTATTGGTGGAGTTCAACCGGTGTAGAGGATTCCAATTTTGTTGCATGGTTCCGCAGTCTGGACAACAAAACCGATAAAATCACCAGGCTCTTTACCGACGGCAGATTAGGCTTTTCGGTCCGCTGTATCCAGGATTGACCGTCCAACAGGAATTATAGAACAATCTTCTGAGTTAATTACGAGGTTGTGTTTCTGACAGTATGATATAACAACATCTCGAGCTATAAATGGCAAAAAACTAAGGTCAATAAGAAAAAAATATATCTTTTCATAATTATTTATTTTAACCGGGTAAAGTACTGCTCAAGTTTTCCATCTCTGATAATCTGATTAATTTCAGATGTATCAACTTTCCCAACAATGTGACTAAATAGTCTTGGATTTGCCATATCTCTATAATACTCTATATAGGGATCTTTATCAATAATATAATTTCTTAAGGTGTCATCAAGAAGACATGGTTGATTATATTTTACCTCTAGATTCATGCACTCTTTAAAGCTTAGGTTTAAAAAGACATCGTATCTATCATCAGCTTCAAAATCAAGGATATAACCATCAATTAATCTTTCCCTGTATTTGTATATTGTATCGTTATCTCTAAAATAAAATTTGGACCATTCCTGGGAATAAGATGAAGTTCTGAAAATTCGGTCACCTTTCATACCAATATCTGTCAAAGTAAAATAATCACTGCTGGTTTTATATATCGAGATTCCTGGTGCAATATCTTGATATGTAAAGGGATCACAGTTTGTTGCTGCAAAGGATAAAATGATGATGTAAAAGAAGGGTTTTAAAAATATTGATTTCATAACTGTTAATTTAGACTGTATGGACAAACTTTAACTATACATTACTTATGTAACTAAATGAAAGCAATAAGAAATATGGTTATTTAAATTAATTCTTTTAGGAGCTATAAATCGACAACAAAAAAGTTGCATTAAGTGCACTTAATCATAACCATATGATCAAGTAGGAAAAGCCCAAACAGTATATCAAATATATGAAATAATATAATGCAAGTCAAATATATATTTATGCCATTGACTTGATAAACAAGCCAATAGAGTACACTTCCCTTATATCATCTCCATCCATCTTATTAAAATAACCTGCAATGAATTCCCAACTTGCCATGTGATAAGCATATACAGGTATACCTAGCTTGTTGTGCTTTCGAATTGCATAATATTCCCCTTTAAGATACTGCTCAGTTTCCCAATCAATACCATAGATATAATACCCACCAAAGAACTTCATTATAGCTTCAACTGACCTGAATAATGGGTCAGATAATCCACAGATTTGAATATCCCAGATAGTGCAGATTTAGCTCCCTCTGAAATATTTGTATAATAAAGGCCGAATAAGGTTAAAAATATATTGAATAATGGGTTGAGAACGATTGTCTAATAATTACGCAAGCGATTGCTGGTAAATAATTTTGCCCTTTTCTGCTTTTTATTATTAACTTATAACAATTATGTATTAAAAAAATCAGCCATGAAAGAAAGTAAATTCTTAATCAGGTATTTGTTGTTGCTTTTTATATTTTGTTTGCTTCCCACGGGTCTTTCATCACAGGATCTTATTAAAACCCCTGAACTGGATAAAAAAGTGAATAACTTCCTTACAGAAAACAGGTACCGGTGGCGTGACATGAATGTCCCTGCCATAGACGGACAGTTGCTATATGATATTATTGTGGAAAATGGTTACACCAGGGCACTGGAAATAGGCACCTCAACAGGGCATTCATCTATCTGGATAGCATGGGCCCTGAGCAAGACAGGTGGTAAACTTATCACCATAGAGATCAATGAACGAAGATACAATCAGGCTCTTGAAAACTTCCGTGAAGCCGGATTGTCAGATTATATTGATGCCCGTCTTGCCGATGCACATACACTGGTGAAAGAACTGAAAGGTCCTTTCGACTTTGTCTTCAGTGATGCGGATAAGAACTGGTATAAGAATTACTTCATTGATGTTGACCCCAGACTGGTTGTTGGAGGATGCTTTACGGCTCATAATATAACTGAACGGCGTTCAAGGTACAGCAGCGGACAGTCTGATTTCCTGGATTATATAAAAAGTCTTGATAATTATACAACAACTGTTAACTCCTCCGGAAACGGAGTGTCAATAAGCTATAAGAAATCAAAATAGTATAAGCTAAAGCTGTTTATGTCACAAAACGGACTCAGGAGAACACTCGGTCTTTTCCCGGCCACCAATATTGTTATAGCGAATATTATCGGAGCAGGTATTTTTACTACCTCGGGATTGCTTATGGCCGATCTGGGTTCACCGGTCTTGTTGATAATCCTCTGGGCAGTAGGTGGGATAATTGCAGTCTGTGGGGCAATCTCATATGGCGAACTGGGGGCAAATATGCCGGAAGCAGGTGGTGAATATATGTTCCTTTCCAGGATCTTTCATCCTGCCCTGGGTTTCCTTAGTGGCTGGGTATCATTCATCGTAGGTTTCTCTGCCCCTATTGCAGCCTCAGCACTGGGCTTCAGTGATTATTTTATAAGAGCCTTCCCCGGGCTATCGGTATGGGTATCAGAAAATACCTTTCTGGGTATCAACGGATCCTCAAAACTATTTGCCGTAATAGTAGTTCTTACCTTTACCTTTATTCATTCCAGGGGGATTAAATCCGGGTCAAAAGTACAGAATATTCTTACACTGCTTAAGGTACTGCTGGTAGCAGGACTTATAGTAGCCGGACTTGCATTCGGGAATGGGAATATTAAAAACTTCAGTGCTGAAAATACACTTGGTGAAGGTCTGGCAGGCTGGAAAACTATAGGTCTCTCGGTAATGTGGATAATGTTCGCATACAGCGGATGGAATGCATCAACATATATAGGATCAGAAATAAGAAATCCCAAACGTACCCTCCCCGGATCTCTTCTTATTGGGACAGGTATTGTGATCATCCTTTACCTGTTACTTAACGCAGTATATATATATGCTGTTCCTGCAGATGAGATGAAAGGGGTTATTTCAGTGGGAGGACTGGCAATGGGTAAATTGTTTGGGCCGGGCGCTGAAACTGTTTTCTCATTGCTTATCTCCTTCGCCCTTTTTTCGTCCCTGAGTGCATATATTATTATTGGCCCCAGGGTATATTTCTCAATGGCCCGTGACGGTTTGTTCTTCAAATCAGTATCAAAAATACACCACAAACATAATGTTCCGACATACTCCATTTACCTGCAGTCCCTTATAGCAATAATCTTTGTTCTGACCGGAACCTTTGACCAGATACTAACCTATATGGGCTTTTCTCTTGGTATTTTCCCAATACTTACCATTGCCGGCTCATTTAAAATAAGGAGAAATAAGATAATCCGTATACGTATACCCGGATTCCCGGTGCCCCAGCTTATTTACATGTCGACAGGAATAATTATCCTGGTACTGTCATTCATGGAAAGACCTGTGGAATCTTCAATAGCTCTGCTGACTGTTGCCGCAGGTATACCTGCGTATCTATTGTTTAAGAGATATAACTAATGGCAGGTGTCTCCCTCCGTTAGCTCCGGATGATAAAGCAGGGGGTGGTACTTAGGATTACAGGGCTCGTATCACCACCGATGCACAGGCGCAGCCAAAGGCAGCGGGCATATAGGATATAGTTCCAACATTGGATGCTTTGTTCTGTTCTCCTTCGGTAAGCTCAATGCTACCCCCGGCAACCTCCTCGGGTGAGAATACTGCAGTAAATCCCTTTCGTATACCAAGTTTATGAAGTCTCTTGCGGAGTATGCGGGCCAGCTTACAGTTATATGTTTTGGAGATATCTGTAATCCTTATTGCCGTTGGATCAACTTTGCCTCCCGCACCCATAGAGCTGACAACAGGAATGCCTTTCTGAAGAGAGTGGTAAATAAGTAAGATTTTGGGTGACAGGGTATCAATGGCATCAACAACATAATCGTAACCCCTGTCAAGTATTTCAATCATTCGTTCATCATGTATGAATTCATTGATAGTTATGAGTTCAAGTACCGGGTTGATATCGAGCAGGCGTTCAGCGATTACCTCCGTCTTATATCTGTCTATCGTACTGTTAAGTGCAGGCAGCTGGCGGTTGATATTGCTTTCAGTGATCTTATCTCCGTCAACAATGGTCATTTTACCGACTCCGGCCCTGCATATCATCTCTGCTGCATAGGCCCCCACCCCGCCAAGGCCTACAACAAGTACATGGGAAGCTGCAAGCTTTTCAAGCTTCTCTTTACCGAGTAGTAATTCTGTTCTCGATTGCCAGTTTTCCATAGGTTAATATTAATTATTATTACTCACCACAGAGGGCACAGAGGTTCCACAGAGTATTTAAATTTTATGCCTATCTTTATTTAAATGTTTCGCTGTAAAAATTCATAATATGGAATACTTATATCCAAAACTAACAAAAAGTATCCTTGATTGTGCATACAGGGTACACAATAACTTAGGTCCGGGACTTCTGGAGTCTTCATATGAAGCTTGCTTATACCATGAATTAGTAAAATCAAATCTGAAAGTTAAAAAACAGGTGTCATTACCTCTCATTTACGACACAATCAAACTTGATATAGGTTACAGGATTGATCTGTTAATTAATGACATAGTTATTGTGGAGGTTAAGTCAGTGGATGCTCTTATCCCAATCCATACTGCGCAGCTATTAACTTACTTAAAACTATCCAAATGCCGTATAGGCTTATTATTGAATTTTAATGTTAAACTGCTTAAAAACGGTATTAGAAGATATATAATGTAAGTATATTAATGAATATGCTCTGTGAAACCTCTGTGCCCTCTGTGGTGAGTGTCTTTTTTAAAGATTAAAAAGATAGTGGAAATTCTCCCAGAGCTGCTTCCTAAGAACATCCAGGTCAATCCCCAGGTGCCCTGCCACCACCCTGTACACCGGCTCTATATCTATATCAAAGCCATCTGTTTCGAGGAAAAGCCTGTTCAGAGTAATTGATTTAAGAGTCATAGCAGACTCGGGTCTTATAGCCCATTCAACCCATGGAGAAAGGTAAAAATCCTTACCGAGTAACTGTGCTGCCAGCTCCGGCTTACCCCTGAAACCATGTATTATCCATTTCATTTTTGGCTGCATCTTCCTGTGACATCCCAGTAGTTCATCCCATGCCTTAACACAGTGGATAAAGAGAGGTTTACTCATTTCCTCGGATATTTCCACCTGTGCAATAAATGCCCTTTCCTGCAGCACTTCATCAGCACCCCTCATACGGTCGAAACCTGCTTCGCCGACAGCAATCACATTTGGCAGTGAAGCATATTCCCTCACTTTTCTGATTTGTTCGTCTATATTACCTTCCTCAATATTCCACGGATGAGCACCACAACTATAAGCTATACCGGGTATATCACCCGGGGAGCGCTCCTCGTGTACCATGATATTCTCAATGGTAAAAACACCATCGTGCGGATCAGCACCATGATCATGGATATTTATAAAATCATATTTAGCCGGTTTTATCATTCTGAAGCATCCTGTTATTCTGGTAGTGAAGAATCTATATTTATAACCACCCCGCCCTTAACCTTCGCCCCGAGGCTTCGGGGTTCGGATAAGGGCACCCCTCCTTTTTAAAAGGAGGGGAAATTATTCTCAATTAACAATCTTTCCCAGCACATCCAACCCCCTGTCAATCCTCTTCAATGTCTCCTCCTTGCCTATAAACGCTATTATATCAAAAAGGTGTGGGCCTCGCAGTTCACCAACTATAAGCAGTCTGAAAGCATTCATTATTTCACCCATGCCATAGTACTTTTCCTGTATCCATTGCTTAACTGTCATTTCCATATCCACGGAAGTAAATGAACTAATCTTTTCAAGCACTCCCTTAAGCTCTTTCATCCGGGCAGGAGAATTCTCCTTCCACCTTTTCTTAACTGCAGCCTCATCATACATTTCAGGAGCCTCAAAAAAGAAACCTGTCTGATACCATAATTCAGAAACAAAATCCACCCTTTCCCTTACCATTTCAACCAAATCAGCTGCGCCCTGATTATCAATGCTATAGCCCTTGCTTTGCACTAGCTTTACATATTCAGCAGCTATTCTCTCCAACGGCTGAGTCTGCATATACTGGTGATTGAACCACCTGGCTTTCTCAGGATCGAATCTTGCTCCTGACCTGCCAACCCTGTCAATACTGAACTCTTCAATTAGCTCATCCATTGAAAACAATTCCCTTTCAGTTCCCGGGTTCCACCCAAGCAGGGCCAGCATATTAACAAAAGCCCCGGGAAAGTAACCATCCTCCCTGTAACCTCTGGCCTTTTCACCGTAAGGCCAGTACAGGGGAAAAACAGGAAAACCAAGTTTGTCACCATCACGCTTGCTCAGTTTACCTTTTCCTGTCGGTTTGAGCAATAAAGGCAGGTGAGCAAAAGAGGGTGTATCCCACCCGAAAGCACGGTAAAGTATAATATGCAGCGGCAGTGATGGCAACCATTCCTCTCCCCTTATTATATGTGATATCGCCATCAGGTGATCATCCACCACGTTGGCAAGGTGATAGGTAGGCATACCATCAGATTTAAAAAGTATTTTATCATCAAGAGTGCCTGAATTTACGGTTATCCTCCCTCTGATCAGATCGTTCATTTCAATATCCTCATTGACCGGCATCTTAAACCTGATGACATATGGTACTTCTTTGGTAAAAAGCCCGGATACCTCGTCAGCAGCAAGAGTCAGGGAGTTTTTCAGCCTGTCCCTGGTTCTTGCATTATATATAAAGGTATTACCTTTTTCTTCGTGGCTTTTTCTGAGTATTTCCAGTTCCCCGGGTGTATCAAATGCCATATATGCCCATCCCGATTTCAACAGTTCATTGGCATATTTACTGTAAATATCCTTTCTTTCACTCTGCCTGTACGGACCGTAATTACCACCTTCATTAATACCCTCATCTATCTTTATGCCGCACCATTCAAGTGACTCCATTATATATTCTTCGGCGCCTTTAATATATCTTGAACGGTCGGTATCTTCTATCCTCAGAATAAATGTACCATTATGTTTCCTTGCAAAAAGATAGTTATACAATGCTGTACGCACCCCACCTATATGTAAAGGCCCCGTCGGGCTTGGGGCAAATCTGACTCTGATATTACCGGTCATGGTTAGTACTGAATTATGAATTTGTTGTAAAGATACGGAATCTGTATCAAGTATTGAGGACTGTAAAAAATCATCTTTTTTAAGTTACATTTGTATTATAATTGATGTCCAGGGATAAAAATACATACTACCATGAATACAATGAAGGCTCTTGTCAAAGCCAAGCCTGGTAAGGGAATATGGATGGAACAGGTTCCTGTGCCTGAACCGGGACTTAATGATGTAATAATAAAAATAAAGAAAACTGCTATATGTGGCACCGACCTGCATATTTACCTCTGGGATGAATGGGCTGCCAGAACAATAAAGCCACCAATGACCACCGGTCATGAATATGTAGGTCACATAGAATCTGTAGGAGCAGGTGTTAAAAATCTCAGGCCGGGCGACAGGGTCACCGGTGAAGGGCATCTGGCCTGCGGCCATTGCCGTAACTGCCGCCGCGGTAAGAAACATGTATGCGAAAATTCTGTTGGTATAGGTGTCAATATAAATGGTGCCTTTGCTGAATACTTAAAGCTACCTGCAGAAAATATAATACTACTTGATGATCGTATACCTGATGACTGGGCCTCCATAATGGACCCCTTCGGCAATGCCACCCACACAGCTCTTTCATTCCCGCTTATTGGGGAGGATGTGCTTATAACAGGTGCCGGCCTAATAGGCAGTATGGCAATAGCCATTGCAAGGTTTGCAGGAGCACGCTATGTAGTGGCCAGTGACCTTAGCGAGTACAGGCTTGATATAGCAAAGAAAATGGGAGCTACCATGGTAATTAACCCTTCAAAGGGAGAAAAAATATCCGATGCAGTGAAAGCGCTTGGCATGAGGGGATTTGATATTGGTCTTGAAATGTCAGGTTCTCCACTTGCTTTTAACGAAATGATAGAAAATATGTATAACGGATCATCCATATCACTGCTTGGTATACTCCCCTCTGATTTCAAAGTACCCTGGAGTGACATTATCTTCAAGGCCATAACCATGAAAGGAATCTATGGCAGGGAGATGTGGGAAACATGGTACAAGATGGAACAGATGATAATAGGAGGTATCGACCTCAGTCCCGTTATAACTCATCACTTCCCCATAGACGATTTCCAGAAAGGCTTTGATGCCATGGAAGAAGGGAACTGCGGGAAAGTGATACTTGAATGGTAGATAAAAGGCTATCATTCATCCTTTTCCCATTATGTTAAGAAACAATATAAATTTGACATTATCATTTTATTAATCCTCCAAAAATAACATTATCTTAAGGCCCATTAATTAAAGCAGCATTAACTTATGAGTAATATCGGCTCCTATGATGAAAGGGCAAAAAATTTCGACTGGTCCATTTCTGAAAAAGAACTTGATTACAAAAAGGGCGATGTACTAAACATCGGATGGTACTGTTCAGACAGGATATGCGAACAGGGTAAATCTGATAAAATAGCACTATACCATGAAGGATTCACCGGTGAAGAGAGAAAGTACACTTTCAATGATATCAGGCTGGCCGGCAATACCATAGGCACTTTCCTTCGGAACCTTGGTATTAAAGAACAGGACAGGGTATGCCTTTTCATGGATAAGATCCCCGAACTTTACCTTTCTTTCCTGGGAGTACTCAAAATAGGAGCTATAGTGCAACCACTCTTTTCAGCCTTCGGTGATGAATCACTCTACGTCAGGCTCGAAAATGCAGGTACCAGGGCAATTATTACCCAGAAAAAACACGCAGGTAAAGTAAGAAAGATTATAGATAAGCTGCCTGGCCTGGAATATATCATTATCGTTGATCATAACGAGACCAAACCATTAAAAGAAAGGGAAATATCTTTTAACCTTGTTAAGGAAGAACCCGTTGAAAACATGGAGATATTTCCAACCAGGGCTGATTCTCCATCTGTACTTCATTATACATCGGGCACCACAGGCCAGCCTAAAGGCGTCAGGCATGTTCACTATTCTTTGATTTCACAGTACCTGACCACAAAATGGGTGCTCGACCTGAGGGATGATGATATCTACTGGTGCACAGCCGACCCCGGGTGGGTGACAGGCACTTCATATGGCATAATAGGACCGTGGAGTCTGGGTATCACCCAGTGCGTACTCGATAAGGGATTCTCAGCTGAATCATGGTATAAATTCATTGAGAAATACAGGATTACAATGTGGTACTCCGCCCCTACAGCTATCAGGTCACTTATGAAAGCCGGAGATGAGCTTGTTGGGAGACATGATCTTTCAAGCCTGCGTCACCTCGCAAGCGTGGGTGAACCATTGAACGCTGAGGCAGTTATATGGTCTGAAAAAGTATTTGGTCTGCCCTTCCTTGATACCTACTGGCAAACAGAAACCGGGTGTATGATGATAAGTAACTATCCCGGGATGAAAGTAAAACCGGGATCAATGGGTAAACCATTCCCGGGAATAACAGGAGTGGTGCTTGATCCAAACACCTATAAGCCTATTGAAGAGACAGGCAGGGTAGGTCTTATTGCTTTTAAACCTGGCTGGCCATCGATGATGACTACCTACTGGAATAATGAGGAAAAATACAGGGAGAAATTCTCCAACGGGTGGTACCTGGCCGGCGACCGGGCCTCAATAGATAATGAAGGATATTTCTGGTTCATAGGACGCGATGATGATGTTATTAATACAGGCGGGCACCTGGTAAGCCCTTTTGAAGTGGAATCAGCATTGATTGAACATGAAGCGGTCGCAGAGTCAGCTGTTGTTTCCAAACCTGATGAAGTGAATATGGAAGTTGTCAAAGCTTATATTACACTTAAACCGGGTTACGAAATTAACGACGACCTCGAGCTGTCAATAATGAACTTTATCAGGAAAAGACTATCACCCCTGGCCATGCCCCAGGAAATAGAGTATGTCGACAGCCTGCCTAAGACAAGAAGCGGTAAGATCATGAGAAGAATATTGCATGCTAAAGAGTGGGGTGAAGATATTGGTGATACGTCGACGCTGGAGGATGATTAGTTTACCGGCTGGCGCGAGTCTCCAGACTCGCGCCAGCGAAAATACTAATAATTAATAAACCAAATACTAAACGATATGGAAGAAATGAAAGATATGGTACTCAATTACGTGATTAATGAATACCAGGAAGACGAAGACGATGAGATAACTTATGACACACCGCTTATCTCAAGCGGTTTTGTAGACTCATTCTCAATGGTATCACTCAAGGTTTTCATTGAGAAGAAATTCAATATCAGTATCCCCGACGAAGAAGCCACCCCTGAAGCTTTTGACTCGGTGAATAAAATAGTTGACCTGGTGAACGGATATCTTGAAAAAAAATAAAACAGTTTTATTATGAGCTACAGCAATAAAGTAAAAGAACTCTATGTAAACCAGCTTAAGGATATAAAGTCTGCAGGCATTTACAAGGAGGAGCGGTTTATTCATTCTTCACAGGCAGCAGATATTGACGTTGAGTTTCCAAGGGGATCAAATCTCAAGAACGTAATAAATATGTGTGCCAATAACTACCTTGGCCTGTCAAGTCATCCCGAGGTTTTGAAGGCAGCCCACGAGGGCCTTGATACAAGAGGTTACGGCATGTCATCGGTAAGGTTTATCTGTGGCACACAGGACATACACAGGGAACTGGAGAACAAGGTAACAGAATTCCTTGGTACGGAAGATACCATACTTTTTCCTTCATGCATGGATGCCAATGCAGGTGTTTTTGAAGCCCTGCTAACAAGCGAGGATATCATGATATCCGACAGGCTGGTTCATGCTTCAATAATTGATGGAATGAGATTATGCAGTGCCGAACACGATACCTTCAAGCATTCAAATATGCAACACCTGGAGCAGAAGTTACAACTTCATGCTGACAAGAGGATAAAAATGGTAATTACCGATGGTGTATTTTCTATGGATGGTGACTTGGCAAAGCTTGACGAAATGGTCGATCTGTGTGAGAAATATGATGCCCTGCTTTTTGTCGATGATTCACACTCCTCCGGGTTTATAGGGAAAACAGGACGTGGCACCCATGAGCATTGCGGTGTAGTGGGTAAGATCGATATCATTACTACCACCTTTGGTAAAGCTCTTGGCGGGGCTTCCGGAGGGTGTGTCTCCGGACGAAAGGAAATAGTGGAAATGTGCCGCCAGAAAGCCAGGCCTTACCTCTTCTCCAATACTATTTCACCAGTGGTGGTGGCCGGGGTCCTCAGGGTTTTTGATATCCTCTCGGGAAGTACTGAGAGAAGGGATAAACTGGAGAAGAATACCATATTCTGGAGGAAGGGACTGACAGAAGCAGGTTTCGTGTTGAAAGAAGGTGACAGCCCAATTGTGCCTGTCATGCTGTTCAATGCCAAGCTGTCGCAGGACTTCTCAAAGGATCTTTATGACCTGGGAATATATGCCATTGGCTTTTTCTTCCCTGTTGTGCCAAACGGCCAGGCCCGTATCCGCACACAGATATCAGCAGGCCACGAAATGCATCACCTTGAGAAAGCGCTGGATGCGTTTATCAAGGTAGGTAAGAAGTATGGTATCCTGGGTCTCAGCAAGCAGGAAATAATCGATAAGTACGGACTCTAAACTCTGATCGCCCCGAATCCTCAGGGCTCGGTTCCAGCATTCCATTTGATTGGTGAAGCTGTTCTTAATTATTCAACCGTTATAGTATATTCTGAGCTTACGTCCGGATCACTTTCTGATGTGGCTCTAAGTGTAATGGATGCTTTACCGGCATTTTCATTTGACTTTCCGTAATAAACAGGAATATCAACTTCTTCACCATTCTGTATACAGACAATTTCATGTAACAGGCCTGCTTCCCATCCATCACCATCAACCGAAACTGCTAACCTGTAAATATCTGCATCGGTATTTTCTTTTACATCCTGCTTATGAATACCTTCCCGCATCATACCGGCTGAACCTGTATTCTTAAGTCTGAATTTATATATCCCTTTTTGCTTCACCTTACGTGGTGCCCCCACAGGGCTAAGTTCCAGACCGCTTTTATGAGGACCCTGACCATCGAGTGATCTTACGGCTACAGAATAAGATATAATTCCTCCTGCATCTTTCTTCAGGTCAAGAATATAGAAATGAAGTCTGTTATGGATATCCACATATTCAAATTCGCTGCCTGAATCCAAGCCTGCATGGAATAGTGCATCATTCAGCTGACGGTAATCAGCTATTGTTCTCATAACCTCGGTATCATCAGGTTTGACAAAATCAATCATATTGATATCTTCGGGATGAGCATCAATTACCCAGTTAAAGCAGTTAAACTGGTTGGGACCACCATTTCGACCTTCCCTGTCTTTATTTTTTGCAAGCAATACACCATTATCAGGACAGAATGAATCATATCCTATTCTCTGAATGACTTCCACCGAATAGAAATCAAAGGGATTTAATCCCTGCGACAGTGGATTTATAGCCGGATCTTCAACAGGTGTACGGTCATGTGGCTCTTCCCCGTCGAGCCTGACGATCAAACCGGCCCATGTGCCGGGAAGAGGCCTCACCGCCCTGCAGGTTATATCTGCAAATGCCAAACCTGACTCAGCCAGTCCTTCCCTGCTCAGATAAAAAACCTGGTCTTCTTCAATAAATCCGTTCACCATCCTGTTGCGAAGCATAAGACCTGCAGGCATTGCAGCACCCATGGCAGGTGGAACAACCCAGCGCATATGAGGACCACCGGGTCCGTTAAAACATCCGCGATCCATCATATCCCATGTACCTGAACCCACTCTTCTGTAAGGTTTTATATAGGGATTATTGGCATTATCACCTGTTCTGAAGGCATAATGCCCGAGCTCATGGGTGATTGTACCTGAGTTCTCTCCCTGTCTGATGGATGACAATCCCCATTGCATCTGTCCTGCCTTCCATGAGGTCCATTCAACATAACGTGTTGGCGCCCACCTTGGCATAGTGGTATCAGGATTACCCCATTCAACAGGTATTGCATCCTTCATGAACTTCATCTCACCAAATTCCTGCCATACTCCTGTCTCATCATATCCTGCGTAAACCCTTAATATTGCATCATAATCCGACTTAATATCTCCTGCATCGGCCATCCAGAGGGAATCCACGTCGGGTTCCATCCGACTCCTGGCAAATGAACCATCCGGGGTATATTCATTCTGCCCGTATTCACTCAGTCCATACTCCCAGTGATCCTTTGGCATACGGTAAGGACCAAATGGGTCAAGTTTCGTAATGCCGAATTTACCACGCGATTGTTCCATCCAGTAACCATTAATAGTCTGTCCATGGTTTACCTCTGATGGCTTGAGCCAGAAATCGGAATAGAACTCAGGAACATCTTCACGATCAACAGGATCAATCTGAGGATTGCCGAAAAGGTCGGATCCCCTGGGCTGGGTTATAACAAAAGGATGATCAGGAAAATCAATGGCTACCAGAGCCATTTTGAACTCCCTCTCAGGTACCAGGGTTGGATCAGCCCAATTCTTTCCCGGGATAGGCTTATAATCATCCCAGGTCATATCGTCCTGGTCCTGTACAACCTGAGGGTCAACCGGAGGGGGTAATAAACCTTCGTAGCCTTTTGTTTGGTTTGTATTAGTGCATGAATACATTAAAAGAAACGCACCGGAAAGAACCAGTACTGATCTGAAAAATAGTTTGGTTGGTCTCATAAGAAAATATTTTTTGAAGCAATTATTATTTCACGATTCGTTCCCCACGATCTTCCGGGATTATAATTTATTATTAAAAACTGTGATAAACAAAAAACTTATTACCTAAATTGATCTTACTGGTAAACATTTAACATTTATTAAGGAGAATATTCAAACTGAACGTTAGCACCTATTTAATGTTTTAGTAGTACTTTTGTGGCCGCATATTAAACTCATCAGAAATGTACAGTGATTTTCAGAAACACCTGCAGAATGAACTTGAAAGGATCATCGAAGCAGGACTATACAAGGATGAAAGAATAATAGGCTCACCACAGGCAGCCGAGATTGAACTGGTAGATGGCCAGCGCGTCCTTAATTTCTGTGCCAATAATTACCTGGGGCTCTCCAATAGCCCGGAGCTGATAGAGGCGGCCAAAAAGGCCCTCGACACTCACGGTTATGGCATGTCTTCAGTCCGTTTTATATGTGGCACCAGCAACCTCCACAAGGAGCTGGAAGAAAAGATAGCCGCTTTTTTCGGTACTGAAGATACCATACTCTATGCTGCCTGTTTCGATGCCAACGGCGGACTATTCGAGCCCCTGCTTACCAGCGAGGATGCTATAATTTCTGATGCCCTTAACCATGCATCTATTATCGATGGTGTAAGGCTTTGCAAGGCGAAGCGTTACAGGTATGAAAATGCCGATATGGAAGACCTTGAGAGCAGGCTGGCTGCAGCACAGGAACAAAGATTCAGGTTAGTTGTTACTGATGGTGTCTTTTCGATGGATGGAAATGTTGCCCCCCTGGACAGGATCTTAAAGCTGGCAGAAAAATATAATGCGATAGTGATGGTTGATGAATCCCATTCAGCCGGTGTAGTGGGTAAAACAGGCAGGGGCGTGACCGAACTCTATAATGTAAAAGGCAAAGTAGAAATTATTACCGGTACACTGGGTAAGGCATTCGGAGGAGCCATTGGTGGTTTCACCACGGGTAAAAAAGAGATCATTGATATGTTACGGCAGAGATCAAGGCCATACCTTTTCTCCAACTCAATACCCCCCCTTGTTGCTGCTGCAGGCAGCAGGATGATAGATATGATGACCGAAACCAACGAGCTGCAGGATAAACTACATTACAATACTACATATTTTGTCGACCATATATCTGGGCTGGGTTTTGATATTAAACCCACGCAATCGGCCATTTGTGCTGTTATGCTTTATGATGCAAAGCTATCACAGGAATTTGCGTCCAGGCTTCTTGATGAAGGTATTTATGTTATTGGTTTTTATTTCCCTGTTGTACCCAACGGCGAAGCCAGGATAAGGGTTCAGCTTTCTGCTGCCCATGAGCAGGAACAGCTTGATAAGGCGATTAAGGCGTTTGAAAAGATAGGGAAAGAACTGAAGGTTATATAGAAGAGATGAGTTATGAGAGATGAAAGATGAGTTGATCCAACCATTTTTAAAATGGTATCCTCGTTCTAATAACCTATTTTTAGTAAAATATCTTGATTATGAATGTCGAATATTGAATACTTAACAATTACTCCATTATTCCTTAAAAAAACAACCCCCGACAGTAATCGTCGGGGGCTGCCACTTTTCCATACAAATATATTAACCACACTTGGAAGAGCCACAGTCCTGGCAAATTAGGCACCCCTCCTGATAAAAAAGGTTGGTTGAGCCACATTCCTCACATTTGCCTTTTGCCTTGGTACCATCCGGAATATATTTCTTCAGAGCTCTTTCAACACCGTTTTTCCAACTATTGATTGATGCACTGTCGAGCCTTAACGATCTTACCAGGTTAACTACATTTGGTATGGGCATTCCATGTCGCAATACTCCTGAGATGAGTTTTGCATAGTTCCAGAATTCTGGTTTGAACATATGAGACAGTCCTCCCAGGGTATTTTTGTAACCGTATTTATCAGTATACTGAAAATCATACCTGTTTTTCCCGTCATCATCCTTGGTTTTCACTATTTTCCCTTTTACTATCGAGTCGGGAATCGGGAAGATTTCATTATCGGCCAATCCGGTAAATATCTCATATGGTACGCCATCTTTCAGGCCTACAAAGGCTATCCATTTCTCATCATTATTATTGAACCGTATAATATCGGCATCCAGTACCCTTGGTCTTTTCTTTATCCCTTCGGCCTTGTCCTTTTTTCCTGAGATAAGCACCCCGCTGCGGGATCCGTCACGATATACTGTTGCTCCTTTACAACCTGATTCCCACGCGGTCATATAAAGATCACTCACAAGTTCTTCCTTAACATCCTCGGGTATATTTATTGTAACACTGATTGAATGATCGACCCATTTCTGTATCTGGCCTTGCATCCTGACCTTTGCCAGCCAGTCGACATCATTGGCTGTTGCCCTGTGATAAGGTGATTTTTTAACTATCTCATCCACATCATAATCATCCATATTTCTTACTTCTTCGGGATTGTAGCCATTTATTTTAAGCCATTCAACAAACTTATGATGAAAGACATTGTATTCTTCCCATGAGTCACCAACTTCATCTTTAAAAGTTACCCTGATGTCCCTATCGTTTGGATTAACCTTTCTTCTCCGCTTATACACTGGCATAAACACAGGTTCTATTCCTGAAGTTGTCTGTGTCATAAGGCTTGTAGTGCCTGTAGGTGCTATTGTAAGAAGGGCGATATTCCTGCGCCCATACTCCAGCATATGATAATAAATGTTTTTATCGGTCTCTTTAAGTCGTTGTATGAATGGATTTTTCTTCTCCCTGTCAGGATCATATATTTTGAACGCTCCTCTTTCTTTGGCCAGCATTGTTGATGACCGGTATGCTTCAATTGCCAGTGTTTTATGTATCTCCGTTGAGAATTCAATTGCGATTTCACTGCCATATTCCAGGCCCAGGGCAGCCAGCATATCGCCTTCTGCAGTAATCCCTATTCCTGTCCGTCTTCCTTCCCCGGTTTTATGATGTATATTTTCCCATAGAGTCCTTTCAACAGCTTTGATTCCCTCCGGTTCCGGGTCTTTATTGATCTTATCCAGTATCTTCTCTATCTTTTCCAGTTCGAGATCAATAATATCATCCATTATTCTCTGTGCCAGGTGCACGTGTTCTGTGAACAGGTTAAAATCAAATTTTGCTTTTTCAGTGAACGGATTATCAACGTAGCTGTACAGGTTTAACGCGAGCAGTCTGCAGCTATCATAGGGGCAAAGTGGTATTTCACCGCATGGATTGGTAGAAACAGTTTTGTAGCCCAGGTCTGCATAACAATCGGGCACACTCTCTTTTTCGATGGTATCCCAGAAGAGCACGCCTGGCTCAGCTGATTGCCATGCATTATGGACTATCTTTTTCCAGAGTTCTCTTGCATTGATCTCTTTTACAAACGTTGGCTTATCGGAGTTGACCGGGTATTGTTGTTTGAAAGAGCGGTCATTTTTAACTGCCTCCATAAACTCATCGGTTATCTTAACCGACACATTTGCTCCGGTAACCTTTCCTGTTTCCAGTTTTGCATCAATAAATTTTTCTGAATCAGGATGTTTGATCGATATTGAGAGCATCAGTGCTCCCCTCCTTCCATCCTGTGCCACTTCCCTTGTTGAGTTGGAGTATCTTTCCATGAAAGGTACCACACCTGTTGAAGTAAGTGCACTGTTAAGCACCGGTGATCCCTGTGGGCGTATATGTGACAGGTCATGTCCTACACCACCCCTGCGCTTCATCAATTGCACCTGTTCCTGGTCGATCTTTAGTATACCGCCATATGAATCAGACTCACCTTCATTGCCTATAACGAAGCAGTTTGACAGGGATGCAATCTGATAATTATTACCTATACCCGTCATCGGACCGCCCTGTGGAACTATATACCTGAATTCTTTTAATACAGAATAGATTTTCCCCTCGCTTAAAGACCCTGCATATTTTTTTTCAATCCTGTGTATCTCCTTTGCCAGTCTGTGGTGCATATCATCGGGAGTCTTTTCATACAATCTGCCGAATGAATCCTTAAGCGCATATTTATTGGCCCATACTCTTGCTGCAAGATCATCACCATTAAAATACTCTATTGAAGCACTTATAACCTCATCATGGGTGTATGTTTTACTTCTGCCCTTGTCAACAGGATCTTCTTTGCCGGACTTTTTTTCAGGAATTTTTTCCGAATCAGCTTTTGTTTTATCGACCTTCAGAGGTAATTCGTTTTCCATTTCTTTCATTTCTGTTTGCTCGGGGGGCACAGATTCATCGACAAAAAGTTCTCCCATTGACAGATCAATTTTTTGGATTCTACTTGAAAATTAGCTAGTTCGAATTATGATCAGTAACTCTTAGCGGTTTTGCTAAATTAAGAAAGGCCTCAGGGAGAAGCAAGCCATAATTATTAACAATCAGGCCTATTTATTAACGGTATATCGTAATGGCTTATTAATGTATAATATACGATCAAGATACAGCTATCCGGATCTGCTTTGGTTGTTACAATTATTTGACACAATAAGCTTTCTGCATTATGATTCTTCAACTAGAAAGTAAGGCTACTCTCCGGTACATAGATAAAAAAAAGAGGGTCCTCAGACCCTCTCTCACTATCTATTATATATTAAAAAATAAACCTAATTCCAAGAAGGCTACCCCAGGTACTGGATGTGCTCACACTTTTTGAAAGCTGTGTCAGTTCCTTGAAATTCTCAATGGATGAAGCGTTTAGCCTGAATGCAGGCTCCGTTGTTGCGTCAGGAGATGTTGCAACTCTCAGTGGCCGCACATTATCATAATTAGCCAATGGATTATAGTTGTATGTTCCCCATTTATCGTTAATCATATTACCAACATTAAGTAAGTCGATACTGATTTGCAAGGTATACCTTCGATTTTTCCCGAAATCGGTAAATATATCCTGGAGTACTTTAACGTCGAAACGGTGAAGCCATGGCTCAACATGACCAAATCGTTCCGCATATTCCCCTTTATGTGCATTAAGGTATTCATTTTCATTTACGTATTCCCAGAATGCTGCCTGTTGTTCTGCGGCGGTCATACCTCCGTAATCTACGAAGTTCAGTTCATCCTCACTTGCCGGTATATACATCATGTCTGAAGAAACACCATCATTATTAAGGTCATTATAATATGTATAAGACCAGCGGCCCGTCTGGTAACCCTGGTAGACGATTGAAACTGTAGTAGCAAAATTATTAGCGTACTCTTTTCTGTATGATATATGTCCAATAATCCTGTGAGGTATAGCGAAGTTTGAATAGCTCAGTTCAGGGTCATTAAGGCTTCCCACTGCCGTATTGGATGAATATGCTGAATATGCGGAAGAACCTGGGTTCGATGTAATATCCTTTGCCATTGTATATGTATAAGCAATCATACCTGAGAGCCCCATGCTGAAATTCTTTGTAAGCTGAGCAGTAAGTGAATACTGGTAACCCTTATTTGTATTTGTAAGTACGGTAGCACTGCTTATTGAATTTACCACTCTGCGTTCATCATAATCATAAATAGGACGGTTATCAGGTCCCGGCATATTACCGATGGGGTCAGCCAGATTAACATTAATCTGTTTAATCGCATTGATATCTTTTGAGTAGAGGGCCTCGGCTGTAAAAACCATATTCCATGGCAGTTTAACATCAATACCTAATGTTGTGCGCCATATTTGAGGGAATTTGAAGTCTTTGCTAACCTCTGCAAGTGATGCGCCCGAAGGAAGGTCACTTGGGCTCTGAGGGAACAAGTCAGGCCTGTCCTCAATAAATGATCTGAAATCGGAATTGAATTGCAGTCCCGCCAGGTTAGGATCACCCGGGCCCCATCCTATTTCCGGGGCCTGTATCATACCCGAGTTGGTAGGTTGGTTAGTAAACCATACAAACGGTAGGAAACCGGTAAATATACCTGATCCTCCCCTCAACTGTAACGACCGGTCTCCTTTAACATCCCAGTTAAAACCCAGTCGTGGGGAAATCAACAACTGTTTTTCTGGCCATGTATCCATGCTCATTTTATAACCATCAGCAAATGTGAGAGCTGTAATGGCAGGATTCTCCTCAACATTATCAAGATAGAAAGGCAATTCCATCCTGACACCATATGTTATTTTGACATTATGGTTAACCTTCCATTCATCTTGTGCATAAAGTGCAGCCATACCAAAGGTAAGTTCGGCACCTGGAGCAGCTTCACCATTATAGCCATATGTAACACCAAAACCTATAGGATCGGCGCCATTTATAAAATCGTCAACGGAGTTATAACGGTAGTATGTTGTGCCTTCCCGTATGTAGGAATTACGAAAAAATAGGCGATCATAGGAAGCTCCTGTGGTAATTGTATGCTTGTCGAACAGGAAGGTTACATTATCATTAATACTTAGTGTTTTGTTAGTTACATCATTATTGTAGCTGAACAGTTCGTAACCAAAGGACATATACTGGTCTCCACCCTCCCAAATATCAACAAAGGGGAATAGCTCTGAATTACTTGTACGTGTATCTTGAATAAATGTCCAGCTTGCAAGTAGTTTATTTGAGATTTTTACTCCAAAGCTACTGTTCAGTTCACCGGTTATTGAGCGAACGGTATTTTTAAATCCATAGAAAGCATTTGAAAAAGCAAGTGACTCACTACTTATCCGGCCACTAGCCCTGATATTATTAGGAGGTCCGCTGTTACGGTTTGTCTGCTGGTCTGATGTTCCAACCACATCATTGTAACGAAGTGTAAACTTATGGTCATTGCTGATATTCCAGTCTAAACGAACAAGTATCTTTGTATTTTGATTCTTGAAAGGATCAAAATCCTTGTATTTGCCCGGATCATAATCATAAGTTGAAAGCAAGTGATCTTTAACTCGAATCATATCTGACTCTAGGGTACGCGAAATCATATTATCAGGATCTGCCACACCATCGGTACTCGGCTTCCAGGATACTCCTGGAACTGATTCATTCTCATATTCACCACTGACAAAAAAGAATAGTTTATCCTTGATGATCGGGCCGCCAAGACGTATTCCATAATTCTGTGAATTCCTCTCATTAGCTCCTGACACTTCATTCCCGTCAACAGTGTTCCCTGTAAATGATTTGGGACGGAGGTAGGTATAGACAGATCCCTTAAAAGTATTATCTCCACTTCTGGTAATAGCATTGATACTGGCACCAGTAAACTGTGAAAGTCGTACGTCGAAAGGAGCCATATTTATTGTTATTTCTTCAATGGCATCCAGTGCAATTGGCTGCGCATTACCGCCCGGCAGGGGATTACTGCTCAGCCCAAAATTATTATTAAAAGCAGCACCGTCAACAGTGATGGTATTAAAACGTCCATCCCTTCCTCCAAAATAATTTCCCTGCGCCTGCGGTGTATATTTTGTGAAATCAGTAATACTTCGGCTGATCGTAGGTAACGTATTCAGTTCACGGTTACTGATGTTGGACTGGGTTCCCGCCCTGTCTGAATTAAGAATATAATTACCATAGCCGGCCGATACGATAACCTCTTCCAGTTCGGTTGTTGATTCAGTTAACAGACCGTTCTGAACGTATGTTTCACCAAGCTTAAGATAAATCTCACTATAAGACATTGTGCCAAATCCTACAAAGGATACCGTTAATGTGTAGGGGCCTCCTACACGCATATTCAGTATTCTGTAGTTACCTTCAACATCTGTAACAGTTGAGTATTGTGTTCCCGAGGGTTCATGCACGATGATAACCGTTGCACCGGGCAACAGCTCACCATTTTCACCCAAAATTTGACCGCTTATTCCCGATGTTGTTGTTCCCTGACCAAACAGAGAGGAAGCAGTCATAAATACCAATAATAATGGCATCAAAAAGAATCTCTTTTTCATCAATTTTAAAATTTAGATTATAAATTAGTTACATTAGTAATTTTAAAAGTTTTTATCGCTTATAGTTAATCTAATTAATAAATATATTTAAAATGAGGCTCTAATATAGGGCTTTGTATCTCTATACCTTTTACATTTCGGTTACATTTTATGTACAATATCAGGGAGGTTTATAAACAGTTTATTAACTGTATTATGTTAATAACTCGGATGTAATCATTTCAGTGGCTCCAAGGTTTTTATTTATATAAGTCATGCTTATCCTGCCTGTTTCCTTCAACAGTTCGGGATTACTGAACAGTTCATTTACAGCAGTAACGAAACTGCTATAACTGTTAAATACCCTGGCCCCTCCCAGCTCAATAAGATCAACAGCTTCCCTGAACTTAGCATACCTGGGGCCGAACAATACGGGTACAGCCCAGGTAGCAGCTTCAATTATATTATGAATACCCCTGCCAAAACCACCTCAAAGGTTAGAAAATTTGCTCGCCAATACGACTTAAACCCTCAGCTTTAGCCTTAGCCTTAGCCTTAGCCTTAGCCTAATAATAACTTAGCATCCCGGAATGTAAAATGATTTCATAATTTTGTAATAATTCACCAACTACCAAATTTAATATGATTCGCCTTCTTGCTCTTATAATTTCCATTGGTCTTCAGATAGTAGCGGCATCCATTGCCCTGCGCTTCATGAAGCTTACAAAATACCGCCTCTCGTGGATACTGCTTTCACTCGCTTTCACATTTATGGCAGCGAGGAAAATTATGCATCTCATTGAACTGACACGTGGTGAAGGAACAATGGACATGGCCATAATCGATGAATGGATGGGTGCTTTTATTTCGGTAATGATATTCGGCGGAGTAATCCTGATAAGGGAATTATTTTTATCCCTTAAAAAGGCTGAGATCGACAGGTTGAGATCAGAGAGAAAATTACTGCATGCCATAATCAATACTGAAGAAAATGAAAGAAAACGATTTGCCAAAGACCTGCATGATGATCTGGGCCCCTTGCTGTCAACAGTTAAAATGTCGATAACAGCAATGTCAGCAAGGGTGACCGATCCCGTAAATAAGGAAATTATCGATAATACAAGTCATGTGGTCAATGAGGCAATTGCTGCCATTAAGGATATCTCCAACACACTGAGCCCTCACGTGCTTACCAATTTCGGACTGGTAAGTGCCACAAGTTCTTTTATTAAAAAGATAAATAAAGCCAGAGATGTTAATTTTACTTTTAACAGCAATGTTGATGATAAAAGACTTGACAGCGATATTGAAGCTGTAATCTATCGTTCAGTATGTGAACTGATCAACAATTCACTCAAACATTCGGGAGCATCAAACATATCAATTGACCTCAATATACACGGAAATTTTATTATTTTGCAGTATAATGATGACGGAAGAGGATTCGATACTGCGATACTTGACAGTGAAGAGAATATGGGAATGGGACTTTCGAATATTCAGACCCGCGTAAAATCAGTAAATGGTATATTTGTACTTGACAGTAAAATGGGTGAGGGCATGCACTCATTAATTAAAATCAACATCAGAGAAGAACCCGGTAATTATGAGTAAGATAAAGATAGTCCTTGCGGATGATCATCAACTATTCAGGAATGGCCTCAGGATATTACTTGATGCATTCGATGATTTTGAGGTTGCAGGTGAGGCATGTAACGGGGAGGAAGTCCTGAAGATAATCGCCAATTGTAAATGCCATATAGTCCTTATGGATATCAACATGCCTGTGCTTGATGGTATTGAGGCTACCCGGAAGGTGCTTGAAATTAACCCAGATATAAAAATTATTGCACTTTCAATGTATGGGGAGGAGGATTATTACCACAGAATGGTCGAGGCCGGGGCTAAAGGCTTCCTGTTGAAAGACTCCGATATAAACGAAGTAAGGGATGCTATTTTAACAGTTAATAATGGAGGCAATTATTTCTCCCAGGAATTACTCCAGCATGTTATACAAAAAATAAGGGCCAGGGAGACCGAGACAAGGCAAGCTAATCTCTCAAAGCGCGAGAAAGAAATATTACTCAAGATATGTGAGGGATTGTCAAACCAGGAAATAGCTGACCACCTGTTTATAAGTAAAAGAACAGTAGATAAACACAGGGCTAACCTGCTCAGTAAAACACAGTCAAAAAACACTGCAAGCCTGATCCTGTATGCAATAAAAAATAAGATAATAGAAGTGTGACCTGATATACTATACCTGTTCCCATGGCAAAATCTCATTCTTTAGGAAAAACCGGTGAGCGCCTGGCTATTAATTATCTCAGGGATAACGGCTACAGGGTACTTGAAAAAAACTGGGTTACCGGACGTAAAGAAATAGATATTATAGCTGAAGATGATGAATTTATAATATTTATTGAAGTAAAAACCAGGATGGCAGATTTCCAGTTGCACCCCCGTGATGCAGTCTCCGTGCCCAAGCAACGTAATATTATTTATGCAGCTCAAACATATATCCAGAGAAATGATATTGATAAAGAGGCGAGATTTGATATAGTTACCATTGTTGTGGATGGTCCCAGGCATGAATTGGAACATATAAAGGATGCATTTTATCCAACTTTATAATTAAATCGCATTGATCTTTATACCTTGATTTATATACCCAATTCAAAAAGTGATACCCTGCTTAATGTTAACTTAAGTGAGATCTGTAATCTTACACAATTGTCCTGAATCGTTCCGGAATTCTAATGATGGGCCTTTCCTTCAGCATCCCGGGCTTATTAATTGCATAAAGAGGACGAAAAAGACTTTGTCTCCTCCTTGCCTGTTTGAAAAAGTCATCCCCTTCAATGGCATCTTTCTTCCGGATCAGGTCAAAAAGCTCGTATCTTCTTTTAAGATGCCCCTTCCATCCTTCTTTCAGAAGAGACTGATCATTTAATTTTTCCATGGAGGTATTATAATCAACCATACCAAAATGGAAAAGATACAAATCAGGGTCAATATGAAAGTTTTTCCCTTTAACCCTGTGATACCCTGAACCCCAGGTAAGAGGTCTTGTAGCAACCACTGCCTTTGTATACCGTGCTGAAACGTGGGCGAAGCTCCTTTGTTCAAGAAAAGGCAGGTTAAAATCTATTGGCAGTTCTTTCTCAAGATGCTGTCCCACATCTAATCCCAGTGCTGAAAGAGACGCTGTTCGTATTGGCCGCTTGAAGAATTCCGTAAAGATCATTTTTTTAGCAGGATCAATTACCAGGAATTCATCAATATCATGAGCGATGATGATATCATACCTGTGGAATAAAGACCGTGCCAGGTATGAGACTAATCCTGCCCTGCTTCGGTCGCCCCTTGATCTGCTTTGCTCCCTACCGGGTAATCTGATTAAATTGATGTGTTCATGCCCTTCAGGAAGGGGCTGGTCATGACCATCTATAATAAGGAACAGGTTCTCATTCCCCAGTTGCTGACCATAATATTTAATCCACCTGGAAGCAAAAAAATTGGCATTCCTTACCATTGATATTACCGCAATTTTTGGGAGACTGGTGCCGGTCATTGAGCTTTAAGTATGTTCAGGTCAAAATTGCGAAAAAAAATTAAAATGGATACCTTTAAAACAAAAAAAATGTCAGCCAACAACCTCATAGAGTCTGATCATCCAATTGATGCAGTTGTTATATGGGTAGATGGTAATGACCCTGTGCTGACTGAGAAACGGAACAATTACCTTAACATAGAAAATAAAACCAGTAATCATTCCGGCGCTCTTCCAACCCGATTTGTATCTAATAATGAAATAAGATATTGTGTTCTGTCAATTCTGACTTTCGCCAGTTTTGTAAGGAATATATTCATCGTCACCGATGACCAGGATCCCAACCTAAACAAAGAAATTGACAGATATTTCCCCGGGAGATCAAACACGTTAAGAATAGTGGATCACAAAGAAATATTCAGTGGATTCGAGCAATACCTGCCAAGTTTTAACAGCTCATCGATAGAATCAATGATCTGGAGAATAGATGGCCTGTCCGAAAATTTTATCTATTTCAACGATGATGTATTCCTGATAAGAAAGATAAGGCCTGAAGACTGGTTTAGTGATAGCAAACCCGTTCTCAGGGGGAAATGGAAAATCCCTCCTTACAAAAAGATGCTGAGTTACTTTATAAAAATAGTTATAAACAAGAATATCCGTAAAAACCATAATTACCAGCCAAGACTGTCATTTTACCTTCGGCAGTGGAAGGCTGCCAAGCTGGTTGGAATGAAGTTTAGATATTATTTTTACTGCCACATACCTCATCCCTTAAACAAGAAAAGGCTGGAAAATTTCTTCACCGAAAACAAAGAGCTACTTGAAAAAAACATTTCTTACCGATTCAGAAGCGAGCATCAATTTATCATGCCTGCTCTGGCTTACCATTTAGAGATTCTGAATGGGAATAAACAGTTCGCAAAACTAAACCTGGCCTATTTGCATCCATACTATTCAAACAAACGTTTGGAAAAAAAGATAAGTAAGTGCGAAAATGACCCGTGCATTAAATCTGTATGCGTTCAAAGCCTTGAAATGATGGATAATGAGGTGCAGGAAAGAATATTTAAGTGGATGGACAGTATTTTAAGCACCGGCACAGATGACAGAAAACTTTAAACATAGAAAAAACCATCCAATTGATGTGGTAATTGCATGGGTTGATGGCAATGATCCTGAACTGGCTGAAAAAAGGAATCGTTACATAACTAAAGGCGCAAGTGCCAGCCTCCGTTCAGGTGCACATTCAACACGCTTTGCATCGAATAATGAAATCAGGTATTGTGTTCTGTCTATAATGAAGTTTGCTCCCTTTGTAAGAAATATCTTTATTGTTACCGACGGACAGGATCCTGATCTTTACAATGATATCAGAACCTATTTCCCTGAGAGACTGAACTCCTTCAGAATTGTTGATCACAAAGAAATTTTTGCGGGCTATGATAGCTTTTTACCAACATTCAATAGCATATCAATAGGGAATATGATCTGGAGGATAAAAAGTCTTTCCGATAACTTTGTCTACTTCAACGATGATACCTTTTTGATAAAGATGATACAACCTGAAGACTGGTTTATAAACCATAAGCCTGTAATACGCGGAAAGTGGGTGCCAGTTCCATTACCCAGAATTTTATGGTATAATATCAGGATTGGTGTCAATAAGCATTTACTTGGAAATCCAGGCTTCCAGCCAAGGGCTTCCTTCCATATGGGCCAGTGGAATTCTGCGTATGCAGCAGGTTACTGGATCAGGTATTTTACTAACAGCCATACCCCACACACTGTAGAACGCAAAACAATGGAAGAGTTCTTCAGTAATAATATTCCACTGCTTGAAAAAAATATTGCATACCGGTTCCGTAATCATGCACAGTTCACTTTCATTGCACTTTCTAATCATTTGCAGCTCCTGGCCGGCAACAGGCAGATTGCAAGTCCGGGATTAGCATATCTGAAACCATATAAACGTCCTGCGAACTACATAGAGGAAAAGATAAGGTTCTGCGAAAATAACCATGACATTAAGTTCCTTTGTGTTCAGAGCCTTGACCTGTGCAAAAAAGAAGAACAGGAAAAAATACTTGGCTGGATGAAAGCTATTCTGAAGTTATAGCAAGATATTCCATCCTTTGATTATTTGAGCATTTAATCACTACCCAGCTTCCAGTTATATTTAATCCAGCTGAATCCGGTAAGGAAGTGCCTAAATGAATTATATTTTTTTATGATGCCGCGATTACAGCATCTCACTCATTAAAGAGATAGAATCATCATATTAATGAACATATTATCTGCAATTATCATAATAAAATCTTAATTTGGCATTTAAATTAAAAACTCATTACTGCTATGAAATCAAGAATAATTTCCATTTTTCTTATTGCCTTAGTTTCACTTAATATAAGCGCACAGAATAAAAAGGCAAAAACTGATGAACAGCCTGAAGGCTACAAATTCACAACCGTGGTTAGCCATGAGGCTACTCCCGTAAAAAACCAGTCTCGAACAGGCACATGCTGGTGTTTCGCCACAACTTCATTTATTGAATCGGAACTGATACGTATGAACAAGGGCGAATACGATCTTTCTGAGATGTTCATCGTACGTCATAATTATATTGACAGGCTGCAGGATAATTACCTCAGGAGGGGTAAAGGTAACCTTGGCCCGGGAAGCCTTGCACATGACTGGATAGAGGTTTACTCAAACCATGGAATGGTGCCTGAGGAAGTATACTCCGGGATAAACTATGATTCGGAAACACATAATCATAGCGAATTGCAGGGCTTCATCAATGCCATTGCCCCGGTACCCGTTGAAAGGAGAAATGAATCCGAAGAATACCACGAGATTATCGATGCTGTACTTGACGCATACCTGGGCAAAATACCTGAAAGTTTCACCTATAAGGGGCAATCATATACACCGAAAAGTTTTGCCGAAAGCCTGGGAATAAATCCCGACGATTATGTTGAAATCACTTCTTTCTCTCATTTCCCTTTCTATACGAAAGGACAGGTTGAAGTACCGGACAACTGGAGGCATGAAGAAATGTTCAATGTTCCAATTGATGAGCTTGTTGAAATAATGGATTATGCCCTGGAAAACGGTTATACGGTAGACTGGGATGGTGATGTAAGCGAAAAAGGATTCTCTCACACCAATGGAGTAGCTATAAATCCTGATGTGTCAAAAGCTGAAGATTTCTCAGAAACAGACAGGGCGCGCTTTGAGGATATGTCAACCGCCGAGCGGCTTGAAGAGGTATATAAATTTGAGAAACCATTCCCGGAAGTGAATGTTACACAGGGAATAAGGCAGGAAGGATATGAGAAATTTGTAACAACTGATGACCACCTGATGCATGTAACGGGTATAGTCAAAGATCAGAACGGTACAAAATATTATATCACCAAAAATTCATGGGGTACTGAACGGAATAAGTTCGGGGGTTACCTCAATATGTCTGAAAGCTATGTTAAGGCAAAGGTGATATTCATTATGGTACATAAGGACGCAGTGCCTGATGATATAAGGCAGAAACTGGGAATTTAACTGCATGGGGCAGGGAGCAGGGAGCAGGGATTCCATGCCCCATGCCCCCTGCTCCATGCTATACCAGCAGGTTACATCCCCTGATATCGCTGTTGTCGAAGCGGCCGCTGATCTCGAAACTACCGTCAGGGTGGGATATACCAAGGTCAGATGTTTCAATAAATGAACATGAATAAATATTTGCCATGTCAATGATATTAACACCCCCTGTCCTGCCATGGCCATAAAAAGTAAAAGGATCATGAGGGTCGCGTATAATGACTTTCATCCATGGAGGGGTATTATATACTCCTCCTCCTTTGGAATAAGCCTGGCTAAGCAATTCTGTCATACCATACTCTGAATGAATATTGTCAAGCCCAAAACTTTCATTAAGTATTGAATGAAGCTCTTGCCTTGTCATTTCTTCCCTTCTGCCCTTCATTCCCCCGGTCTCCATCACAATATGATTTCCAAGGTTTATATCTCTGTATTCAGCAAGATCGAGTAATGCAAAGCTCACACCCAGCAGTAGAATTCTCTTCCCCTCATCCTCCAGGAATTGTATCCTGTTTACAAGTGATCTGTAATCATCAAGGAAGAAGCCACTCATTTCAGAACCACTCCGTTCAATCAGGCCATTTGCCATATATACCAGTGATGATCCTTTCCGTTCAAGGTAAGAAGGAAGCAGGGCAAGTATAACATAATCACTTATCTTACCGTAAAAATTACTGAAGCAGGTAATGAAGCTCCTCTCATATATACTCAGGTCAGCCACATAATGTCTGCTCCTCATCATCCCTGTAGTACCACTGCTAACAAATACTTTTTCAGCCTCACGTCCGCCTGCCAGCACTTTATGATTCCTGAAAAGTGAGATTGGCATAAATGGTATTTCAGTTATTCCTTCCACTTTTTGAAAATCCACCCCGAGTTCATTAATCCACCGTGAATAAACAGGATTATGCACGGCCTGGTACCTGAAAATCTTAAGGGTTGTTTCAGTAAAATCGGTTCCTGATGATATATTAAATATATCACTTACCAGTGTATCCATTACTGAGAAAAAGTAGTTGAGCCATCCGGTTGTATCCTCCACTCAATGGTAACTTCTGCATATGGACCGTTTTCCGTATCGTTCAGCACCAGGTTTTTTATCCTGAACTTAACATAATTATCCTCCCTGGTTTTAAAAACGTAAACCTGGTGTTCGCTGATATTGTCTGCAAAAAGCATCCAAGTATATGTACCCACCTGGAGCAGGTTATCAAAAAAGTTCTTTGCTTCAGTACCTGTATTAAAATTCCCTGCCAGGGCATAGGATTCCATCAGGTTGGGTGTGTCGAGATAGGCCCCCGAGACATTGCCCTGGGCATCGGTCCTGGCGTGAACTGTAATATCGGGCGGGGGCGAATCGCTTGTTTTCAGCTTACGTCCCAGCTCAAAGGAATAGCCAATGGCATAATATGGCCCATAACCGTAAAGAACATTATCAATAGTAAACTCCCCGGCATATTTACTTTCAGGTTCCTTATCGCATGACACAACCATGCCTGACAAAATAACCAGGCCCAGCAATAATGATATTCGCGTTGTTTTCCACATATTTATTATCCCTCATCGCCCCGGATGGCTGCAATACCCGGAAGCACCTTACCTTCCATATACTCGAGCATGGCACCTCCACCCGTGGAGACATAACTTACTTTATCGGCCAGTTTGTTCTTATTTATTGCCGCAACCGAATCACCTCCTCCTATAAGACTGAAAGCACCCTTACTGGTTGTTTCTGCAATAGCCTTAGCAATTTCGCTTGTCCCCCTGGAAAATTTTTCCATTTCGAAAACTCCCATTGGACCGTTCCATAATATAGTTTTTGACGCCTTGATAACCCCTGAGTATTCCTTTATTGCTTTCTCGCCAATATCCAGACCCATCCATCCTTCGTCAATAGAGCCTGAGTCAGATTTACGGGTATTGGCCTTTTCATCAAATTTATCAGCATTAATACTGTCTTCCGGCAGGTAAATATTCACGTTCTTCCGCTGAGCTGATTTAATAATATCAAGAGCCATATCAAGCTTATCTTCCTCGCAAAGAGAATTTCCTATCTTACCTCCCTGTGCCTTGATGAATGTATAAGCCATGCCTCCTCCTATTATGAGGTTATCAACCCTGTCGAGCAGGTTCTCAATTATAAGTATCTTGTCTGATACTTTAGCTCCTCCCATAATAGCAGTGAATGGTTTTTCCGGATCGTGCATAACCTTATCCATGCTCTCAAGTTCTTTGTTAATAAGGAACCCGAAGAGTTTCTCATCAGGAAAGAAACGGGCTATAATGGTTGTTGATGCATGTGCCCTGTGGGCTGTACCGAAGGCATCATTCACATATACATCACATCCTTCTGCGAGTTTGGCTGCAAAACCTTCATCACCCTTTGTCTCTTCCTTGTAGAACCTTAGGTTCTCAAGCAATAAAATATCTCCCGGTTTCAGGTTTTCCTTTGATTTCAACGTCTCATCCCCGATACAGTCAGGTGCAAATTTGATATTCCTGCCTGTAAGCTTTTTAAGTTCAGGAATAACATGTTTCAGCGAAAATTTTCCTTCAGGCCCTTCTTTCGGTCTCCCCACGTGCGACATAAGAACTGCTGCACCCCCATCTTCTACAATCTTAGTTATTGTAGGCAGAACTCCCTTTATCCTTGTATTATCTGTTACCCTGAAATCGCCGTTAAGCGGAACATTGAAATCTACTCTCACAATAGCTTTTTTACCTTTGAAACTATAACTGCTAATGTTTTTCATTACCTGTATATTTTATGTTAGAAAATCGGATCCCTAAGAACCGGATTAATAATAAAGGCCTGTAAATTAATGATATATACTTATTAAAATATTAAAAACCATGTTATTACAACGATATACAAACCTACAATATTTTCATTAAAAATGAATCTAATTTTCTATTTTTGTTCTTACTAAAAACATGTAAATGAAGTTTTCAGGTGTAATAGGACAGGATGAAATTATAAATAAACTCACCAAGTCAGTTAAAGAGGAAAGGGTCAGTCATGCCCAGTTTTTTGCGGGCCCGCAGGGATGTGGTAAACTGGCTCTTGCTATTGCCTTTGCCCAATACATTTCATGTGAAAATAAGCAGGGGGATGACTCCTGTGGCACATGTCCTTCATGCAGCAAATACGGTAAGCTGGTGCATCCCGACCTGCACTTTGTGTTTCCGGTAATAAACAAGGGATCAGGTGAGACAGTCTGTGATAATTTCATCTCAGAATGGAGAGCATTTGTTAATAAATCACCTTATTTCAACCTGAACCAGTGGCTGGCAGAGATAGGTGTTGAGAACCAGCAGGGCTTGATATATGCATCAGAGGCAGGTGAAATAATTAAGAAACTGAATCTCAAAACTTATGAGTCTGACTATAAAATAATGATAATCTGGATGCCCGAAAGAATGCATCCTTCCACGGCTAATAAGTTACTGAAACTGATTGAGGAGCCGCCTGATAAAACACTCTTCCTCCTGGTGTCGGATGAACCTGACCTGATACTGCCAACTATTATGTCACGGTGCCAGTTTGTAAGAATCCCTTCAATAAACGATGATGCTCTCAGTGATCATATTAAGAAAATATATAATCTCGATGAACGTAAAGCTGGTATGATTGCTCATCTCTCACAGGGTAACTATCTCCGGGCTACTGAGTTTATCGAAGAAAATGAATCCAGGAGAGTTAATCTTTCAAATTTCATTGAACTGATGAGGCTGGCATATAAGAAGGATATTCCCGCTCTGGCCGAGTGGTCTGAAGAGATAGCTGCAAAAGGAAGGGAAGTTCAAAAAGGATTCCTTAGTTTCTCCCTGTCACAGTTGCGTGAGAACTATATCCTTAATATTACCGGGAGTAAAGATAAACTGGTATTACTCGAAGGCAGGGAAGCTGAATTTGCAAAAAAATTCAATTCTTTTATAAACAATAATAATATTGCAGGCCTCAATGATGAGTTTTCAAAAGCGTATTCTCATATAGCATCCAATGGTAATCCTAAAATTGTCTTTCTCGACCTTGCACTGAAGATAGCAGGGTTGATACGCTAGGCCCCTAATCTGCAGGTAATAAATAATTGATATTAAGGCAAAATATAATTAAATTTGCCTGACCGTAAAAATACAGTTATATATACTACATAAAGGCACTCCCGTGGTTGCGGGGGATTAAAAAGAAAAGAAAATGGATAGCGAAGAGAACAAAATAACAGAGGATGATAACGATATTCCTGAAAAATCAATATACCGGCAAGATAATCATAAGCTTAATTCTATAAACTGGCTCTCAGACATACCTGATACGGGCCTTGAGACAGACATTGTCGAGATAAGTTTCAAGAACACACGTAAAGGATTCTACCGTAATGTAAATAATCTCAGGCTGGAAGAAGGCGATGTTGTTGCCGTTGAATCATCCCCCGGACACGACATTGGCAGGGTATCAATGACAGGCAGGCTGGTAAAGTTAAAATTAAAACAACAAAAAGTAGTTCCCGGGCCTGAAGATATAAAAAAGATATACCGTAAAGTCAAACCCGTTGATATCGAAAAATGGGAGGACGCCAGAAAGCAGGAAATCCCGGCAATGCTTAAATCCCGAAAGATAGCACAGGATCTTGATCTTGGTATGAAAATTGGAGATGTTGAATATCAGGGTGATAAGACAAAAGCCATATTTTACTATATAGCAGACGAAAGGGTTGACTTCAGGCAACTGATAAAAGTACTTGCAGAACAGTTCAGGGTTAGAATTGAAATGCGCCAGATTGGAGCACGCCAGGAAGCAGGCAGAATAGGAGGTATAGGATCATGCGGAAGAGAATTGTGCTGTTCTTCCTATCTTTCGAATTTTATATCAGTAACTACCGCATATGCCAGGTGCCAGGAATTGTCACTTAATCCCCAGAAACTGGCAGGTCAATGTGGGAAACTAAAATGCTGCCTGAACTATGAACTTGACTGCTACGTGGATAAACAAAAATCCTTCCCTCCAAAAGATCCACTCGAAACACAGGAAGGGAAAGCATGGTTCTGCAAAATGGAAATATATAAAGGGCTGTACTGGTACTCCTTCGACCCTGATAATCCTATTAATATGACAGCCATACCCGTGGAAAGGGTAGCAGAAATACAGAAAATGAACAGTAATGGCGAAAAGCCTACTAAAATGGTTGAAAAAGCTTTTGATAATATTGATCCCATAAGCTTCAATGACGTTGTTGGAAATGACAGCGTGACCAGGTTCGAAAACAAACAGGATAATAAGAAAAGAAGACGTGAAAAGGGAAAAAGAAGAAATAATAATGAAAAAAGAAGATAATATCGTCCTTTTAATATCAGCTATCCTTATATCATCCGCCAGCCTTATATCATGTAACCCGGGAAATATTTATGCTGATATCGAAAAAATCCCGGGATATACCTGGAATGCCAGTAACATAATTACATTTGAGGCCACTGTAAACGATACAACCAACGCTTTTGACATCAACCTTATAATCCGAACTGATAAATCTTATCCATATCGTAACCTTTTTCTCTTTATTAAAACCACATCGCCAGAAGAAATAAGTATTAAAGATACCGTGGAGTATTACCTGGCAGATGAAAAAGGTAACTGGTATGGATCAGGTCTTGGTGATGTAAATGACCTGTCTGTGCCTTATAAAACCAATATCCTGTTCCCCGACGAAGGAACTTATACTTTTAATATCCAGCATGGTATGAGGGATCAAAACCTTGATGGTGTAACTGACATTGGAATACAGATCAGGAAAAGAAAACAATAAAACCGGAAGGCTTTGGGTAAAAGTAAAATGGGGAAATGGGCTGAGATGGACAATTATTCCCACGTTATACAGCCTCCTTTCGAAGATGTATTCAGGAAAGATCATGAGCTGAAAGGCAAATGGAAGGAAGCTTTTTTTGGTAATAATAATCCACTTATTCTTGAACTTGGCTGTGGCAAGGGTGAATATACCATAGGAATGGCCAGGCAGTTTCCCGGAACAAATTTTCTCGGCATCGATATAAAAGGGGCCAGAATGTGGAAAGGTGCCAAAACGGCAGAACAGCAATCAATTGATAATGTGGGATTCTTAAGAACAAGGATTGAGCTAATAGAATCCTTTTTCGACAGGGATGAAGTAGATGAGATATGGATAACTTTCCCCGATCCTCAAATTAAAAAAAGAAGAAACAAGAAAAGACTAACCGGCCCACGGTTCCTTAACCATTACCGTTCATTCCTAAAAAAAGGTGGCCTTATACACCTGAAAACCGATAGTCCTGAATTGTATGACTATACACTGAACCTGATCAATAAAAATAACCTGGATGTCATTACTAAAACTCCTGACCTGTATTCAGAAAAAAACCTTGGCGAAAATCTTCTGATACGCACATATTATGAGCAAATGTTCCTTGATGCAGGGGAAAAAATAACCTACATCTGCTTCAGAATTGACAACGACAGACCCATTACCGAAATAAATGCTGATGAAGACTGAATATTCATTTTTCCAAAGAGTATATGAAGTAACGGCGAAAATCCCGTACGGAAAGGTAACATCATATGGTGCCATCGCACGTTATATTGCCACTGCCGGATCGGCACGCATGGTGGGCTGGGCACTTAATAACTGTCATACAATGGAACAGTATATACCTGCACACCGTGTGGTAAACAGGAACGGCCTTCTTACAGGAAAACATCATTTCGGAAATACTACCACCATGCAACAACTGCTTGAAAATGAAGGTGCAGTGATTGAAAACGACCGGATTGTCAACTTTAAGGAGAAATTCTGGGATCCATCAACTGAACTTGATTAGTCCTTTGTGCTTAGAAAAAAAATCCTTAAACTTGCTTCTTTGTATTTGATTTAAATAAAAACAAGCTGTAAAATTCTTTAATAAAATGTACTCACATCAACAGTTAATTAAAGTACTGAAAAAAGTTAAATATCCGGGGAAAGAAGACATCGTTACCCTGGGTATGGTTGAAAAAGCAGAACATACTGCTGAAGGGATCGTTATAATACTTAAGACTGACAAGCACAAAGACCCCCTGGCATCATCATTAAAGCACGCATGCGTAAAAGCACTGAAAGATGCTTTCGGACCCGATACTGAGATCTCTTCAGTTGAAATAAAAGGCCCGGGGCCCCAGGTACAGACCAAGCCACTTGACCAGGATCTTGTTCCTGGAGTAAAAAATATTATAGCAATAGCCTCAGGCAAAGGCGGTGTAGGAAAATCAACAATAGCTGTCAATACTGCTGTTGCCCTGGCCCGCCAGGGATATACCACGGGATTACTCGATGCTGATATTTTCGGTCCTTCAGCACCTAAAATGCTGCATACTGAAAATGAAAGACCGCAGGTAAGAAAAGATGGTGAAAAAGAACTTGTTATCCCGGTTGAAAAGTATGGTATAAAAGTGCTGTCAGTAGGTTATTTTGTTTCGCAGAACGATGCTGTTGTCTGGCGTGGACCGCTGGCATCAAATTTCCTTAAACAGCTGCTCGGACAGGGTGACTGGGGTGAGCTGGACTACCTTATTGTAGATCTTCCACCCGGAACAAGCGATATACATCTTACCCTGGTACAGAGCGTGGGTGTAACAGGAGCAGTTATCGTATCCACTCCCCAGAAAGTTGCACTGGCAGATGCAATAAAGGGAATATCTATGTTCAGTAATGAAAATATAAATGTTCCCGTTCTTGGTCTGGTAGAAAATATGTCATGGTTTACACCGGCTGAACTTCCTGATAATAAATATTATATCTTCGGGAAAGAGGGATGCAAGAAACTTGCGGAAGAGATGAACATACCGCTGCTCGGGCAAATACCTGTTATCCAGAGTATCTGTGAAAGCGGCGACAGCGGAGTACCGGTAGCTCTGGAGGATGATGCCGTAGGAAAAGCATTTGAAACACTGGCATTAGAACTGGTTGCCAAAACAGAAGAGAGAAACAGGAACCAGGATCCCACAAAAAAAGTACATGTAAATTAAGAAATAATGGAAGAAGATAAAATGGAAAGCCTTAAATCAAGGGTTAAAGCAACACTCGATAAGTTAAGACCTTACCTCCAGGCTGACGGAGGGGATATTAAGCTTGTTGAAATTACAGATGACTTCATCGTAAAAGTAAAACTGGAAGGAGCCTGCCATGGCTGCCCTTTCAGTATGCAGACCCTGAAAGGAGGGGTTGAACAGGCTCTTATGAAAGAAGTTCCGGATATTACCGGGGTGGCTGCAGTATGAGCCTTTATTGATCAAATTCGCAGCTGTTAATATACTATTTACTAATTTTAGCAGTTAATACAGTAAAATAATTGATTTGGGAAAATATCTTAAGTCAAATAAGGTTCTTATTGTGCTGGCCACAGGCCTGATGGCTGCCTCATGCTCAGTCGAAAAGAATACCAATATGAGCCGCTTTTATCATAACCTCACTTCCAATTATAATATCTACTTTAATGCACGTGAAGCATACCTGAATGGAGTAAAAAGGATAGAAGATGCCTATAAGGATGATTATTCCACACTGATACCGGTTTTTGAGTACAGCGATGAGAACGCTGCAAGTGCAGGTATTGGTGATATGGACATGGCAATACAAAAAGCATCAAAACTGATAAGCCTGCACTCACTGACGGCAAAACCCGAAATGGATAGTCATGAGACCCTGAGTGAAAAAGAGCAGGAGTTTTATGATCGTAAGGAATATAACAACTGGGTTGACGACAGCTACCTTTTAATGGGGAAAGCACAGCTACTTAAAAATGAACTGGATGATGCAAGGGTGACATTATTACATAATATACGGGAAACACATGATGAAGAAATGCGTGCCATATCAAATATCTGGCTGGCGAGGACTTATAATGAAATGGGTAATTTTCGTGAGGCAAACAGGCTGCTGACTGAGATGGACCCACAGGTGCTGGATAATTCGGTCAGGGCAGATTATTACCTTACCCTCGCTGACTTGCATATCAGGCAAAATCAATATGAAAGGGCTATTGAACCGCTTACTGTTGCCCTTGATAATTTATCAGGTAAAAAGGATATGAACAGGCCTGCATACATCCTTGCCAGGCTATATGAGGAAACCGGAAACAGCGAACAGGCAACAAAGTATTACAAGGAGGTAATAAAACTAAAACCGCCATACGAGATGGAGTTTAATGCCAGGATCAGCCAGGCAGGAGTCTTTGATGTTGAATCAGGTAATGTTGGTGATATAAGAAGACAGCTGAATAAACTTTTACGTGACGCAAAAAACAGGGAATACCGCGACCAGATATACTTTGCTATGGGTAACCTGTCAATGCGTGAAGGTAATACGGATGAAGCAATTGAGTATTATCACGAATCAGCAGCCGCCAGTACAACCAACAATAATCAAAAGGGAAGATCATACCTGATGCTGGCAGAGTACTACTTTGAAAAACCCGATTACATGCAGTCACAGATGTTTTACGACAGTGCTGTAACTTTTCTTGATCAAGATTACCCCGGGTACAATGAATACTATGCAAGGTCGTTGAACCTTAATGAACTCACCAGTTACCTCGATATCATAAGCACCCAGGACAGCCTGCAGTATTTGGCTTCACTGAGCCCTTCCGAGATTGATAACATAATAAATGGTATCATAAGAAAGATCGAAGAAGAAGAAAGGCTGGCCAGCACATCCACAGATGACAGGTACAACCTTGGCCAGTTCTATGAAAACCAGAGAAGGTTCAGGGATAATATCGATGCAAGCGGTCAATGGTATTTTTACAACCAGTCGGCCCTGACTTTTGGACGGACAGAATTCCGTAACAGGTGGGGCGACAGAAAACTGGAAGACAACTGGAGGCGAAGAAACAAATCAACAACAGGTGCTATAAAAAGTACATTGGAGGGCAGCGGGGAACAGGCAGAAGAGAATATTGTTCCCGAATCAGATATTAAATCAAAAGAATACTATCTCAAAAACCTGCCTATGAGCGATTCGCTCATTGAAGTGTCTGATAAAATGATCGCAGATGCTTTATATAACTCTGCAATGGTGTACCACGAAAAATTCAATGATACTGAAAAAGCAAGCCAGTCATATGCAGAATATATGAACCGGTTCCCAAACCACTACCGGGTCCCGCAGGCACTGTACAACCTGTACCGGGTAAACGAAGACAGCGATCTGCAACTGGCAAACTCATACAAGCAGCGACTTATTGACAGGTATCCCGACAGTGAGTATGCAAAAATATTATCCGATCCCGGTTACCTTGAATCACGGATAAAGGAGGAAAACAGAGCTGAACAGGTATATAATAATGCATTCCGGGAATGGAAGAATGGAAATACAGAAGCAGTTATTGATATCTGTGATAATGCGGAAGGTGAATTCCCTGACTCAAACCTGCTTCCAAAATTTATGCTCCTGAAAGCATATGCACTTGCTCCATCGGTTGATGAAAAAAGCCTTAAGGAAGAACTCCTTGCAATAACAACCAGTTTCCCCGGATCAGAGGAAGCAGGCAGGGCCTCTGAAATGATTGCATACCTAAACAAAAAAGTACCCGGGTTAAAGGAAGAAGAAGAAATACAGATCGCGATCCAGCTGTACGATACTCTTGACTCCTCTCCTTACAGGTTTATTATTATATTGAAAGAAGCAGGCCTCGACATGAACAGGCTAACCTTTGATGTAATTAACTATAATATTGATAATTACACCGATGAAAATTATAATACACGTGGCGAACTGGTCGATAATAAATATATAAGGATAACTGTTGGCACATTTGAAGATATCACAACTGCAATGGAATACTATAATAATTTCCAACCCTCTGAAATACTCAGGAGCACAGGAGGAGGTGAAATGCTTACCTTTATTATAAGCTCGTCCAATTTTGAAAGTTTTACTGCTGATAAGGATGCCGACAGATATTATCTCTTTTTCAGGGAAAACTATCTTAAGTGATATAACTTTGTGCAGGTATTAGTCAATTAATATTTCACACTATGAGAAAAATAAGAATTCTCTGGACTGATGATGAAATTGAAATATTGCAGCCTCATATCATTTTCCTGCAGGAAAAGGGTTACGAAGTCGAAACCTGTACTAACGGTAACGATACCATCGACCTGGTCAGTGCTAATAATTATGACATAATATTCCTGGATGAACATATGCCCGGAATGAGCGGTATTGATACCCTGAAGGAAATAAAACAAATAAGACCAACTGTTCCTGTAGTAATGATCACCAAGAGTGAGGAAGAGGATATCATGGAAGATGCTATAGGATCACAGATAGCCGATTACCTGATAAAGCCGGTAAAGCCAAACCAGATACTCCTCTGCCTCAAAAAAAATACTGACAGCCAGAGACTTGTAACCGAAAAAACAACAAGTGGTTACCAGGGCGATTTCGGTAAGATAAGACAGCTGATAAGTGAAGCTGATAATTCCGAAAAATGGATAGAGATTCATAAGAAGCTTGTCTACTGGGATATACAGCTTGATAAGGCTAATGATATTAATCTGCGCGAAATATTCCTGATGCAGGAACAGGAAGCAAATAATGCATTCTCCAAGTTTATATCCGCCAATTATTTATCATGGCTCAGTAATGAAAGTGATAAACCACTTATGAGCCCCTCGCTGATGAAGGAAAAAGTATTCCCTCATCTCAAGAAGCAGGATACGTTGTTCTTTATACTTATCGATAACCTCAGGTATGATCAGTGGAAGATAATATCAGAAGAATTAACCTCCCTGTACAGGATTTCAGGGGAGTCAGTATATTACAGCATACTGCCCTCCGCCACCCAGTACTCAAGAAATTCCGTGTTTAGCGGCCTTATGCCCCTTGATATCCAGAGACAATATCCCGAATTATGGGTTTACGACGATGAAGATGAAGGGAAAAACCAGTATGAGAGCGAATTACTGGAAAAACAACTGGCACGCTTTTCCCTTGATATAAAGTGGAAATATTATAAGGTAAGCAGTAATGCTGCAGGGAAAAAAATAAATGATACACTACCTGATCTCCTCGGCATGGACTTTAACGTGCTGGTTTACAATTTTGTTGATCTTATCTCCCATGCACGGACCGAAATAGATATTATCAGGGACCTCGCCAATGATGAACCCGCATACAGGACTCTCACACACTCGTGGTTTATACATTCCCCCCTGTATGATTTACTTAAAAACCTTAGCACAGAAAAAGTGAAGATTATAATCAGTACCGACCATGGTACTATTAAGGTTACGAACCCGGTTAAAGTAACCGGCGACAGGAACACCTCGCCCAACCTCAGGTATAAACTGGGCAGGAACCTTGATTACCGGACATCTGAAGTGTTTGATGTTGCCGACCCACACAAGGCAGGGCTGCCAAAATCAAATATATCCTCAAGGTATATCTTTGCCCGCAACTATGATTTCCTCATTTACCAAAATAACTATAATTATTACGCAAAATATTACAGGAACAGCTTCCAGCATGGAGGTATTTCGATGCAGGAACTATTGATCCCCGTGGCAACACTGGAACCAAAGTAAAAGGAATTATATAAGGCTAAGGCTGAGGCTAATCGGGCACTTCAACAATCCTGCTGTTATCAGGATTAACGGTAATATAAACTTTTACAGTTTCCTCCGGTAGTAGTGACTCAACTTTTTCCGGCCATTCCATGAAACATTTTCTTCCTGAATCCAGGTATTCTTCGAAACCAAAATCAAAAACTTCTTCCTGCGTTTTTATTCTGAAGAAGTCGAAATGGTATAATATATCACCATTATGAGTTTTATATTCATTCACCAGTGTGAAACTGGGGCTTGTTGCTGTATCAATACTACCCATCTTATCGCATATGGCTTTTATCAGGCTGGTTTTGCCGGCTCCCATTGAACCGTAGAAAGCAAATATATTGTTTCGTCCGGTATACCTGATGAATTCATCTGCAGCTTTACCCAGCTGGTCAGTATTTTCAATTAATATCTGCATAAATCAATGTGGAAAAGAAATAACACCACACTGCAAATATAATTGCTTTTTTATGGATTAATCCAGTATTCCAGTATTCCAAAAAGCATCTATTGCCACAGATCAATTATTTTTTTACCTTTGGTTTTATCAAAAAAACCCGGCATATGCAGGAGAAACAAAAACAGGAAAAATATATTTCCAGTACGGCTCTTATGCCGCAGGAGGAACAACTGGAGACAGGTCTGAAAAAGAAAAAAATTACTATTGGCATACCACGCGAATCCGAAGAGAATGAAAAACGGGTTGCCCTTACTCCTGAAGCAGTAAATATACTCGTTGAAGCAGGCAACAAGATATTTGTCCAGGAAGGATCAGGAAAAGGTGCAAACTACTCAGATAAAGATTACAGTGAGAACGGGGCCTTAATAACCAAAACAGGTGATGAAGTATTTAACTGCGACCTTGTAATAAAGGTAGCTCCCTTCTCAAAGAAGGAGGTCGATAAGCTTCATGAGCGTACTACGGTCCTCTCATTCCTTAAAGTACTGAAACAGGACAAGGATACGCTTACCGCTATGATGCGCAAAAATATCACTGCCATTGCATTCGAAAGGATCAGGGACAAACATGATGAGTTACCTGTGGTTGAATCAATGAGTGAGATAAGCGGTGTCACGGCAGTACTTATTGCTTCGGAATACCTTAGCAACCAGTATGGAGGAAAGGGAGTGATGCTGGGAGGTGTATCAGGTGTAACACCAACAGAGGTGGTTATAATTGGTGCCGGTACAGCCGGTGAATATGCAGCAAGGGCTGCACTCGGGCTGGGAGCTGAAGTTAAGATCTTTGATAATTCGGTACACAGGCTCAGGCAATTTCAGTCAATACTGGGTCAGAGACTGCAGACATCAGTATACCATCCGCAGGTGCTCAATAAAGCCCTAAAATCGGCAGATGTTCTTATCGGTGCAATACAGATCGAAGATTTCAGGCCCTGGTACCATATCACTGAAGATATGGTGAAAAAAATGAAGAAAGGTTCATTCCTGATAGATCTCAGCATTGACAGGGGTGGTTGCATTGAAACCATGGAATGCCGTGACCTGCAGGATCCTGTTTATGAAAAACATGGTGTGATACACTTCTCTGCCTGGAACCTGCCTTCGAGGGTGGCCAGGACTGCTTCAATAGCATTAAGTAATGTGTTTACCTCATTGATACAGGAAATGGCCGATCAGGGTGGGCTGGATACAATGCTGAAAAGCTATTCAGGTCTTAACTATGGTGTATATATTTACAAGGGTATACTCACAAATGAAACCCTGGGACAGAAGTTTAACCTGCTGTCAAAGGATATTAACCTGCTGCTGGCCGCTTTCTGACCTTAAAGGTACTGCAAACCAGCAATGCCATCCGATACTTCAAGCTTTATACATGCACCGAGAACCAGTGCCCTGTTGTCTCTTATATGACCTGCGGGAAAACCGAAAGCTACAGGATAACCATATTTACTCACGCTCTCCATTATGATATCCGCTGCACCTGAAGCATACTTCACGTCAGACTCCTTGATATCAGTTAAACCACCTATAATTAAACCTTTAATCCCTTTGAAAACATCTGCCAGGAGCAGCCCTGTGATCATCCTGTCCAGTGAATAAAAATATTCGCCCCTCTCTTCAATGAAAAGTATCTTCCCTTTCAGGCATTCCTTTATTTCAGTACCCATAAGATTACTTATCAGGGAAAGGTTGCCTCCTGTCAGTATGCCTTCTGCTTCCCCTTCTCTTGACAGCCCGGTATTCCATTCATAATCCTGTGGACTGTCAAAGAGTGATTTCTTTAATGTTACGAATGTTGCCGACCCCGTTTTGTTTTTATGATAATTCAGTGGCATCTCCCCATGCAGAGTGCTTATTCTTAGCTTACAGTTAATAAAAAGATGCAATACGCTGATATCACTGTATCCTACTATCCATTTCGGGTTTTTCCTGAAAGCCCTGAAATTAATATCGCGTATTATTCTCGATACTCCATAACCGCCTCTTGCACAAATTATTGCTTTTATCCCCGGGTCATCAAGTGCCTTTTGCATGTCAGCAATGCGCTGAGCATCGGTGCCGGCAAATATACCATGCCGCTCATACAGGGCATCACCTCTGCTCACAACCATCCCCCACGATTCCAGGGTACTGATCGCAGGTTCTATCACATCCCGCTCAACCAATCCTGCTGGAGCAACCACGGCTACCCTGTCACCTTTCTTTAACGCAGGTGGTTTGATCATTCTGTTCATCATACTTCAAAGATAAGGATTTTATGTTTCGCTACACTCGACGTAATTGGCCATGCTTGCGCATGGCGTAAATGGCTCCCTTCGGGAGTGTTATTGGCACTGCTGATGCAGTGCGTAATTTACCCCGCTAGCGCGGGGCGTAACTAGCTCGCTAAGACGAGCGAAATTTTTAAAATAATATGATTTTCGTAAATTAGTATGCTGTGGAGTAATTATTACTAAAATCTTGCTGTATGAATTTAGAAGATCTTGATATTTATAGGATAGCTTTAAAAATAAGTGATCTTGCCTGGGAAATATACCAGACCTTGCCTCGTGAATTCAAATTTAAAACAGGCCAGCAGTTTCTTAATTCCTCCGATTCAATAGGTGCAAATATAGCTGAAGGTTTCGGGCGGTTTCACTATAAAGACTCTCTGAAATTTTATTATAACTCCAGAGGATCTCTGTACGAGGCAATATACTGGACAGATAGATTAAAGAGTAGAAATCTCATATTGCCAGAACATTTTCATAAAATGCAACAACATACAACAGAAGAGAAAATTAAGCTTAACAAATTCATTAACTCCCTTAAATCCATATCACAACATTCAACATAATTACGCTCACGAAGTGAGCAAATTACATCCCGCGTCAGCGGGATTAATTACGCCGAACTCAGTGAGGCCATTTACATCCCGCGTTAGCGGGATTAATTACGCTCCCGCCAGCGAGCAAATATTTTCTTATCTTTGTTCCAATTTTCGGATCAGAGACACAATATTATAATCGAGAATGAAAAAGCCTGACAGACACCTGATTACTTCAGCCCTGCCATATGCCAATGGCCCTATACATATCGGGCACCTGGCAGGAGTATATGTGCCCAGTGATATATATACAAGGTACCTTAAAATAAAAGGGGAGGATGTAATTTCCATTTGCGGATCTGATGAACATGGAGTGCCTATAACACTGAAAGCCAGGAAAGAAGGTGTTACTCCACAGGAGATAGTCGATTATTATCACGCCCTTAACAAAAAGTCTTTTGAGGATTTCGGCATAGAATTCGATATTTATTCAAGGACAAGCAACAAGATACATTACGAAACAGCTTCAGACTTCTTCAGCACCCTTTACAAAAAGGGTGAATTCATTGAAAAATCCTCTGAGCAGTATTACGATAATGAAGCCGAATGTTTCCTGGCCGACCGTTATATAACAGGTACATGCCCGCATTGTGGTCATGATAGTGCCTATGGCGACCAGTGCGAAAATTGCGGCACATCATTAAGCCCTACTGACCTGATCAAGCCACGCTCAATGGTCAGTGGGACAAAACCAGTAATGAAAAAAACAAAACACTGGTACCTCCCCCTTGATAAATTTCAAGGATGGCTCAGGCAATGGATCCTCGAAGACCACAAGGAGTGGAAAACCAATGTTTACGGACAGTGTAAGTCGTGGCTCGACCAGGGACTGCAGCCCAGAGCAGTCAGCAGGGATCTCGACTGGGGTGTCCCTGTGCCCGTTAGTGGAGCAGAGGGTAAAGTGCTTTATGTATGGTTTGATGCTCCCATTGGTTATATATCGGCAACACGCGAGCTAACCGACGACTGGGAAAAATACTGGAAAGACCCGGGCACCAGGATGGTGCATTTTATCGGCAAGGATAACATTGTATTTCACTGTATTATTTTCCCGGTGATGCTTAAAGCTGAAGGTTCATATATCCTCCCTGATAATGTGCCCGCCAACGAGTTTCTGAATCTTGAGAATGACAAAATATCCACCTCAAGGAACTGGGCCGTATGGCTGCATGAATACCTTGAAGAATTCCCGGGTGAGCAGGATGTGCTGCGTTATGCGCTATGTGCCAGTGCCCCGGAAACAAAAGATAATGACTTTACATGGAAAGAGTTCCAGGCCAGGAACAATAATGAGCTGGTAGCCATACTGGGCAATTTCGTAAACAGAACCCTTATACTTACTGATAATTATTTCAATGGTGAAGTGCCCGCCCTGTCAGGAACAGATGAATATGACAGGAAAGTACTTGCAGAAATAGCACTATTGAAGGAAAAGGTAGCTTCTGCACTTGATGCTTTTCGATTCAGGGAGGCTCTGAAGGAAGCAATGAACCTGGCAAGGCTGGGGAATAAATATCTTGCCGATACCGAACCATGGATAGTGATAAAAAATGACAGGGAAAAAGTAAAGACAATACTTAATATAGCCCTTCAGATAACCGCAAATCTTACTATCATACTGGACCCGTTCCTGCCCTTCTCAGTGAAAAAATTAAGGGAGTGGCTTAATATAGAAGTCCTTAAATGGGATAATGCGGGAAGGGATGATCTTCTCAGGCCAGGTCATAAGATCAAAAAACCCGGGCTTCTTTTCAGGAAGATAGAAGACGAAGAAGTAGAAAAACAGGTCAATAAGCTTATGGAAACGAAAAAACAAAACGACAGCCCTGCAAAAGAAACAGAACCTGTGAAAGAAAATATAAGCTTTGACGATTTTGCAAAGCTTGATATACGCACAGCAACCATTATTGATGCCACCAGGGTACCTAAAACAAAAAAACTCCTTGAACTGACACTGGATACAGGGATAGATAAGAGGAAGGTCGTTGCCGGTATAGCTGAATACTTCGATCCATCAACTGTTAAAGGGAAAAAGGTATCGGTACTGGTTAACCTTGAACCACGAACGATTAAGGGTATTGAATCACAGGGTATGATACTTATGGCAGAAGAGGACGACGGTAATCTGGTGTTTATCTCACCTTCGGATAAAACAAAAAACGGGAGCAGGATCAGGTAGGTTATTTCTTCTCCCAGATCCAGACTTGATCAAATGACTTATTGAGGCGGTTGCGTTCATCAATTGCTTCCTGCATGGTACCGAATGATTCGGCAGAAACCCTGTAATAACCGTTATCTGCCTTTAATAATTCAGCATTGTAACCCTTGAGTGCAAGTTCATTGAACAGACGGCTTGCATTGTCAGCATCCTTAAAGCTTCCTACTATAAGGTGATATATACCAGCCCCTCGTGTTCCCTGTGTCTGTATATCCTTAACAGGGCTTTCCCCGGGTTCATCCTGTATTACATTTACCGGTTCACCGGCATTCTCCGTAACACCAATCCCCTCATGTTCATAATCAGTTACAGGACTTATTACACCTGCCTGGTGAGTTTCGGGCATTTCACTGAATAATTCTTCCTGTGCTGACTGTATTTCTTGAAATTCGACTTCTGCAAGCGGATTAAGGGTGATTTTTGACTTAAAGAGATCTGTCTTCAACGGAACAACTATCATTGCAAGGACAAATGGTAGTGCTACTGCAGCTCTCCAAATCATCCTGCGCCGACTGGCTATTATAACGGGATCCTTGTCGCGGCGCCTGATTACAGCTTTTGATATATTATAATCCTCAACCGGTTCCCGGTAAAAGGTTGACAGGCCATATGCATCAAGGAGATAATTAATATCATTGTCGGGTTCAAACTGCAAACTGCCTTCCCTGTTCATCTGGAAATGACCTATACCAGTCAGGTGTATACGCTCACCACTGTTTAGCGTATTCCGCAACTCGCTGATATAATCCTCAACTATTCGCTTTGAATCAGCATAGCCTATACTCCTTTTCTCGGATATCTTGCCGATAAGCAAACCGTCATTATGGCTAAGCCTGCTGTTAAAGGATATTGCCTTTACCGGTGGGTTAAAAGTATGGCTGTCCCTGTCTAACCTGGCAGGGGTATAATTGCCTATAAACCCACCGAAGCCCGGAAGGATAACACAATCGTGGCTGAATAACAGCTCCCTGATAAATGGACTAAGGTCTTTCATATAAATCGCATCTGTTGAATACAAAAATAATAAAAGTCTTTGAATAATTATTTCATCTCAGCAATCTAAATATTATCTTCGCTGTTCCTATCTCTGAATATAAGGAAAAAAATGAAAGAACTGAGAATGGTTGACCTTAAGGGTCAATATGATAGAATAAAAACCGAGATCGACTCTGCTATACAGTCAGTAATTGATTCCGCTGTTTTTATCAGGGGTCCGGAAGTAATACATTTCGAGGAGGAACTGGCTTCTTATCTTGGCGTCAAACATGTCATCAGCTGTGCCAACGGCACCGATGCACTTCAGGTAGCAATGATGGGACTGGACTTAAAACCGGGTGATGAAGTAATAACCACAGATTTCACCTTTATTGCCAGCGTGGAGGTTATTGCATTGCTCGGGCTAAAACCCGTCTTTGCAGAGCCCGAACCCGATACATTCAATATTTCACCCGCCGCCATTGAAAAAGCTATAAGCCCAAAGACCAGGGCAATAATACCGGTTCATCTCTTCGGGCAATCGGCGGATATGGAAGAAATATTGAAAATAGCCCGCAAACACAAGCTGTTCATTATTGAAGATGCCGCACAGGCAGCAGGCACCGAGTATATATTTTCCGACGGCACAAGACAAAAAGCAGGTACTATAGGCGATGTTGGTTGCACATCATTCTTCCCCTCAAAGAATCTTGGATGTTACGGCGATGGCGGTGCAATATTTACGAATGATGACAGTCTTGCAAGACTTATGCGCAGTATTACCAACCATGGCAGTACAAAAAAATATTATCATGATGATATAGGAGTTAATTCAAGGCTCGATGCCATCCAGGCTGCTATACTCAGGGTCAAACTCAGGTATCTCGATGAATATAATAATGCGCGCAGGAATGCCGCTTCATTCTATGACAGGCAATTAAGCCAGACTGAAAAGGTAATCTCCCCTTTCAGATCAAACAAGTCAACCCATATTTTTCACCAGTATACCGTAAAGACAGATCCCGGAACAAGGGATGACCTGAAGAATTACCTTGCAGAAAGGGAGATACCTTCAACGGTATATTACCCGGTGCCCATGCACAAACAAAAAGCATACAGCTACCTGGGCTTCAAGGATGATGAATTCCCGGTAACCGGTTCATTATGCAGCTCTGTCCTGTCACTGCCAATGCACACAGAACTTAACATTGACCAGCTAAAGTACATATGTGATAATATTTATAAGTTTTTTGAAGACAACAGGTAAATTATGGATGATTATTTTGCTCACGAAACAGCAGTGATAGACGAAGGCTGCAGGATAGGTAAGGGATGCCGAATATGGCATTTTTCCCATATTATGACAGGTGCCGAGCTGGGTGAAAAATGTAACCTTGGGCAGAATGTGGTTATATCACCGGGTGTTATTCTGGGTAAAAATGTCAAGGTACAGAATAATGTATCAGTATATACAGGTGTAATATGTGAAGATGACGTATTCCTCGGCCCTTCAATGGTCTTTACCAATATAGTCAATCCCAGGAGTGCAGTGGTGAGGCGTGATCAGTACGTAAAGACAATTGTTGGCAAAGGAGCAAGCATAGGAGCAAACGCCACCATCATCTGTGGTAATAATATAGGTAAATATGCATTTATTGGTGCCGGTGCCGTAGTGACCAGAGAGGTTAAACCATATTCGCTTGTTATAGGTAATCCCGCAAGGCATGCAGGGTGGATGAGCGAATACGGACACAGGCTTGAATTCAATGATGATAACATAGCCGTATGCCCTGAGAGTGGAGAGAAATACAGGCTTTCAGGAAACGATGTTTCTAAAATTATTGATTAGTTTTACAGGATTAAAAAAGGGACCTATGAGTGATAAGTCAAAAAACTTCGGCCTGATAGGCGTGGCAGGTTATATAGCAGTGCGACACCTTGCCGCTATAAAACAAACAGGAAATAACCTCCTTGCCAGCCTCGATCCTTTTGACAGCGTGGGTATTATCGATTCATATTTCCCTGACAGCGATTTTTTTGTTGAGTTTGAACGGTTCGACCGCCATTTTGAGAAACTTAAAAGATCAGGTATAAAAATTGATTACGTAAGCATATGCTCACCTAATTTCCTGCATGATTCACATATACGGTTCGCACTAAGGCACCAGGCTGATGCCATCTGCGAAAAACCGATAGTCCTTAACCCATGGAATATTGATGCATTACAGGAGATAGAGAAAGAAACAGGGAAGAAAGTGTATACCGTACTGCAGCTGAGGCTTCACCCTTCAATCATTGCCCTTAAAGAAAAAATAATGAAGGAGAAAAAAGATCAGAAACACAATATTGATCTTACGTATATCACCAGCAGGGGAAACTGGTACAAATTCTCATGGAAAGGGCACCTGCAAAAATCAGGAGGGGTGGCTACCAATATAGGTATTCATTTCTTTGATTTACTCAGCTGGGTATTCGGTGACACACAGGAAAATCATGTCCACCTCCTTGAAGAAGATAAGGCGGCAGGATACCTCGAACTGGAAAATGCAAGGATAAGGTGGTTCCTGAGTATAGATTATAATGACCTGCCGGAAGAAATAAAACAGAAGGGACAGAGAACATACAGGTCAATACGCGTTGAAGGTAATGAGATTGAATTCAGCGGTGGCTTTAATGACCTGCATACCAAAACATACAGGCAGATCCTTGCAGGTGGAGGATATGGATTGGATGATGCACGTAATTCAGTGCAAACAGTATACGAAATACGAAACAGCGAAAAACAAATAAAGAAAGGGGAAATGCATCCTTTTGCATTTAGCATTGTAAAATAAATCTTGAAAATGTACAGAAAACTAATAGAAGGAAAAACTAAATTATCAGTTATAGGACTCGGATATGTTGGTTTGCCAATAGCCCTGGAGTTTGCAAAGAAAATCAATGTAATAGCTTTTGATATACGTACTGACAGGGTCGAGAGCATAAGAAAGGGAGTGGATCCCAATGAAGAAGTACCTGACGAAGCCTTTAATGATATCAATATACATTTCACTTCCGACCCCGAAGACCTTAAGGAAGCCTCTTTTCATATAATTGCAGTGCCTACACCTACCGATAGACATAACCTGCCCGATCTGGGTCCTGTTATGGCAGCCTCAGAAACCGTAGGTAAAATACTGAAAAAAGGAGACTACGTGGTTTACGAATCAACCGTTTATCCGGGATGTACTGAGGAAGACTGTGTGCCCGTGCTTGAAAAATTTTCCTCTTTGAAATACCGCGAAGATTTCAAGGCCGGATTCTCCCCTGAAAGAATAAATCCTGGTGATAAGGTTCATACGCTCACCTCGATAGTTAAGGTTACAAGTGGCTGCGATGAAGAATCTGCCGAAGAGATAGCTAAGACTTATGAACTGATAATTGGTGCAGGTATACACAGGGCAAGCTCAATTAAAGTAGCGGAAGCTGCAAAAATTATAGAGAATACCCAGCGCGACATTAATATTGCTTTCATGAATGAGCTATCAATAATATTCAACAGGATGGGCATCAATACCTATGAAGTGCTGGAAGCAGCCAGAACAAAATGGAACTTCCTGAAGTTCTATCCCGGCCTGGTGGGTGGCCACTGTATAGGTGTCGATCCCTATTACCTGTCCTATAAAGCCAAAGAGCTTGGTTATCACCCCCAGATGATCGATTCAGGCCGCTTCGTTAACGATAGCATGGGAGGGTATATTGGAAAACAAACCGTTAAAAAAATTATTGCATCTTCAAAAAGCCCCAAAGGAGCCAGAGCGCTCATAATGGGAATTACATTTAAAGAAAATGTGACTGACATCAGAAACTCCAAAGTAGTTGATGTTATCGATGAATTGGTCGACTTTGGTCTTTTAATTGATGTGATAGATCCCAACGCTGATCCTGCGGAGGTAAATAAGGAATACGGATTGGAACTGAAGGATAAACCAAAAGGCAAATATGATACGGTGATTGTGGCCGTGAATCATGAACAGTATCTTAACCTTGACGAAGATTATTTCGGCAGACTGCTGAATAAAAAAGGAATACTTGTTGATATAAAAGGTATCTACAAGGGTAAAATAAAGAATTTCACTTACTGGAGCCTATAGGCATGAAGAAAAAAGTACTGGTTACAGGAGGAACAGGTTATATCGGTTCACATACTGTTGTTGAACTGCAGAATGAAGGATTTGAAGTCTTTATTATTGATAACCTGGCTAATTCGGATATTAAAGTACTTGACGGCATTAGACTTATCACAGGCAAAAAACCTGTTTTTGAACAAATTGACCTGTGTGACTTTGACAGGCTCCAGGGATTTTTTCCCCTTAATCCCGATATTGAAGCCATCATTCACTTCGCTGCCTATAAAGCCGTGGGTGAATCAGTGGAAAAACCAGTGCTTTATTATCATAACAACCTTGTATCGTTGTTAAACCTGATGAAGTGCATGCAGGATTTTAATATCCCTTCAATGGTTTTTTCTTCATCATGCACAGTGTATGGCCAACCTGATACATTACCTGTTCCCGAGTATAGCCCGGTACAGGAGGCTGTTTCGCCTTACGGAAATACAAAACAGATTGGCGAAGAAATAATAAGGGATACACTTCATTCCTGTAAAGAGCTCAAGGCAATCTCCCTGAGGTATTTCAATCCTATAGGTGCACATCCTTCGTCACATATCGGTGAACTCCCCATTGGTATACCGGAAAATCTTGTGCCCTATATTACACAGACAGCAGCCGGCATAAGGGATGAGCTTAGAGTATTTGGCGATGACTATGATACTCCCGATGGATCGTGCATACGCGATTACCTGCACGTTATCGACCTGGCGCAGGCACATGTTGTAGCCCTGAAAAGGCTCCTGGAAGGAAAGAATAAGGACAACTATGAAATATTTAACCTGGGAACGGGCAAGGGGGTATCAGTTTTTGAAATTATCGACTCCTTTGAAAGAGTATCGGGGGAAAAACTGAAATACCGTGTCGTCGACAGGCGGCCGGGTGATATTGAAAAGATTTGGGCCGACCCTTCACTGGCCAATAAGGAAATGGGCTGGTCAACACGCTATTCTCTCGATGATGCCATGAAATCAGCATGGGACTGGGAACTGAATTATCGCAAACTGAAATAAACAACAGAATATTATTCCATAAAATGAACAGATCAGTACTTATAACAGGAGGAGCCGGGTTTATTGGCTCTCATGTCGTGCGTCATTTTGTAAAGAATTACCCTTCTTACCTTGTTGTCAATGCCGACAAACTAACCTATGCCGGTAACCTCCAGAACCTCACCGATATCGAAAAATCAGACAATTACAGGTTTGAGAAAATTGATATAGTAAATGAAACCGCGGTAAACGAACTGTTCGACAAATATAAATTTGATGGTGTGATACACCTGGCAGCAGAATCACATGTCGACCGTTCAATATCATCTCCCAAAGAATTTGTTTATACCAATATTATAGGTACCGTTAACCTTCTGAATGCATCAAGGAAAGCATGGGCTGATACTGAAGGAAAAGTTTTTTATCATATATCCACTGATGAGGTTTATGGTTCACTTGGTCCCGATGGACTGTTCACCGAAACCACACCGTACGATCCGCGCAGCCCTTACTCTGCATCCAAAGCCGGGTCAGATCACTTTGTGCGTGCTTATTTCAATACCTACGGACTTCCAGTAGTCATTAGTAACTGTTCAAATAATTACGGGCCAAACCAGTTCCCCGAAAAGCTTATCCCGCTGGCTATTAATAATATTAAGACAGGTAAAAAAATTCCTGTATACGGCAAAGGAGAAAATATAAGAGACTGGCTTTACGTGGAAGACCATGCAAGGGCAATTGATATTATTTTCCATAATGGAATACACGGGGAAACCTACAATATTGGAGGTAATAACGAGTGGAAAAATATTGACCTGATATACCTTCTTTGTGAACTGATGGATAAAAAGCTGGGAAGGGCCGCAGGAGAATCAGCCAGGCTGATCACATTTGTTAAAGACCGTGCCGGCCATGATATGCGGTATTCAATCGATTCAACCAAAATAATTAAGGAACTGGGCTGGTCTCAGGCTCATAACTTCAGGGAAGGATTGAGCAAAACGATTGACTGGTACCTGCTGAACGAAGAATGGATGATGAATGTACTTTCAGGAGATTATGAGAAATACTACGAGGAGCAATACCTTAAAAGATGAACATATCAAGGAATTAAAGGTATCAATACTCCTTGAGAACAGTATAGGTAAGCTCAAACCTGACAGCATCTTCACTTTCCCTGTTGGCTTTAACTATCAGGTTCTTTGTGCTCAGTTCAGGTAAATAGATCTCTATAACAGGTTCAGCGATATTCCCTTCAATATAATTCTGCACAAAATCCGAAATATTTACCTTGTAAAGGTTCGTAACCTTATTATAAGTACCGTCAAGAAATGCCTCGTCCACAAGGTAATCAGTCAGTAACCTCTTTACCCCTGCACTGTCGTATCTTACATAAATATTATCAGGTACCATCTCTTCTGTATAATCAATGTCATTAATGTAAACCGGCAGGTAGATCCTTGCCTTGTTCACTGCCACATTATAGGGCACTGACCTTAGAAACTCAAGTCCTGGAATAGCCAGCCTTGAATATACCCCCTCCATAGGCTGGACATAAGCAAGCGTATCCTTAATCGGTTCATTGATATATTTTATTTTCTTATCCGGGTCAGCCTGTTCGTAATCATGCAGGAACCTGTTATAGCTCAAACATTTGGTATTCATAAGCAGCTGGTACGTTCTATCATAGCCTGAAGCATCGGTATAATAAATCTCTATTATTGTACTGCTCCCCCGTACATTCAACTCCAGCATATGATAGTTGCCTGTCTGGGGATATTCAAAATAAAGACCGTACATATAGTCTCTGAAGTCAACAGTATCACTTTGCAGGAACAGCTTTGATGTATCCCTAAGGACATATTCACCAAAAGATAAGGGAAGATTAAGGGTAATAACTGTATCAGTACCTTCTGGCATTGACGGTATTGCAACCGTGGCCAGGATATCCTTAACCGGAACATCTCTGCCTACCAGGTAGGTGGAGTCTACTGATAGTTTTTCACCAAGTTCATATATATTCATGGTACCCGAACCTAACATCTCTCCTATAATGTCTGTTATTGCAATCCGCAACTGAACCGAATCGATAGTGAAGCCCTCTCCTGGCCATTCAGTTGTAAGCCATAATTGAGTTACAAAATCAGCGCTTGTGAGACCAAAATAAGGATCAAGCATATTCCCCAGGTAATTAATTGAGGGGATCATTGATGTTGCAGAATCAGAGAAAAGAGTGTACATCTCAACACCTATGGTGTCAATGGCCACTATACTGTCAAAATCAGATTGGGGCAGCATCCCCTGTCCTATGGATGCAGGATCGTCCTCACATGAGATAACAATAAAAGATACCAGTACCGGTAGTACCAGTATTTTGTGAATTTGTTTTTTAAGTGATCTTATTATCGTAGCTGCAGAGCCTGAGTGTTTAGACAATTTTATCATAGAATTCATTATACGCATCAATATATTCCTCTTCATCCTGATATTTCAGTAAAAGCTTTTCCTGTGATTCAATATATTTCTTAACTTCTTTATTTAAATCCTTACTACCAATAATTATGCCATCTGAATTATCAATGGCCAATTTAGAAATATTATAAAAAGTAGCCCCGCCAGGAAAATTCAGGCGCTTCTTATCTATTCCGTCAGAAACCAGTTTATCGGTGAACGATTCTCTGAACGGGTTTTTAAAATCATTATTGTAGACAGAATAAATAATCTTTACATCAGCAAAAAGAGGATCATCATCATAAACTGTTCGTAAATAAAGAGGTACAAGTGCAGACATCCATCCATGACAATGAACTATATCGGGGGTCCACCTCAGTTTCTTAACTGTTTCCAGTACCCCCCTGGCAAAAAATATTGCCCGCTCATCATTATCAGCGAACTCCTCGCCTTTGGCATTTCTTACTACATGTTTGCGATGGAAATAATCTTCATTATCAATGAAGTAAACCTGCATTCTCGCTGCCTGAATGCTTGCAACCTTGATTATCAAAGGGTGATCGGTGTCATCTATTATTAAATTCATCCCCGATAAACGTATCACCTCATGTAACTGGTTGCGTCGCTCATTGATGCAACCGTATCGTGGCATGAATGTCCTGATCTCTTTCCCCCTTTCCTGTATCCCCTGTGGTAAATATCGGCTGATGCTGGAAATCTCTGACTCTGACAAATAAGGGGTAATTTCCTGTGATACGAATAATACCTTCTTACTATCCATTTGGCCTATTAATAACAGAATGCAAAGATAACAAAAATATTCCAATACCTGAATTGCTGAATCAGCTTATTGATTTAATTAACATTATCATTCTTAGCAATTTTGACTAAATTTACCAGCCCGATCAAATTTTTAACCAGGAATGAAACATATAAATACTACAGCCGGCCTGAAAAGCGAAATGAAGAAGAAAAAGGGGAAAAGCATCGGTATGGTTCCTACAATGGGGGCCCTCCATTCCGGGCATACATCACTGGTTGTAACATCAGTAAGTGAAAATGAAATTACATTAGTCAGCATATTCGTTAATCCCACTCAATTCAATGATGCCAATGACCTTATGAAATATCCCCGCACAATTAATTCCGACCTGGAAATACTATCTGATATATTAGGGCCATGTGATATTGTATTTACTCCCGAAGCTGATGATATTTACAGGGATGAAGAGATTCCGATGATCGAACTGGGGCACCTCGAAAAAATAATGGAAGGTAAACACCGTCCGGGCCATTTTATGGGTGTCGTGCGCATAGTAAATATACTCCTGGATCTCTGTCGCCCCGGCAGGGCTTATTTCGGACTTAAAGACTTCCAGCAACTGGCAGTGATAAGAACATTGGTTAAACAAAAAGACCTGAAAACAAAGATAATTGGATGCCCTATTGTCAGGGAAGATAGTGGCCTGGCTATGAGTTCAAGAAATACCAGGTTGTCATCATCGATGCGTCAAAAAGCCGGTATTATTTATCATACACTGAAGAAGTACCATGAACAGACTGTGCCCTTTGATATTAACAAACTGAAAAATAAAGTAATAGAAGAGATAAATGCAAACGACCAGTTTAATGTTGAGTACTTCGAAATAGTGGATGACAATGAACTTAAGCTACTGACGTCTGTTAATGATATAAAAAAGGAAAACAGTTATACAGGATGCATTGCAGTATATGCAGGTGAAGTGCGGCTGATTGATAATATTCAGTTTTCTTTCCTGTTTCAAAAAGGTTAATTAACTTTGTACTCTAAATAATTTAATGCAGTCATGTTTATAGAAGTAGTGAAATCCAAAATTCACAAGGTAAGGGTTACTGAAGCAAACCTTCAGTATGTTGGAAGCATTTCCATCGACGAGGATTTGATGGAGGCTGCGGATATTCTGGAAAACGAAAAAGTACAGGTCGTTAACATTAATAACGGTGAGAGGCTTGAAACCTACGTGATTAAAGGAGAACGTGCATCCGGTTCAGTCTGTCTCAACGGTCCTGCTGCAAGAAAAGCAGCAGTAGGAGATGTGATCATCATCATATCATATGCCTCAATCGATTACAAAGAAGCCAAAACATTCAAGCCAAGGCTTATTTTTCCCGATACCGATACAAACAAACTGATCTGATCTTGAAAGATAGAATTAAGCAGATAATTAAACTGAGCATTTTTATAGGCCTCAGTGTAATACTCTTAATAATAGCTTTCAGGAATATTGATCTTGCCGATGTTTTTGAGGAACTGAAAAATGCAAAATATTCCTGGGTACTGATCTCTTTTACGGCTTCTGTACTGGCTTTTATCAGCAGGGCCAGGCGATGGATATTATTAATAAAACCACTGGGTTATAATCCCGGTCTCACTTCTGCATACCATGCCCTTATGACAGGCTACCTTTTCAATCTGGCAGCACCGCGCCTTGGCGAACTGACAAGATGTGTGGCACTGGGCCGTAAAGAAAAAATACCTGTCGACAGGCTCTTCGGTACCGTTATCGCCGAAAGAGCATTCGACCTGGTTAGCATGTTCATAATTCTGATCGTCATGATATTCGCCAGTGGAAATATTATGGACTCCTTTCTTAAAGAAAATGTAGTTCAGCCACTGGGTATAAAGATATCTTCAGTATTTACTTCCCCTGTGACGGTAATAGTGATATCAATATTATTCATTATTGCAGCAATAATAATACTTTCGATATACAGGGAAAGACTGATGAAGATAAAAATGTTTGCAAAGATCGGTGATATAATAAAAGGTATTCTTAGCGGTCTGAAAACCTTCGTAAGGATGAAAGATAAACTGGAGTTTATTATTCATACACTCGTTATCTGGTCCTTTTATATTATCATGACTTGGGTGATTTTCTATGCCATACCATCTACCTCACATCTGAATTTCGGTGATGCCGTATTTATACTCGTCATAGGCAGCCTGGGAATGGCAGCACCGGTGCAGGGTGGAATAGGTGCCTTTCACTGGATTGTCTCGCGCGGACTGAATGTTGTGTATGGTATTGATCTAAAAGACGGACTGGCATATGCCACCCTGTCTCATGAATCACAATTAATATTAATTGCTATCTTGGGTACAATTTCTTTTTACCTGATACTCGGGAAGTCACGAAGGAGGCACAAACAGCCTGAACAGGATAACTGATGGCAAAGAGTAAAACAATATATGTATGCACTAACTGCGGGGCCGAATCGCCTAAATGGGTAGGGCGATGCAATTCATGTGGTGAATGGAACACCTACGTGGAAGAAATAATACCTGCTAAAAAGAAAGAGTTTGCATCTTTCGGTCATGAACAGCCCAGGCCTCAGTTGTTAAATGATATTTCAGCCCTGGAGCAAAACCGCATCAGGTCGGGCATGGAAGAGACCGACCGCATTCTGGGAGGAGGTATAGTACCTGGCTCCGTAGTACTCCTCGGTGGAGAACCCGGTGTGGGAAAATCAACTCTTGCCCTGCAACTGGCCATGAAGCTTGAAAATAAGAAGATACTTTATGTCTCCGGGGAAGAAAGTGGTGAGCAGATAAAGCTAAGGGCCGGGCGACTCGGTTATATTAATGAATCCTGTTACGTGTATTCAGAAACATCACTTGAAGCAATAATCAACACTGCCGAAAGTATCAAACCCGAGATAATAATTATTGACAGTATACAAACCATCAGCACTGCCAGTCTTGACTCATCGGCAGGTACAATAAGCCAGGTAAGGGAATGTGCTGCAATACTGCTTAAGTATGCCAAGCAAACAGGTACCCCTATCATTCTTATCGGGCATATCACAAAAGACGGAAGCCTTGCCGGGCCAAAAATACTGGAACATATTGTTGATGTTGTGCTGCAGTTTGAAGGCGACAAAAACTATATCTATCGTATACTCAGGGCAGTGAAGAACCGGTTCGGGGCCACAACTGAGATTGGTATTTTTGAGATGCTAACAACAGGCCTGCGCGAAGTATCCAATCCCTCCGAAATGTTTATCAGTCAGCATGAAGAAGTGCTCAGCGGCATAGCCATAGCTGCCACCATCGACGGCATACGACCTTTTATGATCGAGACACAGGCGCTGGTTAGCAGTGCTGTTTACGGCACACCACAAAGAAGTTCGACAGGCTTTGATACCCGCAGACTTAACATGCTGCTTGCCGTGCTAGAGAAAAGAGCAGGCTTCAGGCTGGGTGTAAAAGATGTATTCATGAATATTGCCGGCGGCCTTAAAGTAAACGACCCTGCAATAGATATGGCGGTTATAAGTGCAGTATTGTCATCTAACCTTGATATACCTGTTGACCGTACCGTATGCTTTGCAGGTGAAACAGGCCTGTCGGGTGAGATCAGGCCTGTGAGTCATATTGATCAGAGGATCAAAGAAGCTTCTAAACTGGGCTTCAGTAAAATTTATATTTCAAAATATGCACGCCCGGGCGTGACTGACAGGTCTAAGATTAACATTGTCAGGGTGGGTAAGGTGGAGGCACTTGTGAAGGAACTTTTTGCCTGAACCCTAAAATTCTTCAAGGTCATATATATCCCCTTGACCCCTCTGGTCCTTCACTTTATCGCAGTCAAGCTCTATATCAAAACCCGGTGGTTCATCAAATACATCCGCTTCCATTATTCCCATTTCCTCGTCAGCGTATAGTTTTTGCAAAAACAGGCCGTAAACAGGCAACGCCATATTTGCACCCTGACCATGGGTCATATCTTCAAAATGAATGGCCTGGTCCTCCCATCCGCTCCATACACCTGCCACCAGGTTGGGAGTGATCCCAAGGAACCAGCCATTGGCATGATTCTGAGTTGTGCCCGTCTTGCCACCTATCTGGCTTCCCAGCTGATACTTAATTCTGAGCCTGATGCCTGTGCCCTGGTCTATGACACCACGTAACAGGCTTATCATAAGGTACGCCTGTTCCTCGCTCATTACTTCATCTATACGTGGGGTAAAAAGTGAAATAATATTACCATTCTTATCCTCTATTCTGCTTACTACCATAGGCTCTGTAAAAACACCTTTATTGGCATAAGTACCAAATGCCCCTACCATCTCGTTAAGTGTTAGTATCGAAGTCCCGAGGAATATGGAATTAACAGGATCGATATACCTCCTGTTAATGCCCATCCTTGCCATAAGGTCAACCACTGCCTGTGGAGTGAACTGCTTCATCAGCCAGGCCGAGATATAATTTTCCGAATTTGCCAGTCCCCATTTCAGGGTAACCATTTTACCATGATATTCACGTGGGCCGCTGCTCCTTGGTGACCATATGCTATCGTTATCCTCAAAATCCCTGGGTATGTTCTCAACCTCGTAGCAGGGCGAATAACCCTCCTGCATGGCCAGAGTGTACAGGAACGGCTTTATTGTTGATCCCACCTGTTTCCTTTGCTGGTTCACAGCATCATACTTAAAGAACCTGAAATCAGGTCCGCCCACGTATGCTTTGACATAGCCTGTATGAGGATCCATGGCCATCATCGACGCTCTGACGAAATACTTGTAATACAGTACCGAATCATAGGGGGTCATCACCGTGTCAATATCACCTTTCCATCTGAAAACCTCCATGGGTACGGGTGTATTAAAAGCTTTCCTTATAGAGTCTTCCGACACCCGGCCTGACATATTCTTGTACCTGTCGGTTCGTCTTATTGAAATATCCATCAACTCATTAACCTGTGCAGCTGTCAGATCATTACTGAAGGGAGGGCGCCGGAACCGTTCTGATACCTTGTTGAAAGCTGGTTGCAGGTCCAGTGCCAGGTGCTCGGCAACAGCTTCCTCGGCATACTGCTGCATCCTCGAATCAATGGTTGTGAATATCTTCAATCCATCACTGTAGAGGTTATAGTTTGAGCCGTCAGGTTTTTTGTTCTTCCTGCACCAGCCATATAAAGGATTATTATTCCATTGATTAAGTGCGTCAAGGTACTGGTTCTCGGAGAAAAACATGTCGCGACTGGGCTCATACGCTATCATGGTCGTCCTTATATATTCTCTTAAATAAGTAGCCAGGCCCGTATCATGACCTTCTTCCCTGAAATCGATTTCAATGGGCAGCTGACGGAGTGAATCAGCAACCTGCCTTTTAAGGTAACCATACTTGCCCATCTGGGAAAGGACAATATTACGCCTCTCTATCATATTCTCAGGATTCCTCTTAGGATTATACCTTATGGGGTTTTTTAACATCCCAACCACTATGGCGGCCTGCTCAATACTCAGTGAGTCAGGGGTGGTATTGAAATATACTGATGAAGCAGAAGTGATACCAACGGCATTATAAAGAAAATCATACTGGTTCAGGTACATGGCTATGATCTCTTCCTTGGTATAGTTCCTTTCCAGGCGTACTGCCGTGGCCCATTCCTTGAATTTTGCCAGGCCCAGCCCTATTGAATGGCTTTTTACAGTACCGTCCTCCATCATCTCACGAGTACTATACAGGTTCTTGGCAAGCTGTTGCGTTATGGTTGAACCGCCACCAGTTTCCTGTCTGAGTATTATTGTTTTTACCACAACCCGAATTAATCCCTTGATATCAATGCCGGAATGGCGATGGAAGCGTATATCCTCGGTGGCTATAAGAGCACCTATCACATATGGTGATATCTCATCATAGTCAACCCAGGTCCTGTTCTGCAGAAAAAACTTGCCCAGTAATACCCCGTCGGCCGAATAGACCTCGGCTGCCAGATTGTTTTCCGGATTTTCCAGTTCTTCGAATGATGGCATGGGTCCGAAAAGATCAAAGGAGATAAGGATAAAAATTGTTATTATCAATACAAAAGGAGTGGCAAATATTGCCCAGAACCATATTTTGTATTTCCTGTATTTGTCTTCTTTTTCTGCCATTTTGATGTGGTCTTTAAGCCAAAAGTACTAAATATTAATTAAAGAATTATCTTTATTAATTTTGAACTATGGGACAGAAATGCTTTACTTTGTCGAGCTAATTGTGGAAAGTAATTCAGATGGACATGAGTGTGAACCTCGTAATTGTAGAGTCGCCTGCAAAAGCAAAAACAATTGAAAAATTTCTTGGAAAAGATTTTAAGGTAGTATCCAGCTTTGGTCATATACGCGATCTTTCAAAAAAAAATATTGGTATTGATATTGAAAACGGTTTTAAACCGGAATATATTATACCTGATGACAAGAAGAAAATAGTTGATGAACTGAAGAAGCAGGCCGGTAACGCCTCCCTGGTATGGCTGGCCTCTGATGAAGACCGTGAAGGAGAAGCTATTGCCTGGCACCTGGCACAGGTACTCAACCTTCCTTCTGAAAAGACCAAAAGAATAGTTTTCCACGAGATAACAAGGGAAGCTATTGAGAAAGCGGTCAGCTCACCCCGCGGGATAAACCACTCACTCGTTAATGCCCAGCAGGCAAGACGTGTGCTCGACAGGCTCGTGGGCTTTGAGATATCACCAATATTATGGAAAAAAGTACAACCGGCTCTGTCGGCCGGAAGGGTGCAGTCTGTTGCCCTGAGACTGATCGTTGAAAGAGAACGTGAGATCATCTCTTTCAAACCTGTGTCATCATTCAGGATTACCGGTGAATTCCTAATTGATACTGATAATGGCGAAGAGACCAGAATAAAGGCTGAAGCAACAAAAAAATTCAGCCGCGAAGAAGATGCAGAGTCCTTTCTCCGGCTCTGTGCCAGTGCTGCTTTTAATATTGCAGATATAAATATAAAGCCCGGCACCAGGTCACCGGCACCTCCATTTACAACCTCAACCCTTCAGCAGGAAGCTTACAGGAAACTCGGATTTTCGGTGTCCCAGACAATGTCTGTAGCCCAGCGACTGTATGAAAGCGGTAAGATCACATATATGAGAACCGACTCAACAAACCTTTCGCAACTGGCTATCAATACAGTTGCAAAAGTAATTAAAGAAGAATATGGTGATAACTATTCAAGGCCGAGGCAGTACAAGACAAGGTCGAAAGGAGCACAGGAAGCACATGAGGCAATAAGACCCGCCTATATGGAGAAGAAAAGTATACAGGGGAACCAGCAGGAAAAGAACTTGTATGAGCTTATCTGGAAAAGAACAGCCGCCTCACAGATGAGTAATGCAACTATTGAAAAAACAAGTATTAAAATTGGAATGTCAAATTCTGATACTCCATTCCTTGCCCAGGCTGAAGTAATTAAGTTCGACGGATTCCTGAAAGTTTACAGGGAGTCAAGCGATAATAACGGTGAGAATGGATCCGACACAGTAATACCGCCGGTTAAGAAAGGTATGCCCCTGGAATACGAAAAGATCACCGCACAGGAAAAATATACGTCACCTGCCCCACGTTATACCGAAGCCAGCCTGGTTAAAAAAATGGAAGAGCTGGGTATCGGACGACCTTCAACCTATGCTCCTGTAATCTCAACAATACAGAACAGGGGCTACGTAGCCCGTGAAGACAGGCCGGGCGAATTACGGCCGGTGAATATCCTGATCCTTTCAGGGGGTAAGATCAGGGCAATGGTGAAAACCGAAAAAACCGGTTATGAAAAATCAAAACTTTTCCCAAAAGATATTGGTATTATCGTAAATGATTTCCTTGTCGAACATTTCAGTAATATTGTCGACTATAATTTTACCGCCAACATAGAAATACAGTTCGATAAGATTGCTGAAGGTGAGAAAGAATGGGACAATATGCTTGAAGAGTTCTATGGTCCGTTTCATAAAAGAGTAAGCTCAACCCTGAAGGAAGCCGACCGAAAAACGGGGGTAAGGGAATTAGGTACTGATCCCGGTTCGGGTGAACCGGTATATGCCAAGATGGGCCGGTTCGGCCCTGTAATCCAGATAGGTGATGCTTCAGAAGATAAAAAACCCCGCTTTGCCAGCCTGAGAAACGGACAACTGATTGAAACAATAGAGCTGGAAGAAGCACTGGAACTGTTTAATATGCCACGCAAACTGAGTGAATACGAGGGTGAAGAGATCCTGATTGGCATTGGCCGCTTCGGACCTTATGTAAAACATAAAAATAAATTCTATTCATTAAATAAAGGAAAAGACGACCCCTATAGTATCACTGGTGATCGTGCCATTGAGCTGATAAAGGAGAAAGAAGAATCAAACAAAAAGAAAGAAATAAAGCGCTTTGGTGATATAGTGGTGCTGCATGGCCGTTACGGGCCTTACATATCCCATAAAAAGAAAAACTATAAAATACCTAAAGGCACTGATCCTGAAGCATTGTCGGAGGAGGATTGCATGAAAATCATAGAAAAAAATTCAGGTTCAGGTAAAAAGAAATAATATTCTGGCTATGCTTGATTTAAATGACTATTTTGATCCCGTGAGTATAGATAAACCCCTTTGGTCTCACCTGGCTGAACCATCATGCTTCTCACGTAACCTTGTTATCAATACCGAAAACAAGCAGATCACCGACCTTAACACTTTCCGCCTCGCTATCGTTGGTGTGCCTGATGAGAGGCGTTCACCAAATAAAGGATGTGCAGGTGCCCCCGATGAAATAAGGGCCGACCTGTATAAGCTGTCAAGGCTGCCGGGAAAGATTAAAATAGCTGACCTTGGCAATTTAAAGAAAGGTGTCAGCTTCGATGACAGCCTCGCTGCACTGAGTGATGTTGTTGAATACCTCATTGCTGCCAATACTTTCCCCTTAATCATAGGAGGCAGCAGCACATTAATACCGGCCATCGCAAAAAAGATACGCGGTAAGTTCAACTATGCTTCTGTCGATTCGCGCGTCGACTGGGTCAATGAACGTAAAGAAAAAGATTCATTTAATTATCTCTCCGATATAATCCTTGGAAACAACAATCTCGACAATTTCATGATTGTGGGATACCAGTCATACCTGAACGACCCGCAGGTGCTTAATCGCTTCAGGAAACTAAACTATGACCTCGTAAGAATAGGAGAAGTAAGGGAAGATATACACGAAATAGAACCGTCATTCCGTGATGCAGGCCTTATTACTTTTGATATTTCATCTGTACGGCAGGCGGACGCACCCGGAACATTCGCGCCATCACCCAACGGCTTCTACGGTGAAGAAATATGTCTGCTCTCAAGATATGCCGGACTGTCTGACTCTTTGCAGGCTGCAGGATTCTTCGAGGTAAACCCCCTGCTCGACAGCCGCAGGCAAACGACATCAATGGCTGCACAGATGATATGGTTCTTCCTCGAAGGATTCGCCCAGAAACAAAATGAATCATCAGTACTGCAAAAAGAAAATTCGGGGCGCTTTATCAATTACCATGTCAGCATTGAAGATAGTAACGAAGATCTGGTATTCATCAAAAGTAATATCACCAACCGCTGGTGGATAGAATATACCAGCAAAAAGGGTGAAAAACACTTTATTGCATGCTCATATAACGATTACCTGCAGGCAGGCGAAAACGAAATACCCAGAAGATATATGAAAGCCATTAAACGCCTTAACTGATATGTTGGTCAAAAAATGTGCATTTATCGCAACATTCTTGCTTTTCCTTCGTTTATTTATTCCGTTAATCGTAAACATCTGAAGCATTGGCTTAATTTTTGAACAATATTTTGTCACGATATGTATTTTTTATTTTCTTTACTAATATATAAAGCTGAACAAGCCGCAGTTGAAGGACGAATTTAATTTATGAAAAAAGAGATACTGATAACTATATTGTTAGCTTTTATGATTACAACAGGCGCTTACTCACAGAACGATCCTGTAAGCAGTCTTTTTATGTTCAATAATATGCTCTATAATCCAGGTTCAGCAGGGAGTTCAGGAAGGATATGCGCCACAGCCATAAACAGGCAGCAATGGGTAGGATTCGAGGGAGCACCATCATCAACGGTATTCCATGTTGATGCAGCAGTGCGCCCCTTTAAAATCCGATCAGGCATTGGTCTTACCATTATCAGTGACAAGACAGGCTTTGACAGCGATAATAGCTTATTGCTTACCTACTCGTATATTACACCCCTGGGAAACGGTAACCTTGGTATAGGAATAAATGCCGGGATACTGAACAAATCAATAGATCCCACCTGGAATATACCATCGGGTGATATCTTCGTCCCTCCTAACGGCGACCCGCTTATTCCAGATGGCAAGGAAAGCCACCTGGCTTATGATATGAGTTTCGGCCTGTTCTACAATGCAATAAACTACTATGCAGGTATATCAGCGACTCATCTCACTGAACCAAAAATAAAATATGCTACGGCTTCACCGTATATTGCAAGGCAATACTATGCAACTGCCGGATATACAGTGAGATTGCCAAATCCAAACTTTGAACTGCTGCCATCTGCTTTTGTGTTCAGCGACGGTAAAATATTCCAGCTTACACTTAATGCCACGGTCAGATACAATAAAAAAGTCTGGGGTGGCGTTTCTTATAGAGCAGGTGACGCTCTTACCGGAATGATAGGTATAGAGTTGTATAACGGAATACGTATTGGATATGCTTACGATTTCCCGATGAACGACATCAGGAAAAGCACTTCAGGCAGTCACGAATTCATGGTTAATTATTGCTTTGACATAAGCCTGGGGAGGAGTTCCAAGCGTTATAAAAGTATTAGATTTTTATGATTATTAAAAAAAAATAACTTACTTGCAGTATTAAATCAGCTTGCAATATGAAAAAGTTAATCCTATTAGTTTTAACAGTAACAGTAATAATTACAGCATGCGGGCCCGGAAATAATGGAGAACTTGTCGGAGTACCCGGAAGAAAGAAATTTTTTGAGCCGGAACCATTCGAGATGGCCTTTATTCCCGCTGGTAATTTCATAACAGGACCAAGCGACCAGGACGCTCTATTCGCCATGAATACACTGTCGCGTTCGGTTACAGTTAATGCATTCTGGATGGACCAGACTGAAATGACTAATAACAAATACAGGCAGTTTGTTTACTGGGTACGTGATTCAATACTGAGGACCAAATTGGGCGAAGCACAAATTCCTGACTACCAGTTCTTCAAGGTCGATGAAGAAGGTAATGAGATTGACCCTCCCGTTATCAATTGGGATGAGAAAATAGATATGGATGTGCTGGAAATTGCCGATGTGGTCGAAGAAATGTACTATCCACCCAATGAACGGTTCAATAATAAGAAACAGGTTGATGTAAGAAAACTTAACTATATCTACTTCTGGGTTGATTTACAGCAGGCCGCAAAAGCCAGATACGACTTTGAAAATGAGCGCTATGAAGGTAAAGTTTATGACCTGGATGGTGTAGAATCAGACGTTCAGGACCGCTCGTCTTTCATTATGCAGGACCTGGTTAATGTATACCCTGATACACTGGCTTGGATACGCGACTTTACCTATTCATTCAACGAACCACATGCAACAATCTATTTCTGGCATCCATCCTTCGACGATTATCCTGTCGTTGGCGTTACGTGGAAACAGGCATCGGCCTTCAGCGTATGGAGAACCGATTTTATGAATGCAGCACTGCGTGGACAGGGAATGGTAGATGTACAGAATTACAGATTACCCCTGGAAACAGAATGGGAATATGCCGCAAGAGGAGGCCTCGACCTGTCGATGTACCCTTGGGGAGGACCCTATACACGTAACTATGAAGGATGCTTCCTGGCTAATTTCAAACCTCTCAGAGGTAATTATATCGACGACGGAGCAGCATATACTGCAGCCGTAGCATCTTTCGAGCCAAATGAATTCGGACTGTATGATATGGCAGGTAACGTGTCTGAATGGACTTCATGCGCCTATCACCCATCATCATACATATTTACCCATGACCTGAATCCCGATTATAAGTATAATGCTAAACCTGACGACCCTGCTCCTCTCAAACGTAAAGTTATCAGGGGAGGCTCCTGGAAAGATATTGGATATTTCCTCCAGGTAAGCTCCAGGGATTACGAATATCAGGATTCAGCAAAATGCTTCATCGGTTTCCGTAATGTAAGAACCTATATTGGAGTTGACTAGATATTAATAAACCAATTAAGATAAAACCCTTAAATCCAGGTATATGAGCTTATCAGAAATAGTACAAAGCAGCGGCTGGAAAAGTTTCATGGCCAAGCTTTACGGCATTGGAGCGTCAATCGTAATTATTGGAGCGCTTTTCAAAATCCAGCACTATCGTATGGCGGGTACTTTCCTTTTTATCGGACTTTGCACAGAAGCGATAATCTTCTTCTTCTCGGCCTTTGAACCACTGCATGAAGATCCTGACTGGTCACTGGTATACCCTGAACTGGCAGGTATGCCCGAAGATGAAGATGAACTGGGACTTTCAGGGCCATCACGTGCACATTTGGGAGCAATACCAGGCGGCGGATCGACAGCACTTTCAAAGTTCGATGAAATGCTCCTAAACGCTGATATCACACCTGATGTCTTCGAAAGACTGGGTAAAGGCCTTAAAAAACTGAATAATACAACCGAAAGCCTAAACGCTATGGGTGATGCCACAGCAGCAACAGGCAGATTTGTCGATTCAGTGGAAAAAGCAGCAGAGACCCTTAGCACTACAACAGATAACTACGCCAAGAAAAGCGAAGACCTTGGATCATCACTCGAAAAACTTGAGCATTCTTATCACAGTACTGCTAAAATAATTAACGAAACAGGTAGCAGCTACAGGGATATGACCGAAGCACTTACACAAATTGAGGGTAGCAGCAAGTCATACCAGGATCAGCTTGAAACAGTAAATAAAAACCTTTCAGCACTGAATGCAGTGTATGAACTGCAACTGAAAGGTGCCAATGAGCAGGTAAAAGATACCGAGGAAATGATGAAAGGAGTACAGGGTATGTTGACCGACCTTAAAGATTCTGCCGATGAAGCTTCAAAATACCGTACTGAAATAAGTAAGCTGAGTGAAAGTCTGGCTTCATTGAATGCAGTCTACGGGAATATGCTTTCTGCCATGAATATTAAATAGAGCAATCCCCTAACCAAATTAACTCTGGAATATGGCTCACGGAAAAGAAACCCCACGGCAAAAAATGATCGGCATGATGTACCTTGTGCTTACTGCTTTGCTGGCACTCAACGTATCAAAAGAAGCCGTGGATGCATTCGCAAAAGTTGAAAAGGGACTGGAAAAGACTCTTTTCAACTATGAAAAAAAGAATAACGAGATCTATAAAGGATTTGACAGGGCAGCAGCAGAAAACGAGGCAAAAGCAGGAGAATGGAGGAGGAAAGCATATGAGGTTAAGCAGAGAGCTGATGAATTGTATGAATACGTTCAGGATCTGAAAATTGAAATCATTCTAAAAGCCGACGGCGAAGACACAGATGGACTCAGGGGAAGACAGGTAGTTATCGATTCCGTTAAAAGATATGATGAAAATAACGTACCGTCCGAAGTACTGATAGGCTCTAATCATGATCAAAAGGCTTATGCTCTTCGTGCATTGATTGATGAATACAGAACATGGCTTATTGAAGATATAATTCAGGGGAAAAATATCTCGGTTGAACAATCCATAATCGAAACTCTTAGTACAGAACCCGGCGTGGCACCCGACGGGACAACCGAGAACTGGGAGGAAAATACCCTTGCTGAACTGCCTTTGATAGCTGCTATAGTAATGCTGTCAAAGATACAGGTCGATATAAGAAATTCAGAAACAGATGTAATTATGTTCCTGGATGACCAGATAACTGCCGGTGATTTTAAATTCACTGATATTGAAGCAACAGTGCTGTCTAGCTCCAGCTATGTGATGCGGGGTAATGCCTACGAAGCAGAAGTATTTATAGCTGCCTCCGATACTACCAAGAAGCCCGATATACTCGTCGGTGATTACCGCGAAACAGTGAATGCTGACGGTACAAGGACATATGAAATGGTAGGCGACTATACCCAGCTCGAAGTTAATGAGAGGGGACGTGGAATCTTCAGGAGAACAACTTCATCTCTGGGTGAACATACTTACAAAGGACTTATAAAACTTCTGGCTCCCGATGGATCAACAGTAGCATATCCCTTCGAGGAATCGTATAATGTGGGTGCACCTAATGTAATTGTTTCACCAACAGCTATGAACGTATTGTATTTAGGTATTGATAACCCCATAGATATATCCGTGCCGGGAGTGGCATCCAACCTCATACAGGCCTCCATGACAAACGGGAATATCCGAAGGGGGCGCGTTGAAGGGTACCGTGGGGAATGGGCAGCCATGCCTCAGAATATAGGGCAGACTGCAGCTATTAATGTAAGTGCCACAATAAACGGAGAAAGAATGCGATTCCCACCCTATGAGTTCAGGGTGCAGAGAATACCCGACCCTGTAGCCAAATTTGCTAATATGACAGAAGGCACAGTGACAAAAAATGTTGCACTGGCACAACCAGGTGTATTTGCCGTACTCGAAAATTTCCTCTTCGACCTCGAATACACTATAACACAGTTTACTGTATCAGTACAACAAAGGGGATTTGACAGGAGTGAAACATCTAACAGCAACAGGATAACACAGGAGCAGAGAGCCCTGATTGAATCTCTTAACAGGGGGCAGAAACTGTCAATTATTAATATCAGGGCCATTGCCCCTGATGAGTCAACAAGGAGACTGCCTCCGATAATTTTAACGATAAATTAAAAACAACATAGGATCATGAAAAGATTACTTCTTCTTGGATTAATTGTATTGCTCTTCTCATCGGCAGGCTTTAGCCAGTCATTTGGAGATATTTACGAGAAGTCAATAGAGAATAACGAGGCAATACCATATCCATTCCTCAGGGAGGCTGACGTAACATGGTCAAAACGTATGTGGAGACTGATCGACCTGAGAGAAAAGATGAATCAACCGCTCTATTACCCGCTTACATACAGACCCGACGGTAGAAAGAGCCTTATGCAAATAATACTCGGCGAAGTGAAAGCTGGTAACCTTAATGCCTACGACCCCATTGAAATGAATGTAAGTGTTACTTACTCCGATATAGAATCTTCTATGGGTGGTGGCGCTGATACTGTTCAGATACCCGATATGCAGGGAGTTATGCACGACACAGTGATATATGAAGATCCCAATCCTACAGAAGTAAAACAAATAATGGTCCTGGAAGAATGGTATTTCGATAAGAAACATTCCAGGGTGGATGTAAGGATTATCGGGGTAAGCCCTATCAGGGTGTTCTTTGACGAACAACTCGACCGTATGTCACGTGTGCAGCTCTTCTGGATACTATATGAGGACTTCCGGGATACATTCTCAAAGCATGAAGCATTTAACTGGTTTAATGACGCGCAGCGGATATCATTTGATGATCTATTCCTGCAGCGACGATTCTCTGGTACCATTTATGCCGAATCGAATGTCTATGACGACAGGCTTATAAACCAGTATAAAGTGGGTAAGTCAGCTCTTTACGAAGCAGAGAAAATAGAAACTTCGCTGCGAGAATTCGAACACGACCTCTGGGAATTCTGATACGCTTTAATTGCTGGTGTGGATCTTTGATCCACGCCTTTTTTTATTTCTCGTTCATAATTCAAAATTCGATATTCGATATTCTATAGAAGATCATCTCCCATCCTGTCCCTGATATCCTCTATATATTTCTTTATATCCTGTTCCTCGCTGCGCTGAACTATAAGCAATACATCACCTGCATCAACAACTATATAGTCCTTTAAGCCCTGGACAACCGCTATTTTGCCTTTTGGGAGTTGGATAATACTGTCCCTTACCTCGTAGCAGAAGACCGAATCAAGATTACCGGTATTACCATTGCGATCGCTGTGGTTGTGCTCACGCACAGAGCTCCATGTACCGAGGTCTGACCACCCGAAATGTGAACATTTGATATACACATTATCCGCCTTTTCCATAATCCCGTAGTCAATCGATATACTGAGGCATTCAGAATATATCCTTGGAATTATTTTGGCCTCTTCTTCAGTTCCCAGCTTATCCTTATGCAGGTCAAAGGCCGAATACATATCATGCAGGTGAACCTCGAAAGCAGAAATAATAGACTGCACCTTCCAGAGAAAAATACCTGAATTCCAATAAAAATCACCACTTTTAAGAAATATCTCGGCCAGTTCACGTTTGGGTTTTTCGGTAAAGGTCTTTACTTTACTCAGGTTCTTATAACCCTCAACCGGCATCCTCGTATTTGCCTGTATATATCCGTAACCAGTCTCCGGTCTGTCAGGTTTCATCCCCAGTGTAAGCAATACATCATTACCGCCAACAAATTCAAAGCCTTCCTCAATAACTTTTTTGAACTCTTCCTCCTGCTTTATCAGGTGGTCTGACGGGCTAACCAGCATGACAGCCTCCGGATCCCTCTTTAATATCCTGAAAGCAGCATAGGCTATACAGGGAGCAGTATTGCGCCTCATTGGTTCACTCAGGATGTTCTCCCCAGGTATATCAACCTGCTCAAGCACCAGATCACGGTAGCTCTCATTGGTGACAACCATTATGTTCTCCCTCGGACATAATCCGTCAAAACGGTTAATGGTATCCTGTAATAAAGTTGTTCCGGTATTTAGTATATCAAGGAATTGTTTGGGTTTTACATCACGGCTCAAAGGCCAGAAACGCGTACCAGCACCCCCGGCCATGATAACTATATATCTGTTTTTCATTCTATTAAATGGTTAGATTCATTCTGTGTCAAATATACTAAATACCCTGCTTATAGCCTGCCTAATATTATATAAAATGGAATATTGGATTGATGGAATAATGGATTAATGGATTAACGACCCATTATTCCAATAATCCACTATTCCAGTATTCCAGCTTTTTAGTACATTTATAATCAAATTCAACAGCCCATGAACCTGATCGCCTCCACAGGCCGCTACTTCATCCTTCTCGGTAAGATCTTCAGGAAACCTGAGAAACACTATGTTTATTACCACCAGACCATGAAGGAATTGATATACCTTGGTGTAAATTCAATAGGTATAGTGATAATAATATCGGTTTTCATGGGTGCGGTTATTACACTTCAGACAGCATATAATACAGACAACCCCCTCTATCCCCGTTACCTTATCGGTCTGGGATGCCGCGATTCAATAATACTCGAATTCTCATCCACCGTGGTGGCCCTTATCCTTGCCGGCAAGGTAGGATCACACATAGCATCCGAGATAGGTACCATGAGAGTTACAGAGCAGATTGATGCCCTTGAAATAATGGGTGTTAATACAGCATCATACCTTATCCTTCCAAAAATAGTTGCCACCGTTATTTTCCATCCTTTCCTTACGCTTATGAGCATAACAGTAGGTATCTTCGGGGGCTGGTTAGCAGGTATCACAACGGGTGTTATATCATCAGGGGATTTTATTTACGGTATACAATATGCTTTTATACCTTATTATATAACCTATTCGCTGATAAAAACAGTTGTTTTTGCTTTTATTATAAGCTCTGTCTCGGGATACCAGGGATATTATGTTTCCGGCGGTTCCCTGGAAGTGGGAAGAGCCAGTACACGATCGGTTGTGTACAGCTGTATATTAATATTACTGTTTAACCTTATACTAACACAACTGCTGCTGTCATGATCAGAGTTATTAATGCCACTAAATCCTTTAATGAAAACAAAGTACTTGATAATGTGTCAAGTGACTTTGAGGCAGGAAAAACCAACCTGGTTATAGGGCGCAGTGGTTCGGGAAAAACAGTATTGCTGAAATCAATAGTTGGTCTTCTTGAACTCGACAGAGGTGAAATATGGTATAATGATACGCGGTTCGATACCCTTGATTTCAAATCCCGGAAATCAATCCGCAAGGAAATTGGCATGCTTTTTCAGGGTAGTGCCCTTTTCGATTCAATGACGGTTGAAGAAAATGTGATGTTCAAACTCAATATGTTCACCAACATGAATCATTCTGAGAAAAGAAAACGGGTTGATTTCTGCCTCGAACGTGTAAACATCAGGGATGCCAATAAGATGCTGCCTTCGGAATTGTCAGGCGGCATGCGGAAAAGAGTGGCTATAGCCAGGGCCATAGTCCTTAATCCCCGTTACCTTTTCTGCGATGAACCAAATTCTGGCCTCGACCCCAAATCAGCAATTATGATCGATAACCTGATAAAGGATATCACGGATGAGTTCAAAATGACAACAATAGTTAATACACACGATATGAACTCCGTGATGGAGATTGGGGAAAAAGTTGTATTTATTGCACACGGTGTTAAATACTGGGAAGGGACCAACAGTGAGATCCTGAAATCTGACTGCAAGCCCCTCAATGATTTTATCTTTGCAAGTAAACTGGCCAGGCAGTTGAAGCACTAATCATCGTCTATTTCTTCGTAGTCAACATATTCCCCAACATCATCGGGAACACCTTTTCTTCTGCCTTTATTCCCGTCATCAGTTCTTTCATTCTCATCCCTGTCTTTCTTCTTTCCCCCGGAAAGATACCTGCCAATAATGCTGACAATAAGATAAATTAATATCCCTATTAAGATTAACCTAAGCCACACAGCTCCTCCTATTCAACTAACATAGGTGTATCAGTCTTCTTTTCTTTGATACGTCCGAACAGAAGATTAATACCAAAACGCACATTCATATAATCAAGCCTTTGCGGTAACACCACCCGGTCGTTACCACCATCACCTGTAAATTCTACCCACGATGTTGGTATCTGGTCAACAACAGCATAAAACTGGAAAAAACCTCCCCTCGCTCCAAGTCCGAAACCAAAATTATTGAAGCTCCTGTTGGTCATGGTATAACTCAGGCTGGTTGAAAGAACATCACCGGCAAAAAGTGTTGCCGACAATGTTAAGGATTCTCTTACTCCCATACCAATAGTGGTACGTGATAATGCCCCCAGTGCAAGGAAATCCACTGGCTTATAGCTCCCCGCCAGGTATAGTTTGGTTGGGAGTCCGGTAGTATATCCTTCTTCACTTTCAACAAAATCGAAAGTGGTAAGCAGTGAATCACCGAATTCCTCTACTATCTGGTCAAACTCTTTATCCCCTTCAATGGCTTCCGAAATGTCGAATCCGTCAAAGGTAAAATCGTTGGTGGCTGTGAAGGTATAAGACTCTCTTCCCCACCTGATAAACCCTAAATCAATTATACTGGCCGATAACTGAAGGTTATCCATCAGCATGTATTCAGCACCAAGATCAACACCCAGTCCGAAATTTTTAAAACTGGGACCAACTTCTCCGAAACCGATATCTTCCCTGAAGAGGATATCTTCAATAAATCCGTCATCATTGAGGGTGACATCAAAAGGTCCGTTCAGTTTTAGTGCCACCTCCGTGTCCAGTGATTGTGAATAGTCATTATTAACCTTCAATTCAAGCTTATCAGCAATAATTGAAGCACTTAATGCTCCCTGCATTAGTTTCAGGCGGCCACCAACACGAAGGCGGTCGGTAATATTCCTTGACAGTCCTGCATATGTCTCGAGGTAGGCCTGTGCATGCACCCCTGTTCCTGACAGATCAGCTGATGATCCTATGAAGCCTTCATTGCCCTCCAGGGCCAGTGTAAACAGGTCAGCAGGTAACCTGCCCCTTGCCATTCCTTTAACTGATATGCCAAGATCAACCCACCATACATCAGCGACCAAAAACCCAACGTTGAGGAGAGGTACATTAACCTCGGTTGAAATAAAACCCTTGTTCCCTATACTCCTGAAGAAACTATCCCTGTCGTAATCGGGATGCAGGATGGTGATTAATGAATCAGCACCAGGCATTGGCTGAATCAGCTTGCTAACGTTAAACAGGTTATTACTCATCCCAAAGTAGGTACCCGATAAAACGGGTATGCCAATAAAGACATTTGCATCTGGCCTGTAAGCAGGATTTAACTGTGATGATTGCGGAATATTGAGAAAATATTGTGTCTGTAAATATTGCGCAAATACACCGGATGACACAAGCAGCATCACTGCTATTATACTCGCTGTTTTTATTCTCGTCTTCATAATCATTCGTCTTCAGAATTAAAATTAAGATTTATGCCGGCCTTTAATTTAACACCGACGCTGAATACTATCCTGTAATCGGAATATATCTTGACATCCTTTGTACCATTATCAGTGGTATTGAGAGTGAAAGTAAAGATTATCTGATCAGCCAGCTTTGCTTCATCAATGAAAGCTGGTGTAAATTCTATCTGTACCGGTGGACCGATACTGGGCTGTGTCACCCTGCCATTCAAATCCACGGGTGCCGCTGAAAACAGGTTGCCGGTACTTAATGTTTCCAGTACTGTCATTGATGTTGAGTCATATAATTCTATCATCACCGATAATTCCAGGGGGAAGCCATTCTCAACGTAAAGATCCAGCTTGAATTCCTCCAGCATATCAATGGGATCATCTTCTTCAGGATCATCACTAATAAGGAAATTTTCTGTTGTGTCCGATAATTGCAGGTTTGCCAGCCTGAACTCCAGGGGTACCTCAACTTCCATATCTGCAATAAACCGGCTGTTACCAAATATGATATTATCCTCCATTGTTTCGCCATCAGGATTAATTGATGCTGAGCCAAAGTATTCAATCTCGTAAGGTAGCATTGATATCAGCTCCGGCAGGCTTGAATTGGTTTTATCAATGGTAAAGGATGAGCTGACCTCCCTGTTATCAAGCGAAGTAGGATAATCAAGGTCAATGGGATCCCTGTCAAGTGATATCTCTTCTTCATCATTCATACCTTTAACCTGGGTATCTATCCTCATGGGTAATCCGAAAGAATTTTTATAATTCACTGTTATGCTCGGGCTGGTAAGATATATTGATCCCGTGAGCCTGGAAAAGAAATCCTCCATCCCCAGGTCCAGGGTATCTCTCTCCGATTCCTCGGCATGATAACCAAAATAACCTGTTGCATAATCAAAGTCTGGTTCCTCTATCTCGAATACAACTTTTATACTGTCTGAGGGTCCAAAAACCGGAGAACCAGACAATACACTAATATCATACTCAAATGGCACCAGGTTATACGGCTGATCCTGGTCAGTATCAAAATTGATAAGTACATCATCCAGGTCAATAGTACCATTAACCACCAAACCGGCAGCGACATCTTCTGACAAAGTAAGTGGTGCACCTCCATCTTCAATGCCTGGTGCCAGCATATCTATACTGACGTCGAACGAACACCATGACGTAAGCGTATAGCTTGCCTGTCCTGTTAATACTTTCATCTTTTTGATCTTTATATCATCGCCCGGATCAATCTCGATAGTGTCACGAACATCAGTCACCAATATGCTGGTTACCAGCGTGGTGCCTTCAAATGTTGCCGGTGCAAATGAAGTATAAAAATCATCCAGATTATATTCAAAAACCGAATCTTCCCTGAATACAAATTTTAATAACTCATTATCAAAAACCAGGGTATCGTTTGGTTCCACAACATCACTCAGCGTAACGTCTCCCTTAACAGCCTTAACGACCAGACCAGGGCTGAGAGCTACTTCCCCCGATAACTTGTCCATATCATATGTCTCTTTGATACATGACGACAGTAAAAGGAAGGAAAGTAAAACTATAAATACTGTTTTGCTTTTCATGTGTTTATTAATTTATCTTGTTATCTCATAATTATATAAAAAACTATCACGCCCACCTATAATAAGGTTATAACTACTTCCCCTGTTAAGTTTTCCTACCGAGAAAGAAGTTGTGCCGTTCAGCGGGAACCCCTTAAGGTTCTTTCCCCTCTCATCAACCACATATACCCTGTTTGCACCTGCGTCTGTAAATCCAATCTTTTTATCATTTGACGAAAACTCAAGCCCGTACGGACCGATAATATCATCCGAACTGAGTGTAATGCTGAACATCCTGTTCCTGTTATTATCATATGCATATACCTTGTTCCCGTCAATAAAGATATATTCTCCCAGTCCATCAGCGTCAAGGTCAAAATACTCAAAAACAGGATCTTTCGAGAATTCATTTACGCTGTATGTCTGTACCTCACCGTTAAAATTTATCATCTTTATTGAGCCATCTTCCGCGGCCAGTACCATCTGTGGGCTCGTTCCCGTGGTGAGCCTTAACATTGAACGGTCTGACCTTGAGACCTGTTCTTTCATCTCAACCCTCACATTGCCCCTCCTGTCAAGAATATACATATTGTCATTATCATTCGCCACCAGGTAATCTTTCCCTGATACCCTGAAGAATTCAATGTCGCTGGTAACGGTACTGGTCGTAGTGAACTGTTTCCATCCTCTGACCGTATTGCCAGTTTTATCATACGCGTAAACCTTCCTGTCGGCACCACAGATAAACAACCTGTAATCTTTATTGTTCTCGTAATCAAATAAAGCCAGTCCGTTGGTGGAGTGGGACCTTAATTGAACGGGATACCTCTCAACATTATTGCCGTTGCGGTCAATAAGATACAGGTAGTTAGTTGTGGCAAAAAGTATCTGTAGCTTACCATTCTTATAATAATCTATCATATAGGCATCCCCCTTGATAGCCTCACTGAACGGCCTCTTCCATAATATTCTTCCTGCCGAATTAATCAGGTACAGGTTATTATTCATGTCCTGTATGAAAATTTCATTACCACCGGTATAATGATTGGTAAAGAAAAGAGGTTTGGAGAGAGCAATGGTGTCCAGCAGGCTCTCCCAGACAGCCTTTGCCTCTTCCCTTACATTTGGTTTGTACATTACTGACAATGTATTATAGATCATATCATTGCTCGAAACAAACTGGTATCCCAGGGCCTGCAGCTTGCGCAATGATTCTGTATTTTTTTCTAATCCTTTCACAATATCTTCTTTTAGCACACCGGTCAGCAGTGGGATTATCCTTGAGGGCACACAATAAAAGTAATACCCTGCTCTGCTGGGCATTGTGCTTTCAAATTCCCGGTATGAAAGATCATTTGCCAGGGTCCTGTTCAGAATATTATCATAGATAAACTTTGACAGGGTCCCCGATGCACTACTTAAGACTAATACATCATTATAAAAGGTTGCATAGCCTGACTTAACATAGTCCCCGAAACGGCCTCCCAGTTCATACCCGAGCTTATCCCCTGGCAACCTGTATATCGTATATTCTGTTTCGGCATCAGGCATATACTTTATTATGTACTCATTAACTGAGACCCCTTTTCTCTTGTAATACTGTTCCAGTTCCTCTGCAAACGCTTCTTCTGTTGCATTGCTGCCTCTGAGGTCGAAAAGCACCATTTTATTCATTTCTGTATCCTGTCCCTTGACATTAAGATAAACCCTGGCCACCTCTCCGGCAAGCTGGCTTTTCAGTATGTCAGATATATACCTGGTCTCACCGCCGGTGACAGCTACGGGCTTGCCGGCAGGCTTTGTCATTACTTCAAACAAGGCAGCACCCGCAGGGATATACCTGTAAATATCATATGATCCTGGTTCCTGGAAGCGGTAATTATATAATATCTGGCTTGAGTCGCGTGTTTCAATATACCCGCTGAAAACAAAACCCGATCCTTTAATGTAGAGGTCCGTTTCCATGCACGATGCCAGATCGGGAATATAAGAAGCTATCCCTTCATCCGTTTTACCGCTCAACAGCGATATAAATTTTCCCACGTTATTAAATAACAGGTATACCTTGTTTTCATTTTTACCGGCTGCTGCCGACACCGCCCTGAATCCCGGCAGGTCTCTTATATCCATCTCCTGCTCAACCTGCCTTATGCCTGCCTCAACAAGTATATGTGAAGGGCTGATAATAATCACTCCTCTTACTAATGATATGAATAAAGATGATTCACCGGTTGATCCCTTCACCAGTTCATAAACATTACTGCCCTGGTACTCCTTCACAGTATATCTGTACCCCGGTATATCTTCAAGTAATGATCTTATGTGTTTATCGCGTATTTCCGGCGTGGCAGCAAAGGAAAAAAAAGGCGTAAGCCTGTTCTTGCCAAGCAGGTGAATTGATATAAGAACAGGGTTGTTGCCGGCTATTTGACTGTAACCCCTCTTATGTGTAAGAGAATCAATAGTGTTGACAGCACTTGTGAAACGCTTCAGCTCAGGTATTTCTGACATACCCTCAATCATTTCATTATCGGCAGCCAGCGACTCAAAAAGGCCGGGCATATCAACTGCTTCAATAATAATGCCCGCATCAATGGGTATACTGCCGTATGGACTCGCTGCATAAGCCCTCTTCTTTTGCTGCAGGAAATATGCCAGTGTAGCCATCCCTGCAAATAATACAACTATAATTATTATTGTCCAGTTCCTCGACACTCTTATGCTCTTTATGTTTATTCTACATTTATCCAAAAGTAATAAATTATTGATGACTTAAAACATTAATTTAATGTCGTATAAAGTATATGCTATCTTCTTCGACAGAATCAATCACTCATTAAATTATCTGTCTGAAAAATGGAATAATGGAATAATGGAACCGAGGAGCCTGAGTTTGCATAGCAAACTCATGCTGTTCGGTTCATAATTCATCTCCCCCTGCTCCCTGCTGTATAATATACTCTCAATCAAAAACAATGGTACAGTTTTTGAGATTCCCACACCGTAGACTAAATTCCCGGGAATATGAAAAACTTGCTTTTTTCGCTTGTTATAAGTATATGTACTTCCAGCCTGTTATCTGCGCAAACCATTAAAGTAATTGATTCTGAAGACAGGAAACCCATAAAGGATGTGGCTGTTTTCAACCAGTCAAAGACCAGGTTCGGGTACACTGACCTGGCCGGTGAGTTCAGGATAAATGCTTTCCGCGAATCGGATCGCCTGCATTTTCAGCATCCCTCCTATGAAAATATTGACATATCGATGGAACAGCTAAGGGAAATGGATTATACGGTTATCCTGCAATACAAAACATTCGAGATAGATGAATTTGTTGTTTCGGCTAACAGGTGGGAGCAGAATAAGGATGAGGTACCAAACAAAATTACTCCTATCAGGATGGCACAGATCGAATTTGCTAATCCGCAAACAGCTGCCGACCTGCTGGGCACTTCCGGTGAAGTGTATGTGCAAAAAAGCCAGCTTGGAGGGGGAAGCCCGATGATCAGGGGATTTGCTACACACAGGGTGTTGCTTGTTATTGATGGAGTGCGCATGAACAATGCCATCTTCAGGGAAGGGAACCTGCAGAATGTAATAGTCCTTGACCCAAATATCATCGAGAACAGCGAAATAATATTCGGGCCGGGAGCCGTGGTCTACGGCAGTGATGCAATAGGGGGCGTAATGGATTTCCACTCAAAGAAAGCCCACCTGTCAACAAGTGATAAAATGAACCTTAAAGTAAATGCCCTGGCCAGGACATCCACTGCCAACAGGGAAAAAACAGCACATGTCGATTTCAACCTTGGTGGCCAAAAAATAGCCTTTATGGCAGGTTACACATTCTCAGGATATGATGACCTGGAAATGGGCAGCATAGGTAACGAGAGCTACCGCAGGCCTGAGTACCAGGAATGGCAGGGTAACAATGATATTGTTATCCCTAACACTGATCCTGATATTCAGGTGGAATCAGGTTATTCACAGCATAATCTCACGGCTAAACTGAGATTTCAACCTACTGAACAATTAAATATACAGTTCATTAATCACACCAGCATATCGTCCAATTTGCCCCGCTATGACAGGCTGGTAGAGTACCGTAGCGGTAACCTCCGTTACGGCGACTGGTATTACGGTCCGCAAAAATGGATGATGAATAATGCCACCATTGAATGGAAACCGGATAACAGGCTTTTTGATGCCATGAAGATAGTGGCAGCACGGCAGGATTTCACCGAAAGCCGCCACGACAGGAAATTTAACGACAGCGTGATAAGAGAGAGATATGAAGAAGTCATAGCCTATTCACTGAGTGCCGATTTCGAAAAGGAATTTGACAGCAGGATTATTTTTTACGGACTTGAAGCAATAACAAATGATGTTAATTCAACAGGTGAAGGCAGGGATATCATAACAGGAGAAACATTCCCCGAATCAAGCCGTTATCCTGACGGAGATAACCGTTATAACTCATTCTCTGCATATGCAGGAGTTAAATACCCGTTGTCAGAATCTGTTTTCCTGAACGGTGGACTGAGATATAACTATACCACCCTGCACTCTACTTTTATTGATAACAGTTTCTATAATTTCCCCTTTGACGAGATAGACATAAAAAACGGGGCACTGACAGGATCGGTGGGAGCAGTGTGGCAGATAGATGAAAAAACAAAGGTCAATATTAACGGTTCAACCGGCTTCAGGGCCCCCAATGTTGATGATGCCGGCAAGGTCTTCGACTCAGAACCCGGAGCAGTGATTGTACCCAACCCCGACCTCAAATCCGAATATGCCTACAACCTCGACCTTGGCTTATCCCGTGACCTCTTCGATATCCTGCGATTGGAGCTTACAGGCTACCTGACCTGGCTTGACAATGCTATGGTCCGCCGCGAGTTTTCATTTAACGGTGCCGACTCAATAATTTACCAGGCTGAGATGAGCCAGGTGCTGGCTATTGTTAATGCCGGCAGTGCAACCATATATGGTGGTCATTTAAGCCTCCAGTTAGCTCCCGCCAGGAACCTCAGGATCAAATCAAACCTTAACCTGACAAAAGGTACGGATAACGAAGGCGTTCCTTTCAGGCATGTGCCTCCAGCCTATGGATCAACACATTTTATCTATGAGAACAAAAAGATTAAGGTAGACCTGTATTCCAATTATAATGGTGAGATGTCGTATGAAGATATGGCGCCATCTGAAGCAGAAAAACCACATATGTATGCTGAAGATGATAATGGCAATCCATATTCACCCTCATGGTACACTTTAAACCTGAAAGCTTCCTACCAGCTGGGTAACATGGCACTTATAAATGCAGGTATTGAAAATATACTCGATCATCGTTATCGCCCCTATGCTTCCGGCATAGTCGCCCCCGGCCGCAACTTTATCATAGCACTCAGGCTGAAAATATAGGATCTTCCTTTGAACTTTCGATGGTGTGGGGTTGTACCCCACGCCAATCTACTGCAGACAAATAAAAAGACGCACCATGGTGCGTCTCTACGTTGAATACATTGTCATCTTTCGAAATTACTTTTTATTTTTGCTTCTTTTATATTAAATCTCAACCTATGAAAAATTTATATCTTATCCTGTTTGCATTTACATTATCGGCTTTAATAATTTATTCCTGCACTGAAACCGGTACAACTAAATCAGAGATCATTGATACTTCCCTCACCCACGGACCCGAAAACGGTTCGCTTGTTATTGTTGGAGGTGCGATGCACGATACTATTATTGTCGACCGGTTCATTGAACTGGCAGGAGGCATTGATGCTCCTATAGTTGTTATCCCTACTGCATCGGGAGCAGAGGAGATCAACCACGAAAGAATAACACGATTTCTTACAGCGCGTGGGGCAACTGATGTCACAGTGGTTCATACATACGATTCGCTTGAAGCAGATACACCGGAATTCACAGAACAAATAAAAAGGGCATCGGGATTATGGTTTGCCGGCGGAAGACAATGGCGTATTGTTGATGCCTATGGAGGAACCATAACCGAACAAGAGATAAGAAAAATCCTTGACCGTGGAGGCGTGATAGGAGGATCATCAGCCGGGGCAACAATACAGGGGAGCTACCTTGTCAGGGGAGATACAAAGGCAAATACAATTATGATGGGTGATCATGAAAGAGGCTTCAACTACCTTACTGCATCGGCTATCGATCAGCACCTGCTGATACGTAACCGCCAGCACGACCTTGTCGAAGTTATTGAGGCACACCCCCACCTTCTGGGTATAGGCCTGGATGAAAATACCGCTATAATCGTACAGGGTGATGAATTTGAAGTTATCGGGAAAAGTTTCGTGGCAATATATGACTATAGCCTGTGGAATGAAGGTGATAACAGTGAATCACCTTTATCTAACGGCGGAAAATTTTTCCTCCTGAGAGCCGGCGACAGGTATAATGTATATGAACGCCAAGTAACTGAATGGTCAGGTGGCGAAAACCGTGACATATTTGCAGAACCCGATTCAACACTTGTGTCTGGTAATTGATACATGCCGACTGAGGACTGTCCCGAAAAAGATCTGCTTTTTCGAGGATCCTCGAATCGAAGATTCGGGACCAATTAAGGACCGACAATGATCTTTATCACCATGATAATATGATGCAAATTACCATTAGCCATGAGGAACATCACTGTGAGAATTTGTCCGTCACATAATATACAAGTACCTTTATTTCAGGAAAAAAAGCCTGCCCCAAGACATGCAGGCATGGGATGTCCAAAAAAAGGTCCGGTCATCCCAACCAAAAAATGGACGAAAGGCGGTCAATGGTTCTTTACAAAGAGTTAGGTTTATTTCTACATGGATTCATTTCCATTTCCATTTTCATTTCCATTCGACAGTCTGGTTGTTAGGGTTTGCGACCGCCTTTCTTTCTTTAAAAAGTAATTTATAGAAGATAGGGTAAATAATTTAAAAGAAGCAAATAGGGTTTTGGCATACTATTTGCTTCTTATTTTGTACACAGGCAATCTCCAATATATACCTCGAATTTAGGGCAGCCAGGTAAACAAGATCTTACCTGGCTTTTACTTTGTATACCGAGTTTATTATTTCCTGGTTACAGCTCTTAGCCAGGTTATGAATATCGAATATCGAACAATGAATTATGAAGTGATAAATTTTATATTCGTTATTCGATATTCTGCATTCTAACATTTCATAAGTAAACCCAGCTGATAATGTCAGATATTTCTTAAATTAGAACAAATGTTTCGCTGTAAATAATTCATCCTATGAAAAAATATGATCTAGAGGAAAGACTTATCGATTATGCTGTTTTGTCGATTGAGATAGTAAAGCTTCTTCCAAATAATGTCGAGGGACGGCATCTGGGAAATCAGCTGGTGAAGTCTGGAACTTCTCCATCACTTAATTATGGTGAGGCCCAGAGTGCTGAGTCAAGAAAAGACTTCATACATAAGGTCAGTATTATCTTAAAAGAACTTCGAGAAAGTCTTGTGTGTATGAAAATATTAAAGAAATCAAATCTGGTGGCTGATTCAGCGCTTCTTGAGGAGGGAATAAAAGAGAGTAACGAACTAATCTCAATTTTTGTAAAAAGCGTAAAAACCGCTCAGGGAAATATGTTGAAGCTAAAGTCCTAATTACCTATTCATTGTACTGGTAATAGCAGGGTTTTGAATAACGAATATCGAATAATGATCAATGAATGCAGAATTTATTCATCATTCATAATTCGTCATTCGATATTCTATATTCCCACCCTGTCAAAAATCCTCTAAAATTCTTTATATCCAATTATCTCCCTTACATCCCGGATCGTCTTCCCCGCGCTCTCCCTGGCTTTCTCCGCTCCTTCCCTGACAACCTTTGACAGGTAGGCATTATCTGCAGTTATTTCATTTATCCTCTTGCGTATGGGAGTGGTAAAATTAATTATGTCCTCGGCAAGCTGCTTCTTCATGTCGCCATAGCGTATCTCGCAGGAAGCATGCTTTTCCCTGAAAAATTCCACCGTGGAAGGATCAGACATCACCTCCATCAGTGTAAACAGGTTTTTTATGGGATCCGACGGTTCCTGGTTGGGTTTCTCCGGGCCGGTATCGGTAACAGCCCTCATAACTTTTTTTCGTATGGTCTTCGGGTCATCCACCAGCAAAATGCCATTACCCTCGCTCTTACCCATCTTACCGGTACCATCAAGTCCGGGTATCTTTATCAGCTCTTCACCAAAATTATATGCATCAGGCTCAGGGAAATAATCAACATTATACATGGTATTAAAGCGGCGGGCAAATTTACGGGTCATCTCCAGGTGCTGCTCCTGGTCCTTTCCCACAGGGACCTTGTTGGCCCTGTGAATAATTATATCGGCTGCCATGAGCACAGGATAGGTAAGCAGTCCGGCATTCACGTTCCCCGGCTGCCTCCTCACCTTCTCCTTGAATGATGTGGTGCGCTCAAGCTCACCAACATAGGCATTCATATTGAGCAGCAGGTACAGCTCGCATACCTCCGGCACATCACTCTGGATAAACAGTGTGGCTATGTCAGGATCAATACCGCAAGCCAGATATTCGGTCATTACCTGCCGTATATTCCAATGCAGGTCGGTGGGGTTGGGATGTGTGGTAAGCGAATGATAATCTGCAATAAAGAAATAACACTTGTTCTCGTGCTGCATCTTTAACGCATTGCTTACCATGCCGAAATAATTACCTAGGTGCAGATTGCCTGTTGACCTGATGCCGCTTACTACCGTATCCATCTCTGAAGAATTAAATTTCAACGCAAACCTACTTTATTTTTAATAAATAACCAATATAAGATTCCAGGCCCGTTAAGCTTTTACTATCTTTGCAGAAATCAGCATGCTTATGGAATCAACACGACAGAAGAAAGTAGCGAGATTATTGCAGAAAGAGCTGGCTGAGATACTCAGACAAAAAACCACAGAACTGGCCAGGGGCAAAATGTTAACGGTAACAACCGTAAGGGTAAGCCCTGACCTCAGCCTGGCTAAAATATACCTCAGCATATTCCCTTCTGATAACAGTGAAACTGCACTGGGGCGTATAACTGACAATACACCCAGGATAAGAAACGAACTGGGAAACAAAATACGTAAACAGCTGAGGATAATACCCGAAATAGCATTCTATCTTGACAACAGCCTTGATTATATCGATAATATTGACTCCATCCTGAACAAGGACTAATACTGACATAATGAAATATGATCCGGTAAAAAGCCGTATTGGTAAGATAGTCAACAGGTCGGTATTGCTCAGGAAAATATTCTACACCGTACTGGATATCCTGCTGCTGCGTACATGGCATGTGAAAAGAATCCTCAGGCAGTACGCTGCACAAAATGCCGGGGCTGAAAATATACTGGATGCCGGATCAGGATTCGGTCAGTACACATGGAGGATGTGGAAGATAAATAAGAACTGGAATATCCTTGGCCTCGACATCAAGGAGGAACAGATAAACGACTGCAATAAATTTATAAGCAATACAAAAGCTGCCGGCAAAGTGTCATTCAGGCTTGCTGACCTCACCACCTATAAAGAAGATGAAAAATATAACCTGGTATTGTCTGTGGATGTTATGGAACATATTGAAGATGACAGGACGGTATTCCGCAATTTCTTCAGCTCACTGAGTAGAAACGGGTGGCTCATAATATCAACACCATCCGATAAAGGCGGATCTGATGTGCATAATGAAGATGACCATTCATTTATTGAAGAACATGTGAGGGACGGCTACGGCAGGGATGAGATAACGGAAAAACTGCAGTCGGCAGGGTTCAGTAATGTAGAAACCATCTATACCTACGGACGCCCGGGTAAAATATCATGGAAGATATCAATGAAATACCCGATACTCATGCTTAATACTTCAATAATCCTTGCCATTATACTGCCGTTTTATTATATTTTAGCAATGCCCTTTGCTCTTATACTTAATTATTTGGATGTGCGTTTAAAACACAGTGAGGGCACAGGCCTGCTGGTTATTGCAAAAAAATAAGACAATTGAAACTGTCGTTATACATAGCAAAAAGGTACCTGTTCGCGAAAAAATCGCGTAATGCAATAAATGTTATTTCTGGTATCTCGGCAGCTGGTGTAACCATAGGTACCATGGTACTTATAATAGTACTCTCAGTCTTTAACGGACTGGAAGATATGGTTAATACCCTCTTCTCAACCTTCGATCCCGACCTCGAGGTAAAAATAAGCAGGGGTAAGGTATTTGTTCCCGGGACTGATCAACTCAAAGCCCTGGATGAGATGGAGGGAATAGCTGATTACTCACTCGTGCTCGAAGAAAATGCTCTCCTCCACTACGACGAAAAGCAATATATTGCCACTGTGAAAGGGGTGAACGATAACTATCCTGATATTACCGGCCTCGACAGCGCGATGTGGGATGGATCATTTCTCCTGAAAGCAGACAATGGCAGACCATATGCAGTGGTAGGACTGGGTGTGGCTAACAACCTCGGCATAGGTCTCAGCTTTATTACTCCATTGATAATCTATGTCCCTGAACGGGTGGGTAACGTGACTAATCCAGCCAATGCCTTTGTCAGAAAAGTAATATTCCCCTCGGGCATATTCTGCGTTGAACAGGAATACGATTCGCGTTTTATCTATGTGCCAATAGATGTAATGAGGGAATTACTGATGTACAATGATGAAGTATCATCCCTCGAGATAAAATTCACGGAGGGGACAGCAGCAGAGGACGTTCAGCCAGCAGTTGAGAAATTATTCGGCCACGGGTATACCGTCAGGAATAAATATCAGCAACAGGAGATATTCTATAAAGTAATGAAATCGGAACGGCTGGCCATATTTTTTATACTTACCTTCATACTTATTATTGCTTCATTCAATATTATCGGATCACTTACAATGTTGATAATTGAGAAAGAAAGGGATATAGGTATATTACGTAACCTGGGAGCCGATAATAAACTCATTAAGAGAATATTCATAATCGAAGGATGGATGATATCAGTTATAGGTGCAGTAAGTGGCCTGTTGCTCGGATTGCTTATATGCTGGCTGCAACAGGAATTCGGGGTGGTAAAACTGCAGGGGGAAACACTTCTATTGGATGCATACCCTGTTACAATGAAGCTGGCTGATTTCTTTGCCGTGCTTGGAACTGTACTGTTGATAGGATATATTGCAGCGTGGTACCCTGCTCATTATATGTCAAAAAAATATCTGAAGCATGAAAATGGTAATTAGAAATACAGGCCTTCTGATCATCCTGTTACTGTTAATAGTACAGTCATGCAACAAAACCACTAAATCAGGTATTAAACGGTCGGAGGTCATTCCTGAAAAAGAAATGGTTGAAATACTGAGCGAGCTTTATCTGGTTGATGGCCTGCTTAACTATCCTCCAATAAGAAGCGAATTTTCCGGGAAAGACTCTACTGAGAATTATAGTGACGTCATCCGTGAGCATGGCTACACAAAAGAAAAAGTAGATAATAGCATGAAGTACTACTTTATCGATAAACCAAAAATATATGAGGCAATTTACGATAGGGTGATAGAAAAGTTGTCAGGTATGGAAGCTGATGTGATAGCGCATTTATCACAGAGTACTGATCCCAACCTGAACCTGTGGGAAGGTGAAAGAAGCTATAGCCTCCCTGATGTGGGTGTAACTGATCCGATTGAATTCAGCGTACGTACCAGAGGATTGGGCGAATATGTTATTAAAGCACGGATAATGCTTTATGAAGATGACCAGAGTATCGACCCGCATTCAGAGGTATGGTTCTGGTATGATGACGGAACGGAAGAAGGAATGAAAATACCATGGGAAAGAATAAACCTGGCAAAAAGCGGTAGACCCGAAGTAATAACAATGAAAAAGGAACTGGAAAATCCTCGAGTTACACATATAAAGGGAAAATTTCTTAACCATACCGCTCAGCCGGGCCACTGGGAAAAACATGCAATGGTGACAAACATAACTATTACAAGGAATACCAGGGATACTGACTAAAACCAACCGGATGAGAAGATTCTCGGCACAATATATTATTACCGGTACCGGCAAAATACTCAAAAGAGGTATAATAACAACTGGCGACCAGGGACGTATCACCGGGATTATTGATACAGGAGGCGATCCTCCTGAATTATCAAAAACTGAATTCTATAACGGGATCATCATTCCCGGTTTCGTGAATTGCCATTGCCACCTCGAACTATCGGGAATGCATAAAAAGTTAAATGCCCATACGGGCCTGGGTGCCTTTATAAAAAATGTAAGGGAAACACGGCCACAGGAAAACACTGAAAACGCAAAATTAATTGCTGAGGCCGACACCATGATGTATAATACAGGTATCTCTGCCTGCGGTGATATATGCAACAGCAGCATCAGCTTCAGAATAAAAGAGGAAAGCCCCGTAAAATATATTAACTTCCTTGAAGTATTTGGCATAGACCCAGTGAAAGCCGGTAAAAGGATCAGCGAGGTGAAGGAGCTCAAAAAGGAAGCAGATAAATATTCTTCAGCCTCGTATATAGTCCCTCACTCTTTTTACTCAATGTCAGCAACACTGATGAAAAAGATCAAAGAGCTGACATCAGCCAATGAGATTACCACAGTGCATTTTAAGGAGTCGGAGCAGGAGATTAAACTGTTGAAAAATGCCGGGGGTGAGCTTATTGAATCATACAGGGCAATGGGTATAAGCCCGGGTATGCTGCATGACCGTATACCTGATCATATTACCGGTATCAGGGAATATATTACCGGTAATGGTAACCTTATACTTGTTCATAATACATTTGCAGGTGAAGAAGATATTGAAGCAGCCGCTGAAAGAGGTAATTGCTTCTTCTGCCTGTGCCCCCGGTCAAACATGTATATTGAAAATGCACTGCCATCCGTAAATAGACTTATTGACCGGCGATCAGCAATAGTGATTGGTACCGACAGCCTTGCATCAAATATAAGCCTGAACATGCTTGAGGAAATAAAGATCATCAGCAGTCACTTCCCTGCCGTACCACTGGAAGAACTTGTAGCCTGGTCTACCATCAACGGGGCCAGGGCACTTAAGATAGATGGTGATTACGGTAGTATAGAAACCGGGAAAACACCCGGGCTGGTACTGATTGAAAATGCTGACCTCGCAAATATGAGGCTTACAGCTGAGAGCAGGTCTATACGGTTGATATAAAGCTAATCCCTGGTGCCTGAAATATAATCTACGGCATTCCTGTCATCAACCATCATATGATCATCAAACCATCTCTCGAGGTAAAAATACATATCGTCACATACATCATCATCACCCCTCTCGTACCCTTCCCTGAAAGCCAGTATATGGTCAATAAACTCCTTATGCGATTTCCTGTGATTTTCCAGATTATTATAATTAAGCTCCTTCATATTTATTTCCTCCCTGATCATGTATTGCTCATAATAATAAGTGAGCTGGAAGAAAATATCTGATATATCGCGATCCTTAACACCCCCTGCGATAATTCTTTTCATCTGGTTGATGATTTCAAGGAATTTCTTAGCCTGTTCATCATACAGCTCATTATGCAACTCATACTCCTTCTTCCAGGTATATGGATCAGGACTAATTGATTTTTCCATGAGATATATTTTAATAATTCTTGCCTTGTCCTTCAGGATGTAAATATACAACACGGTAATGCTAATAAAATGACAATAATCATGGCTGCAATTGAATTCTGTACATCTTTCAAATTATACTATTTTTGTTAGTAATTATCACCTGTATATTTACCGTCCACAGTTCTGTCACCAGCTGTCTCATGAAAAACAATAAAAGAAAAAACATCCTTATCTGTCCACTTAACTGGGGAGCCGGTCATGCAACAAGGGTACAGGTGATAGCATGGGAATTAAGAAAAAGAGGCTATAAGATATACATTGCAGCACCCCGGAGTCTTCATGAAACATTTGATAAAGCCGTGTATGATGAGCTTATAACCTTAAGATCGCCATCAGTGTATTATCCGGGATTCACCCCCCTGTATATTGCAGTGATGTTCCAGATGCCTGTGCTCCTGGTGGCATTCTTTGCCGACCGGTTACGTCTGCCGGGTATAATACGCAAATATGGTATCGACCTTGTTATCAGCGATAACCGTTTTGGCTTGTGGAGCAGGGGAGCATACAGTATATATATCACTCATCAGTTGAGGGTGGCGCTTCCCCGCGGTCTTGGATTTGTCGAAACGCTCGTTTCTGCCGTCCACCGTTCTGTTGCCGGCAGGTATGATGAATGTTGGGTACCCGACTTCCCCGGTGAGAATAACCTCAGCGGCATGCTTTCGCATGATTGCAGGATGCCCTCCAATACAAAGTATATAGGCCCTCTCAGCCGCTTTTATAAGCTTGATGTTCCTATCAAGAATAGACCTTTGGGAGGTGGTGTGCATGACTTTGGGTTTCTACCATCTCAATTCACCCTTGCTCTCCTATCCGGCCCCGAACCACAGCGCACCATCTTTGAGAATATTATTACCCTGCAAAAGGATAAATTACCGGGTAAGCTGATTATTGTTGCCGGCACACCGGGAGATAATAAGCAAACTGCTGATGATGACATACTGAGATACTCCTGGCTTGATGGCGCAGCTCTGAAGCAGCTGATGGAACAGGCGGACCTTATTATTTGCCGCTCGGGCTACAGCACAATAATGGACCTTTTTTATACAGGGAAAACTTCACTCCTGGTACCCACACCCGGGCAACCGGAACAGGAATACCTGGCCTGTTACCTGGCTGAGAGATATAATTTCACCACTATTACGCAAAGGCAGCTGGCCCGGCATGGTGATATACCTGCTGTCAATGATAACATACAATGGCCAGGAATAGATAAAAACCTCCTGGATAAAGCTCTGGATCAGCTCCTTAGAAAACTACCATAACAAGCCAGATGGTAAGGAAGCCAAGTGCAAAACCGGCGTATATTTGCGACGGGTTATGAGAATTAAGGTATAACCTTGAAGCCATTACAAGGCCCGAAATCAGTATCAGGGGTATCCATATTGCCGCCAGGTTGGCATACATCCTCACCGACAGGGCCATGACAGTGGCCAGCAGGCTTCCCAGGCCGGCAGAATGAATCGAGATTTTCCACCTGAAGGTTATTACCAGTATAAGTACAGACAATATGGTTGTGGCAAGTATAAACGACTTTATGATCCCGGGTATCTGGAATGAATAAAATATTATGGTCGTAACCAGGTACATCAGGCTGCCGATAGCCATTGGTACGATCCTGTCAGACCTTGTGTTCATGTTGTATGATGATATGATGTTCCTGTATTTCAGCAGGGGCATGAGGGCTACAGGAACAACGGTCATATTAACAAATGCCAGTAACAGGATAATACCTTTCAGGCTTCCGTACCTTGCTGCCAGCTCATAGGCAAATAAGGTTGGGGCATTGAATATTATCAGTAATCCGTATACCGGTAAAAATCCCGGGAAAAATATTACAGACAGTATCTGTGAACTCAGCTTTAGCGATGTATTATCCGAAAAATTTTTCATTATGCTTCCTTCCTTAATCTCGCGACAGGTATATTCAGCTGCTCACGGTACTTGGCCACCGTGCGCCTGGCAATCTGATATCCTTTCGATTGTAATATTTCTGTTAACTTCTCATCGGTCAATGGCCTTTTTTTCTCCTCGTTCTTAATACATTCCTGCAGTATACTTTTTATCTCGCGGGTCGATACCTCTTCACCGCTATCGGTTTGCAATCCCTCAGAGAAGAAATATTTCAGGGGGAGGATGCCAAAATGAGTCTGTATATACTTGCTGTTTGCCACCCTTGATACTGTCGAGATATCAAGTCCCGTCATGTCGGCAATATCTTTAAGGATCATTGGCTTGAGCTTTGTCTCATCACCCTCTATAAAATATTCGTTTTGAAAATCAAGTATTGCATTCATGGTAAGCAGCAGGGTATTATGTCTCTGCCTCATAGCGTCGATAAACCATTTGGCAGAATCCAGTTTCTGCTTGACAAATGATACTGCTTCTTTCTGTGTTTTGGTTTTTTCCTTACTTCTCGAATAGGCTTCGAGCATTTCTGCATATGTCCTGTTGATCCTCAGCTCAGGCACGTTGCGGCTGTTAAGGCTTATCTCCAGCCCGTCTTCGTTATATTCAAGCATAAAATCAGGTATTATATGATAGCTGTCTTTATGCAGCGGGTCGCTGAATGACCCTCCTGGTTTCGGGTTCAGTTTGAGTACTATATCCAGGGCATCCTTTAACTCCTCATCACTTAATCCAAGCCTTGTTTTTATCTTTTCATAATGCTTCCTTGTGAACTCATCAAAATACTTATCCAGTATAACAACAGCATTTTTTATTTCAGGGTCATCATGGTCTTTCCTTGCCATCTGCAGCATCAGGCATTCACGCAGGTCCCTGGCTCCCACACCGGCAGGTTCAAGGTCCTGTACAATCTCCAGTATCTCCAGAAGCTCTTCCTCTGTGGTTGTAATATTCTGTGAAAAAGCAAGGTCGTCAACAATATTCTCAATCTCCCTTCTCAGGTATCCGTCATCATCTATATTACCCAGGATATAATCAACCAGTATCTCCTGTTTCTCATCGAGCGAACGCAGGCCTACCTGGCTGGCAAGGAATTCATGGAACGATGTTCCTATCGAGAATGGTATCTCCTGTTTCTGCTCTTCTCCACTGCTGTAATTTCTTGATTCCAGCCTGTAATCAGGTATATCTTCGTCCTCAAGGTAATCATCCAGTGAAAATTCATCCTGTTCATTATCACTCAGATTATCATCATCATCCTGAGTTACTTCATTCTCATCTTCCTCATCACCTTCCTCCAGTGCCGGGTTTTCCTCTATCTCCTTCTTAATCCTCTGCTCCAGCTGCATGGTTGGTATCTCCAGCAGCTTGATCATCTGTATCTGCTGCGGCGACAGTTTCTGTAAAAGCTTTTGTGTTAATTTCTGTTTTAACATCTTCTCCTCATCTCGAAACTAAAATTCAGCATTCCTTGGCGTACGGGGGAAAGGGATCACGTCCCTTATATTCTTCATGCCCGTAACAAACAGCATCAGTCTTTCAAAACCCAGCCCGAAACCGCTATGCGGGGCAGTACCAAATTTGCGTGTCTCCAGGAACCACCACAGTTCCTTTTCGGGTATACCCAGTTCTTTTATCCTGCCCTCCAGCTTATCATATTCTTCCTCCCTCTGTGACCCGCCTATTATTTCCCCTATCAGCGGGAACAGAACATCCAATGCCCTCACTGTCTTGCCGTCATCATTCTGCTTCATATAAAAAGCCTTGATATCCATGGGATAATCAGTCACCATTACCGGCCGTTTGTAATGCTGCTCAACAAGGTATCTCTCATGCTCAGCCTGCAGGTCCTTGCCCCAGCCAACGGGAAATTCCCAGTCCTTACCGGCTTTGGAGAGAACATTAATGGCCTCGGTATAGGTTATCCGGGCATAATCATTTGCGAGCACAAAATTCAGCCTCTCTATCAACCCCTTATCTGTCATAGCATTGAGAAACTCAAGATCATCACCGCAATTATCCAGCACATACCTTATCAGGTATTTTGTTAATTCCTCTGCCAGGTCCATGTTATCATTAATATCATAAAAGGCCATCTCCGGTTCTATCATCCAGAATTCAGCAAGGTGCCTGGGAGTATTCGAGTTTTCTGCCCTAAAGGTCGGGCCAAAGGTGTATATCTCGCCCAGCGAGAGTGCCCCCAGCTCACCTTCAAGCTGGCCTGATACGGTCAGGTTTGTTTCCTTACCGAAAAAATCCCTGCTAAAGTCAACTTTACCATTCCCGTCCTTTGGTGCATCATTCAGGTCAAATGTTGTAACCCTGAACATCTCGCCTGCACCCTCTGCATCTGAACCTGTAATGATTGGTGTGTGCAGGTAATAGAATCCCTTATCATTGAAATATTTATGAACGGCATAGGCCAGGGCATGCCTTATCCTGAATACCGCGCCGAATGTGTTGGTCCTGAACCGCAGGTGTGCTATCTCGCGCAGGAACTCCATCGAGTGGCCCTTTTTCTGCAGGGGATATTTCTCCGGATCGGCAGGTCCGTATATTTCTATCTTCTTTGCCTGTATCTCAAGATGCTGACCCTTGCCTTCTGACCGGACAAGTTTTCCTTCAACGGCCAGGCAGGCTCCCGTTGTTATAAGCTTGAGCTTATCTTCATCAAAGGCCTGCATATCGACTACCACCTGGATATTATGTATAGTCGAACCGTCATTCATGGCAATAAAGGAAACCTGCCTGCTTCCCCTCCTTGTTCTTACCCATCCTTTAACCAGAACATCCCTGCCGGGCTCAGAACTTAATACCTGCTTTATTTTCTCTCTACGCATAAAAATCCTGCTTTTGTCATTTATAAGTTATGACAAAAATAAAAACTAATATTTAATTTAGCATGATTTTTGTAGGTAAACCCCACTCAATTAGCGATAATTTGCCCAACATCCCCCTTGGGGCTGTCTCAAAAGTAATTTTAACCACCCCGCTGATTTATAACACTATAACTTTCTCCTCCTCTTTAGAGGAGGAGTACCCCGAGTACTCGGGGGGAGGTGGTGTACTTTTGGGACAGCCCCATTCCCCGTTCAAAGGGGGAGCCGTTCGCGATAATCAGCATCAACCGTACATGAACTGAGCCTTTGAAGCAAAACTTGCTCTCGGATTCACACAGCATACGGGTATTTTTGAGCTGTTAGCAATGATCTGTTGTTCCTGTGCTCCGAGCATATAATCAGCAACGGTGATATTTTTTGTTGTCATTATCAATATCAGGTCTGCATTAATGCTCTCTGCAAAGGTGATGGTCTGCTGTGCCAGGTGGCCCTTTTTCATCTCATGTATCTCGTACTCGATATTATTCTGTATAAGATATTTAATTGCAAAATTCAGGTTTATATTGGTCTTTTTTAACAGGCTCTTATCAGAGATAACTGTCTTTATGATATGAACTTTAGAGTCAAAATATTTACCCATGAAGATGGTCATCTTGAGTTTTTCCTTATTCTCCGCCCTGAAATCAACAGGGAAAACAATATTCTGGTATTTCTCCATATCCTTTGGCATATCCTGGACCACGATAAAAGGCACCTTTGATCCTACCAGCACCTTCAGAGCCCAGCTTCCCGTTAACTTCTGCATACCTTTCATGCCATGTGTTCCCATAACAACTAGGCTGGCCCCTTCTTCATTCACAAACTCGGCGATAGCTGTAAAGATAGTCCCCGGGATAAGGGCTGTATTTATCTCTATATCATAAAGCTCCATCCCATTATTAGCCACCTTGCCCAGTTTGGCTTCTATCTTTTTATATTCCCCGGTTTTTATTTTTCTCTCGACAATATGAAGCATGTGAATACGGGCATTTATCATCTTGGATATCTTGGCTGCATGTGCAAGTGCACATTCAGCTTTTACTGTAAAATCCCATGGGACAACAATAATTTCCTTTTCCTTTTCCATGATTTATGTAGTATTATATCTAAGGTAAAGTTAAACTCTTTTCGTAAATAATCAAACCATTTCATTCGCTAATGCAGGTTAATTGAACGGTTGATGCTTATTGCCGTTTTTTGGGCACAAGGTATGTGCAGCTCACCGCCACGAATAACGCCACAAGGAATGTCAGCAGGCGTGCCGGGATGCCTTTTTCAACCTTGCGGCTTCCGGTCCTTCCGTTTTGAGAAGGTTTTCTGACAACTCGGTAGCTGACAGGATAAGCAATGAATCAGCCGTTGATATCATGGCTGCTATAGCCCCCGTGATCAGCACCGCTGCGAGAGCAGGCGGGCATCGATATTAAACATTGTATGTAATGTCTTGCCCCCTCCAAGGAATTGTGCCCCCACGTAGAAAAAGAAGAAGAACACTATTGTAAGACTTCCCACTATCTGTACCTGGTGTTCCATAGTCCACCGGTTTTTTAATCCACTAATTTAATCAGATAGGTGAAAAATCACAACGGCGTGTTTTTAAAGTTAAAGAAATTGGAAAATTTGTTTGAACCGTTTGAGCGCCTGCCTGACGGCAGACAGGTTTGAATGTTTGAGCTTTTGATCCGGTTCTGTATGCTTTCAAACCTTTCAAACTTTCAAACATTCAAACCATAATTATATCTCAAGTGAATTTTTAGGTATAACATCCCATCAGTGGTACATACTTTTCTGCTGCTTGTACAGCTTACTGTAAGTACCACCTGCCTTTAGCAGCTCAGTATGCGAGCCCGTTTCAATCACCCCTCCCCTGTCAATCACGATTATCCTGTCGGCAATACTCACGTTGGCCAGCCTGTGACTTATCAGTATGCAGGTGCGTCCTGCTGCCAGTTCACTGAAGCGGGTAAATATCTCATATTCTGCGTTTGCATCCAGTGCACTTGTCGGCTCATCCAGTATGAGTATCTCTGAATCCCTGTACAGGGCACGTGCAAGGGCTATCTTTTGCCACTCACCCCAGCTCAGCTCCCTGCTGTCGTCAAACAACCTTCCTATAACTGTGTCATATTTTCTGGGTAAGCCGTTCAGCAGGTCATGAATCCCAGCCTTTACAGCCGATTGATGCATCCTCTCCTTATCCTTCTCCGAGAATATATCCCCTGCCCTGATATTATCACCTGCGCTGAGATTGTAAAGCATAAAATCCTGGAATACCACTGAGAAGAACCTGCGGTACTTCTCCGGGTCAATATTCCTTATATCATTACCATCTATCAGTATTTTCCCTGCCTGCGGGTCATACAGCCTGCACAGGAGTCTCACCAGTGTTGTTTTGCCTGCACCGTTAGCTCCAACAAGTGCCATCGTTTCCCCTTTATTGATCTTTATATCAATCCCTCTTAATACATCATTACCGGAGGAAGGATACCTGAAATAAAGGTTTTCTATTCTTATATTGCTCCTGAACCTGTCAACATCTATTATTGGCGGCATCACAACTACCTTTTCCTTCAGGTCAAGAAACTCAAATACATCACTTATGAAAAGGCTGTCTTCGTATAATCCCGCCGTGGCGCCCAGTATTTGTTTTATATATGTCATGCCCATCCTGAAAGCCAGCAGGAACATAGCCAGGTCACCCAGGCCAATATCCGAGCTGATGGTATGCATAACAATATAATAAAGGGTTATCATTACGGCAGCAGCCTTGAAGATACCCGAAATCAGTTCAATGAGTGAGCGCTTTCTTACAATGTCCAGCTCCTCCTTCTTCTGTATATCAAAATTCTCACGGAAGAGAGTCGAGAAAAAATCACCCAGTCCGAATAACCGTAGTTCACGCGATGGCCTGTCCCCGGTCAGCAACCAGTTGAAATATGCAGCCTTTCGTGCAACAGGTGTAAGCTCCCTGCGAAAATTATACAGCACGTCTGAATAATATATCCTGAGCCATATTCCCGGTATATTGGCAACAATAAGTATCACTACAAGCCACCAGTTAAGCGTTGCCAGCAATCCGGCCATCAGTACTAAAGAGATACCTGACCTCAGAATCGATACCAGATTGTTTACTATCGATGCAGGCCTGAACGGAGCCTCACGGGAAGCCCTTGTAAGGTGATCATAATAATCAGGGTTCTCGAAATGCTGCAGGTCAAGGGATACAGATTTCTTATGTATCAGCCTGTACATATACGACTCCAGGTTGTAGGCCTGCTTTCTCCTTACCAGGTTACCGAGCGATTGTGCAGCCTCATCAATGAAATATATTATTGCTATGGCCAGTATCATTAACAGTACCATCTTTGTATTGGTGGCACTGACATCACCCGCAGCTACCGTCACAGCATCAATAAGCTTCTTTATATACCATATCAGTGCAAGCGGCATAAAGCTGCTTACCAGTGACAGGAATATATTGGCGGCCGTCCATCCCGGGGCCGAACGCCGCACCAGCTGAAGAGATTTCCTGAACAGACTGATCCTGGATTTCATAACCTGAAGATACAAATTATTTGGCATCCTGAACACAGCAAAGGATCTGCCCACTGGAAGAATGGATTAATGGAATGATGGAATATTGGAACCGAATAAGACGAGTATCCCGAGTACTCGGGATGCGAGTCCTGTGAGCTCGACGAATCTCCGCGTAAGCGGAGTGAGTCAATAATGGGATTTGATTCCTTTATTAATTAATTTGAATAATTTGATATTATCTGGTAACTTGTCATGTACTATTCTCGCTGTATTTGAATAAAACTCGTTTACTATGAATGAAAGAAAAAACCTTAATAGGGGTTATATGAAACTTATTGTATGGCAGGATGCCAGGGATTTGTACAAGCTAACATGGAAAATATTTAAGGACTTCCCATTCGTATTAAAAAAAGTGGCTGCAAATCAAATATCTTCTGTAGATTCTATTCACAGAAATATTGCTGAAGGTTATTGTAGAAAGAGTATTTCTGAGTATTTGAACTTTCTAAATTTTTCTCAGTCTTCACTTGGTGAATCGGTATCAGGAACTAATACATATTATTATTCCGATCTGGTTAAGAAAACCGATTATGAAGAATGGGATTCATTAGCATATAAACTGGAGAATGGACTGAAAAAGTTGATTGAAAGCCTCGAAGTAAAGAAATATACCGGTACTTGGAAAGATAGCCACGTAGTTAAAGAGTCAAATGAGATCTACCAATCTTCCTTCAACCCATAACTAATAATCCATCATTCCATCAATCCATCATTGTCTGCCGAAGCATGGCACGGGTCAAAGACTCGCGCCAGCGAAGGTGGATAATCCAT